>Ga0181523_10000194_pt1 | contig 66635 bp, 60 predicted proteins | sample PEATcosm2014_Bin_43_FD_119752 | JGI IMG/M metagenome (GOLD analysis project Ga0181523, IMG submission 119752) | Peatland microbial communities from MTU Mesocosm Facility, Houghton, MI, USA - PEATcosm2014_Bin05_30_metaG | ecosystem: Environmental > Terrestrial > Soil > Wetlands > Peat | place... | reverse complement strand
TGTAGAGCTTGGAGACGTTGTGCGCCAGAACCACAAGGTCTTATTGTGACACGGCGGCGGGGATCGCCCGCAGTGGCCAGTAGTCGGCGGCTCGTGGCTGGCGTTGTGCAGGTAAGGAATTGGTTACAATGTAAGGAGTATGGACACTATCGTGCTGAGCACTGTTACCAGCAAGGGGCAGATCACCATCCCGAAAGAGATTCGCGACCGCCTACGGCTTCAGGCTGGCAGCCGGGTGGAGTTCCAACTCAACCGGCAAGGGCAAGTAATTATGCGAGCCCGCAACCGGGACTTCCATTCCCTGAAAGGCATCGTTCGAAGCAGGCGAAAAACGCCGGTATCCGTCGAGGAGATGAATGAAGCCATCGCTCGCGGCTGGTCCGGGACATGAGAGGTATCGATACGAACGTCCTGGTCCGCTACATCGCGGGGGACGACGCCCGGCAGACAGCCATCGCTGAAAGACTGATGGAGCAATCCAGCAGGCAGGGCGAGCCGCTGTTTATTCCTCTGGTGGTGCTATGCGAGTGCGTGTGGGTCTTGTCGCGAGGCTACGGGCAGACCAAACCGCAGATCGCCCGCGTGCTGGAGCAGATCCTGGAGACAGAATTGTTCCAGATAGAGAACGACTCGCTCGTGCGCCGCGGCCTGGACGCTTTCCGAACCGGCCGAGGCGATTTTGCAGACTACCTGATTGGTGAGATTTGCAGCGCGGCAGGTTGTGAAGACTGCGTCACCTTCGATCGTAGGATGGCAGGCGCAGCGGGGTTCACGGTATTGCGCTAACGTGGTTCCAATCCACCTGCTCTGCCCGCGCGGAAAAGGCCCGCTCGCAGGTCCGCCAGGGCTTTGTCTCCAGGCGCCCGGCAGCGATGTCGTCCTCAATCTGGCGGCCCCCCTCGGCGTCGAATGCCGCAAACCAGTGCCGGGACCGGTCCAGTTCCGGCTGCGGAGAGCGAACCCAGAACCCAGCACCCTTCTTTTCCGTACATCCTTTTCGCCCGGCGCGCGTCCAATAGGCAGGGTAGGGTATACTCTTCTATAAGGACGGGTTTTCCGGATGGCCCAAAAGCGGCGCTCTTTCTTGTTCTTTTTGCTAGTCATCGTACTGTGCTCGGTTCTCGGGGGGATCTACGGGCCCCGGGTGGAGGCGGCGCCCGCCACCGTAAGCGAGGGTGAGGACATCGGCGCCAGCCTGAAGGCCTTCACCAACGCCTATGGCTTGGTGGAAGAGAACTTCGCCGACCAGGTCGACCCCGACAAAGCCATCTACAAGGGCGCCATCCCGGGCATGCTCCGGACGCTCGATCCGCATTCCAACTTCTTCGACCCGCGCGACTACCAACTCCTGCGTGAGGACCAGAAGGGCCACTACTTCGGCGTCGGCATGCAAGTGCGGCCGTTCAACGGGAAGACCGTTGTGGTGGCGCCGTTCCCCGGTTCGCCGGCCTACAAGGCGGGCCTGCGGCCGGGCGACATCATCATGAAGGTGAACGATAAGGCCACCGACAACCTCACCACCACCGAGGTGGCCGATCTGCTGAAGGGTCCGCGGGGCACGCAAGTTAGCATCGTGGTTTCGCGCGAGGGCAGCGATCAGCCCATCAGCTTCACCGTGATTCGCGACGAGATCTCGCGCAACAGCGTGAAAAACGCCATCTGGCTGAAACCCGGTATCGCCTACGTGGACGTCGAACAGTTCAACGAAACCACCAGCAAGGAGCTCGAAGACAGCCTGAAGAAACTGGGCGAGAACAACATTCACGGGCTGGTGCTGGACCTGCGCAGTAACCCCGGCGGCCTGCTCAACGAAGGTGTGGCGGTGGCGGACAAGTTCCTGCAAAAAGGACAGTCCATCGTCTCCCACAGGGGTCGCACTTCACCCGAGAAGGTCTACACCGCCAGGAACGGCAATCACGGGCACGATTATCCCATCGTGGTTTTGGTGAACCGGCTCTCGGCTTCCGCGGCAGAAATCGTAGCGGGCGCGTTGCAGGATCATGACCGCGCGTGGGTGCTGGGCGAGACCACTTTTGGCAAGGGGCTGGTGCAGACCGTCTATCCGCTTTCAGAGAACACCGGCCTGGCTTTGACCACGGCCCATTTCTATACTCCCAGCGGCCGGCTCATCCAGCGCGATTATACGAACAAGTCGTTTTTCGATTACTACTATCACAAGGACGACAACGCCAAGGATCTTTCGGACGTGAAGATGACGGACAGCGGCCGCACGGTCTATGGCGGCGGCGGTATCACGCCCGACGAGAAGTACAGCGCGCCCAAGCTCGATCATCTGCAGGGCGAGCTCATCAGCAAATCGGCGTTCTTCAACTTTACGCGCTATTACTTCGGCCAGCACGACGCCAAGTTGGCGAAGGGCTGGGCTCCCGACGCCACTACGCAGAACGAGTTCCACGATTATCTGCTGAAGGAGAACTACGACTTCACGGAAGCCGAGTTTGCCCAGGACACCGACTGGATCAAGCGGCTCCTCAAGCGCGAAATGTACATCACGGCCTTCAACCTGGATGAGAGCGACAGAGTGGCCGTCGAGACCGATCCCGAAGTGGAACGGGCCATCGACGCCATGCCCAAAGCGAAGGCCCTGCTGGATACGGCGCGTAAGATCGTGGTCGAACGCATGCAGCCGCAGCCCGCATTCGCCAGGTGAAATCCGCCGCGCAGATCGTCGTTCTGGATGCCGGCGGTCAATATTGCCATCTGATTGCGCGCAAAGTGCGTGACCTGGGGGTTTACTCCGAGGTCCGGCCCAGCGAAACGCCCGCGGCCGAACTCGCAGGGGCCAAGGGCTTGATCATTTCAGGCGGCCCCAGCAGCGTTTACGACCCCTCCAGCCCCACGGTCGATCCCGCCATTTTCCAGGGCGGCGCATGCGTGTTGGGGATCTGCTACGGGCAGCAGCTCATGGCGCACTTGTTGGGCGGCGTCGTCCAGAAAGGCGAAAAGGGCGAGTATGGCATGGCTGAGTTCGACCTGGATGGCTCGGCCAGCCCGCTTTTCAGCGGCATCTCGGGCAGCCAGCAAATCTGGATGAGCCACCGCGACCTGGTGACTGGCGTGCCGCCCGGATTCTCGGTACTGGGCAGCACCGCAACTTGCGCCATCGCGGCTATCGAGGAGCCTGCCCGCGGCCTGTATGCCGTGCAGTTTCATCCGGAAGTGGTCCACACCACGCGCGGGCGCGAGATCCTTTCCAATTTCCTGTTCGGCATTTGCGGCTGTGAACGCGATTGGGATCCACGCAACCGCGTCCCGCAGATCGAAAACGAGATTCGGCAGTGTGCTCGCGATCGCAATGTCTTCTTCTTCGTCAGCGGCGGCGTGGATTCTACGGTGGCTTCCACGCTCTGCCAGCGCGCCCTCGGCCCGGACCGCGTGCGCGGCGTTTATGTGGATACGGGCCTGATGCGCGAAGGCGAAACCGATTATGTGGGACGCATGGCGGGCGTGTCGGTCGAAATGGCCGAGACGCAATTCCTGAGCGCGCTGGCCGGCGTCAGGGATCCCGAGCAGAAGCGCCACATCATCGGCGAGGAGTTCGTCCGCGTGCAGGAGCGCATCATCGAATCGCGCCACCTGCTGGACGGCCACTGGATTCTCGGCCAAGGCACGATTTACCCGGATACCATCGAATCCGGCGGCACGGAAAAGGCCGCCGTCATCAAGACGCATCACAATCGCGTGCCCGGCATACAGAAGCTCATCGATGCCGGCCGCCTAATCGAGCCGTTGCGTTCCTATTATAAAGACGAAGTGCGCGAGATCGGGCGGGAGCTCGGGTTGCCTGCGGAGGTGCTCGACAGGCACCCGTTTCCGGGGCCCGGCCTGGCGATACGCTGCCTCTGCTCGGATACCGATGCGGGCGTCACGGCCACTGCGGAGGGGTACATCCTGCCGGTCCATTCCGTCGGCGTTCAGGGCGACAGCCGCAGCTATGCGCCGGTGTTGTGCATCGACTCGCTCGACCAGGCACGCGCCACGGAACTGATCAACCGGATCGCAGGCGTGAACCGCGTCATCGCCAGCGTGTGGACGGTACAGCCGCTCGCCAGCCTGCGCGTGAGGGTGAGCGCGCTCACTCCGGAGCGCCTGGCGCACCTGCGGCATGCCGATGCCATCGTTCGCCGCCTCTCGCACCAAAGCGGCTTCGATCGCGAGATCTGGCAGTTTCCGGTGGTGCTGATTCCGTTTGGCTCAGACGCCGCTCCGGATGCGGTGGTCCTGCGTCCCGTGGATTCCGTAGACGGCATGACCGCGCAGTCCGTCGGCATGCCGGAAGCCTTGCTGCGCGCCATCACCGATGAGCTGCTCGCGGTTCCGGGGATCGGCGGCGTATTCTACGATCTGACGCACAAGCCTCCGGCCACCATCGAGTGGGAGTAGCGCAGTTTTCCGAACACCGCTTGCTAACGCGCGCGGCTCCGAAGCATTGATTCAGAGCCGCGACCGTCAGGGAGCGGTGGTTCACCGGTTTACGCGATCTTCCACGGAGGGCGCATCGGGCGCGACAGCATGCGATTGGCCTCCTCGTCGCCTACGATCGCTTCCTTCACCGGGTCCCACTTCAAATCGCGGCCCAGGCGCAGGCTGATGTTGCCCAAGTGCCCGATGGTGATCGACCGGTGCGCGGTCTCGATCGGCGCGATAGGCTCCTTCCGCGAAAGCACGCAATCGATGAAATTGCGGAAATGGTTGTTACTGCGATACAGATGGATCTCGTCCGGGCCAGTGGTGCTTTCGAGCAGCGACTTGGGATGCGCATCGATGGCACCCCGGGTGACCCACACCCAGCCCTCGGAGCCTTCGAACGTGACGCCGCTGCGCTCCTGATTCGAGACGATCAGCGTCACGCCGTTTTCATAAATACACTCGAAATAAAAGCGGGTCGCGGTGTTCCAGAGCTTGTCCTTGGCGAACTCGCCTTTGGCGTTGCGTATCTCGATGGGGCCGGTGCTTTCGGTGTTCATGCCCCACTGCGCGATGTCCGGGTGGTGGCCGCCCCAGTCGGTGATGTTGCCGCCGGAATAATCCAGAATCCAGCGGAAGTTCACGAGGCAGCGCGCGGGCGCATAGGGCGCTTCCGGCGCGGGGCCCAGCCAGAAATCGTAGTTGAAACCTTCGGGCACGGGCTCGGGATCTTTGCGGTTTCCGGTCTTGGCCAGGTCCGGAGTGCCGCCCGGCAGACCGCAGCGCACGGTCTGCAACTTGCCGATGCGGCCGTTGCGGACCAGTTCGCAAGCGCGCCGGAAACGAAAGTCGGAGCGCTGCTGGCTGCCGGTCTGGAAGATGCGCTTGTACAGGCGCACGGCGTCGCTCATGGCGCGGCCTTCGGCGATGGTGAGTGATAGCGGCTTCTCGCCGTAAATATCCTTGCCGGCGCGCGCGGCCTCGATCACCGGAATGGAGTGCCAGTGGTCGGGCAGCGCGATTAACACCGCGTCGATGTCTGTGCGCGCCAGCAACTGGCGGAAGTCTTCGTAGGCCGCGCAACCCTTGTAAGCGCCGGAGCGCTTCTCGCGGGCGTAGGTCCACTCCACGATCTGGCGGGCAGGCTCGCGCCCGGCGATGGCGCCGTCCCAGTATCCCGGACTCTCGCGGTTCACATCGCACACCGCGACCACCTGGACGCGCTCGTCTTCGAGCAAGTCCCACAAGTCGTTGGTGCCTTGGTTTCCAACGCCGATCACGCCCATCGTGACGCGGTCGCTGGCCGCCACGGCGCCGCGTCCGCCGAGAGCGGCGGCCAGGGCAGGCGCGGTCTTCAAGAAGGATCTTCGATTCATTTCACATGCATTATACGTCCGGTGGGAACAATTGATGGCGGGCAGGTGTCTTTAGAGTATGCTCGAGGTCCGCAACCTCACCAAGCTGTACACACGGCGCCCCGCGGTGGACGACGTCAGCTTCACCATTCGGCCCGGCGAGATCCTGGGATACCTTGGGCCCAACGGCTCCGGGAAGAGCACTACCGTCAAGATGCTGACGGGCCTGCTGGAGCCATCGCGCGGACTGATCCAGTACAAGGGCTGCAACATCCGGCAGGACCTGATTGGCTACAAAAAGGTCCTCGGTTACGTGCCCGAGGAGCCCAACCTGTATCCCTATCTGACCGGACGCGAGTACCTGCAACTCGTTGGGCGGCTACGCTGCCTTCCGGCTCAGGCCCTGGAATCCAGGATCGATCAATTCTTGAATCTGCTGTCGCTCCATGAGCACCGTTACTCGCCGATCTCTTCTTACTCGAAGGGGATGAAGCAGAAGATCCTGATCTCCGCGGCCCTGCTCCACAACCCCGATGTGCTGGTGTTCGACGAGCCGCTCTCGGGCCTGGACGTCACCACCGGCCTGGTGTTCAAGAGCTTGATCAAGGCCCTGGCGCGGGAGGGAAAGGTCATCCTATACAGCTCACACGTACTGGAGGTGGTGGAAAAGGTCTGCTCCAGCGTCATCATTTTGCGCAAGGGAACCGTGGTGGCGAACGACTCGGTCGAGCACTTGCGCGACCTAATGGAGCTGCCCTCGCTCGAGGACATTTTCTCCCAACTGGTGCTGCAGGAAGATACCGACCAGATTGCCGAAGACATCGTGGAAGTCATGCAGGCGTAGAAGGATCCGCATGACGCTTTCCCGCACGAACGAAGTCAGTCAGTTCCGTGAACTCGCGCGGCACTTCTTCGCCCGGTTCTTCGACAACGACCTGGTGTCGCTGGATGCGGACATGCGGTCGACGGTCGTGAACATCCTGGCGCTGCTGGCGGGGCCTGGAATGTTGCTTCCGTTCCTGTTCATGTCGAAGTACGTGAAGTTACAAGACGAGCCCATGTACGTGCGCGATCTGGCGTCGCTGGGCGAGAAAGAGTTCTTCATCTGCTTCTCGATGACGGTGATGGGACTGGTGACGGTGATCGAGTGGGAGATGCTGTTTCCCGACCGGCGGGACTACGCGAACCTGACTCCGCTGCCTATCCGGCTAGGGACCATGTTCGGCGCGAAGATCGCCGCGCTGGTGGCATTCCTGGCGATCTTTTCGCTGGCAATCAACGCATTCTCCCCGGTGATGTTTCCGGCAGTAGTGATGCAGAAGGGATCGTTGACGGCGCTGGTGGGGTTCGCACGCTGCCACGCGATCAGCATCCTGGCCGCTAATACGTTCGTATTTTTCCTGTGCGTGGCGGTGCAGGGCCTGTTGATGAACCTGCTGGGATACAGGGCATTCCGGCGTATCTCGCCTTACGTGCAGTTTGGACTGGTGGCGGTGTTGATCCTCATGTTCCTGCTGTCGGGGCGCATTGTGTCTGAGTTACAGCCGGGACATGCCATCAATCCCGCGACTGTATACCTGTTTCCGCCACTTTGGTTCCTGGGGCTTTATCAGACTCAATTAGGATGGACCAACCCGGTGTTCCGCGAGTTAGCGGCGTCGGCGCGCCTGGCCGCGGGATGGACTACCGCCGCCGCTTTGACCACTTACCTGTTGAGCTACAAGAGACATGTGCGAAGATCGCTCGAAAGCGCGGATGACTTCTCGATGGAGCCATCGGCGATGGAGCGAGTCATGAGCCGGCTGCTCGACCGCTTTGTGCTACGGGACAGCCTGCAGCAGGCTTCGTTCTACTTCATCTGGAAGACTATGACGCGCAGCCGCCGCCACAAACTGTTCTTCGCGGCTTACGTGGCGGCCGGTTGCGCGCTGATCTTCGAAGGTCTGGCGGTGCTGGTGGCGCGCGGCACGGGTTCCTGGATGTATCACCCCATACCCGAACTGCTGCCCGCGCCTTTGATACTGGCCTTCTTCATTCTATGCGGCATGCGGCACGTGTTTGCGGTGCCGGCCGAACTGCGGGCCAACTGGGTGTTCCAGGTCTCGGACCGCGGCGAAGCCCGGCGGTGCCTGGCGGGCGTCAGGAAAGCCATGATCGTGCTGGGCGTGGTTCCGCTATTCGCGGCGCTGCTGCCGTTGCACGTGTTGCTGTGGGGTTGGCGGACGGCAATGTTACATATGTTGTTCGGCATTGTTGTTTCGCTGTTATTGGTGGAAGTGTTGTTAGTCACTTTCGATAAGTTCCCATTTACATGTTCCTATCTGCCTGGCAAGGCAAATTTGAAAGTGTCCTGGCCGATTTATCTGTTCGGCTTTACCACTTATGTGTCGCTATTCCTGACCTTGGAGTACTGGATGCTGCAGAGTCCCGTACGCTTCGTCTGGTTAGCAGGACTGGTGTTGCTGGTGCGGCTGGCCTTGGCTGTGTATCGCTGGCGCGTGGGACACGAAGTGACTCTGGTGTTCGATGAGCAGCCGGAGCCGTTAGTGCGGACGCTGAACCTGTGGGCTTAGGGCTGTAGCGGGGCCGGAGACGGAACACTCGCAACTCCCGTTCGCGCACTTCTCTTGAGGCGCGGTGATGGCCGCCGGATGCTCTTTCCGCCTCGTTCAAACGATGCGCTCCCACCGGAGCATCGCTGCCGTGCGGTCCGAGTTGTTACGGCCGCTCGGCCGACCGTGGGCTGAAGCCCACGGCAGCACCGTCTGAAGCGTGCGCCACGACGGAATCAACCACTTGCACGCAGACACGTTTCAGACCAACTACTGCGTTAGAAATTTTACTACTGCCGGATTAAATGCCCCGGCGCACTCCACTTGCGGCACGTGGCCACAAGAGTCCAGCACCACGGTCTGCGAACCGGCTATGTCTTCTCCCAGAGCTTTGCCTGCCGCCAGCGGGACTAAGGCGTCCTGGCGGCCCCAGACTACCAGCGTCGGCGCCTTGATAGCGCCGAGTTTGCCATCCACCACGTCTTCTTCACGGAGGATCGAATCGATGAAGCTGTCGATCGTGGGGCTGTCGTTCTTGTGGAGGTGTCGCGTAAACGCCGCCTCCACCACCGCATCGTTGGCGAAGGCCTGGTTATAGAACACCGCGGCCATGAGCCGTTTGGTGCCCGCCAGGGTCGCTGGGTTGAGCCCCAGCAGCAGTTCGCGGGTCAGCGGCGGCCCGCCTGTGCGCTTCTGCGAATAACCCGCGCTATCCACCAGCACCAGGCGGTTCACCTTATCCGGATATGCCAACGCAAAATCCATCGCGACCCAGCCGCCCAGCGAATTACCCACCAGCGTGGCTTTCGGGATTCCCAGCTTCTTATAGAATGCGTTCAGAAAGTCCACCAGCGTGCCGACGCGATAGTTGATTGGCGGTTTGTCGGATTCGCCAAAACCAACCTGGTCCGGCACCCAGACGTGAAACTTGCCGGCCAACGCCGGCACAGTCGGGCCCCAGTTGGTACGGTCTCCGCCCAGGCCGTGCAGCAGGATCACGTCTGGCCCGGCGCCGGCTTCTTGATAGTAGATTTTCTGGCCGTAAATCTCTACGTTCTTGGTGACAGCTTCCTGCGCCCAGGCCGTCGCGGCCAGCAGCCAAACCCACACGATGCGTCTAAACATTTCCGATCCCCTCCGGCTGTTCATTGTACCCCGTGGAGTGCGCTATATATTTGGACGCGGCGATGCGGCGATCCGTGGGCCTGGCCATTTGGTTGGCAGGCGAAAGCGCCTGCCCCGCATAGCAGCACAGCCGGAACCAAAACAAGAGGCGTTCCCCCTGGCTTAGTATGGTTTGTTGTTCGAGGACAAACTCTACGAAAAAGGAAACGCCATGAATGATTTTTACCGCCAAGTATGAGGCTGAATTGACGGGAGTGCTATCGGGCTTCGATCGTCTCGTATTTCGCGGCTCGGTATGGAAAAACCAACTCAGTGGGATGAAGGGCTATTTGCGGGCTTACGGTCTGGGCGCCAAGGACTTCGGAAGGCATGCGGAGCAGATCTCCAAACGGATGACGGAAGCCTCGCTGGCGCCGCTGATTGCAGCCGGCCGCCAGGTGCGCTACTTAAATTCTGGCAAAGACAACAAGCAGCAGATCGCCCTGGAGATTGCCGCCCGGGATGGCATTGTGGAAGGGCCGATTTGCGCGCTCACGGCCGTGGAACTGTGCCGCAGTTACGCCATCAAAGTCAATCCCGACACGCACCTGCCGGAGTTGGCGATCGCGCCACGCAAGTGTCTGTTTCTGTACCACTACTGGATGCATCCGGTGTTCGGCTTCATGAGTATTCGGCTGCAAAGTTGGTTTCCCTCTACCGTTCACATCTACCTCAACGGCCGGGAGTGGCTGGCGCGGTAGATGGATCGGGCCGGGATTGGCTCGACGTCACGACAACTGCTTCACCTGGGTCGAGCAGGTCACCGAAGCGCAGAAGTTGCTGCAGGAGCAACTGAAAATCAACTGGGCGCAATGCTTCGATGCCCTCGCCCAGCGGGTGCATCCGTTGTTGGCTTCCGAGCTGTGACTCCAATACCCCATGCGATATTTCTGGACCTGTCAGGACAGCGAATGGGCTACGGATTTCATGTTCCGGGACGGCGCTTAACTGCGCCGGCTGGTTCCCCGGCTGTTACATCTGGGGGTGGTCAGCTTCTCCAGCCCGGATGTGCTGCGTTTCATGGGCAAGAAGGTCACCCGACTGGGCAACGCGGCCGGCGGCCTCAAACTGCCTCTCGGCAGCGATCTCAAGATTCGCAGCAACGGGGCCCGCGTCAAGCACCGGCTGGGGCCGAATTCCATCAAACTCTACGACAAGGCGTTCGACGAACTGGGGCCGCGCGGCGCGCCGAAATCACGCGACCCAATACTTCTGTGTCTATCGCCGCACCTACGACCCCCACTCCACGTTGGATTGGCGACCGCTACGCCAAACCACTGCCGACATGCCTCTCCGCGCCCAAGTCTCTAACGCCGCCTTGAATCCTACCGCTGTGCACTGGCTACCGTCGATGACAGCAGCACACTGGAGGAACTAATTGCCCTGATTGAGTGCCGTCGCCGTTGGAAGGGCCAGTCGGTGCGCGCCCTCCAGCCCTTCGATCCCCAGGACCACGCCTTACTCCAGGCCGTGTTTCGCGGCGAGTTCCAGATCAACGGCTTGCGCAATCGGATCTGCAGCCTCTGCTCTACTCCGCACCGCTCAAGACCCCGGCCGAGCAACGCAAACGTTCGGCCGCGATCAGCCGCAAACTTCGCCTGCTCCGCGTTCACGGGTTGATTCGGCAAACGCTCCAGATCCCACCGCTACGGCGTCACCCGCAGGGGTCGTTTCATCATCAACGCTATTCTGTTGGCCCATCGCATCAGCGTCCAGCAGATCACCGCAATCGCCGCATGAACCCTAATTCTTCCCATCCCGAGAAGAATTGTGCGAGCTGTAATACCACGGCGGACCAACAGGTTGAGACCATTGGTGGAGAAGCACTCAGCCCACGGCGAGCTTGCTGGCGAGAATTGCCCCGAAACTTCCGGAACTATCGTGCGCAACCCACGTATTAGTCTGTAGAGGGTTCCATGAAATCTGTTTTGCGCAGGCTCGCGCGTTCGCCGATGTTTGCCGTCATCACTCTGATCACGCTGGCCATCGGCATCGGCGCGAATACCGCCATCTTCAGTGTCGTCAACGGCGTCCTGCTGAAACCGCTCCCCTTTCCGCATCCCGAGCAGCTCGTGGGAGTCTGGGAAACGACCCGGATCCCGGGCCTGAACGTGGTGAATGCGTCGCCCGCCACCTATTTCACGTTCCGCGAGGAGAGCCGCACTTTCCAGGACAGCGGCGCGTGGCGCAGCGATTCCGTCTCTGTCACGGGCAACGGCGAGCCGGAACGGGTCGACAGCCTGTCGGTGACCGATGGCACGCTCCCCGTCCTCGGCATTCAGCCTGTCCGCGGACGCTGGTTCACGCGCAAGGATGATGCGCCCGCCAGTTCGGAAACCGCGATGCTGACCTACGGCTACTGGCAGCGCAAATTCGGCGGCGACTCTACCGTCATAGGCCGCAGAATCATGATCGACGGCAAGTCGCGCGAGATCGTCGGCGTCATGCCCCAGAGTTTCCGCTTCATGGACCGCAAATTCGAGCTGATCCTGCCGTTGCAGCTCGACCGCGGCAAGACGTTTATCGGCAATTTCAGCTACCTCGGGATCGCACGCCTCAAGCCTGGGATAACGCTCGCGCAGGCCAATGCGGACGAGGCGCGTATGCTCCCGATGATGCAGCGGAAGTTCGCTCCGTTTGCGGGAATGAGTATGCAGATGGTGGAGGAAGCGCACTTTGGTCCGAATCTGCGTCCGCTGGCGGCGGATGTGGTCGGCGACACCGGAAAGATGCTGTGGGTGTTGATGGGGACCATCGGCGTTGTGCTGTTGATCGCCTGCGCCAATGTCGCCAACCTGATGCTGGTGAGAGCGGAAGGGCGGCAGCAGGAGCTTGCCATACGCGCCGCTCTGGGAGCGGGCTGGGCCCGCATCGCGCGTCAGCTTTTGCTCGAGAGCGTGACTCTGGGGTTGGTGGGCGGCGCTCTGGGCGTGGGACTCGCCTACACCGCACTCAAGGTGCTGGTCTCCATGGGCCCGTCGCTTCCACGACTGCAGGAAATCTCGATCGATCCACCCGTACTGCTGTTCACACTGTTGGTCTCGCTGGTGGCCGGCCTTCTGTTCGGCTTGATCCCGGTGTTCAAATATGCCGGCCCGCATTTGATGAGCGCCCTGCGCCAAGGCGGCCGCAGCATGAGCGAAGGCCGGGAACGTCACCGCGCGCGCAGCGTGTTGGTGGTCGTGCAGGTGTCGCTGGCTTTGGTCCTGCTGATCGGTTCGGGACTCATGATCCGCACCGTGCGGGCGCTGAAGCAGGTTCCGCCCGGATTCACCAGAGGCGATGAGATCCTCACGCTCAGTGTTTCCATTCCGGACGCGCAGGTACCCAAGCCCGAACAAGTAATCCGCACTTACAACACCATGATGGAGAAGGTTGCGGCGATTCCGGGCGTCACCACTGTCGGTCTTTCCAACTCCATCACCATGGACGGAGAGAACGACAACGATCCGATCTATGCCTCCGACAAGGTTTATGCCGAGTCGCAGATACCGCCTCTGCGACGTTATAAGTTCATCTCACCAGGCTTCTTTAAGACCATGGGCAATCCTCTGGTGGCCGGCCGCGATCTGACCTGGACGGATATTTACGAGAAGCGTCCGGTCGTAATGGTTTCCGAGAACCTGGCGCGCGAGCTATGGCAGGAGCCTGACGCGGCTCTCGGCAAGCAAGTCCGCGAGAGCCCCAAGGCGCCTTGGCGAGAAGTCATCGGCGTGGTGGGAAATGAGCGCGACGACGGCGTCAATCAGAAAGCTACAACCATCGTGTACTGGCCGATGTTGGTGGAGCATCTCTGGGACAAGGACCTGGAAGCCCAACGCGGCCAGATATTCGCCATACGAAGCACACGCACCGGGTCAGCAGGCTTTCTGAGCGAGGTCCGGCAAGCGGTGTGGTCCGTGAATCCGAACCTGCCTATCGCCAACGTGCGCACGGTCGAGGAGATCTACGATAAGTCGATGGCGCGCACTTCGTTCACGCTGGTGCTGCTCAGTATTGCGGCGGGAATGGCGTTGTTGCTCGGCCTCATAGGCATCTACGGAGTGATCTCGTATACGGTGTCGCAGCGCACGCGGGAGATCGGCATACGCATCGCTCTGGGCGCGCCACAACAGGCAGTGCGGCAAATGTTCGTGCGTCAGGGGCTCTGGCTGACGGCCATCGGAGTGGCATGCGGGATCGCCGCCGCCGCTGCGCTGACGCAGCTCATGACGACCCTGCTGTTCGAGGTAAGCCCGCTCGATCCGATCACGTATGGCGCGGTGTCCGTGGTTCTGGCCGCGGCGGCGCTGCTGGCTAGTTATATACCGGCGCGGAAGGCGACCATGATCGAGCCGGTGGAGGCGCTGCGCGTCGAGTAGGGTTGCACACGGCGAGCTGACGTTCGCCGGTTGGCAGGCGAAAGCGCCTGCCCCACCTTCTTGTACAACAGTGCCACCAAGGCCTTTCGGGAAAATGTAGAAACTCGGGCGCTGAAGCGTGCGGCACGGGGCTATCCCCAGTATTCTTCGCCGGGCGCCAAATTCCGGCGCAGGAAGTCGGGGTTGATCTCCAAGCCCAGCCCGGGGCCGGCCGGGACTTTCAGTTGGCTCTTGCGAACTTCCGGCGGCTTAACGGCCATGGCTTCGATGTAGTGGTTGGGCCGCCCTAACTGGCTTTCCGAGCGGTAGAAATTTTGGATCGAGGATCCGAAGTGCGCGTTGGCGTAAGTCAGCACCAGCGAGCCCACGTTGTGCAGAGCCACCGGCGTGCGCGTCAGCGCGGCATAGTCGGCGATCTTCCTGACGCCCGTAAATCCGCCCGCAAACGCGAGGTCTGGATGCACGATGTCGACCGCCTGATTATCCAGGAAAGGCTTGAATCCGCGCACCAGTTCGAGCTTCTCTCCTGTGAGCAGCGGAATACGGGTGGATCTGCGTAGAGCCATCCAGGCTTCCGAGTAGGGCGGATTCAAGGGGTCCTCGATGAACAGCGGATTCATCGATTCCACAGCCTTGGCCACGGCGATGGCGCTGGGCGTATCCAGCTCGTTGTGGCAATGCACGGCGATGTCGATATCGTCACCGAGGGCTTCCCTAGCGTTATTGAAGCCACGCGATACGTTACGCAGTTGGACGCGGTCCAATGTCGGCGCAAAGCGCGCCGGCGGGACGCCGATCACGGGATCGATGTTGCATTTGAAAGCATCGAAACCCTCCGGCATTTCCTTCACCCACTGCGCAAAGGCGCGGCAGGATGCGGGGTCGAGCAGGTCCAGGCCGACGCCGTGCGAATACATCCGGATGGAATCGCGGAACGGGCCGCCGAGCAGCGTGCTCACCGGCAATCCGGTGATCTTGCCGGCCAGATCCCAGAGCGCGATATCGATGCCGCTGATGGTGGGAATATGCGCCATGTAGGTGTGCATCAAGGAGGTCAGATTGTGGAAGTGGACCTCGATGGTGAGCGGGTCTTTGCCGATAAGGTATGGCTGCATGGTTTGAATTCTGGCGCGCGCCATGGGCCCGGTGGCGCCGGCCTCGCCGTAGCCGGTCAAGCCGCCATCGGTATCGATGCGAATCAGGCAGTTCCCGGCGATGTTGCGGATCTCCATCGCCTTGATGCCGGTGATCTTGACGCGGTTCAGGTGCGGCTGAGCCAGAGCGCGGAAGCGTGTGAAGGCTGCGCCTGCCGGCAGCGTCAGGGCCAAGCGGAGCAGGTCGCGGCGAGTCCAACAGCGCATAAGACAACCCCTGGATTTGAACAGTAACACAGGGCGGGTAGGCGAGCGTAGCTCGCCAACATCGACCAAATGCGTCGATGTTACGAAGGGGCGAGCGGGCGAGCGGGCGATCCGTATTCGGCACGCCAAAGTCGGTTGGCAGGCGAAAGCGCCTGCCCCACCACTGCCAGCTATGGCTGCAGGAAGCGCCGCAGCCGGAAGATCTCGATCAACGAAATGTAGACGTTCACGAGTCCCAGGCCGCTGACGGCGCCGCGCAGATAGGTGTTGTCCCAATACTGTTTCAACGGGGGCGTGAAAGACGAGAAGAAGTTCCGGTCCCAGAGCACCGACCAGGGGAAGAACAGCAGGAACACTCCCAACTCCAGGCAGAAAACGATGAAGATCAGCGCCGTCACTTTGTGATACCAGCGATAGCGCGGCTTGGGCGGTGGAACGGGCTCCCGCACGATCTCGCCGGTGGGTGGGAGCAGCGGGTCGGCGGTCATGATGCGGCTTCCAGGGCCGCGAACAACTCCAGTTGCGCGCCGGCCCACGGATCGAAATCCACCGGAAACAGGGAGCGGGCGCGTACCGGCTCGAAGCTCAGGCGGTGCAAAGGAGTGGGACCGTGCTCTTCCAGCGCCTGCGCATGCTCGGGGGTGAAATAGCCTTTGTGGCTGGCCAGCCCGTATGCCGGGAAGACTTCGTCCCAGATCCGCATGCACTCATCCCGCCAGACCTTGGCGACGATGGAAGCGGCCGCGATGGCGTGGCAGCGGGCATCGCCTTTGATCAAGGGGCGTTGCGGAGTGTCGAGCGACAAGGGCATGGCATCGATGAGCAGAAAATCCGGCGCGGGCTTCAATTGCGCGACCGCCATTTCCATGGCCTTGCGGGAGGCTTGATAGATGTTGATGGCGTCGATGGTGGCCGCATCCACCGCGGCTACCGACCAGGCCACGGCCCGCTCACGTATGCGCTCAGCCAGCACGGTGCGGCGCTCGGGATCGAGCTGCTTGCTGTCGTTGAGGCCGCGCACGGGCCGCTCGGGCGAGAGGATCACAGCGGCGGCCACTACCGGGCCGAACAAGGCGCCGCGGCCCACTTCATCCACGCCCGCCACGTACTGGAAACCGCGCGTGCGGAGTTCGCGCTCCAGTGTTCCTTCGCAGCGAAATCGGGTCACCGGCGGCACGCAGGTCCAGCCGTTACTCGCGTTCGCGCAGACGCGCTGCTTTGCCCTTCAGCCCGCGTAGATAATACAGCTTGGCGCGGCGCACGCGTCCGGTGCGGACCACGTCGATATGATCGATCACCCTGGCATTCAGGGGGAAAATGCGCTCCACGCCCTGGCCGAAGCTGACCTTGCGCACCGTAATGCTTTCGCCCATGCCGGTGTTCTTGCGCGCGATGACGGTTCCTTCGAAGGCCTGCAAGCGTTCCTTGTCGCCTTCCTTAATGGTCACGTGCACGCGAATAGTATCGCCCGGCCGAAACTCGGGAGTGTCGGTGCGCTTGTTCTTGTTAATGAATTTCGTCAACAGGGGGTTGTTCATGGTTAAATCCTAATCTTATATTCTAGCGTGGCCGGGGGAGCCGGGGTTGGCAGGCGAAAGCGCCTGCCCCACTTTTCGGCTCAGCATTCGATCCTGAGAAGGTGTTCCGCGTTTCCATGCGCGATCCGCTCCCTATCGGCGCTGCTTACAGGCAACTGGTCCAAGAATGCCCGTGCCCGCGCCATCGATGCATATGGGTGGTCCGCTGAAAACATAATCCGGTCGACGCCGACTTGAAGCATCAGGTCGAGGAACGTCGACGTGAAGTTGAATCCGCTGAACGTGTAGTGCACATTCTCGCGAAGGTAGGCACTCATTGGGCGGTTAAGTTTCGTCATAGCCATCGGCATGACATCAAGTCTCTGCATCATGGAGGGCAATGCTTCTCCCATGTGGCCGATCACAATCTGGAGTTTTGAGTATCGATCGAATACTCCCCCGAGGATGAGGCGGATGATATGGATGGCAGTCTCGATGTGCCAACCCCAACCCGCGCCCGCGAGCATCTCAGTTACTATTGGCGAGAAACCTGTATACGATGCTTCAATCACCGGTCTCGGAGGCTGTGTGGGGTGGAGATAAATCGGAACGTTCAGCGCTTCCGCGCATTCGAGAATTGGCCAGAAGAACTTGTCATCGAGATAGCGTCCCCGGTTATGGCCATTTATGATCGCGCCTTTGAAACGGTGTTCACGGACCATCCGCTCCAATTCTGCGGCAGCGTTGTCCGGAGTTGCGGTGGGGAGCGAGGCAAATCCGGCGAAGCGCGCCGGATTCTTCTTGACTGCATCGGCGAGGAAATCATTGGCTTCACGGGCGAGCGCCATAGCGTCCGCCACGTCGATCTGCTCGGTACCGGGAGAAGTGAGCGACAGCACCTGCATATCAATCCTTGCCGCATCCATCTCCGCGATTCTTTTCTCGCCAACGTCGCAGAGCTGTTCAAAAATCTTTTCGGCGGCCGCTCCGAATTTCAAAGCTTGTGCTTTGAGTTCGCGCCCCGGACCTTCGAGGAAGCCCGGACTTGCGAAATGCTCTTCAAGAGTGATGGTTCGCATGGTGATTCGTGAATGTCAGACTTAGAACCCGCTTACCCTTCCCGATGAACCGCTCATATCCGCTTGAGGGGATGAATCCCAGCGGCCGAATGAGCCGTCGTTGGCAGGCGAAAGCGCCTGCCCCACCTGCCCCACTACAGCAGGTCGGGGCGCAGGCGCGCGGTTTTCTCGATGGCGGCCTGCCGCCGCCATTGGCGGATTTGTTCGTGATTGCCACCTAGTAAAATTTCCGGCACCTTCCAGCCGCGAAAATCCGCCGGGCGCGTATATTGCGGGCAATCTAGCACGCCCGCGGCATGCCCGGCTTCCTGAAACGACTCGAACACGGCGGACAACTCATTGCCCAGCACGCCGGGCAGCAGGCGCGCCACCGCATCCACCACTACCGCGGCCGCCAACTCGCCGCCGCTGAGCACGTAATTCCCTATGGACACTTCGGCATCGGCCAGATGCTCGGCCACGCGCTCGTCCACGCCTTCGTAGCGACCACAGATCAACAGCAACTCCGCCAGGCCGCTGAACCGATTGGCCAGCGTCTGATCGAAGAGCCGGCCCTGCGCCGAGAGCAGAACGATCTTCCGCTCCGCGCCGCGCTGCGGCAGGATCGACTCCGCCGCCAGGAAGACCGGCTCCGGCTTGAGCAACATGCCTTCGCCGCCACCGAAGGGCCGGTCGTCCACAGTCTTGTGCCGGTCGGACGTCCAGTCCCGCAAATTATGGATGCGAATCTCGAGCGCCCCGGAATCCCGCGCCCGTTTGATCACACCGTGCTCAAACGGTCCCTGGAAGAACGCCGGGAAAATCGTGAGCACATGGAAAATCACGCCTGGTTCAGTTCCTTCAATCCCGCGGGCAGGTCCACCAGGATGCGCCGGGCTTCGGGCTCGATGGCCACGCAAATCGATCGCGCAAACGGAATCAGCAGCCCGCCTGCGACTTCCAACAATCCGGAGCCTCCGGTCTCCTGCCAGCCGGTGACGAGGCCCAGAGACGCCCCGCTAGCTCGCTCCACCACTTCACATCCAATCAGATCCGACTCGTAATACTCACCCGGTTCCAGCGGCTGGCGCGCGCTGCGGGGAACGCGCACTTCGCAGCCTTCCAGCCGCTCGGCATCGGAGATGGTATCGACTCCACGGAATTTCAGAATCAGCCGGCTGTTGTGAAACCAGGCCGACTCCACTTCGTGAGGCGAGCCATCCGGGAAAAGGAAGACTTCGCGCAAGTTCTCGTAACGCTCCGGCTTGCTGAGGGGGACCGCCGTAAGCTCGCCGCGGTTGCCGCGCGCACGGCCCAGCACCGCGATGGCGATCCAGTCCCGATCCAGATCCGGGGGCGTGGTATCGACGCTCACTCCAGGATTTCCAGGGTAAACCGCCGATTCAACTTCATGCCGGCCGCCCCCAGGATGGTGCGGATGGAACGCGCGGTCCGGCCCTGCTTGCCGATCACCTTGCCCAAATCACTCTGGGCCACCTTCAGTTCGAGAACCGTGACTTGTTCTCCTTCCACGACTCGAACGGAAACTTCTTCCGGGATGTCCACCAGAGCTTTTGCGATATCCTCGATCAACTGTTTCATCACCCCGCCTCTCTACTGTTCCATCTCCATGGTACCAAAGGGGCGGGGTCCGCGGTCTTTATCCTAAGTACTACTCGTTCTTTTTGTTACACTTAACAGGCGTTTCAAGCTACCGGTTGGGCTACCGGCGCAGGGTTGTTCTTGATCAGACGTTGGACGGTGCCGGACACCAGGGCCCCATTCTTGGTCCAATACTCGATGCGCTCGTGTTTCAGGTCCACCTTGGCCGGGTTGGTCAGCGGGTTGTAGTGGCCGACTACCTCCAGGTTGCGGCCATTGCGGGCCCGCTCCTTTTCAATCACGACTACACGGTAGAACGGCTTTTTCTTGGCGCCAAAACGCGCCAGACGAATCATCAGCATTCACACTCCTAAGATGTTGGGTAGTTTCATTTTGCCCAGTTTCTTGCCCAGCAGCCCGCCGGAGAAGCTCTTCATCATTTTTCTCGCCTGCGAGTACTGTTTGAGCAACTGGTTCACTTCCTGCACGGTGGTGCCGCTACCTTTGGCGATGCGGCGCCGCCGGCTGCCATTGACAAGCATGTGGTTGGCGCGTTCCTGAGGAGTCATCGAATCGATGATGGCCACCACATGCGTGATTTCCTTCTCATCCACTTTGACGTTTTTGAGGTCCTTCAAAATACCGACCTGGGGCATCATGGACAGCACGGACTCGAGCGGTCCGAGTTTCTTAAGCTGGCGGATCTGGTCACGGAAATCGTCCAGCGTGAACTCGTTGTCGATGAGCTTGCGCTGCATCTCGACGGCCTGCTTTTTGTCGATGACCTCTTCGGCCTTCTCGATGAACGAAAGCACATCTCCCATGCCCAGGATGCGGGACGCGGCGCGATCCGGATAGAACGGCTCCAGCGCGTCGAACTTTTCGCCCACGCCCACGAATTTAAGCGGCTGTCCGGTAACATGCCGAATGGAAAGAGCCGCGCCACCGCGGGCGTCTCCATCCATCTTGGTTAGGATTACGCCGGTGATGCCCAGGCGCTTGTGAAACTCGTCGGCGGACTTCACGGCGTCCTGCCCGGTCATGGCATCGGCGACGAACAGGATCTCGACCGGCGAGAGCAATTCTTTCAACTGGTGCAGCTCCGCCATCAGCTCATCGTCGAGGTGCAGGCGGCCGGCGGTATCGACCAGCAGCACGTCGCGACTGGTGTTGACGGCTTCCTTGCGCGCGGCGCGGGCCAGATCGGCGGGCTGGGTCTCTTCCGGTGTGCCGGCATAGATGGGCAGATTGATGTCCCGCGCGATGACCCGCAACTGCTCGCGGGCGGCCGGCCGGTAAATGTCTACGGAAACCATGAGGGGCCGATGGCCGTTCTTGGACAGCCAGCGCGCCAGCTTGCCGGTGGAGGTGGTCTTACCGGAGCCTTGCAGGCCGGTGATGAGCACGACGCTGGGCGGTTCGTTGGCGAAGCGGAGCTTGGATTCGTGACTGCCGAGGACCTTGATCAGCTCATCGCGGACGATCTTGATGACTTGCTGCGAGGGGGACAGCGCCATGAGCACTTCCTCCCCCATAGCCTTTAGCTTGATGTTCTCGATGAGCTGCTTGACGACGCGGAAGTTGACGTCGGCTTCGAGCAGAGCGACGCGGATCTCGCGCAGGGCCGACTCCATGTTATCGGCCGTCAGCTTGCCTTCGCCGCGCAGGTTCTTGAAGACCCGCTGTAATTTTTCGGATAAATTGTCGAACATGGAAACCAGCGCGGCGGCGAGCTAAACGTCAGCCGGCGGCGCGCAACGATCTTTTTATTATACAGGAAGCGCAGATGCCCACACAGGAACCACAGATGCACACAGATGGACGCGTATAAATGGGGTGCGCTCGCATGCTTCTAAGCGCCGACGCGGCGGGCGACCGCGATCCGGTAAAGGGCGGAGCCGGTCTCCTTACGGCGCAGCGGTTCGCAGTAGGACTTCGCCGCATCCGCCGTGGACACATCGGTCACCAGAGCGAAGCTGTGCGGGCGCAGATAATCCGCAAGCCCGGCGGGGTCGAAGCCGAAAATGAAGGGCTCGCCGCCGCGGCGCACCCACGACTTCCAGCGGCGGGCTTCGCGGAATGTGACCGATCCATCGAGGGCGCCGCGATGCACGTAGCTGAAAATCACGAGGCTCTGCGGGGCCAGAAGGCGTGCCAGCATGCGGAAATTCTGGTCGACGGCGGCCGGGGTCAGATAGCTGACCACGCCTTCCCAGACAACCAAAGAAGTACGGTGCGTGTCGAAGCCGGCAGCGGCCAGCGCTTTTTCCAAATCATCGACTTCGAAATCGACCGGCACGAAGCGCACATTTTCGGGCAGGTGACCGAGCCGGGCGGTCAGGCGCTCGCGCTTGGCGTTTTGCGTGGCCGGATGATCGACCTCGAAGACTGCAACGCAGGCGGCCTCCGGCAGGCGGTAAGGGCGGCTGTCGAAGCCGGCGCCGAGGAGCACCAACTGGCGGGCGCCGGCGAGGATCGCGTCGCGGACGAGATCGTCGATGAGGCGGGTGCGCACCACGCCGGAGCTACGCGTGTACGGCCATCCGAAATCGAGCGCGCGAGGCACGAGGCGTCCGGCCAAAGGCCACCGGGCGAACGCAGCTACGGCGCGGAGCGGTCCTCGAAGCAATGCGGCGGCGTGAGGGTCGTCGAAGAGGCGGCGGTCGGGCGGCTCGGCGGTTTCGATGGCGCGAAAGAGGGCCATGTATTCGGCGGTGCGGCTGGGACGATCGCCGCTGCGGAATTGGTTTGCCGGTGGCTCGGGATGGGCGCGGGGCTGGGGCGGAGGTGCTGATCCGGCGGGCGGTTTTGGGGGATCTTCACGGTTCATGAAATGCCCTTATTTGCGGGTAGCATGATACCCGCATTTTTTGGCTTTGTTCGGTAATTTTGGTAGTGGGCTACTTTGAATTTTCACAGGTTGACGGTCCCGCCGAATCCGTGCAACGCTAGAGGCATGCCTAAGCGAATACGCAAAGACGCAGAACCCGACATGAACCAACTCGCCCAACATTCTATCAGAATGATGACGGAAGCGGCGGACGCGCCCAGACCCGAGCCGGTGCCGAAGGCAATTTCCCGCGTCATGGCCCAAATGGGTCGCAAGGGGGGCAAGATTGGCGGCAAGCGCCGCGCGGCCAACATGACGGAAGCCGAGCGCAGCAACGCGGCGGCGGCGGCGGCTAATGCTCGCTGGGCTAGGCGTCCTCCCCAGTCTGATCCTTCAGCGCGGTAGATACGCGTTCTCCAAGGCGCGGGGCACGATACAAACCGCGCCCATGCTTGGCCGCCTTGCCGGAAGCTACCATCCTGATCAATGCGCCCCGTAGCGTCTGGATATTTGGCGCGCCAATAGCCTTGGCGATATCTCCAACAGAGTATGCCCCGCCTGGCTGGCTTTGCAGAAAACTGATCACACGTTGCGGGATGCTGTCCGAGTATCGGTGTACCCTCTTCGACGGTGTTAATCCATGCGGCATAGGGCCTATGTCGATTGTTTCCATTTCATCAACGTGAGCGCCTTGCTCAGACGCGACAGACCTAGCCATCAATCGCTCGATTGCCGCGATTCCCGCTTCAGCGTCCGCTTTCACCTGCCTTAGGTCCGCTAAGACCGCTTCGTAATGGGCGTTCATTGGATATAGTTCTCCTGTTTTCCGACTTGACATTAAGCCGGTCACGGTAGTACGCTCCCAAATGGGAAGTGGGACCGGGGGGATTTGGACCCCCAACCACACGGATTCAAAGTCCGGTGCTCTGCCTTTGAGCTACGGCCCCGTGGGAAAATGCAAAAAGGGCGTTACGCCCCTGTTCGGGGCGCTGGCGCTCTCATGTATATCACCACCTCGACTTTCCCGAGTTAGCGGGCGGTCCTTGGATCTTGGCTTTCGACGGGCGTTTGATCCATAGACCGCCTTTCTCGTTTCAACCCAACTCTACCAGACCAACATGATCCCGTCAAGGGGTTTTTGATCGCATTACATTATAGCCATAAGTATCAAACTAACATCCTAGTTTTCAATTAGATACACGAGTCCATGAAGCCGTGTAGTTCGTGCGGAGTGTAGCAGTAATTGGCGTCTCTATGTGTTCCGAAGTGGTAGGGCGGCTGGGATTCGAACCCCTTGATGACACCTAAAAAAAGTCCCACGATGCCGTCGTTTTCTGCTTGACAATGCGTAAGCGGTAATGCATACTATAGACATGAACCGCCTCACCAGTGAACAACGCGCCGCCGTCATCACCTGCCTGATTGAAGGCAATTCTGTCCGCTCCACTGTCCGTATGACGGGCGTAGCGAAAAAGACCGTTCTCCGCGTCCTGATCGAAGTAGGCGCGGTGTGCTCAGACTATCAGGACCGCGTTCTCCGAAACCTGAACACGGAACGGGTGCAGATCGACGAGATGTGGCAATTCGTGTACTGCAAAGAGAAAACCGTAACGCCCGCCATCGAAGAGAAGAACCCCGGCGCTGGCGATGCGTGGCTTTTTGCTGCTATCGACGCCGATAGCAAGCTGGTCATCAGTTGGATGGTCGCAGACCGAAACAAGGCGAATGCAAGGCGGTTCTTGGGGGACGTTGCAGGACGGCTCTCCAAGCGCGTACAGTTGACCACAGACGGTCACAGGATGTACTTCAAGCCGGTCGTACAGGCTTTTGGCGGAATGATTGACTACGCGCAACTGGACAAGATTTACGGCCCCGATAGCGAAGGCGAGAAGCGCTACAGCCCCGCCGCTTGCTTAGGAGCAAAAAAGAACGTGATGTGGGGAGCGCCGGATTGGGACCACATCAGCACCAGTTATGTCGAGCGCCACAATCTCAGCGTCCGTATGACGAATCGGCGATTTACCCGGTTGACGAATGCTTTTTCCAAAAAGATCGACAACCACGCGGCGGCGGTTGCGCTAGGGTACTTCGCCTACAACTTCATCAAGATTCACCGCACGCTGCGCACAACACCTGCGATGGCTGCTGGTGTGACGGATCGGTTGTGGGAAGTGGCCGACCTAGTTGCGCTATGGGAAGCCACAGAACAGCGACGGGCCGCTTAGATCATCACTTCCATATCAAGGCCACTCGCCACTAGAAAATCGTAGTCGGCGTTTACCATAGATTCCGCGTCCTTGACGTTGCGCACCGGGTGATACACGCATTGCATCTCTATTCCTATAACACTGGAAACTATTTCTTTGATTGCCCCGCAAGCCACGCTGAGATCTTCTCGAACGTAAGAAATGTCTTTTCTTTTTCCATACGTAGCTATACCATATGGTTGGCCCGCTGGAGTGCGAATTCTATAGCCTCCGACAAATGCCTGTACTTTGCCAGTCTTTTCGAGCGCGCTCTTGACCGCTTGGGCGACTTTTTCGCCTCCCCCTCTATAGACTGTAACTTCAGACATAATGATCGATACATAGAGTGTGTCCGATGGCTTATTTGCGGCACTAACAGTATTTTCGCCGATGAATGCTACCATAGACTTAGTTCGATCTATATTATTTGACGAACGGTCGCCTAACGTGGCTTGGTGCGGCGGCACATTAATTACTGGTGGAATAATAGATGCCTTAAGGGGACCTGCACCTGGTTGCTCGTGTTTCGGTGAAGCATTGCTACCGGACGGCGGAGATGGCTCTAGCTTAGGAGCCGGTGGTAGAGGCGTGGCTACGGTCGGCGGGTGCGAGATAAGGAGCGCTGGAACTGGAGGGGTTGGGAACTTGAAAGTCAACTGTGATGGTGATACAAGCAAAGCCCTCAATGGTGTCTGATAGATTCCCCACACGGCTAGGGCTGCGCATATGGCAACAACAAAGGCTAAGACAGCCCGACGCATAGCCGGATTAAAATTTGGTCGAACGAACGGCTGTAAGGTATTGGGATTTACGAGTTCGCGAGTCACGACTTTTTCTGATGATCCCGCAAATTTGTAAAGAAAAAAGAATCCAGCAATCAGCACACCACACGCGAACCAAATGGAATCAATAAATCTGAACGCATGGGGAAGGAAATTAAACACGTCCATTGCCGTTTCCCCCCGCGATATTTGGTCCAACACTCTCAACAAGATGCCAAACGCGCCGTATCCTACGCCTACCTGCCCGGCCCGAACAAACCCCGGCCTTCTTTTGCCACGGGGTTCTAGGGACGGCGCAGTATCGAGAATGCTCATATCGCGCGTCGCCGTTTTCTGCGATCAGCCACGAATCTATGGTAGCATATGCGCTTACGCATACGGCGCGCCACGCTAGGCGCTTTGCGCCGCAAAGGGCTATTTGAAAGTAGCCCACTACCGTAATTTTCATGGTTTGGGCGGCGTTGCATCGGCACCCCAAGAAACAGGAACCGCCGGGTCTGATGAGCGCGCGGCCGATGTACTGAGGGTGTCGAAAGTGTCGAATTGTGTCGAATATGGGAGCGGGCACCGCTGGTTGGCAGGGTGACTGACTGGTTTGACGAACAAAGCCCATTGTATTGATAATAAATTATTTGTATACTCTGGCGACGGGTTTGGGCGTTTTGGGGGATTTGGGTCGATTGCAGCGCGTCCGGCCGCCGGCGGCGGGAGAATATTTGCAGGAAGCCAGTTTTGTTCGTTTTTTGCGGGCGGATTTTCGGATTGCGATTTTGGAGACATGTCGGCTCTCCTCAATACCAGGAGAGCACGAGGCGAGGAGGGAAGGGGCGGCCATATCTTGCAAGCCGTTCAGGGGATGGAGGGTTTTCTGTGATCTTCAGGGTGAACGGCGATTGTGCAGCCTACCTTTCGCACGCGGGGAATGCTCGACGGGCGGTTTGAGGATCCAGACTCGAGGGCCCTTGAACTATGGCACCGGGTGCTATAGGATGTAATTAGGCGCAGGCGTGCGAATCTTCAAATCCAGATGGTTTCAGCGCTTTGCCCGAAAAGAAGGAATTGCGGATGCGGTCTTGCGCGATGCTGTTGCTCGGGCCGAGAAAGGCCAGATCGATGCCGACCTTGGTAGTGGGGTCATCAAACAGCGGGTCGCCAGACCAGGGCAGGGAAGATCGAAAGGTTATCGGACCATCATCCTTTTTCGGCGAGGGGCCAGAGCATTCTTCGTGTTCGGGTTCGCCAAGAGCCAGCGAGCGAACATCAATGACGCTGAGGAAGGGCAATTCAGAGAAGCCGCGAAGCACGTGCTAGCGTTGACGGAGAAGCAACTCGCCGAGCTGTTGAAGAGGGGCGATTTTTTGGAGGTGAACAGCGAATGAGCAAAAAGTATCGAAGCGATGCGATGGCGGCCATCCATGAGACCATGGAGGCCTTGCACGACGTTGGGGCCATCGACAAGCAGACGATGCGGCGTTTCGACGATGCCTGCCTTACGCCTATCAGACCTTTGAAGCCGGAAGAGATTAAAGCGATCCGGGAGCGAGAGCACGTCAGCCAAAGCGTTTTCGCGAACTATCTGAATGTGACGAGCAGCCTAGTGAGTAAGTGGGAGCGCGGGAAGAAGCGGCCTTCTGGGGCGTCGCTCAAGCTGCTATCGCTGGTGGAGAAGAATGGGCTTGGCGCGGTGGCGTAGGGGCCGCTGAAGGCGTCCGGATCGGTCGCAATGACGGGGGACGCTCTTAACCGCATTTCCGCGTGCTCTTTTGAGCGCCCAGTTGGATCGGCAGCTCATCCAGTTGAAGGCCCGCTCTTGGCGTACCGTCGCGTGGGATAGCGATTCTGTAGTATGGGTCCAGCTCTATCGTGCGCGGATACGGCCCTACGCGGCCACTTGGGGCAGCAGATGTTTCAACTCCACCTGGCTGTAGCGACGAATTCATCCATCGGCCGGAGGGCTCCGGCGCGGATGGCGTTCTCGATGGCTCGTTCCCGATCGGGTTGCAGCGTGATCGTCATGTTCGGCCTTTCCCGAACGGGATTTGCCCCAGTCTATCGCGCGGGTACCTGGGTGAATCTTAATACCCATGATAGCGTCCTGGTCGCCGTTTTTTTTCTCGGGGCACTCTGGCCGGTCGACCAGCGTTACCAGAATTGGTACGATGGCCTGTGAATCCGGCGCTCAAGCGCGTGAACGAAAAAAAAGGGGATGGCGCGTGAAAAAGAAGAGTATTGGATCGTCCTTCGATGGCTGGCTCCGCGAGGAGGGCATCTACGACGAAGTCACAGGGACCGCCATCAAACGCGTTCTCGCCCGGCAGGTTGCGGCCGCGATGAAAGAGAAGGATATTTCCAAGGCGGAGATGGCGCGGAGGATGCGCACCAGCCGGGCGGCGCTGGACCGGCTGCTTGATCCTGAATATGCTGCGGTCACGTTGGCCACGCTGCGAAAAAACGGCGGCGGCGGTAGTTGCGGCTGGAGCTTTGGTAGAAGGGATCGGTCCGCTTGCGGTGGATTGGTCAGCAGTGAACGGAATCGGAGAAAGCATATTCTATTACAAATACGCAATTTCTATTACAATAGAGCAACGTCGGTATGTGTCGGCCAAGCGAACCCGAGCGGCCAAGTTTTAGTTCAGAAAACGAACCAAGTGAGCCCCAATCATAGATTCGCCAGGGTGTGGATCGTGCGGTGTCCGAGACGCGGAACCTACAAAGCCAATGGGTGTGATTTTCATATCAGAAAATGTCCGCACGAGGGTAGCCCGGGTTGCCGTGATGATGTTTCATGAACGGTAGGTTTCGGCCCCAGGGCGAACTGGCCCTGTCGCTGTCGCGCTGTTTTCCAAGGAAGATGCGTTAGGATATCTTTTCTCTTGACATCAGCTATCGAGGATATGGTAAGATATCCCCGTGGCCAGAGATGTCTTGAAAGTGCGCAAGGTCGGAGGAACCCTGGTCGTTACCCTGACCCAAGGCGTGCTCGAAGAGGTTCCGCTTGCGGAGGGGGACCGCGTCCTCATTGAAGCGCTCCCACCACGACGAATTCTCATTTCCAAGGAGGTGCCAGACGTGCCCAGTACCCGCCGTATCGAACTCGAACTCCAGATACTGGAGGCTAAGCGCGAGTCTTTTGAGTCGCAGATGGCCTATGCAGTTGCCGACTATAATTTGAACGGATCGCAGGGCGACAGCGAATATCTTGATGGTAGCCTCAAATATCTGACGTCGGAGCGAGACAAAATCGCCGTCGCTATCGCCGAGAAGAAGCTGGAGCTCTTCGAGCTCCAGGGTGCGTGAAATTCGCTTCGCCCCACGGGGCCCTGTGCCGGGCATACCGAGATGCGGTCGGGTTGTTTCGCGCTCTCGGCAATGGCTGGCCGCGAACCCGACCGAGGTGCCGCAGGCAAGTTGGCTAGCAATTATTCCAGGTTTCTGCTCAGATATTCAAGAATCTCCTGACCGCGCGCCCGGATTTCAAGAAGGATTGGTTTGGTGAGCAGCGTGTAGTCTTGGCGCGAATGAACCTTGCGAGCTTCCAGCAGGGTGCTCCTCAGATTGTCATTGCATTGCTGAGCCAGCAGCATCTGGTCGTAGGTCTGGATCATCGCGACTCCCTCACCCGATCAATAGGCCAGCAGGCGTTCCATCTCGGCGATCAGGTCTTCCACTTGCGGCAAGATCGCTTGTTCCACTTGCGGCTGATAGGCGACCCAGGTGTCCAGGGCGGCTACGCGGCGGACGGGGGCGTCCAGGCTGTCGAACAATTCGTCGGCGATGCGGGCGGCGATTTCGGCGGCGTAGCCGAAGGAGAGGCAGTCTTCGTGGGCGATGATCACCCGGTTCGTTTTTTCCACCGACGTGCGGATAGCGTTCCAGTCGAATGGCGCTAGCGAGCGGAGGTCGATCACTTCGACGGTGATGTCCGGGTTTTTTCGCTCGACTTGCAGGGCGGCTTGTTGCGATTTCTGCACTAGCGCGCCGTAGGTGATTACCGTGAGGTCGTGGCCGGGCTTTACGATTCGGGCGCTGCCGAAGGGGATGGTGTAATCGGCGCCGGGGTGCGGGGAGCGGTTGTAGGGTTCGCGATAGAGGCGCTTGTGCTCGAGGAACATCACCGGGTCGTCGCAGCGGATCGCGGTGCGCAGAAGGCCGCACGCATCGAGCGCGTTTGACGGCATCACCACGCGCAATCCGGGCAGGTGTGTGAAGGCTACTTCGCCGCACTGGCTGTGGTAGATGGCGCCGCCGTTCAGGTATCCGCCGATGGGAACGCGCAGCACGAGGGGGCAGGCGAAGCCGCCATTGGAGCGCCAGCGCAGGGTGGCCATCTCGTCGCGAATCTGCATCATGGCGGGCCAAATGTAATCGAAGAATTGAACTTCGGCCACGGGCTTGAGGCCGCGGGTGGCCATGCCGATGGCGCGTCCCACGATGGCGGCTTCGGCCAGCGGGGTGTTGAAGGCGCGCTGTCCGCCGAATTCGGATTGCAGGCCGTGGGTGACCTTGAATACGCCGCCCTTACCCTTCACTTCCGACAGGCTTTTTTCGCGGCTGCAATCCGCCACATCCTCGCCAAAGGCCACGATCAGCGGATCGCGACGCATTTCCTCGTGCAGCGTGGCGTTGAGCAGATCGACCATGGTCTTGGGCTCGCCGCGGAACTGCGCGGGCGTGCGGAACTCTTCGGAAGAGGGATCGATCTTTTCGGAGTACAGGTGCCGCATGGCGGAATCGCGCGGGGCGGGATCGGCGCGCAGGGCGTGCTCGGTGGCATCGTGCACTTCATGATCGATTTCGAGCGTGATGCGGCGCAACGCGTTCTCGTCGAGCACGCCCTCGTCGAGCAGAAACCTGGGGAAGCGCGCCAGCGGATCGCGGGCCTGCTCGGCCTGGCGCTCGGCGGGAGTTTTGTAGAGGCGCTCGTCGTCGGAGAGCGAATGCGAGTAGGGGCGGATGACGTGGGCGTGGACCAGCGCGGGACCGCGCCCTTGCCGGCAGCATTCGACGGCCGCCTGCATGGCTTGATAGGAGGCCAGGAAGTCGCAGCCATCCACTTCCTGCTGGAAGAGTCCGGGGAAGCCGGCGACCAGTGCGGAGATGTTCCCGCCCGCAGTTTGCGCTTCGACCGGCACGGAGATGGCGAAGCCGTTATCCTCGATCAGGAAGACGAGCGGCAGGCGCCTGAGGCATGCCGCGTTCAAAGATTCCCAAAACTCGCCTTCGCTGGTAGAGCCCTCGCCGCCCGCGACCAGCGTAATATCGCCGCTGTCCGGCTCCAGATAGCGGTTGGCCTCGGCGCAGCCCACCGCATGCAGGAACTGCATTCCGGTGGGCGATGAAGAACTGACGATGTGGAGTTGGGGGTGGCCCCAGTGGGAGGGCATCTGGCGGCCGCCGGAAGCGGGGTCGTCCGCGGCGCCGACGGCCTGGAGCAGCATTTCGTAGGGCGTGACACCCAGGGTCAGGCACAGCGCACGGTCGCGATAGTAGGGGTAGATCCAATCGCGGCCGGGGCGCAGGCACATGCCCGCGGCCACTTCGACCGCTTCGTGGCCGGCGCCGCTGATCTGGAAGAAAATGCGATTCTGGCGCTTGAGGACGATCTCGCGGTCGTCCAACCGGCGGGCCGTTTGCATGATGCGGAAGGCGGCGATGAGTTGCTCGGGATCGAGCCCCTGCCACTTTTCGACGGCGGCGGACCGGGTGGTGGTCACAGTGGCCAAGACGGCATCCCTCCCTACCCGTTAGTTTAGCGGAGCTTGCGCCACGGGAACAGGTTTATTATGCGCAACTGCAGGAGGGAGCGCAAGGGCAGACGGGGGGTGGGAATCAACCTGTGATCCGGCTCGGCAGACAGCGAACTGGGTGCCGGCTGAAAGCCGGCGGCTGCGGCGAAGTGAAGTTCGCCGTTGGCGGGCGAAAGCGCCTGCCCCACCCCAGTGATCAACGGTGCCACCAGGGCACTCTTCTCTTCGAGAAAATGTAGAAACTCAAGACAGCGAACTGAAGTTCGCTGCGGCACGCTAAAGCGTGCGCCACGCCGGGACTGAGTTTGCCACGGTATTTTGGTGGATTTTTGGGGTGCGCACGGCGGTGGCGAGGACAACGAGGGCCGCCAGATACAGCAGACCGCCGGCCAAAAGGGTCTGGACGAGTCCAAGATAGATGGCGCACAGGAGCGCTCCGGCAGAGCCCAGCACGCTGGCCGCGGCGTTGAGCGACCAGGCCCAACGGACGGACGGCTTATGCCATGCCTCCAGGCGCTTGAGCCCGGTGGGGAACGGCATCCCCATGAAGAAGCCGGCGGGGGCGATGAGGGCGCCGGTGATCAGGAATTTTAACGGCAGCGGCAGACCCACGCCGGCCGCCAGCAGCGGTGTCACGACGGCCGCCAGCAGCGCGACGAGTACGGCGATCAGAGCGAGCGCGCGGAATAGGCGGCGGGGGTCTTGCCCTACGATTCGCCGGCTGAAATAGCTGCCCAATCCGCTCGAAACCAGCATGGAGAAGATCACCACGGTGAGGGCGTAGGTGGGGTGTCCGAGGAAGAGCACGAACTTCTGGATCAAGGCGACTTCGATGAGAATATAGCCGGCCCCGATGCAGAGAAAATAAAGCAGGAACCAGAGCACGCCCTTTTGACGCGGCAAGCGAGTACGCAAGATTACGGGGGGCAAAGCCAGGATAATCGCGGTCGCGAGGAGGCTGATGGCCATCAGGGTGTAGAGCACCGGCACCGCGCCGTTGATCTTGTAATCTGCCGACTTGCGCGATGCATGGGCGAGGAATGACAGAATGTCGCGCGGCTGCACGGTATAGAAGAAGAACGGCTGGTTGTCCCCGACCGGCGAAATATCATACTGATAATTTCGTTGGTAGGCAGCCGGATCGGAGCTGCGCAGCAGATCGGTGAATTGGTTCGGGATGCGCTCGTCCGGCAGGTAGACCGGCTGCATGTTGGCCGCGACGAAGGCGGCGCGCGCGCGTTCGATATCCGCGGCGCTGAAGGGCTTGCGGGAGATCAGGATGGTATCCCTGGCGCCCCAACCGGCGACAGAGCCTTCGCGGCCGACGATCACGTGACGCCAGGATTCTGACTCACCGAGCTGCGGCAGGGCGGCCATGGCCAGCGAGACCAGGCGCAGAGATTCGCGGGGCGGGTCGAATCCCCAGCGTGTAAAGGCGGCCATGCCGTCTGCGGTGAGGTGTGCCAGGTAATCGCGGAAGGCATCCGTCGTGTAGAGATTGTTCTCCGAGAGGGCGAAGGCGCCGGCGGCGGTGGAGGCCCAGGTATCCACGAGGGTGGCCTGGACGACCTGATATTTCTCGTGGCTGCGGCGCACGAAGCTGCGGCCGTCTTCCACGAAGATGCGCACTTCAGGACGGAGATAGATGCCGCGGCTTTGGGCCACGAAGCGGTCGCGCATTACGGTGTTGGCGATGATGGGATTGATCTCGACGCCGGTGATGTCGCGGCTACCGGAAGCCAGCGCGCGGGCGATGTCCCAGCCGCCGCCGGGGCCGATGATCAGGGTCCGGGCGCCGGGGCGCAGCGCATAGGGCAGGGCCGGGCCTTGCTCCAGCAGGTCGTGGCGCTCGCGGGCAGTGAGGTGCGCGAAATCGAAACTGGCGATGCCGGTGGAGGCATCCGCATCGATGAAGATGGAATAGTCGCGCACGGCGATGCGCGAGAAGCTGTTCCACTGCACGAACTCCTCGTGCTTAAGCGTCTGGCCCTTGGCGTAGCGGATGGTAAGGAGGCCGTTGGTGCCGTTGTAGAACACGAGCGCGAACAGGCCCAGCGCCAGGGCCACGCTGACCGCGCGCAATTTGACGAAGCCGGCCATGGTGTGCCAGATGGCGCCCGCGGTGGCGAACAGGACGGCGACGAGGATCACGGTGTTGGTGCCGCCGAAGTAATTCAGGAAGGGAACCAGCAGCAGGCATCCGGCGGCGGCGCCCAGGAGATCGAAGAAATAGACGCGGTCGATGCGCTCGACGGTTTCCGAGATGGCCAGGGAAACGATGGCGCCGGCGACGAAGAAAGGCAGGGCGGTGGGGAAGTAGACCAAGGCCAGTCCCCAGACAGCGGTCTGCGCTTTCTGGGCGACAACTACGCCTAGCGCGGCCATCACGAGCATGGAATTGCACATACTGAGATAGCCGAGTTTCCGGAACAGGGGCGCTTTCCAGCCGGCGACGATGTAGGAGAAGACGCCACCCACGCCCAGTCCGAAGAGGGCGATGGAGATGGCCAGGAACGCGAAATGGTAGTAGAAGACCACCGAGAAGATGCGGGTAAGGGACAACTCCAGCAGCAGGGTTGCCAGGGTGGTGAGGGCCACGCCGAGATACAGGTGGGGCCAGGGGACGGAAGAGCGTGGAGAAGAGGACAAGATACTATTTTAGAATGGTCTGATGGATCATGTCAGTGACGAACTCGTGCGGATCGTGGATTCCGCCGAACCTGTTTTTCGGCAGGTCAGCGAGGAAGATGGCGGGAAGCCCGTCCTGGCTGGCGGATGGTCGCGCAAACAGGTGCTCGGTCATCTGATCGATTCGGCGTCGAATAATCACCAGCGGTTTGTGAGAGCCGCGCTGGCGGATTCGCTGGATTTCCCGGCTTACGATACGCCGGGCTGCGTCGTGGTGCAGGCGGTCGATAGCGCGAGCTGGGGGATGCTGGTGGATCTTTGGGTGAGTTACAACCGCTATCTGGCGCATGTGATCCTGCGGCTGCCCGCGGCCAAGCTGGGAGTACCGTGCCGCGTTGGCTCGCATGCGCCGGTGAGGCTTGCCTACCTGGTGGAGGATTACGTGCGGCACCTGGTGCATCACCTCGATCAGATTGGCGCCGCGGGATCGTGACGGTGTTGCCAGCGGCTCCAACTGACGACTCCCAGCTCGGGTTGCGGCGGATCGGGCAGCATGCAAAGGAACTCGAGTTGGTTGCCGTCCGGGTCGTGGAAGAAGAGCGAAGCGGCGGGCATCCAGGCCAGCACTACCGGCTCTTCGGTGGCGTTTCCGGCGAAGTCGCACGGGGTGACGTTGGCGGCGCGCAGCCGGGCGGGCGCGACGAGCAGGTCCGGAAGATCCACGGTAAAGGCCAGGTGCAGCTTTATTTGCAGCGGACCGGTGCCGACTTCCCACAATCCCAGCATGGATTTGCCTGGGCCACCGATCCAGTAGAAGGCGACTTTGCGGTCGGGGAAGACGCGGGCGAGCGATAGTCGCAATACGTCGCTGTAGAAGGCCATGGAGCGCGGGAGGCTGGTGACGGTGAGATGGGTTTCGAAGAGGGCACGGATGGGGATCATGACTGCGGGCCAAGCCACGGATTCAGGACTACGATGCCGCAATCCTCGAAGTCGTGAATATTGCGAGTGGCGATAAAGGCACCACGCGAGAAGGCAATCGCCGCAATCTGCGCGTCGAAGTCGGAGATTGGCCGTCCACTGGTGCGGCGTTCCGCTGCAATGCGCGAGAAGGCCGGGGCGGCTTGCTCATCAAAGGGTAGAATGCGGCCGGCAAACTCTACGTTGAGCATGGAGTCGATGTCCGCCTGTAGCGCGGCGCGGCGCCTCCCGGCGGGGAGTAGCCGGACTCCATACAAGATTTCGGCCTGTGAAATGGTTGTGATGAATAGCTGCTCCCGCGGATGGACCGCCATCCACGACAAAACCAGGGCCGAAGGCTTGGGCTTCATCACCTCCGAAACGACGTTCGTGTCCAGAACGATCATTCGTCGAAACTGGGCGGCTCGCGCAGCGGTTGGCGCGGGTACTCGGGCAGTTCCACCCCTCCCAGATGGGCAAACCTCGCGCGAATAGCGTCCGCCAGATTCGGTGGGTTCCGTGGCTGTTTGGCGAGCGCGCATTTCAAGATGTCGCGCGCTTCGGCCTCCATGGACTGGCCATGCCTGGCGGCGCTGGCGCGCAGGCGGGTTTTGGTCGCTTCATCGAGGCGGCGTATTGTGATGCTGGCCATTAGTCAAATGATAGCATTGCTATCACTCAATCGGAGTCTGCCGCGTCACCAGCGCCTTCAAATTTCGCCCGCAGATCATGCTGGCTTGAAGCTTGTCGCCGCCGGGGCCTTGCCAGTGCGTTTCGAGGCTGATGTAGCCCTGATAGCCATCCGCGGCCAGCGCGTGGATTTGACCTTTCCAATCGATGGCGCCTTCGCCCAGCGGGCCCCAGACGGGACGGTGGCCCTCCACACGGCAATCTTTGGCGTGCACGTGCGCGATGCGATTTACCGGCAGGCGGCGGTAGCCATCCGGATAGGGTGTCTCTCCGGATACGTATGCATTGGCCGGGTCCCAGACCACTTTCAAATTCGGATGGTTCACGGCTGCGAGGAGGCGCGCGGTTTCTTCCGCCGTTGCGATGTTGCAGGCGTGCTCGTTTTCTAGGCCGATGATTCGCTCGTGGGGCGCGGCTTGGGCGGCGAGATGGGCGAGATGATCGAGGGCGCGCGCGATGCGGTCGAAGCACGCCTCCGGCTGCACCGAGCGCCAGTACGAGAACACGCGGATGATGCTAGCTCCGGTGCGTTCGGCGATTTCGAGGGCGCGTTCGGCCAGGCGGGGCTGGTCCTCGAAGGTGTGGCGGGAGGCGAACACGTCTTGTTGGAAGCGCTCGTCGATTTCGCCAGAATCCGGCAGGACGCACTTAAGCAGCGGCGAGGCGATGGACACGATTTCGAGGCCGTGGCGCGCTACGATTTCCGCGGCACGGTCCAATTCGGGGTTCGTCAGATCGATGACGTTCTTGCCGAAGACCATGCGGAGTTCGGCGCCGGTCATGCCAAGTTCCGACATCGCGCGTGCGGCGGATTCGATGTCGGGTGAGAATTCATCGGTGATGGCGGCGATGGGGAAGAGTGGGGTCATGTCAGTTGGCAGGCGGAAGCGCCTGCCCCACTTCTTTGGCGATGGGGAAGAGTTCAGGCATGTCAGTTGGCAGGCGGAAGCGCATGCCCCACCTCGCCGGCTATGGGGAGGAGTTGAGTCATGTTGTACTGCCTAGCTTCGCATGCGCAGGAGCAGGTATAGGCCGGTCAGCGAGAAAAGCGCATCCGGCGACCAGGCGGCCATAGCCGGCGGCAATTGGTTCACATCTCCGATCTTTTCGAAGAGCAGGCCGATGCCCCAATACGAGATGGCGATGCCGATGCTGACACCGATGCCTGCCATGGCGCCGCGATTGCCCACCAGGAACCCGAACGGGATCGAAATCATCGCCATGATCAGCGCGAACAGCGGCACGGAGAATTTCCGGTAGAATTGCACGCGCAGCTTTACGGTATTGAATCCGCTCTGCTGGAGATCGCGGATGTAACTGTCCAGCTCCTGAAAGTTCATCTGCGAATCCTGCTTTACTTCTTTCAGGAAATAGCTGGGGGGCTCGCTCAGCTCCGCGAAGGTTTGCACCTGGAATGCGGTCATGGGTATGCTCTGATTGCCGTGAAAATCGCGGCGCCATCCGTTTTCGAAGACCCAGGTTTTGAGGGATGCCTGCCAATGCGCGCGCTCGGCGGAAATTTGCCGCACCAACTGGTAGGTGCTAGGATCCAGTTCGTACACAATCACGCCGCCCATTATATTCTCGTCCTTGTCGAAAAACTTGTAGTAGTAAATGCGCGGTCCTTTTCCAAAAATCCACTTACGCTCGGGACTCAGATAAGTCTGCACGGCGCGGCCCTTGATCTCGTTGCGCAGGGCGTCCTGCCGGCGGTTGGCTTCCGGCACGTAGTAGTGATCGAAAAAGAACAGGCCGACGCTGAGGAAAATGCTGGCCACCAGAATGGGAATGGCCAGGCGGTGCAGGCTGACGCCGCAGGCTTTGAAGGCGGTCACCTCGTTATGTTTGGTGAGCACGCCGAACGTCACCAGCACGCCGACGAGCACGCTGATCGGCAGGGTCTCATAGATCAACTTAGGCGTCAGGAAGAAAAGATAAGTGAATACTTTCGCGAGGGGAATTTTGTTTCGCACGATATCGCCCAGCAACTCGAAGAAATTGTAAAACTGGCTCATCGTGACGAAGCTGAGCAGCAACACGGTGAAGTAAAAGACGAAGTTGGTGAGGATATAAGTGTCCAGAATTTGGGGCAGCAAGGGCCAGCGAAAGCCGCTGGATCGAGCGGCCTGCCCGCGTTCCTTCACGAAGCGCGAGCGCAGTTTGTTCAGGACTGTGCTGAAGGCGTCTTTTAGGGCACCTACAAAATCGCGTCCGCCGGGCGTCTCCATGCGGGCCACGAAAATCAAACCGGCCACCAGGAACGCCGAATTCGGCAGCCAGAGCGCCACTTCGACCGGAAGGACTCTTTGGCGGGCCAGACTGACCAGGGTGATGAACGCCAACCAGTAACAGAAGAAGGCCAGAAAGACGGCGGTAACGTATCCGCCGGACTTGCCGCCTTTACGCGAGGACACGCCCAGCGGAATGCCCACGAGCGCCAACACGAGACATCCGATCGGCAGCGCCAGCCGCTTGTGAAGCTCGATGCGCGCCTCGACCCAATCCGCGCCGTGGGCGGAATAACGGCGCAATTCGCGGGTGTTCATCTCGCTGAAGGGCCGGCGGGCGACCTGCTCGGGGGGCGCCGCATAGAGCGCCTGGTCGCCGCGCGGGAAGAAGCTGTCGTAACCCTTGAGGTCCTTTCCCATCTCGTGGGTGCCGGCGTCCCGCATGGAAAGCTGGATGCGGTTATGCTCGGGATCGGGCACGGCGATGGCTTCGCGGGCCACGGTAATCAGGGGGCCTTCGGCCTGGTCGCGCATGCCGCCGGTACGCTGCTCGGGAGGCGTGAGGTCAGCCAGAAAAACATTGCGCCACACCACCAGCTCGCCCGGCCGCACGTCGCCCACGTACAAGATCGTATTGGGGAAATCCTCGTCGAATACGCGCGGTTGGATGTCGGCGCTGACTTGCGAGGCAAACAGGCGGTCCATCACGTCCTTGCTCACGCGTATGGACAGCGGCGTCAGCCGGAGAGTCATGGCGCCAGAAACGGCCATGGCGATGGTGGCGAATAGCATGACCGGCAGCAGCACTTTGCGGCTGGAGCAGCCGGCCGCCCGCAAGGCGGTGATCTCGCCGTCGGTAGCCAGGCGTCCCAACCCTACCAGGATGCCCACCAGGGCGCCGAACGGGATGGTCAGCGGCAGCAGGGGCGGCAGCGAGAGCGCGAACAGGTACAGGATGGTGTCGGGCCGGGGCGAGCTGCGCACCAGGACTTCGAAAAGTTTGCCCACGCCTTGCAGGAAGATGATGGCGGTCGCCAGGGCCATGCCCAGCAGAGAGCTGCTGAGAATTTCGCGGAAGATGTAGCGGCCCAGGATGCGCATGTTATGTACGGGCCGTCGGATGCCGGCAAGGTGCGGTGGGGCTGGCGGCTCGGGGCGCCGGGCTGCCGCCCATCCTTACCGGGCTGCCGTCCGTCCTTACATGACGGCCTAGTGTGGTGTCGCACCTAGCGTTTTGTCCTGCGCAAGAGCTTATAATGAGCGCAAAAGCGCGACCGGGGGGTCGCGCGCGGACGAGGGCGTCCGCCCCACTCTTGCTTGGCCGGAGATTGGTGAAGAGCCGGCGAACTGAAGTTCGCCGCGGCACGCTTACGCGCGCGCCACCACAAAGGAAGAAAAGCCCTGGGGCCAGACTTGCCACGAGAATACAGGATAGCATGCGGGGGTGCGCAGGTTGGCGGCGGCCTTTTTCAAGATGGCCGGGAGGGGCGCCGGGTGTGACAACGCGTATAACATTTGTTGTCACTCGGTCGCTGGTAGTTGCGATGGAACTATCAGTACAAGACAGAGCGATTTTCTCTTGACTGTGTCGCCGGGACCGTGTTATCCAAGAGAAACAAGTAGCAGGAGGGAACGTGCCACTGTTGCAGAATGCGGCCACTCGAGTTCTGCCCAGTCATTCCGGATTTCCCCCGAGGCCGGCGCCGATCAAGGCACGCAGGACGTGAATGCAGGAAAGGTCGCGCTACTACAGGCTTGCCGTCTCGGTCCTCGCCGCCGGAATAGCCGCGCACATCGCGCTGGCAGCCGATGCCGTTACAGCCACGGCCGTCAACATCGACACGACGGCGCCGTCCCCCCTTCCGGCGGGGTTCAGCGGCTTCAACGTTCCTCAATTGCGCAACGGCGTCGAGTATTACGATCCGAAGTTTGTGGCGGCCACAGCGTCGCTTCTGCCCGGTTCGCTGCGGTTCCCTGCCGGCACGGCGTCTCTGGCGTTCGACTGGCAAGCCGGCCACATCGACACGGACTGGCTAGACTACCTGACGCTGAGCATCCCACCGCTGGTCGATTCCGGAACGGCGGGGATCCTGAACACTGCTCAGAAGCTCACGCAGGCCAAGGGTGGCGTGTTCCTTTCCGATTTCGCCACCTTTGCCAATACCTTCGGGAGCCCGGTGATCATCTGCTTCAACGGCTACACCGACAATAATCCTTCCAGCGCCACACAAATGGCTCAGGCTGCCCAAAGTTATGGCTTGAACGTCGAGGAGTGGGAACTTGCCAATGAGCCGTACCTTTATCCGATGATCTTTCCCACCGCAGATTCGTATGCCGCGAGCATGTTCAACCCTTATTACAGCGACATTGTCTCGGTGGCTCCCACCGCTACAGCCGGCTTGTTCTCCGAAGGGCTCTTTCCGGGGGTGCAGGTCAATAACCCGGTTTGGGACACGGTATTATCAACTTATACACCTTCGTATTGGAATGCGTCGTCCGTCCATGTTTATCCGATTGTGGGCACTCTTACTACGCAAGAAACGTGGGAGAAATTAAACGGCATACTGGCTCACGGCACAGCCGATTACATCAATTCGTACCTGCTGCCTCTGATTGGAGCCCAGACACCGGTGTACATTACGGAGTTCAACTGCTGCAAACAGGACAGCAACCCATATTTGACCTACCTTTACAACGGCGTTTTCCTGGCGGAGTACATGGCGCGCATGTCTTCGGTTCCCAACGTGAAGGCAGTGGGGGTAAACTCTCTGTACACGGACAATTACGACTCGCACGGATTGATCCGGGCGGTAAACGATTTTCAAAACTATCTAGTGGCCCAGGTCACCGCGAACCCGAACTACTCAACCGACACAGCCACGGATCCGAACACGCAGTTCCAGTTCTATACGTCGGCGCCGGGGCTGGCAATGGCGGTGGCTAACCAGGCGATCAACAGCAGTTCACAGCTCTGGCCGACGACCTTGACCGGCGGACCGACGGTTCCGATCATCGGGTACGACGGCAATCCGGTGCCGGCTATTTACGCGCAGGCGTATCTGGGGAATAACGGGAGTCACTATCTTTTGATCACGAACAAGGCAGCCCAGAGCCTGCCAGTGAGGATTCAAGTGAACGGGGTCAATGTGACGGGTACGCTGAGCTTGACCTATGTGTCGAACACCAGCGGGCAAGCGGCGAACACCGCGCAATCGCCGAGCGCCGTGCGGATTCAGACGTCGACTTCGAGCAATCCCGTATCGGTGGGGCCAAACAGCGTTACTTGCGTGACGTGGTGAATCCGGGCCGGGCCGCCGCGGCGATCTACACAGGCTAAGAAAAGCAATTTAGCCGCAGATAAACGCGGATAAACGCCGATAAGACAAGGCCAAGTTTGTTTGGGCTCAGCGGGGGTAGGCGCCCGTGATCTTCCTCACCAATCCGTGGATGCGATGGAACCACGCTCCGCCGGGGAGAAACATGAAGGGACACTCGCCGGGAATCACCGAGATACCCTGGGCTTCGCAGAACCGGATGGCATCGGGGCTAGCCGCTCCCCGGCCGACGCCGCGGAAGAACCAGACGCGCTGGATGCCTGCGGCGGCGCAGTCCCGCACCAGTTGGTCCGTAACGGCCGGCGGAGTCATTAACAGAACCCCGTCGACGGCCGGCTGAATGTCCTGCAAGCGGGCGAAACACGGCTGTTCGTCGATTTCCCGGGCCTCCGGATTCACCGGCACGGCCTGATAGCCTCTGGCGATAAATTCACGAAAGAGGGCGCGCGAGAAGTCCGCCGGCTGGCGCGAGATGCCTACGAAGGCAAGGCGTTTCCGGCCGAGGAAGTCTTGAATCCGTTCTATGGACGTCATATCAGATCCTTATATCTGTTATCTTACCTTTATCATAGCAAGGAGCGGCGGCGTAATCTGCCGGCTCAGGCTATCGCCTTGACCAACTCGACCGCGCGCTCAAAGAGCATGGCCGAGTCATGGCTGCACCCCAGGAAACGCATGCCGCGTTCCTTCCAAAACCTTGCCAGGGCGGGGGTGCGCGTCTGGATGCCGGGCGCGATGCCGCGGCGATTACAGCTTTCGCGCACGGCTTCGATGGCCTCGATCATGCGGGGATGGTCGAATTCTCCGGGTACGCCCAGCGATATCGAGAGGTCGGCCGGGCCGATCATCACGGCGTCGATGCCCGGCACGGCCAGCAACTCTTCGCGTGCTTCGAGCGCTTTGCGGGTCTCGATTTGCAGCACGACCATGGTATTGGCGTTGACGTGGGCGACGATCTGGGGGAAGGTCAACGGTTCATAATCCACCTGCACCGCGGTCAGCCCGTAGCCGCGTACGCCGGTGGGCGGGAACTTCGTCCAGCTTATGGCGCGCTCCAACAGTTCGGGAGATTCCACGCGCGGAAAGATTACGCCCTGCGCACCGCAATCGAGCGCCCGCGCTACCAGCGCGTATTGAAGGTCGGCCACACGCACGATGGGGGAGAGGCCGCACAACAGCGACACGCGGCAGATGTCCTGCACGGTTTCCAGGTCGAAGCCGCCGTGCTCGGTGTCCAGGAAGGCCCAATGGAAGCCGGCCGCGGCCAGCATACGCGGGATCTCCGGGGAGCGGAGCTGGCCGAAACCGGTTCCGAGCTGCAGGTGTCCCGCGGCGAGGGCTTGCTTTACTTGGTTGATGCGCATGAGAGGATTTTAGCCTGGAATCTGGGCGCCCACTGGGCGGCCGAGCGAACTGAAGCTCGCTCCGGGCGGGACGAAGTCCCGGTACCAGCGAACTGAAGCTCGGCGGTTGGCAGGCGAAAGCGCCTGCCCCACCCGGGCCAGCAAATGTAGAAACTCCAGAGATCGAGCTGAAGCTCGCTCCGGCACGCTAAAGCGTGCGCCACGTAGCGGAGTGTCCCATTTCGCGGGCCCATTGGGCGGGCGTCTGGTGGGTCTGCGTATCGACCAGGGATGTGTCGGCGCCGCGGGCGAGCAACTCCGCGACGACCTCGGTGCGGCCAAAGTGTGCGGCGTAGTGCAACGCGCTCTGCCCGCAATACGGCGTGGCATTGACGGAGACGCCGTTGTCCAGAAACATGCGCACGGTCGTCAGACGGCCGTGCATGGCTGCCACGATCATGGCGACTTCGCGCGCATCGGCGTCGCGGGCCACCGGAAACGAGAAGCGACCGGCGCGGCCATCGGTGCGGCGCACGATCGTATCCGTGCCCGTACCAGTGGCCAGCATGTGACGCACGACGTCCGCGCGACCCAATCCCGCGGCATAGATCAGGTTGTCGACGCGCGCGCCTCGCAGGACCAGACGCTCGGCCGCTTGTGTGTACCCGAAGAGCAGGGCGCAACCCAACGGCGCGCCGTCATCGTCTACGCCGTCCACCTGCGCGCCATGATCGACCAGGACGTCCACCAGGCTCGCTTGAATACCCGCCAGGAATGGATGAACGCTCGTGACCGTCAAGCACAGGGTGGTGTCGCGACCGGCGTAAACGGGCGCAACCGCGTCGACTTCGGCGCCCGCCTCCAGGAGGATGCGCGCGATCGAAGGCGAATTCTTGGGTGAGCGCTGCGGCTCCACGCCGTTTGCGGCGACGTAGTGGAGAAGCGTGGCCTTGTGGGAGTGTGGGGCGCGCTCGTGGATGAGGCCGGGGTGGGCCTGGAGGAGGGCGGCGAGGAAGGTCTCGTCGCCGGTGACAATGGCCTCGACGGCTTGGGCAAAGGGCGCGGCGGTCATAGCTGTGTCATGCGTCCGCTGGGGCAACTTTTGCGTTCTCGGGTTCGAAGCCGTACCAGGCGCGCCACTGATCGCAGGTTGTTTGGGTAGCCGGCCACTGAAAGCACAAGTTATACCCGTCGGGATCGGTGATATTCAACTGCTTCATGCCGTAGTGCGCGACGGACGGCTCCTTCACAGGGAGGCCCTTGGCTCGGAGGCGCCTGTAAGCTCCGTCCAGATCCGCGCAGCCGAAGAAGAGCGCGGTGTCGGAGTGCGCAGCTACGCGCGCGGGATCGGGAGCCGGCGGGCGCTCGTCTGCTTCATAAGCGGTGTTGACCATTAAGTCGACGCCATTGAGTCTGAGAAGCGCCCAATCGAAGTGGTCGCCCGGACGGGAGGTGGTGACAAGCTCGAACCCCAGGATACCGCGGTAGAAATCGACCGACGTGGGCATGTCGAAGACCTGCAGCAGTGGGGCGAGGCCTCGAATGTCAATCGCCATGTGATCCTCCTTTTGGCTAGGTCAATCTGTTGGACGTGCGGGAGCCATTTTGGAAACCTGTTGGACGTGCGGGAGCCATTTTGGAAACGCCGTCGACCCGGGACGAAGTCCCGCTACCAGCGAACTGAAGTTCGCCGGTTGGCAGGCGGAAGCGGCTGCCCCACCCGGTTCGGGACGACCGAGCCAGGGGACCCGCCCCACTATTTGTGCGGGCGTCAATCGTTGCCGGCCGGGCCATTGGTGGCCAGGTGCAGAAAACCGGCCGCGATGAATTTACCCCGGTTGTCGTTATAGCAGCCCGGAGGGCCGCTCGCCAGAACGCAGCCGTCGGAAATCCCCAGGAAGAGGCGCGTGGCTCCCTCAGGAACGTAGAAGATCTTGTCAATAGTTCCGGTAAAGCCATTGCCGATGAAAAATGTCTGAAACAACTGGGGGCTCAACGTCAGGAAGCCTTCGGCGTGGGTGAAGTTCAGGATCGGAGGTCCCTCGCCGCTGGGAACCGAGTCGTCCAGGAACACGCCCGTCAAGAAGAAACCCCGGTCGAAGTCAACGATGCCTGAAATACCATTAAGCGAGGTGAGATCGGTCCCGCCGGGGAATGGAATACCGTTGGGGCCTGAGAGAGGCTCCCCACCACCGAGGGTTACCTTTGTCCGGCGGCGAAAATATTCGCCGTGGCGGGACAGTCACCAGGAATTTGTCTTGGCCGTTGGCGCACCCGGCGATAAGCAGGGCGAGCGATGCAAATCTAAGCAGTGTTTTGTGCGACATACGCTATTCCCCTCCTGTAGCCACGGGGTGTTGTGTCTCTTCGGTCGCGGTGGCGTCTGTGTTGTACAGTATCACGGGAGAGCAGGGAGCACAATGGATGCGACATGATGCCGCGTGGGAGAATCTTAGCGTGGATGGCGTGATGGTAGTGAACAAGGAGGAGGGGTGGACCTCGCACGACGTGGTGAGCAAGGTGCGGCGCATCGCCAACACCAAGAAGGTGGGCCACCTGGGCACTCTCGACCCGATCGCCACGGGAGTGCTGCCGCTGGTGATCGGGCGCGCCACGCGCCTGGCGCAGTTCTATACGCGCAGCCACAAAGTCTACGAGGCGCTGATCCGATTCGGATTCTCGACCGACACGTACGACCGCAGCGGGTTGCCAACTTCTCCGCAGACGGAGGCGCCGGTCGACCGGGAGGAACTCGAACGGCTGCTGGACCGCTTCCGCGGCGAAATCCTGCAAACGCCGCCGCCGGTTTCAGCGAAGAAGGTGGATGGTGTACGCGCTTACGCATTGGCGCGCCGGCAGACTCCCGTGGCGCTGGAGCCCGTGCCAGTGGAGGTCTACGATCTGACGCTGCTGGAGGTGGGTGGCTGCGAGGCTCGGATTAGAGCACACGTCTCCGGGGGGACTTACTTGCGATCGATTGCGCACGATCTGGGGCAGGCGCTGGGATGCGGCGCGCATCTGCGCGACCTGCGGCGGCTGGCTTCCGGTGAATTCACCCTGGAGCAGGCGCGCACCATCCCGCAACTGCAGGAGCTGGCCGCCGAGGGCCGCCTGGCGGAAGCGCTGATTCCGGCGGCGCAAATGCTGCCCGATTTCCCAACGGTCTGCGTGGAGCCGTTGACTGCCGGGCAGATCCGGCAGGGCCGCAATTTCCCGGTTTCGCCGTTCCGGTTGCGGCAGGGGTCGCGTTACATTAAGGCGGTTTCGAGCGATGGCGACCTGATCGCCATCGGCGAGGCCAAGCTGCCAAATTTGTACCATCCCGTGGTGGTGCTCTAGGGGGTTGGCAGGCGGAAGCGCCTGCCCCACCTACCGTCCGGTGGTAGTGCTGTAGGGGCTGGGGAGAAGGCTTGGCAGGCGAAAGCGCCTGCCCACCGCTGGTTTTTAAAAGCCGATTGAGAGTATCCCGGGGCTGGGGCTACTACTAAAGGTTACAAATAGTGGGCGAAGTGCCCTCGGCTTTCGGTAAAATTACATACGCGTGTGTGGTTGATTCCACCCCGGAGCGCGTGACCATGCTGGAAGCCAGTGCCTTGAGCGACAAAGGTTGCGTCAGGGCCAATAACGAAGATTATTCTCTGATTGAGCCTGAGATGGGATTATATGTGCTGGCCGACGGCATGGGAGGCGCCAAGGCGGGCGAACGGGCCTCGCGCCTGGCGGTCGATACCGTCTTCGAGCGCGTTCTGACGGCGCCCAGCCGGGATTCGCAGGCGCTGCTGGCGGCGGTAGAGGAAGCCAACCGGCGCGTCCTGGAGGCGGCCGGCAGCGACTCTTCGTTGGAGGGCATGGGCACCACGCTGGTGGTGGCCCTGGAGGTGGGCGAAGAATTGTGCATCGCCAGTGTGGGCGACAGCCGGGCCTACCTGCTCGACAAGAGCGGCCTGCGTGCGATCACCGAAGACCAAAGCTGGGTCAACGAGGTCGGGCGTCCGCTGGGGCTTAACGAAGAGGTCCTGCGCACCCATCCGATGAGGCATGTTTTGACGATGGCCATCGGCGCGGGCGCTCCGCTGGAGATCAACTACTATGCGATCAAGCTGCAGCCGCACGACCTGCTGATGATGTGCAGCGATGGTCTGCACGGAGTGGTCGATCTAGCGCGCATAGAAGCCATTCTGCGGAATGGCGAGCCGCTGGAGCGGAAGTGCCGCGAGTTGATCGAGGCCGCGCGCGATGCGGGGGGGCCGGATAATATCACGGCAGTGCTGTTGCGGGCTGCCTGACCGCGCAGTCTGACCACGCGGACCGGGGGGTCTGCCCTAAAGTTTTATATGAAAGCGTTCCTCACAAGGGCGCTTGTTTTTGCGTTTCCTTGTGTGGCGATCGCTCAAATCGCTGTTTTGCAGATCAAAGTCCTCGAAGGGGAGGGCGCCGTGCATCCGGTGGGCGCGCGCATCCCAAAGCCTCTCACCGTCGAGGTAACGGACGAATCCGGCCGGCCAGTGGCGGGAGCGGCAGTCAGTTTCCAGCTTCCGGCGGAAGGCCCCAGTGGACTCTTCTCGAACGGCTTGCGCACGGACCTGGTCCTCACCGATGCCGCCGGACGCGCCAGCATACATGCCGTGCAATTGAACCGCATCGGCGGACAATTCCGTATACGGATCACGGCGGCAAAGGAGCAGGCCCGCGCCGGTGCAGTAAGCTTCCAATTCATAGGGGAGAACCGCGCCGCTCCCACGACCGCACACGAAGCGGCCGCACCCAAGGCTGGACCCGAAGCCACAGCGCCAACGGGCGGACGCGATGCCACCGGTCAATCCCCGGGTATTACGCCGACTACCGCCAAAATGGGCTCGGGCATTAGTAAGAAATGGATCGTGCTGGCGGCGCTGACAGTGGGCGGCGGCCTGGCGTTCCTGGGTGTGAGCCGCGCCACCGGCTCACATAGCTCGACGGTCTCCAGCTCCGTGGTCAGCATAGGCACGCCGTCGGTGACCATAGGAAACCCATGATCCGGCTGCCGGGATGGCTCTTGTTGGCCGGGTGTTTTCTGGCGGCGCCGGCGTCTGCACAGTTGTCGCTGTACACGGTGCAGGGAGGCGTCGAGACTCCGGTCGGCTCGATTTACGACTTCGGCCCGGTAAGCGTGGGCTCTGCTTCGGATGTGGTGTTCCGCCTCGAGTACACCGGCAGCGCCACAACTTATTACCTCACGTATTTCTCGCTCGCCGGCACTGGCTTCTCGGTTCTCCAAACCGATTGGACGGAGTTGCCGGCCGCGGTGCCCGCCGCAGGCCTGAATTTCACGGTGCAGTTTCAGCCCAGCGTGCAAGGTTCTTACGGCGGCAATTTGCAGCTCAATCAGACGGATGGGATATCGGTGATCCTGCTGGCTACGGGTGTTCCCGGGTTTACGGTTCTGTTGAACAACCAAACGCTGGCGGCGGGGCAGACGGTGGCGTTCGGCAACGTGCAGGTGGGCTCCACAGAGACGCTGAAACTAATGCTGAGCAATCAGACAGGGGCGGCCCTCACGGTACCCGCAATCCCACCCCTTACCGGCAGTGCCTTCAGTCTGGCGGGCGCCGCGCTTTCCGGGCCGGCTGTCCCGCCTGGCGCATCGGCCGAACTGGACGTGACTTTCGCACCGGGCGCCGCCGGACAGCAGCAAGCTACTTTGACGATCGGCGTGCTCTCGTTTCCACTGGAGGGCGTAGGAATCGCCGCGCCTCCTCCTGTCTTACCTCAGCCGTCGATCCAGGTGAATCTTCCCTCGGCGGGCAGCGCGCAGCAGGGGACGGTTTCGGTCAGCCTGGCTGCCGCCGCTCCCGTGAGCGCCAGCGGTACCGTGACGTTGGCCTTCCAACCTTCGGTGGCCGCCGTCGACGACGACCCGTCTATTGCCTTCTCGGATGGCACCCTCTCTGCGAATTTCACAGTTGCGCAGGGGGCGTCGAGCGGGCAGTTCAGCGGGGGCTCCACGGCTTCTTTCGGGACCGGCACCACGGCCGGCACGCTGACCTTTACAGTGACGCTGGGAAGCAACACCGCGCAAGCCAGCGTTGTGATTCCCTCGGCGGTCATCGGCATCGACGCTGCCGTGGCAGCGCGCAACGTAGGCTGCCTCCCGACCGAGCTCTACTGCACGGCTGTGAACGTACAGCTTCAAATCAACGGTTGGGATAACACCCGGAGCGCATCCCAGCTCGTGTTCCAATTTTTCGATCAATCCGGCAATGCCATCGCGCCTGGCAACATCACGGTGGACGCTACGTCGGCATTCCAGCAATACTTCGCCGGCGCCGATCTGGGTGGCGTTTTTGGTTTAAGCGCTCTGTTCCCGGTGACTGGCGATGCCGACGACGTGGTCGCGGCGCAGGTGCAGTTCACCAATTCGGCGGGCACCTCGCAAACTGCCAGGATAACGTTCTGAGAGCTGGGATCGCGGGCGCTATTTTGACGGAATGGCGCGGCTTGGCCGGCTAAGAGCCGGCTGCGGTGTTTAACAGTGCCGCTGGCAGCCCGTGGCAGAACTGACCGTGAGTTGTGGTTGGCAGGCGAAAGCGCCTGCCCCACCGCAAAACTCAAGGGTCGGCTGTAAAGCCGGCTGCGGGCAGGATTGGCCGCCCCACGTACTGCCATTTTCCACTGCCATCTCTTCTCTTGACAGATTCAAACAGATGTTTTAAAATCCTGTTTGATGCCGGATTCCAACCGATCGCATAACGGCGTCCCGCGCGACGCCACCGAAGCCCGGATACTGGAAACCGCGGGCCACGTGTTCTCCGAGACCGGCTTCCAGGCGGCCAAGGTACGCGACATTTGCGCGCGCGCCGGGGTGAATCTGGCCGCCGTGAATTATCACTTCGGTGACAAGCTGGGGCTCTACAACGAAGTCCTGCGCTATGCCGCGTGCGCGGCGGGAGCCGCCACGTTCGACGGCGTTCTGCCGGGACGCACGCCGGAAGCCCAACTGCGCGCGTTCGTGCTCGGCCTGCTGCAACAGATGTTTGGCGAAGACCGGCCGGCCTGGCCCGTGCGGGTGATGACTCACGAACTGGCGGAACCCACGCCGGCTTTTGACGGCCTGGTGGACCAGATCATGCGACCGCGGCACAACGCCATACGCGGGCTGGTGGGCGACATTATCGGCCGGCCGGCGGACGACCGGCAGACGCGGCTTTGCGCGCAGAGCATTATGGGTCAGATCTTCAGTTATGCGCACGGCCGCGAGGTCCTCAAAAGGCTGTGGCCGGACCTGCGGTTCACACCCGAGACACTGGACGAAATCGCCCACCACATCGCGGCGTTCTCGTACGCCGCGTTGAAGAGTTTCGGCCGGCGCAACGCGGCGGCAAGACCGAACCGAAAGCAAACTGCGAGGTGAGTATGAAGAATCCCATCCTTATAGATGCGCAAGCCGGCCGTGCCCGGACCGTGATTGTTCTGATCGTGCTGTTGCTGGCCGCTGGGGCCATCACGGTGTGGCGCGTGGTGTTGGCCGGGCCGCGCGATTCCGCCAACACCATTGTCCTGAGCGGGCGAATTGAAGGCGACGATTCGGCGGTGTCGTCGAAAGCCACGGGCCGGCTGCTGGAAGCCAAGGTGCGCGAGGGAGACGTAGTGAAGGCGGGAGACGTCATCGCCGTGCTGGACGATCAGCAGTTGCGCGATCGCGAGGCGCAGGCGCAGGCCACCGTTGCGCAGGCCGAGGCGCGCCTGGAATTCTCCAGCAAGCAAATTTCGGTTCTGGAAGACCAGTTGCGGCAAACCTCGGTTGAGACCGGCCAATCGAAGGTGGACGCCAATGGCCGCGTCAGCCAGGCGCAAGCGGAACTGGCGGCGGCGGAAGCCGAGTTGGCGCAGCAGGAGGCGGCCTATAAGCTGGCTCTGTTCGATAAGGACGCCTACACGAGGCTGGCGCAAACGGGCGCGGTATCCGAACGACAGGGGAAGCAGGCGGAAACCACGGCGGAGACGCAAGCCGCGTTGGTAGCCGCGTCGAAACGCCGGGTGGAGGCGTCGCGCGGCGCCCTCGCCATGGCTGAAGCCACTTTGAGCAATCCGGATATACGGAGCCTGCAATCCGCCATGATCCGCCGGCAAATCGCGCAGCAGGAGGCGGACATCGCCAGCGCAACCGCTGATGAACAACACGCCCGGGCGGCCCTGCTGGAGGCCAAAGCCAACCGCAACGATCTGACGGTTACGGCTCCCTTCGATGGCACGGTGGTGACGCGCACCGCCGAACCGGGCGAGGTGCTCACGGCTGGAACGCCGATTGTCACGCTGCTCGATCTGCACAAGGTGTATCTGCGCGGTTACATTCCCGAAGGCCAGATCGGACGCGTCAAGGTAGGGCAGGCGGCGCATGTGTATTTGGATTCGGATCCCAAACACCCGCTGGATGGCTATGTGCAGCGCATCGATCCACAAGCCACGTTCACGCCCGAAAACACATACTTTCGCGACGATCGGGTGAAGCAGGTGGTGGGCGTGAAGCTCGGATTGAAGACCGGATTCGGCTATGCCAAGCCGGGCATGCCGGCCGATGGCGAGGTCCTGGTGGCGGGCGACACGTGGCCGGCGGAAAGCCATCGGAGATGACGGGCGATCGCCATCTTGACGATGTCCACGGCGCCGGCGCTGCAGTATTGGCGGAGCCGGCGGATGTCCAGGAGCCGGATCGCGTAGCCATTCGCGCGCGGGACTTGCGTAAGCACTACGGTCCCGTGGAAGCGGTCAGGGGGATCGAACTGGAGGTCCGCGAGGGCGAGATTTTCGGGCTGATCGGTCCGGACGGGGCGGGGAAGACAACCACGTTCCAGATCCTTGCCGGCATCATGGAGGCGACTTCCGGCGTGGTGGAAGTGTTCGGCAAGCCCGCCCGGCAATCGCGCGCCATGGTCGGCTACCTGACCCAAACGTTCAGCCTGTACCCCGATCTGAGTGTCACAGAGAACATTCGTTACGTGGGGGACCTGCGGCACGTGCCGCCGCGTGAGATCGCCGCGCGGGCCGACCGCTATCTGCAGATGTTCGACATGCACCGCTTCAAGGACCGTCTGGCGGGACAACTGAGCGGCGGCATGAAGCAGAAGCTGTCGCTGGTCTGCGCGCTGGTCGCGCAACCTCGCGTTCTGCTGCTGGATGAGCCGACGACGGGCGTCGATCCGGTTTCGCGGCGCGAATTCTGGGACGTACTGGCGCATCTGTCGGCGGACGGTCTGACGATCGTGGTGGCCACGCCTTATCTGGATGAAGCCGAGCGTTGCCATGAGGTCGCGCTGATGCATCTGGGCCAGATCCACCAGAAGGGCACGCCGGCGGAATTGCGGGATAGTTTGGGCATGCGGCGGCTGGAGGTGCACACCGCGAACCTGGCGGAGGCTGAAGACAAGCTCACGGAAGCCGAAAACGGCGCGATCGGAGATGTGCAGCGATTCGGCGACCGGCTGGACGTAATTGTGAAGGATCCCGAGGCGGGCCGCGCGGCGGTGGAGGCGACGCTGGCGAAGGCGGGAATTGCAGTGCAGGATATCCGTGTCGCGGACCCCACGCTGGAGAACACCTTCGTGGCGCGGTTGCGGGCCATGGGGCAGGAACTGCACGCGCCGCCGTTCCCCGGCCGGCATCCGCATCGCGATCTTAAGGGACAGGTCGCCATCGGCGCGCAGAATCTGACGAAGCGGTTCGGCGCGTTCACCGCGGTGCACAACGTGAATCTGAACGTGCATTACGGAGAGGTGTACGGACTGCTGGGCGCCAATGGTGCGGGCAAGACTACCACGATCAAGATGTTATGCGGGCTGCTGGAGCCCACCACCGGCACGCCGCAGCTCACGGGAGGGCAGGGCGGCATACGATCCGAAGAGGTGCGCGAGCTGGTGGGTTACATGTCGCAGAAGTTCTCGCTGTACGACGATTTGAGCATCGACGAAAATCTGGATTTCTTCGCCGGCGTGTATGGCGTGCCGCAAAACGAGATCGCAGAGAAGAAGCGGTGGGTGCTGGAGTTTTCCGGGCTGACGGGGAAAGAGCAACAGATCACGGGGAGCTTGCCGGGCGGTTGGAAGCAGCGCGTGGCGTTTGGCGCGGCCACCATGCACGAGCCCAGCGTCCTGTTTCTGGACGAGCCGACCTCGGGCGTGGATCCGCTGGCCCGGCGGGCGTTCTGGCGGATGATCAACCGGCTGGCGGATATGGGCACCGCTATTCTGGTCACCACGCATTACCTGGAAGAGGCGGAGCAGTGCAATCGCCTGGGCTTCATGGCGGCCGGAGAATTGGTGGCGGAGGGCGCCCCGAGCGCCATCAAAGCGCGGCAGGGCGGGCACCTGCTGGAGTTGCGCGTGGATCAGCCGCAGCGCGCAGCCGACCGGCTGAAGGAGCAGATGGAGCGCTGGCGCGTGTCGCTATTCGGCGACCGGCTGCATGTGATTACGGACGATGATGTGGCGACCGCGGAAAAGCAGCTTACGGAGAAGCTGCGTGACGCGGGAGTGGCCGTGCGCGAGATTCACGAGGAGAACTTCTCGCTCGAAGACGTCTTCATCGCGGTGGTGGAGAAGGCCCGGCAAGAGGGCAAGGTGGCTTCGGAGGATTGAATGGGACCGCTCCCTGACGGTCGCGGCTCTGCGACGGTTGCCTAGTCGCGGCTCGGTACGCATCGAGGATTGAAGCATGAGACGCATCTTCTCACAAGCACGCAAAGAGCTGACGCAGTTGGTGCGCGATCGCCTTGCCTTGGCCCTGGCGCTGCTGCTACCGCTGATCCTGCTGTTCCTGCTTTCGACGGCCATCTCGCTGACGGTGCATAACCTGCCGCTGGTGATTCAGGATCTGGACGATTCGTCCGCATCGCGGCGCTTCGCGGACGCGTTTCGCTCGTCCATTTCCTTTCACGTGGTTGCCTGGCCGCCGGATCGCAAGCCGGAGGATGCCCTTACGGCCAACGCGGCGCGCGGCGTGCTGATCGTCCCCAGGAACTTCGGGCACGATCTGGCCCGCGGCGCGAATGTTCAGGTGCAACTGCTGGTGGATGCGACCGACTCCAACACCGCGCGCATCGTGCAGGGGTATGTCGACGAGATTACGCACGCTTTCAATCGGGACTCCGGAGCCATGGCAGGGGCCACGCTGGTGGGCGAGCAAGTAAGGCTTTGGTACAATCCCGGCCGGGATTCCCCGAAGTTCTATAGCCCGGGAATCTTTGTGATGGGCCTCTCGATGTTTCCGGCGCTGCTGGCCGCTCTATCGATGGCTAAAGAGGGCGAACAGAAAACCATTTTGCAGGTTTATGTTTCGAGCATTTCGGCGCACGAATTTCTGCTCGGCAAGATTCTGGCCTTCATGGTAATCGCGGCCTGCGAGTGGCTGCTGGGGATGACCACGCTGCTAACGGTCTTCGGCCTGCACATCGCGGGAGATCCTACGCCGTTAATCGTGGGCAGCGTGCTTTACGCGTTTTGCGTGTCCAGTTTCGGGACCCTTGTGGGGGCCGGCATTCCGAACCAGTCGGCGGCCATTCAAGCCGTGGCGCTGGGCGGCTTTCTGCTGGTGTTTCTGCTCTCGGGGCTGATCTTTCCGGTGGAAAACATCCCGGGCAGCCTGCGCTGGGTATCCAATATCGTGTGGGGCAAATATTTTATCGTAATCGTGCGTGACGCCTTGTTGCAGGGCGGCGGATGGCCGGCGGTATGGTTTTCCGTTTTGATGATAGGAGTGCTCGGCTCGGTGTGTTATACGGCGGCTTGGCTGACCATGCGCCGCATGCAGGTGAAAATATGAGCCGACAGTTCCAGGGGCGGCGAACTGAAGTTCCCGCGCTGCACGCTGAGCCTGCGGCACGGGATGAGGTGAAAATATGAGCCGGATGCGTGCCCTGATCCACAAAGAATTCGCCCAGATCCGGCGGGACAAGCGCCTGGCGGTCTCTCTGATTGTCCCGCCCACGCTGCAGCTTCTGCTGTTCGGCTTCGCGCTGGACTCGACGGTTTCGCACCTGCGCCTGGGGGTCATCGACTGGAGCCAGACGCCGGAGAGCCGGGAAATGGTATCCACGCTTACGGAGAGCAAAAGCTTCCGGCTGGGCGGCGATTACGCCTCGGTGCGGGGTCTGGAAGCCGACATCAGCCGGGGAAAGCTGGATGCCGGCATCGTGGTGCCATACGAGTTTGCCCGCGATCTCCGGCGCGGTACGCCGGTGGATGTGCAGATCCTGCTGAACGCGGCGAACGCCAACACCGCGACCATCGCGCAGGGATATGCGGAGGGCGTGATTCTGTCTTACAACCAAACGCTGGCGGCGGAAGGGATCCGGCCCAGGGTGCGCACCGTGAGCGGCGCTCCGGCGGCTAGTCGCGGCGTGGTGCAGACGTTGACCGCGTTCTTATACAACCCAGGCCTGGTGAATGCCTGGTTTATCGTTACCGGGAGCTTCGGCGTGCTGCTGATCCTGAATGGCTCGCTGGTGGCTTCGACCGCCATGATCAAGGAGCGCGAGCGCGGCACCGTGGAACAATTGCTGATGACGCCGGCCAGCACCACCGATATGGTGGTCGCCAAGATCGCTCCGCTGTTCGGGCTGCTGATGGTGATGGCCCTGTTTGCGATCGGCATTATGCGGGTGTTCTTCGCGGTGCCGGTGCGCGGCAGCATGCTGCTGGTGGTGTCGAGCGCGGGCCTTTGTATCCTGTGCGGGATTGGCATCGGCACGTTCCTGGCGACGATTACCAAGACGGCCCAGCAGGCGCAGATGACCGCGTTCTTTATCAATCCTCCGCTGGCGACACTTTCGGGATCGATGACGCCGGTGGAAGCCATGCCCTCCTGGATGCAACCCATCACGTGGCTGAACCCGATCCGCCACTTCGGCATCATCTCGCGCGCCACGTTGATGAAGGGCAGCGGTATCGACGTGCTGTGGCCCAATTTTCTGGCGCTGATCGGTTTTACGCTGGTGCTGGTATCGCTCAGCATCTGGCGCTTCCGGAAACAACTTGGATAACTGAGATGACCTTACGTTCCAGTTTCACTCTCTTGTTTGCGCTGGGTACGCTCGCCTATGCGCAGGCCCCACCGCCGCAGGGCACGCCGGCCGGGCAAGTGCCCTTGTCCGGACGCACCGGGCAGACCGGATCGGTCAACGCGGTTCAGACTCCGGTGCCGGGCGTTACGTCGAGCGTCAACACGCTCAACACGTCGGTTCAGGTGCAAGGTCCTTACGCGGGCAGCGTGGCGGGAACCGCGAAGCCTTTTGCCGGCAAGCTGTCGCTGCGCGAGGCGGTGGCGCGCGGGCTCGAGTACAACCTGGGCACGGAGGGACTGACGCAGGCCATGCGGCAGGCTCGCGGGCAGGCCCGCGTGGCGCGCAGTTCCCTGCTGCCGAATTTGAACGGATACCTGCGCGAGGTGGTGGAGACTGAGAACCTCACGGCATTAGGCCTGCGGATCAAGGTGCCCATTCCCGGCTTCTCATTTCCCACGATCGTGGGGCCGTTCAACTACTACGATCTGCGGGCCACGCTGACGCAGACGGTGGCGGACCTGACGGCGTTGAACAACTATCGTTCGGCACAGGAGCTGGTGAAGGCGAACGAGGCCGCTCTACGGGATGCGCGCGACCTGGTGGTGCTGGCGGCGGGCGGCGCGTATCTGCAGGTGATGGCGGCCGAGGCGCGCGTGCGCTCGGCCCAGGCGCAGATCGATACGGCGCAGGCGCTTTTCAAGCAGACACAGGAGCGGCGGGCGGTGGGGCTGAATCCGCAGATCGACGTGAATCGCAGCCAGGTGCAATTGCAGACGCAGCAGCAGCGATTGATGTCGCTGGAGAACGACTTGGCGAAGCAGAAGATCAACCTGGCGCGGCTGGTAGGCCTGCCGGTCAACGACAACTACGAAATCACCGACGACATCCCTTATTCGCCGGCGCCCGATCTGACGCTGGAGCAGGCGCTCAAGCAGGCGTACGAAAATCGCGCCGATTTGCAATCCGCCGAAGCCCAGGTGCGCGCCGCCGAGCGTGCACGGAGCGCCACGCGCTGGGAGCATGCGCCATCGCTGGCATTGTCGGCCGACTATGGCGCTATCGGCGTCAATCCGGGGCAATCGCACGGGACGTTCACGGTCGTGGGCACGCTGCGCATTCCCATCTGGCAGGGAGGCCGGACCGAGGGCGAGACTCAGGAAGCGGATGCCGCTTTAGGGCAGCGCCGCGCGGAACTGGAGGATGTGCGCGGGCGGATCGAGGCCGACGTGCGCGACGCGTTTCTGGATCTGAAGACCGCGGCGAACCAACTTGAGGTGGCGCGCAACAACCAGACTGTCGCGCGCCAAACGCTCGACTTGACCCGGCAACGCTTCGAGGCGGGCATTGCCGAATCGTTGGAGGTGACGCAGGCGCAGGAGTCGGTGGTGACTGCCGATCTCGATTACATTACCAGCGTGTTCGCGCACAATTTGAGCAAAGTCGCGCTGGCGCGTGCGATCGGGAAGGCGGAGGAAAGGCTAGGGCAGTTCCTGCAACTCAGCCGCTAAGGTTGGAGGCGAAAGCGCCTGCCCCACCGCGTGCGATACCAGCGCGTTCGCGCACAACTTGAGCAAAGTCGCGCTGGCGCGCGCGGATCGGGAAGGCGGAGGCTGCAAAACAGCCGCTAAGGTTGGCAGGCGAAAGCGCCTGCCCCACGCCGATTCATTGGCTCTGCCGCAGCCATTCCTTGAAAGCGTCGCGGTACAGGATGATGCCCTTGCGCGAGTAGCGCAGGTACCCCTGCCGGCGGAACTGATTCATGTAGTGCGTGACGATCTCACGCGAGGTGCCCACATACTGCGACAGCAGCTCGTGCGTAAATGGGGCCATGCGCGTGGAGCCGTCCTGTTCGGGCGTACCCAGGCGCTCGGAGAAGCGGATCAGCGAACGGGCCAGCCGACGCGCGATATTATCCACCGAAAAGCTCTCGATGCGGTGTCCGAAGTCGATGGTCCGCTGAACCAGGATTTGCAGGAGAGCCACGGCCAACCTAGGACGCTTCATGACGATGTCCTCGATCTCCGCGGTGGTCCAGGTCATGAGCTTGGTATCTTCCAGGGCCGTCGCCTGTTCGGCGCGGTGCGGAAGATTCAGCAGAGCGGATTCGCCGAAGAACTCGTCGGCTTGATAGATGTCGACGACCACCTGATGGCCGTCGTCGGCGAGGCGGCAAACTTTAACCTTGCCGTCGATCACGAGGTAGATGTTGGTGGACGGCTGGTCCTGGTTATAAATGGTCTGGCCCTTCTTGTGTTCCACGATGCTGGAGCACGGCAGGTGGGCCAACGGATCTTCCAACGTTTTGTGAGGTGCAACCACGGTTAGACTACTTGCCATACTATCTCCTCCAAGTGCTTTTGGAAATGTTTCCACGTTATTGCGCCCCCAACGCGAAGGCGCAAGCCTGCGAAACGGTCTCGACGGCGCGTTGGGCCAGGCCCTTCCGGGGCGGAGCGGCTTCCCTCGAAACCGCCAGAATGAGGAATCCCAACAAGCGCCGCATTCGATTCATTTCTTCGCCACCTCATTGCACTTGGCGTGCCATATCTCACGTTCGTTACCGTGTTGCATAACACCCTATGAAATTCTCGTCTTTAGTATAGTTTCGCACGAATGGGGGATGGATGTAATATGCAGATCTTGCGGGTGAGCGGGTAATTTCTGCTAGCGGGGACGATGCCCCCGAGGGCGAGAGTACTCGCGCCGCGCTATAGCACGCTATAAGATGGAAGAACCCCATGCGCCTCTTGCTGCTGTTCCTGGCAATCCCCATGTTGGCCGCGGAGTACGCCGCGCCTGCTGGAATCCGGCCGGCGTTGCGCCGCCCAGGGGCCGCCAGCATCCTGCCGGGCGGCCGTATCATTTCGCCGCTGGGTCGGCAGTTCGTCACCGGCCCCGGACCTTTCGGGTTGGCCCTCAGTGGCAGCGGGAAGACGCTGGTGTCCGCCAACAGCGGACCGGACCGTTTCTCGCTGACGGTGCTGGAGCGGGATCGCACCGGCGCCTGGTCAGCACGCCAACTGGTGGCGCCGAGAAAGAAGAAGTCGGAAAACGAGGGCCCGCGTTCCGAGAAAGGGGAGGAACCATGGCACAGCCTGTTCGTGGGGCTGGCATTCGCAACCGAGCATACGGTCTACGCATCGGAGGGCAACTCGGGGCGGGTACGACTGGTCGACCTGGCGACTGGCGCCGCCAAGAAGATCTACGATTTGAACCAGGAAGGCTTTGCCGACAGCTTCACGGGCGACCTGGCTTTCGATGCCGACCGCGGCGTAGTCTACGTTCTGGATACGGCCAACTTCCGCATGGTGGCGATCGATGTGAAGAAGCAACGGGTGCTTTCGTCGTTGCGCCTGGGCCGCTTGCCTTTCGCCCTGGCGCTCTCGCCGGACAAGCGCAAGGCCTATGTCACCAACATCGGGATGTTCGATTACCAGCCTGTGCCCGGCGTTGACGTGCACGCCATTCGCGAGACGGGCCTGCCATTTCCGGCTTTCGGATTTCCTTCGCCGGAATCGCGCGATGGCGTGCGCCGCGAGACGGCCAAAGGCCCGGTAGACGTCCCCGGCTTGGGCGACCCGAACGTGCAGGAAGCCAATTCGCTGGCCGTCATCGACCTGGCAGATCCCGCCGCGCCCAAAGTGGAGGCGTACATCCGCACCGGACTGCCGTTCGGCGAGGGCGCCGACGGCGGCAGCAGCCCCTGCGGCGTGGTGGCGACCGCGGATCGCGTCTTCGTCTCCAACGGCCATAACGATTCCATCACAGTTATCGATGCGAAGACCAATCGCGTGACCGGGCAGATTGAGATCCGCATTCCGGGCCTGGAGAAGTTTCGCGGCGTGCTACCCATCGGCATGGCTTACCACGAATCGAGCGGCTGGCTGCTGGTGGCCGAGGCGGGCCTCAACGCGGTAGGGGTGATCGACACACGCCAATCCAAGGTGCTCGGACATCTGCCGGCGGCCTGGTTTCCGAGCCGTGTATTGGTGGATGACGACAGGGTCTACGTGACGAACGTGAACGGTCAGGGAACCGGCCCGAACTATGAGCGAGGCGGGTTCCAGTCGATGGAGACATTTCTCGGAACTTTCCGAAGAGGCAGCATCGAATCATTCGTTTTACCCGATGCGGCGGCCCTGACTGCGCAGACGCAAGTGGCGATGGACGACAACGGTTTCAACGCGCGCCAGGAGCCGGCCGCCGCGCTGGCGGCCAGCGTGAAGTACGTGGTGCTGATCGTGAAAGAAAACCGCACTTTCGACGAGGTTTTTGGGGACATTCCGAGGGTTGCCAACGGCGGTTCGGTTATGGGGGCTCCAGGATTGGCGCGTTTCGGGCGCGTGGGCTATGCGGCGGGCAATCGCAACCGCCTCAGCCTGCAACGGATCGATGTGACCCCCAACCACCATGCCCTGGCGCTCCGATGGTGCTTCAGCGATAACTTCTACGCCGATTCGGAGGTCAGCGTGGACGGCCACCATTGGCTGGTCGGCGCGTACCCGGATGCCTGGACGGAAGCCTCCTTCCGCGCCTCCTATGCCGACGGCATGGATTTCCGGTTTCCCACGTCCGCCCCGGGACGATTACATTTCGCCCAGGGCAACTCTTCGGTCCATCCCGAAGAGCAGCCCGAAGGCGGCACCATCTGGCACCACCTGGCGCGCCATGGCGTCTCGTTCCGCAATTACGGCGAGGGTTTTGAACTGGCGGGCGGCGATGAGGGCGAAGGATACAAGCCCACTGGCGCGCGCTTCGTGATTAACGTGCCGATGCCGGACCCGCTTTATCGCAACACGTCGCGCGTGTACCCGATGTTCAACACGAACATCCCGGATCAGTTTCGGGCCACGCAATTCATCGATGAAATCCGGCAGAAATACGTGAAGGGCGGCGAGCCGTTTCCGCGATTCATCTACATTCATCTTCCCAACGATCACATGGCCGAGCCGCGGCCTAAGGATGGCTATCCGTTCGAAGCGTCGTACGTGGCGGACAACGATTACGCGCTGGGCCGCATCGTGGAGTTCCTGTCGCAGACGCCGTGGTGGCGCGAGATGGCCATTTTCGTGACCGAAGACGATGCCCAGGGCGGGCGCGATCACATCGACGCGCATCGCACGGTGTTCATGGGCATCGGGCCATACTGGAAACGCAACTACGTGTCACACGTGAATACCAGTTTTCCGGGCATGCTGAAGACCATCTTCCGGCTGCTGGGATTGCCGCCGCTGAACCTGTTCGATGCGGCCGCGTCGGATCTGAGCGATTGCTTTACGAGCACACCCGATTACGAGGGTTATCACGTGGCGCCGGAGGATGCGCGCTTGTTCGATCCGGCTGCCGCGCGCGAGCCGCTCGATCCGCAGCCATCGGTGAGCATGGACGATCCGGTGGTGATCCGGGAGCAGCACCGCAGCGCGGGTGAGATGCGGCAGTAAGGGCGCCTAGCAACTTCCGAGTCGCGGTTGGCAGGCGAAAGCGCCTGCCCCACCATGGTGAACCAACGGCGTGCGACGTTGCTCGATCCGCAGCCATCGCCCAGCATGGACGATCCGTTGTTGAGATGCAGCAGTAGGGGCGCCTGGCAGCCTCTGAGTCGCGGTTGGCAGGCCCACCTTGCGCCACGTTAGGCCGATTGCCACCGCGCCATGATCTCGCCGAAACACTCCAGCCCGCTAATCAGCACGGCGCCGTAGCCTCCGCCCGGACTCGTCCAGGCTCCGGAGAGGTAGAGATTCCGGATCGGCGTCACATGCGGCAGGCGCCGCGGATTGGAGTTGTCCAGCGTCTGATCCCAGCCGTAGATCGCGCCGCGATAATTGCCGGTGTATCGCACATTTGTCAACGGTGTGCCGATCTCTTTGACCTCGATGGCCTTCGAGAGACCCGGCAGAAGCACCTCTTCCGCCTGGCGGATCAGGATGTTCGCCATGCGTTCCTTCTCGGCGTAGTAAGCGTCTTTGTGCCCGGCCCAATAATCCATTTCGTACTTCTTCCAGTGATCGAACCCTTGCAGAGTAACGAGCGTCAGCGTGTTTTTGCCCGCCGGCGAGTAGCCTTTGTAGAGATTGTCGTAGAACATGGCGCAGAAGCCCGGGTTCGTCATGTCCGCGTCGAGAGCCGCGCGGTAACCAGCCTCCGGATCGTATCCCGTGTCATAAAAGACCTCCGTATCCTTCAGACCTGTTTTGCCTACCAAATCCCGCTTCAGTCCCAGGAAGACGATGAAGCTCGACAGGCTGGACGTGAACTTGTCCATGCGCGCCAGGTAATCCTTCAGGCTGGTGTCAGGCGCCATCATGCTGTGGAACGTGTCCCAGGCGTTGGCGTTCGAGACCACCACGCGGCCGTTATACTCGTGCTTGTCGGCGGTCTTCACACCATACGCCGCGCCGTCCTTGGTTAGGATTTGCTCCACGCGCGTGTCGAGCAGAACCTTCCCCCCGTGCGCCTCGATGAACTTCACCATCGCATCGCTAATGGTTTGCGACCGGCCTCGCGGATAGTAGCCACCCTCAATCAGGTAGGAGATCGTGGGAAGTGCGTAATAGATGCTGGCCAGCTTTGAGGGCGGCAGCCCGTAGTACGCCCAGAGCGTGGAGACGATGGCCTTCAGGCGGGCATCTTTGATATGGCTGTCCATCATCTGACCCCAGGTCTTGTTGTAATTGGCAAACAGGTGTGGAAAGTCCGTGGGGAACCGGCTCATATCGACCTTGGCGCCGGATTTGGAAAACTTGATAACCTCGGCCGCCAGGCCCGCCATGTCGTCGAAGAGAGCCTGGATTCCCGGCTTCTCCTCGGGAAAATGACGAGCCAGCGTCTGGATGTACGCGGGCAGATCCTTCTGCTCGACGCGTATGTCGTGGTCCGGAAAGATGGCGCGGTAGAGGTGGGGGTGAGGCACAAACTCGACGTCCTGTATCTCCGAAAAACCGGGAATCAGGTTGTGGATGCCGTGGCGCTCGCCGACGGTAGTGGAATGCAGCGAGACATCGAAGAGGAAGCCGCCAGGGCGGGCAAATGCGGTGGCGTAGCCGCCCGGCTTGTCATGCTGCTCCAGAACCAGCGCTTTGAAACCTTGCCGCGCAAAGGCCACGGCGCAGCTTAGGCCGCCCAATCCGGAACCGACGATCACCGCATCGAACTGATCCGGCTTTGCATCCGCGGCCACCGCGCGGGGCAGGGAACTCCAGTCGAGGGTTGCGCCGGAAAACAGAGCGAGGGCCGAGCGCAGCATGTCTCTGCGATTCCAGTCGCTGTCGGACATGAGGTGCTCCTTTCGACTACTACTATGAAACAAGCGTTTAAAGATGTAAAGGCCCTATAGTATGATAATGGCGAGCTGGGTCTCGCCGCGGCACGCTGAAGCGTGCGCCACGGCCTTATGTCGCCAGGATGCGCAGGGCTGGAGCGGGCTGTTGTGGCGCCCAGCCATCGGGCAGGTCGCCGTTGTCTTCACGCAGGTAGGCCCAGTGCTGCGGCTTGATGGTAGTCAGCAATTCTTTGCGAGTCTTGATCCGCAGGGGTCGGCCGCGGTAGATCTTGCCCATCTTCTCCATCAGCCATTCGGGGAGGGCGCTGGCGAACAACAACAAGGGCCAAGTGAAGTTCGGCCCGTTCAGTTTGCGCAGTTTCCAGAGCCAGATTCCCAACGCTCCCAGCCGCCACGCCGACGGGCCCCACCAGCTTTGGAGCGCGGGCTTCAGACTCATCTTCCAGCACTTCATCATGATCTGCCATTGCAGCGGGGTCATCTCGCGGCTTTCCAGAACCCCTTGCGCGTTGCCCAGGCGCGTGTCCTGCAAGGGGGTGAAAATCGAGGGAACGAAGAAGGCGAACAGGCCGCGGCGCTCGACTTCATAGAGCAGATCGAGCGTGTCCCTGCAGTCGGCATCCGTCTCACCCGGATTGCCGATCATGAGCGTCAGCACGGGGAACCAGTTGTTGCGGTTGAGGGTGGTCAGGCCTTGGATCAACACGCTGGGCCACTCCTCGATTGGAAAAGGCACGGCCTTGCCCGGCATGATCTGTTTGGCCATCCGCACAGAGCCCGTCTCCATGCCGATCAGCGGAGATAGGATGCGCCCTTCCGGATGCGAGCTTACGGCAGGCAGTTTAACCGGGCTCTTGTCGAGCAACAGGGCCGACAACCGCTCGATGAGCTTCGGATCCACGACCGAAGGCGCCATAGTGCAGTGGCTCAACAGGTGGTTCTTCACGCCCGGCGTGTTCACGACGTCGCCAAACAGGTCCAACAGCGCTTCCCGGTTGGGAAAATAGAACGGCGTGTCAGTGTGGACCTGCCCCCAGATGAACATATCCTCAGTGGCGAGCGAGATCTGGCTGTTGCCCTCGCGCACATTGACGCGCACGGCGTCCATGATCTTGTCCTTCGGAAAATCGATCTGCGGGTTCAAATCCGGCACGCAGAACTGGCAGCGGCGGCCGCATCCGGTGGTCATCTCGACGACCCCGAAAGTCGTGCGCTTGCCCGGCGTCAACAGGCCGGCGCGTCCTGTGGGATGGCTAACTTCGACAGAGCGCGGCAACTGCTCGCCGCGGACCGCCTTGCGGAAGAGCTCCAGCGCATCCTCCGACTCGCTGCGGCCATCCACCACGCAATCCACGCTCAACTCCTCGAAGCTATTCGTCTTCGAGATTTGCCAGCCGCCCGATCCGCCGACGATCACTTTGAAATTTGCACGGTGGGGGCTGTCTTTCAGCGTTTGGAACAGTTGCTTGGCATAGTGCGAATTGATGGGTTCCCGCGAGGAGCCGAAAATCGAGGCATAGACACCCGCGGCGAATGTCACGCCCAGCGGGTTGTGCGTGGACACGCCCACCACGCGCGTCCGTGTTCCGATGAACTTCGGCAGGTCCTCGGGATAGCAGCAGACCACGTCCTCCGCGGAGAATTCTCGCAGCAGGGAGGTCTCCACAAGGCGCACTCCCGCGGGCATGAAACGCGCCGTCCCGTCCTCATTGCGCTCCACTTCCCGCCACTTCGGATACTTCTGGTTGATGATCCCCTCCAAGCGATTCGGCAGCGATGCCAGGGCCATCTGGATGAAGTAACCGGCGTGATCGATGGTCTCCGTGAGCGGAGCAGTCAGCACGATCAACTTGCCGTCAAGTGGCGGGCCATCGTTATGCGCGAGGTTCCCGTTTTGCGCAACTTGCATCCCTTTTCTCCCTCATGCCCTACGCTGAAACCCAGAGGGCTACCCGGTTTGATCCCCTCATCGTACTACACAACCTGGCCGATCGTGATTTTGAATTCGAAGCCGGGCCGTAACCGCATTCGGCGGCGTCTCAAAGTGGAGCAGTTTCGTTCAGCGCCTTAAAATAAGCTCCCCAAGCTGCTCGAATGCGGCTTTCGTCCGTGCCGTCGTCATAAGCGGGCGAGATCAGGGGCAAAGCCTTCTCCACTTTCACCAGCACGAAGGCACGGATCGGCGGTTCCGGTTTGGTCCTGGCAGTGTCCACCCAGCGATTTCGGTAGAACTTCAGAATTTTGTCAAATAGGTCGCCGGCGGTCACCAGTTCGGCGGCGCCTTTGAAGCGGTAACCCTTTCTCGCGAAGGGGTCGACTACATTGATCTCAACTGCGGGATTCGCCGCTAGATTTGCTACTGTGGCGGGAGAACGGATATCGGCGAAGACCAGATGGGTTTCGTCCCATACCGCGATAGTGCCCTTCGGGGAAAGATTCGGAGTCCCGTCGGAGCACACAGTCGCAACAAACGCAAGTTTCTGCTCGGCGATCACGCGCCGCATGTCTTGGGTCAGCAATGTTTCACCCTGGTTAACGATCATGGAGGGCATCTTGACGGCGGTGCAGCCCGCTCCCCGTACCTTATCAGGGGGCGGAAGCCGGGACGCAGCGGAACACTATGATCTTGTCGGAGGTGGTAGTAACGGCCTGCTGAAAAGTGACAGCGCCCGCTATAAAATTCGTCACGTGGGTTGCGAGACTTGCGTTGGCGTTGAAGTCCTGCACCGGAACAGCCAGTGCCGCCGCCGATCCCTCACCTTCGACTGAAGAAAACTCGTACTCATACAAGTTGTATGAAATGCCGGGTGTAAGGCCGCTGACGGTGACCTGCAGGACAAAGTTGGTCATCCACGCACCCGGCGGTTGGTTAGAGCAACTCTGTCCCCAAACACTGGTCCCGATCATGGGGTTTTCGTAGTCATAGCCGGCCACCGGATCGCGCGGGTTCGTGACTCCTTTGCTAACGGTCGGCCCAACGATGGTGAGCGCTATCGGGAGCGTCACCGAAGTTGGATCTTCCGGACCCGCCACAGAGAACCCGTAATTGTGAGGCCCGGCGATGGGAACGGTGGCATAACCGGAGCCGCCGGTATAGGTATGAATCGTCGCGTCACCTGGAATGATGATGGAGTAGGCTTGCGCACCCTTGCGATTCGCTCCCGCGCGCGTGTTTGGCAATGAGCCGAATGTGTAACCGAACACGTAAGGTGTACAACTGGTCGAGTCGAAGCCTGCACCCGGCGGAATAGCCGGGTTGGAGGTGAATGTGGCGCCCGAAAGAGTGTAGACACCGTGATCGTCAAAGTACACGACATCGTCGGAATAGTAGGTCGGATCCGCCGGAGAGTGATTGGTGCCAATCTTGATGACAGCGACCTCGTGATCGTACTGGGGGTCTGAGCCGCCGTTTAGCAAAATCGCCATGGTTACTTGATGGCCGCTGATAACTTCTTGTTTCACCCAAGACATGTATTCTTCATATCCCGCGATTCCGGTTGACTGCGACGAATAGTTGTACGTGGTTGCGCCCAGCCGTGAATTCGAGAGGCATTGGGCGGCATTGGCGTAGGTGTTGGGTCCGGTCACGCCGGTTCCTGGGTTCTCAATTAGGAGCTGGGCGTTGTAATCGACCTGGCCGTGGTGAGCGGAGCACGCGCCATTTGGCCCCGACTGGGATAAACCAGTGCCGCAGATCAGGCGGGCATTGAACTGTGACATCCACTGCCCGTTGTTGATGCCCGCTTCGATCATGGATACTTCGCCGCAATAACCGTCGTTGTTCTCCCATTGATAGAACGGTTGTAGAGCTTGGCGGGGGTAGATGTAGGAACTGGTAGACGGCGGTGTCGTACCGTCCACAAGCTGCTGTCCACACCCTGACTCGGCCGCTCGGGCGTCAACTGAGACAGATAACAGTTGGGCGAGGCAGAACACCGGGAGGAGAACATAACTCTTGATCATTGATACGCTCGGAAAGATTATACAGCATTTCCGATTTGGCGCCCTGCGGACCGAATTGAGTCATCTAAAATGTCACCAGGAGAGGATCGATTGAGCCAAATGAAAATGTAACCCGGAGGGCGCGAAACATGGCACCCATGAAAGGTGGACATGAACGCGCGCAATCAGTATTT
>Ga0181523_10000193_pt1 | contig 66665 bp, 56 predicted proteins | sample PEATcosm2014_Bin_43_FD_119752 | JGI IMG/M metagenome (GOLD analysis project Ga0181523, IMG submission 119752) | Peatland microbial communities from MTU Mesocosm Facility, Houghton, MI, USA - PEATcosm2014_Bin05_30_metaG | ecosystem: Environmental > Terrestrial > Soil > Wetlands > Peat | place... | reverse complement strand
CATCATTCTCGGTATTTTGTATGAAAGCCTGGTCCATCCCTGGACAATCATCTCCAGTTTGCCGTCGGCGAGCGTAGGCGCGATGCTTGCATTGATGCTCTTTAAACAGGATTTGAACATCATCTCCATCATTGGCATTGTGCTGCTGATCGGAATCGTAAAAAAGAACGCCATCATGATGATCGATTTTGCTCTTCAGGCCGAGCGCCAGGAGGGAAAGAAGCCGATCGACTCGATTTTCGAAGCGTGCATGTTGCGCTTCCGTCCCATCCTGATGACGACGATGGCTGCGCTGTTGGGCGCTCTGCCGTTGGCGTTGGGGACGGGCACGGGGTATGAACTCCGCCGGCCGCTGGGCATCACGATTGTGGGAGGGCTGATCTTGAGCCAGATGCTCACGCTCTATACCACGCCGGTCGTCTATCTGGCGTTCGACCGGCTGCGGATGCAGGGGAAGCAGCATGACGTCCTCGACTACGGGGCTGGACCATCCCCCAGCGCTACGGATTAATATCGTGAAGCGCCTCACGCCGAGTTCGTATCCAGGATCGCACCCGTGACTAGCCCTAATCGCCAGAAGCATCCGCTAATGTGAGCTCTATTGACCAGCCTAGGTCCATCCCTTCCTCCATAATCGATACTGGCGGCATCTCCAGTCAGGACGGCCTTTGGTAAAGCGCATCACAACTGCGAAGAAAAGACTTGATTTCAATCCCCACGCCTTTCTTTCAACGATTGGGAAGGGCAGGGATATGCTGTCTTTCCAAAAGAAGAATACGATCTTCGCGCAAGGCGACCCCACGGATGGACTGTTTTTTATCCAAAAGGGAAAAGTGCAGCTCAGCGTGGTATCGGAAAACGGCAAAGAAGCGACGCTTGGCATTTTGCACGAAAGCGATTTCTTTGGGGAAGGCGGCCTTGCCGGACAGCTTCTACGCATGTCGTCTGCAACCGCGATGACAGACTGCGTCCTGCTGCACATCGAGAAGAAGGCGATGATGCGGGCGATGAGTCTGGAACCAAAATTGTCCGCCGTGTTTCTCAAATATCTGCTGAAGCGGAACATCCGTTATCAAGACGATTTGGTCGATCAACTTTTCAACTCCAGCGAAAAGCGGCTGGCGCGAGTTCTTCTGCTGATGGCGCAATTCGGCACGGAAGGAGTATCCGAAATGTCGGTCCCCAGACTGAGTCAGGAGACTTTGGCCGAGATGGTGGGGACGACCCGTTCGCGGGTCAGCTTCTTTATGAACCGGTTCAGGAAGCTCGGCTTTATCAACTACGACGTGGGAGATAATTTACACGTCCACAGTTCACTCCTTAATGTGGTTCTTCGCGATGACAATGGAACGACAGCGACGAAGGGGCACAGGAACTCAACCTCCAATGCCTTCAAAGGTCTAGAACCGCCTGCAGAGCCCGGCGAGCCCGCGGACAAAGAGCGCGCCATGAGGCCGCGACTCCCTGGCCTTGAAGAACGCCAGAAATGAACGCGTCGTAGCCCATATCCCTACTGGATTCGCTGTCTTCCAGTCCAGCGTCCCGTCCGTTGTCTGCCGCTCGAAGTGAGCTTTTTTGCTCAGACTGTGGCATCTCCGCAATGAGAAAGTTTCGGTCAGAACCATCTGCGAGCGAGACGGCGTCGGCAATATGTTTCGTCCGAAGATCGGCCCTCAGTCCACGCAACCCGCGGCAGCAGAGCAACACCGGGCAAACGAGGGAGGATGGGCCAAGGAATTACCATGCATATTCGTTTCATTCGTACGCTGTTGTTTGGGCTGGTCGTGCTGTCGATGTCGGCGGCATTGTTTGCGCAAATTGGCGTGGCCATCAGGATTGGCCCGCCTCCGCTACCTATCTATGAGCAGCCGATTTGCCCGGAGGACGGTTATCTCTGGACGCCCGGCTACTGGGCCTACGACTACGACATCAGCGATTACTACTGGGTGCCGGGCACCTGGGTGATGGCGCCGGAAGTCGGTTTCCTGTGGACTCCGGCCTATTGGGGTTGGGGCGGCGACGGATTTGTTTTCTATGACGGCTATTGGGGTCCGCACGTAGGCTTCTACGGCGGGATCAATTACGGTTTCGGCTATTTTGGCGTGGGTTTTGAAGGCGGGCGTTGGGACGGCGGACACTTTTTCTACAACCGTTCCGTGAGCAACATAAACATCGGAAACATTCACAATGTCTACGACACCCACGTGACGTACAACAACATGAGCCACGTCAGCTACAACGGCGGCAACGGTGGAATCAGCGCGCGTCCGACCGCTGAAGAGGAGTCTGCGGCGCGCGATCGACATATTCCGCCCGTCGCGGCTCAGACGCAACATGCGCAGGCGGCCCGAGCCAACCCGCAACAACGCGCGTCGGCGAACATGGGCAAGCCCGGAGTGGCAGCGACGCCCAGGCCCGGAGACTTTAATGACCGTGCCGCTGTCCCGGCCAAACAGGCAGGAGGGTCTTATACTCCAGCCAGTCGGGGAGGAGCCAGCACGGCGGTCCATCCTCGCGACCTTCCGCCGTTGGCACGCAGCACTCCCAATACGGGCAACCCCAAGCAGGACAGGAAATACCAGCAGCAGCAGGACAAGCAAATCGCAAAGCAGCAACAGGAACGAGACAAACTCCAGCAGCAGCAGGACCAGGAGCACGTGAAGCTGGATAAACAAAAGGCGAATGACACGCAGAGGCAGCAGGTAGAGCAGAAGCACCAGCAGCAGACGCAGCAATTGCAGCAAAAACACCAGCAACAGACGCAGCAGTTGCAGCAGAGACAGCAGCCGGCGGGCCGGGAGCCGGGCAAGAGGTAAGATCGTCCTCCAACGGAATACTCTGGGCACCCTGGGTTTTTATAGGGTGCCCCTTTTTATGCCGGAGTCAACTCCTTCGGAGCCGGCGGCCCGCTGTACTGGTTGATGTGCTCCAGTTCCTTGATGTGGTCATACCACGCGAATTTGAGGATCACGGAAGTCACTGCCACGATGGCTAACGAGATCGCGGCGTATCGGAGTCTCCAAGTCACGATGTAGATGGGCAGGGCAACCAGCGCGATCTGCCAGACCATTCCGACGGCAATATTGAACATGTCGCGCCAGAAGTCCTGGTTGCGCTGGAAGGCTGGGTCTTGCTGCTGGACTTTCTTGAGGATTGGGCCCCAGAAACCCCACGGCCGGACACGGCGATAGAAATCCTTCAGAACTTCGTCGTCCTCCGGCGCGGTGAGGAGAGTGCCGGCGATACATCCGATCAGCGAGAGCGCGAAGACCAGGCCAAATCCCACCGAAACTTCCAGGTTCATCGAGTGCTGCCGCGCGAATGCCTGCAAGGGCTCGATTCTGGTGAGGAGCGCGGGAATGGTCAGCGACGAGGTGATGCCGACTACCATGCCCCAGAAGTATCCGTAGCCGTTGAAGCGCCACCAATACCACTTCAAAACGTTGGAAGCGGTGTAGCCACCCCAAAGGGAGGTGACGATCCAGATGACGACGTTGTTCACGCTCGACACATACCATCCGATGAGGATGCCGATGAGCACGACCGCGAAAGAACTGACGTAGCTCAAACGCACGTAGGTCTTGGGGTCGGCATGGGGATTGATGTAGCGCTTATAGATGTCGTTGACGAAGTAGGGCGGCGCGGCATTCACGGTTGCTGCAAAGTTCGACATGTAGGCCGCCAGTAGTCCGGCGATGAGGATGCCCAGCAATCCGGCAGGAACGAAGCGGGCCAAGGCCTCGGGCAGGATGCGCTCGAAATCCATGTTCGCGCCCATGCCGTTGATGGTTTGGCTGAAGAACACCAGGGCCAGCACGGTCAGGCCAGTGATCAGGAAATAGCGTGGGAAGGTCAGCACTACGTTGACCCAGCCGCTCATCATCGAAGCTTCGCGGGGGGTCTTGCACGACAACACCCGCTGCATGTCATAGTTGGGAGCCGGACCGGCGGCGCTGATGAGCATCCCTTTGAAGAGCAGCATCATGACGAAGAAGCCAAAAAGTCCGTAGCCGTCCTGGGCGATTTTCGCATTCGCTGACGGCACCAGGCTTGACCAATTCAGGTTCAAGTGCCAGCCAAAGAACACGCTTTCCCAGCCCGCGGGAACGAAGCGCTGAAGGGTGCCGGGGGCGACTTTCATCATGGCGATAATGCCGACCGCAAACGAAGCGACCGAGAGAATACAGAACTGCATGACTTCGGTGATTACGACGCTGAACATCCCGCCTTTGATGACGTAAATAGTAGTAATCGCGATCAGGAGAAGCGCGTATTGGTTGACGCTCAAATGCCAGGGCAGGAACGTGGCCGCGAACTTGCCGATGCCCTTGAATCCGAACGTGAAGAAACCAATGATGCTGAAGAACGCGTAAATTACGACAATAATGTGGGAAAGTTGGGCGCCACGGCCCTTGCCAAACCGGGTCTGGATCCACTCCGCGCCGGTCATCACGTTGGAACGGCGCAGCCAGGTGGACAGGTAGACCATCAGGAAGACCTGGTTAAACGTTGGCCAGAGCCACGGGATCCAGACACTCTTCAGGCCGTAGACGAACATCCAGGAGACCAGCAACATGGTGCCGCTGATGTCGAACATGCCAGAGGCATTGGAAATACCGAGGATGTACCACGGCATGGTGTTGCCGCCGAGAAAATAGGCCTTGATGTCGCTGGATGCGCGGTGGGACACCCAATAGCCCACCAGCACAGAAGTCACCAGGTAGGCCACGATGATGGCAATATCAATAAAATGAAGATGCAAGAATCACCTCAGTTTGAACAGGCCGAGAATCGATTCAAGGCCCGTTATAGAGTCTCTAGAGTTTGAAGAAATCGCCCCACTATACAACACGGACGCCGAGATTTCGCGTAGAAACCACGCACTGAACGCTAGCAGCTTGCGGGGAAAAGTCCTTCCCGATCAAGAACTGTGACCTCAGCGGCTGAAGCCGCATTCAAAACAATGCAGCTATCGAAGCGGTAAACCGCTGCGCCACCCAAAACCAAGTGCAAAACCGAGCTTTTCCGCAGCCTGTTAAGGCAACTCGCCCGCCAACACGAACACCAACGCGGCCTGCCAGTTAATGGCGATTTCGTTGCTTGCATAGGAGCCCTGGTTATCGCTGTAGATCTTGGCTGGAGGCAAGCCGGCAGGCAGAGCGGAGAGGACACGATCTTGGCGGGCAGCGTTGGGACCGCCGGAGAGCATCCCAGGCCAAGGCTCGGCGTTCTTACCGGCGGCGCTGGGGCGATGATGAGGATGACGATACGGGTTCTGCCCGACCTGCGTGACCCAGGAAAGAGAAAACGTATTGCGCCCGAGCAGATAATGAAGATTGTCGAGCGCGGCCTCGACGAAGGCAGGGTCCGGAGACAGCGCATTCGCCACCAATAGCTGCATGCCGTAGGCTGCGGCAACTCCATTCGAGCCCCAGACGTAGTCCTTGGTGGTCAGGCTGACGTGGTAGGGCGCTTTGCGCGTGCGCTCGGCAATCGAGCGCGCGGCGGCAATGCTGCTCTTCTTGATGTCGGCCACTGCGGCCGGATTCGTCCCCTGGCGCTTGGCCAAAGCATATGTCCACAGGCCCATCGCGCCCACTTCCCTCCAGCCCTCGGCCGGAGCTGAATCCAGAGTCGGGAGATATTCGGCGTAATTCTTCAGGAAAAAATCGTTGTAGAGGGCATCGCCCGTTGTCCGCCATAGCTCGGCGGCAGCCCAGACGCGCTCGTCGTGGCAGTTGTCGTCACCGTAGCCTCCCGTGTTGATGCCGGGGGGATTGGTGTAGGTCACGTTTGGATATTCCACCGTCCACAACCACGCCTTGCGCGCTGCTTCCAGATTGCGGGAGGCGAACTTCGCGTCGTAGGGCTGGTAGACGCGCGCGGCAATCGCCGCCACCGCTGCCAGGTCCGCCGTGGCGCAGGTGCTCTTGTAAGGTTCCTTGCCCGTTCCGATCACTTCGCTTATCGTGTGATCGTCTTCCGGCATAACAAAACCTGGGAAATTCTCGCTGGTCTGCTTGTGCCAGACGCCGCCGTCGTCGTCCTGCATCTTGAGCATCCATTCCAGGTTCCAGCGGGCTTCGTTGAGGATGTCCGGTGTGCCGTTGCCGGTTTCGGGAAGGTTGAGCTTGATGGCCTTGATCTTCGGGGCGAACATCTCCCAAGTCCAAAGCACGGTACCGGTCGAAATGCCCGAGTTGACGACATAACGGCCGTAGTCGCCGGCATCGTGCCAGCCGCCTACATTGTCGCGCGGGCCATGCTTGCCCGATGTGGGATGAAACTCTCCCTTCAGGTGGCAGGCAGCGTGAGAGTAGCCGGGGAATTCAGGACCTAGATCCACCGCAGTCCCGCACCGCTGGCCGTAGAAAGCGCGCATGGCCAGATAGTAGGGGCGGGAGAAGACGTCGGGGCCAATGGAGAAAGTCCAACTGCGACCCACGCCCGGTACGCTGAGGTAGTACGTGCCCGTTAGGCGGAGGCTGGAAAAATCGGCGGTTTCAACCGAGTCTCCGGTATCGACATCGGCCGTCGCGGCGCTCAACTTGCCCTGCAGTACGGTCGAGTTGTCGTTGGCGCGCTTCACCTCGAAGGTCTGGGCGAGCGCGCTGACGATCGCGATCTTGGGAGCATTCAGCGGGTAGCCAGCCTGGTCGACTTTAATCTGCACGGTTGGGGTTTCCCCGGCCGTCACAGAAGAGACTGCCAGCGAGATGAACAACAGAACCGCCAGAACTTCGAACCACCGCATTCCGCCTGCAAAAACACCGCAAGATTTCAGCATTGGCATTCTCCCTTGCCTCCGGGTTCGGATCGAAAAATCAAGTGTGCATACTTGTGCCCCGGTCTGCAGTGACAGCCGCCTCTCTCCTTTGTGACAAGACTTTATTATCGGGCATTCGCAGACTGCTCTCCGGTATAATTTCTGGTTCCTTCCATGGTCTGCGGCCCCCAGGAAAATCGACTATCGAGGGGCCAAAACAGGGCCAAAAGTAGATCCTACTATCTGGAGCAATCATCATGAAGTTTGGGCGTTTTGACGACCAGCAGCGGGAGTATGTGATCACGCAACCCGACACTCCGTTGCCTTGGATCAACTACCTGGGATGTGAGGCATATTTCGGGATCATTTCCAATACGGCTGGCGGGTACTCGTTCTATCGCGACGCACGGCTGCGGCGCATCAGCCGCTACCGCTATAACAATGCTCCCTACGATCTTGGAGGCCGGTACATTTATTTGCGCGATGACGAATCATCGGAGTTTTGGTCGCCTTCATGGCAGCCCACGCGCCACGATCTGAAGGATTACTCCTGCCGGCACGGCATGGGTTACACCATCATTGGATCGAGCTACAGCGGCATTGAAGCCCACACCAACTACTTCGTCCCCCTGGGCGAAAATCTGGAAATCTGGCAGCTCACGGTCACCAACCACCGCTCGCGGCGCGCTTCCCTCTCCGTCTTTTCGAGCATTGAATTCTGCCTGTGGGACGCCCAGGACGACTCCACCAACTTCCAGCGCAATTTCAGCATCGGACAGGTGGAGATCGAAGACGGCGTGATCTACCACAAGACGGAGTACCGCGAGCGCCGCGACCACTTTGCCTACTTTGCGTGCTCGCACCCGACGGCGGGGTTCGATACTCAGCGCGAAGCGTTTCTCGGCCCCTATCGCGGCTGGGACAAACCGGTGGCCGTGGAGCGCGGACAGTTGTCGAACTCCGTCGCCCACGGGTGGGCTCCGATCGGCGCCCATCAGGTCAAGCTGGAACTCGCGCCGGGCGAGACACAGCAGATCATTTTCCTGCTGGGTTATCAAGAGAATCCGAAAGACCAGAAGTTCGATCCGCCCGGCTCGCAGACGGTGAACAAAAAGCGGGCCAAACCCGTCATTGCAAAATATCTCGATCCGAAGAATGTCGATGCTGCGTTCCAGAGCCTGCGCGAGTATTGGGACAGTCTGCTCGGCGTGCTACAGGTGGACACGCCGGACGTGCACACCAATCGCATGGTCAACGTGTGGAACGCCTACCAGTGCATGGCGACCTTCAACATGTCGCGCTCGGCTTCGTTTTTCGAATCGGGCATCGGCCGCGGCCTCGGCTTCCGCGACTCGAACCAGGACCTGCTGGGCTTTGTGCAGATGGTGCCGTCGCGCGCACGCGAACGCATTCTCGATCTTGCGGCCACGCAATTGCCGACGGGCGGAGCGTACCACCAGTATCAGCCGCTGACCAAGCGGGGCAACAATGACGTGGGCGGCAACTTCAACGATGATCCCCACTGGCTCATCATCGGAGTGGCCGCGTACATCAAGGAGACGGGAGATTGGGGCATCCTGGATGAGCCCGTACCCTACGACAACGAACCCGGCTCCGAGACGCCGATTTACGAGCATTTGCAGCGCAGCTTCAAGTACACGCTCGACCGCTTGGGACCGCATGGATTGCCGCTGATTGGCCGCGCTGATTGGAATGACTGCCTCAACCTGAACTGCTTTTCCGACACGCCCGGACAGTCGTTCCAGACCACGACGAACAAAGAAGGCAAAGTAGCGGAGTCGGTATTCATCGCCGCCCTGTTCGCCCTGGCGGGAAGAGAGCTGGCGGACATTGCGCGCCACCGCTGCGATCAGGACGAAGCAAGATTGTGTCGGGCCGAAGTGGCGAAGATGGAAGAGACCGTCCGCAAGCACGGCTGGGACGGCGAGTGGTTCGTGCGCGCCTACGACGATTTCGGAAACAAGGTCGGGTCGAAGGAATGCGAAGAAGGAAAAATCTTCATCGAAACGCAAGGGTTCTGTGTGCTGGCCGGAATTGGACTCGACGATGGCATGGCCACAAAGGCGCTGGAATCCACCAAGAAGCACTTGGCGACCAAGCACGGGATCGTCTTGCAGCAGCCCGCGTATTCCAGATACTACCTGGAACTAGGCGAGATTTCGTCCTATCCACCGGGGTACAAGGAGAACGCCGGGATATTCTGCCACAACAATCCGTGGGTGATTATTGGAGAAACGCGCGTCGGCAACGGAGACCAGGCGCACGATTATTATTCGCGGATCAATCCTTCGGCGCGTGAAGAGATCAGCGAGGTGCACCGTTGCGAACCGTATGTCTATGCGCAAATGATCGCCGGCAAGGACGCTCCCACACACGGCGAAGCGAAGAACTCATGGCTCACGGGCACGGCAGCCTGGAACTACTACGCGATCACGCAGTGGATTCTGGGCATTCGCACGTCCTTCGCCGGCCTGCAGATTTCGCCGGTGATTCCAAAGAGCTGGCGGGGATTCAAGGCCACACGTAAGTTCCGTGGTGTGACCTACAAGATCACCGTGGAGCGCGCCGGCCCGGGAAACAAAGTTGCGCTCAAGGTCGATGGGGTTGCAGTCCAGGGCATTACCGTGCCCGCGCCGGCCGATGGACGCCGGGAAGTTTCGGTGCAGGCGACACTCAGCTAGCCGGATCGACTAAGGAGTAACAGTGAGTAACCTGCATGAACGGGTCGAAAAGGAATTGCTCTCCGACATTCTGCCCTTCTGGCTGAAGTACACCATCGACGAAGAATATGGCGGGTTCCGCGGCCAGGTCGCTAATGATTTGACCATCGATCCGACCGCATCCAAGGGGCTGATCCTCAACGCACGCATTCTGTGGACATTCTCCAAAGCCTTCAGCGTCTACCGCGACGAGGTTTATCGGCAGACAGCGAAGCGTGCCTACGACTACCTCTCGCGTTATTTTTGGGACCATGAGTTCGGAGGCGTTTTCTGGATGCTCGATTACCTGGGCCGTCCCGTTGACTCGAAAAAGCGTGTCTACGGTCAGGCATTCACGGTCTACTCGCTGGCGGAATACCACCATGCCACTGGAGATCCCGATGCGCTGGCCAAGGCAGTACGGATGTATGAAGCCATCGAAAAGTGCGCTCATGACCCGCAGCATGGGGGCTACTTCGAAACCTACGAACGCGACTGGACTCTGGCTGCGGACCAGCGCCTGAGCGACGTCGACATGGATGAGAAGAAATCCATGAACACGCACCTTCACCTGCTGGAGGCGTACGCGAACCTGCTTCGCGCCTGGGAGGATGCCGGGTTGCGCAACCGGTTGAAGGAGCTTCTCCAAATCTTTCTTGGACACATCATCGATCCCAAGACGCACCACTTCATCATGTTTTTCGACGAGGAGTGGTGCTCCCGGTCAGACAAGATTTCTTTCGGACACGACATCGAAGGAAGCTGGTTGCTCGGCGAGGCTGCGGAAATCCAGGGCGACGATTCGCTTCTCCAGCAGGTGCAGGAAGAGAGTGTAAGGATGGCGCAGGCCGTTTATGCCGAGGCCGTGGACAAGGACGGCGGACTTCTATACGAAGCCGATCCTACGGGGATCATTGACAGAGACAAGCACTGGTGGCCGCAGGCGGAAGCCGTGGTCGGCTTTCTCAATGCGTACCAGCTCTCGGGCCAAGCCCACTTTCTGGAGGCAGCGCAAAGGAGTTGGGACTTCATCGAAAAATATATAGTGGACCGCAACCACGGGGAGTGGTTCTGGAAAGTTTCCCGTGAGGGCGTCCCGAGCAATGACAAGTTCAAAGTGGACCCCTGGAAATGCCCGTACCATAACAGCCGAACTTGTTTTGAAGTGATGGCGCGAGTGGACCGCGCTGGGCGCGCGATCCTGCACGACCATGCGAAAACCGATGGGAGCGGAGACCAAACATGAAACAAGCCGCATTTCATAAGAAAGTTCAGGCGCTCTTTCGACAACACGACAAGCTGATCACACGCAAGAACGTGAAGATCAAGGCCGGCAATGGAGTGTTCGATCGGTATGCGCAACCCGTGGTCACCGCTGAGCACACACCCATCTTCTGGCGCTACGACCTGGACCCGAAGACGAATCCGCACCTGATGGAGCGGATGGGAATCAATGCAACTTTCAATGCCGGCGCCATCGAACACGACGGCAAGTTCCTGGTGCTCGCCCGGGTTGAGGGTGCCGATCGGAAGTCGTTCCTTGCCGTCGCCGAAAGCCCAAATGGCGTGGACAACTTTCGCTTCTGGGACTATCCCATTCTGATGCCGGAAACATCGGACCCCGACGTCAATGTGTACGACATCCGCGTGGTGCGCCATGAAGACGGCTGGATCTACGGGTTGTTCTGTACTGAGCGCAAAGATCCAAAAGCTCCTTCGTGGGACACATCGTCGGCGGTGGCTCAGTGCGGGCTCGCGCGGACTAAGGATCTCAAGGCTTGGGAGCGCTTGCCCGACCTGAAGACCAAGTCGCCGCAGCAGCGCAACGTCGTGCTGCATCCCGAGTTTGTGGATGGCAAGTACGCTTTCTACACCCGGCCGCAGGATGAATTCATACAAGCGGGCAAAGGCGGCGGCATCGGCTGGGGGCTTTCCAGCAGCATCGAGAAGGCGGTCATCGACGAGGAAGTCATTATCGACAACCGTGAATATCACACCATCAAGGAAGTGAAAAACGGCGCGGGGCCTGCTCCCATCAAGACTGACAAGGGATGGCTGCATCTCGCCCACGGTGTGCGTAACACGGCGGCTGGATTGCGCTATGTCCTCTACATGTTTCTCTGCGAACTGGACCGGCCGCACGTGATCACCCACCGGCCGGCGGGCTATTTCATCGCCCCTCAGGGCGAGGAGCGGATTGGCGACGTCTCCAATGTCGTGTTCAGCAACGGATGGATCGAGCGCAAGAACGGAGATGTGTTCATTTACTACGGCGCGTCCGACACACGGCTGAACGTGGCTACCAGCACGGTCGACCAGCTCCTTGATTACGTGCTGCACACTCCGGAAGATCCGTTGCGGAGCCATGCCTGCGTGCAGCAGCGCTACGCGCTGATCAAGAAGAACCTGGAACTGATGAAATCCTCGGGTGGCCGGGCGCCCAAAGGGAGAGGCAAGAGGCTCGCCAAGAGTGAACGCGGTAGATGAGCCTTAGCCCGAATTGTGCGGAAACAGCGTCCAGCGCCACGGCGGGTTCTGAGCGGATGCACCGCCGCTGTCGCGCTTGCCTATTTCAAAACTGTGCAGTTTTGAACAGACATCCGATTCACCCGGTTGTAAGTTAGCTGGGAAAGAACATTTAAAAGAACATTAACATTAATCAGATGTGAAGGAGCTATGCGGCTTCCCTGGAACCCGCACCTTTTTTGCTCCTCTGGTGGCGCGAACAAGAGGGATTCTGCGCCACCTCTTTTTTGTCTTTGTTGGGGAAGCTCGCACGCTCAACTCCGGATAGCGTGTCGATCGGAATTGCGCTCGCAAAGCAGCTAGCGGCGGCAGGCAGAGCAGTATCCGCCGACTTCAAGCCGCGCCACAAGGATTCGGTTGCACCCGGCGGCTTGCCAGCCCTGCTAAGCTCGTTCCTGTGTGAATCGGAAATACGGCGTTATTATTCTCGGAGCCGGCGCCGCCGGCCTGATGTGTGCCATGGAAGCCGGCAAGCGCGGCCGGCCTGTGCTGGTACTTGAACGCGCGAATCGAATCGGCAAGAAGATTCTGATCTCCGGCGGCGGCCGCTGCAATTTCACTAACCTGCACACCAGTCCGGAGAATTTTCTTTCGGCTAATCCACACTTCGCCAAGTCGGCGCTGGCGCGCTATACGCCGGCCGACTTCGTGCGCCTCGTCGAAAAACATGGCATCCCACATCACGAAAAGAAACTTGGCCAGTTGTTCTGCGATCGGGCGGCGAGCGACGTCACGGCGATGCTGGAGCAGGAATGCCGCGACGCTCGAGTCGAAATCCGGTGCAACACGAAAGTGAAAGAGGTGCGCAAGAACGAGGCGGGCAACCTTGACGAGTTCATCGTGCAAGCCGAAGACGCCACCTTCGCGGCGCCGCGCCTGGTGGTTGCTACCGGAGGTTTGTCGATCGCGAAAATCGGCGCCACCTCAATTGGTTACGATCTGGCCCGGCAATTCGGACTGAGGATCGTGTCCACACGCGCCGCGCTCGTCCCTCTCCTCTTCAGCGAACGGGATCGCAAGCGCTGGTGCGATCTCGCGGGAGTCTCAACCGGCGTGGTTGCTTCCACTCGCGACACGAAGCGCGACACGAAACAAGCATTCCGCGAGAACATGCTATTCACTCATCGCGGCATCAGTGGACCCGCGATTCTCCAGATCTCTTCCTACTGGGACGGCAAGGAATCGATTCATCTCGACCTTGCGCCAGACCGCAATCTCACCGCCGAACTGCGAAGGCGCGGCCATCGCGACCAGTCGAGTTGGAAACTGCTGCTCAGAGAAGTCCTGCCCCGGCGTTTCGCGGATCGCTGGCTCGAAACTTGTCCTTTGGCCGGCAACTCCGATCGCGCCTTTGCGGAGGCCGAACATCAACTGCACGAGTGGGAAATCAAGCCGGAAGGAACCGAGGGTTACGGCAAAGCGGAAGTCACCGCGGGCGGCGTCGATACCGGCGAACTTTCCGCCCAAACCATGGAATCAAAGAAAGTGCCGGGTCTTTTTGTCGTCGGAGAGGTGGTCGACGTGACCGGCCAACTCGGCGGCTTCAACTTTCAGTGGGCCTGGGCGTCCGGATTCTGCGCGGGGCAGGCGGTGTGAGGCAATTGGTAATTGGTAATTGGTAATTTGCAATGTCAAGCAATGGCCAATTGAGTTTCAATTACCCATTACAAATTACCAATCGCAAATTCTAAATCGCCACGCCTTCCTGCATGAACGGCATGAGGGCGAGAATCTTCGCGGCTTGCTCCAGTTGCTTCAGGTCTTCGCCGGTGAAGTCCGCGCCCGCGATCGAAGGATCGAGCCCCTTGCGCGAAATCTGCACAACGCCCATCACGTTACCTTCGGAGCTCATCACCGGAGCGGACATGATTTTCTGAATCGGCATTTGCTCCTGGCTGCGATCTTCTTCTTCGCCGGCTCCCAGCTTGACCGCTTCAAACAGGCTGACATGTTTTACGCGCATGAAGGCATTCGACAGCAGTGGAGTGCGAGTGGCAGCCGTCCGGGCTGCGACTGCCGATCCACTCAGCGGCAGTACGCCTGCGGATCGCAACTCAGGTGGAAAGACAAATCGCAGACTACTCTTTTCTAACCTGAGCAGCGCCACTTCGCTGCGGCGCACATGCAGGATCTGCGCCAGCTTCAGGCAGACTCTATCCGAACTCGGGGACTCCGAGAGCATACTCTCTAATTCGCTGACGGAGGCCTTGGCGGCCCTGGCTGCCGAACCTGGATTGCCAGTCGATGACATAGTTGTGGCCTTTACGCTTTCTCATCTATCCTGCGGGCACGAGCAACTTTCCGACAAGTTACTAGAGTACCCTTGCGGGCTTCCAGCAATGGTACCTTTTCTTGGACGGAGCAAAAAAAATCGTCGCCTGGCGGCACACTTCCACAGGCGTTCGCGTTATAGTTGGAAATATAGTTCATCGCAGGGGCACTACGACAGCGCCGAATCGGGGTGCGCGTATGTCGCTTTCATTAGCATGACCATTCCTGAAATTGAGTATCTCCAAGGAGTACAGCATGGCTCGCAAGACAACTGGAAACGGTACCACCAATCGCAGCAAGAAAACCGCAGCCTCCATTCAGTCTGCCGCAGTGCAGGGTACGCCAGAAGTTCGGAAGGAAGTTCGCAAGAATGAGAAGCCGGGCAGAGTGGCTCCAGGCAATGTCGTTCCTGTCAATCTGGAAGAAGAGATTCGCCTCCGCGCCTATGAACTTTATCTACAGCGCAGAGAGACTGCCGGCCACGAGAACGGCGACCAGAATCAGGATTGGCTGATTGCGGAGCGCGAGATCCGTTCGCGCTACGGCAGATTGGCGCGCCACACCACGGCGTAGATCCGGTCAGGCCTGACCTTGAATTCCGGCGAGCGCCGAGGATCGCCTACCAAGGATCTGGGTGCGCATCCCGCTGCGGAGTTATTGCTGCACGGCCTGAACCAGCGCCGGCCTCACCTGTTCACGCTGAATTTCGGAGGCGTCCCACGCGCCACCCAGAGCCTTCACCAGATAAACGGATGTAGTCATTTGCTGACCGAGCAGTTGCGTTGCCAGCCGTTCGTTGCTCAACAGCGTGGATTGCGCGGTAATCACATCGAGGTACGTGGTGACGCCGCCAACATAACGGTCGTTGGCGAGGTCGAGTGCGCGGCGTGAGTCGGCGACTGCCGCTTGCTGAGTTTTCGCGGCTTGGTTGAGCAGCGCGAGACCGGAAAGACCGTCCTCCACCTGTTGAAACGCCACCAGCACAGATTCGCGATAATTGGCGACTGATTCGTCATAGGCCGCGCGGCTGGCGGCGAGCGTGGCGCGATTGCGTCCGCCGTTGAAAATCGGCTGCAGCAGATCTCCGCCCAGCGACCACAAGGCGCTGGGAGCGCTGATTAGGGTAGAAATGTCGCGGCTTTCATATCCTCCGCCTCCGGCCAGCGTGATATGCGGATAAAACGCAGTCATCGCCAAGCCGACCTGCGCATTTTCGAACGCCATCTGGCGCTCGCTGGTCGCAATGTCCGGCCGGCGCTCTAGAATCTCCGATGGAACACCGGTGGGAATCGCTGGAGGGGAGGCGTCGAATGGCGCCTCGGCCAGGCTGAAAGCCGAGGCGGACTTCCCCGTCAGCACGGCGATGGCGTGTTCGTATTGCGCCCGCTGCTGCAGCACGAGCTGAAGCTGCGTCGCCGTCGAATCGAGCAATGCGGCCTGCTGCGCGACTTCCAGCCCATTCGCGACGCCGCCTTCGTGACGACGGTTGACCAGGTCCAATCCTTTTTGCTGAATTTCGACCGACTGCCGCACTACTCCAGCCTCACGGTCAAGTTCGCGCAGGTTGAAATAGTCGGCGGCGAGTTCGGCGGTCAACACCAAGCGCACATTTTCCAAGTCGGCCGCGCTGCCCTGCAGCGAAGCGTTGGCCGCTTCCAGATTGCGGCGCACGCGTCCAAATAAATCAAGCTCGTAGCTGACGGAAAACGGGACGGTAAAATTACTCTGCGTAAACGGAGGTAATTCGCCGCCCGCAAACGGACGGTTGCTGGAGAGTTCCTGGCGCTGCCCGCTGGGATTGACGGTGACTGCGGGAAAATACGCGGAGGACGCAATTCTCGCCTGCGATCGTGCTTGGGAGAGGCGGTCTCGCGCCGCGTCCAGCGACTGATTTGCCTGAAGCAGTTCCTGCTCCAACCGGTCGAGTTCCGTGTCGTGAAATATCTGCCACCACGATCCCTTGGGGATGGCATCCTTCGGAGCGGCCGTCTGCCACGGCCCTTCGCCCTTCCATGTGTCTGGAACCTGCGCCGTGGGGCGCTTATATCCCGGTCCCACGGTGCAGCCCACGGTGACCGCGAGCAACGCGGCAGCCAGCAAGGCAGTATTGATGGCTGGAGCAAATCGCTTCACGAGTGAGTATCTCCGACGCTCGGCTTCGCGACGTGCACCGGCTGCCCTTCATCCAGCGAGTCGGACGGGTTGATGATGATCTGGTCGCTGACGTCGAGCCCGCCAAGAATTTCCAGCGTAGCGCCGAAATCACGGCCAATGCTGATTGGATGCAAATGAACCGTGTTGTCCCTGTCGACGACCGCGACCCGCGGTCCCTCGGCGCGGAACAGCATGGCGTTCACCGGAATCGTAATCCTCGGAACCGAAGTCCCGGTCGCAAAATGGACTTGGCCGAACGAACCGGGCAACAGCTTGCCGTCTTTGTTGGGAACATCCACTTCCGTGTTGAGGGTGCGCGTCGCGGGATCGATGGCATCGGCGGTGCGAGCCACCGTGCCCATGAATTTCTGGCCGGGAAATTCCTGCAGCGTAACATTCGCCTTCATCCCGACTTTTATGTTCGGCGCATAGGCCTGCGGCACGCTGACGTAAACGCGAAGTGGATCGACGCGCGCTATGTCGAACAACTCTTTGCCGGTCGCTTGCGCTCCGGAATTGATGAGAGCGCCGGGATCGACATTGCGCCGGGTGAGCACGCCGGTAAACGGAGCGTACACGTTCTTGAAAGATTCGAGATCCTCGAGGCGGCGAAGGTTTGCATCCGCCGCTGCCAGGTTAGCTAGCGCCTGCTGGTAGCCGCTGGCTTGCTGGTCGGCTTCCTGCTGCGAAACCGAGTCGGTCTTGCGCAGATTCGCCCAGCGGTCGGCGGAGATCTTCGCCAACTCCAGCGCCGCCTTGATCTGCTCGCGGCTGGCCTTGGCCTGCGAGAGTTCCTGGTCGACTTCCGGAGTGTCAATCGCGGCCAGCAGTTCGCCCTTCTGAACCTTGCTTCCCATGTCCTTATACCAGCGCAAAAGGTAGCCGTTGGTGCGGGCAAAAATTGGGGACTCTTCAAAAGCCTGCAAATTTCCGGGCAGCACCAGTTCGTCGTTTCCGGGCTCGGATTGAGGCTGCACCACGGCAACGGTCGGAATCGAGACAGCTTCGGTTTCTTTCGCCAGCGCGTTGGATTCGGCGTTCTTGTTGATGAACGTAACTGCGCCGGCGGTGATCAGGACGAGCAGCACGGCGCCAATCAGAATCTTTCCCCGACTTGCCGGAGCCGGGCCCCGGTCGGAAGGCCGATATTCATCTGGGCGCACGGCCTCCGTCTCGTTCTGATCGGTCGTTAGGGGCGGCGGTTGCACTGGCATAATGGCGGTCTCCAAAACAAATTCTCTAGCACTAATAATCCTTACCGCGCGACGTCTGGCCCTCAGGGGCTAAAGCCCACATTTCTGCGGCTCTAAGCGGCACGGCTGAAGCCGCGCCCTTCCCAAACCATTTGATGCGGCTGTTCCACTTTTTCTCGTCTCAACTCTTACTGCGGTCTACTTCTGTTCCGACTGCTGCTTTGCCTCGTGGCGGCCGTGAATGATCGTAAACACGCTGGGCACGAAGAATAATGTGGCTACGGTTGCGAAGAGCAGGCCGCCAATCACGGCGCGTCCCAGCGGCGCATTCTGCTCACCGCCCTCGCCGAAGCCCAACGCCATCGGCACCATGCCGATAATCATGGCGAGCGCCGTCATGATGACAGGCCGTATGCGGGTGTGGCCGGCTTCGAGCGCCGCTTGCCGCGCGGGCGCCCCCGCATTCATGCGGTCGCGAGAAAACGAGACCAGCAGAATTGAATTCGCGGTCGCCACCCCCATGCACATGACCGCGCCCGTCAGCGACGGAACACTGAGTGTGGTGCGCGTAATCAAAAGGAACCAGCAGATTCCCGCCAGCGCTCCCGGCAACGCTGTAATGATGATAAAGGGATCGAGCCACGACTGAAAGTTGACCACGATCAGCAAATAGACGAGCACGATCGCGCCCAGAAGGCCAACGCCCAAGCCGAAAAACGAGGATTCCATGGTCTCAATCTGCCCGCGCACCACGATTTGCGTTCCGCGCGGCAGGTGATCCTGGAATGGTTTGAGCGCCTTCATGATGTCGGATGCAACCCCGCCCAGATCGCGCCCCTGGGTGCTGGCATACACATCGATGACCGGCTGCACCGCGTAATGATTGACCACGGCAGGGCGCGCCACCGGAGTGACTTGAACCAGATTGCCAATCACCTGCGGGGCCTCGGCGCCCGCGCCCGTCACCGGCGTGTTCATCAAGTCCTGCAACGACGTCATGTGATACTGCGGTGTCTGAATGGCAACGTTATAGGTGACGCCGTTCCTGGGATTGAGCCAAAAACTGGGGGCCGTCTGGAAGCTTCCGCTCAAGCTGACCAGCACGCTCTGTGCGACTTCCTGGGCATTCAGTCCGACTTGATTGATGCGCGTGCGGTCCATTTCCAGGTGAAGAGTGGGCAGGTCCATCAACTGTTGCACATGTACATCGGCCGTGCCCGGAATCCGGCGTAACCGATTCGCGATCTTCTGCGCAATGTCGTAATTCCCGCTCATATCGGCGCCCACAACCTGAATATCGACCGGGGCGGGCAATCCGAAGTTGAGAATTTGCGACACGATATCGGCAGGCTGGAAGAAGAACTCCACGCCCGGAAAACGCGCGGGGAGATCGCGGCGCAACTGGCGCACGTACTGCGCCGTCGGATGATGGTGTTCCGGATTCAGCGAAATCAGAATCTCCGCATCGCTCGTCCCGATCACACCCGAACTGGCGTAGGAGAGATTGATGCCCGAGTACGGGACGCCTACATTGTCCAGCACCGTTTGCAGCTCTTCTTTCGGAATCTCGCTGCGCAGTACGCGCTCCACCTCATCGCACAAACGCGCCGTCTCTTCCACGCGCAGGCCAGGCCGGGCGCGGACGTGCAGCCGGATCAGTCCCGCATCCACTTGCGGAAAGAAGTCGCGCCCCAGAAAAAACACCAGCCCCAGCGACAAGAAACAGAAAGCCGCGAAGCCGAGGGTAAATAATTTCCTGTGTTCGAGCGTGGTTTCCAGCAATTGCCGGTAGCCGCCGCGAAACCTTTCAAACCAGCGCTCGAATTTCCGCTGGTGTTTCGCCAAAATATTTGTCGGCTCGGCGGCGCGGTGCTCATGCCCGCGCATGATAAACATCACCATCGTCGGGATCAGGGTCCGTGACAGGAAATACGATGCCAGCATGGCAAAGCTCACAGCTTCCGCCAGCGGCACGAAAAGAAATTTCGCGACTCCAGCCAGAAAGAACATTGGGACAAACACAATGCAGATGCTCAGCGTGGATACGAACGCGGGCACGGCGACTTGTTGGGCGCCGTCGAGGATCGCCTTTTTCATCTCCTTGCCCATGGCCAGATTGCGCTCGATGTTTTCGATCTCCACCGTCGCATCGTCCACTAGAATTCCGACCGCGAGCGCCAGCCCTCCCAAGGTCATGATGTTGATGGTCTCGCCGAGCGCGCTCAGCAGAATCACGGAGACAAAAATAGACAAGGGAATGGAGACCGCGATGATCAAGGTCGGGCGCCAATCGCCGAGAAAAACCAGAATCATGACGGCGGTAAGGCAGGCGGCGATCACGCCTTCCCGTATGACTCCCTGAATCGACGCGCGCACGAAAAGCGACTGGTCGAACAGGGCCTTGATGTCAAGATCGCGGGGCAGCGACTGTGCCGCCCGCGGCACGATCGCCTTGATGCCATCGACCACGGTCAGCGTAGAAGCTCCGCCCAGTTTATACATCGACATCAGCACGCCGCGTACGCCGTCCTGGCGCACGATGTTGGTTTGCACCGCAAATCCATCGCGCACATGCGCCACATCGCGCAGGTAAAGCGTGGACGAATTCGAAGACTTCACCGGAAGATCGTTGAGTTCGGCAACCGTCCCCGGGTTGCCGTTCATCTCCACCTGGTACTCGGTCGGCCCGATCTTGGTCGTACCTGCCGGCAGAATTAAGTTCTGGGCGGACAGTGCATTGACGATGTCGATGGGCGCCAAGCCATAGGCCTGGAGCTTGGCGGAATCGAGGTCCACCTGCACCTGGCGCGGCTTGCCGCCGTAAGGATAGGGAGTGGCCGCACCCTGAACCGTGGTCAACTGCGTGCGCAGAAAATTCTGCGCCAGATCGAACACCCGCTCTTCCGGAAGCGTCTTGCTGCTCAATCCGAGTTGCACAATCGGCGTCGTGGACGCCGAGTAAGTAATGACCAGCGGCGGAGTCGTGCCCGGAGGCAGTCCGCGCAGCATGGTCTGGCACATCGCCGTCACTTGCGTCACGGCCATGGGAAGGTTGACACCCGGCCGGAAGAAAATCTTGATCACCGCTTTTCCGTTCAGCGACTGCGATTCCTGATGTTCGATGTCGTTGACCGTGACCGTGAATCCGCGTTCGGAGTTGCTCACGATCCGGTTCGCCATCTCATTCGGCGACATGCCGTCGAAGTTCCACACCACGCTGACCACGGGAATGTTGATTTCAGGGAAGATGTCGACCGGAGTGCGCAGGATGGTGATCGGCGTAAGAATGATGATGAGCAGGGCCATCACCACAAACGTATAAGGCCGGCGAAGCGCTAATGCGACAATCCACATAAGAGTGACGAAAACTGGTAATGCCGAAATCCGATACTAGCGGAAAACCTACCGCCGAAACCGCAGCCCCACACGGCCTGCGAACTTGCAAATAAGATTCAAAACAGTACGTTTCGGATTTAAATTATATTAGACTTTTGCCATGGCTCAAAATCATGCCCGGAGCGCCGGGGCCCAGAACGGAAGAAACGGAACCAGCGGGAAGCGCCCGCCCGGGCGGCCGCGCAGTGAGGAATCGCGTCAGTCCATCCTGCGCAGCACTCTGAAGCTGCTCCAGCAGGGTGGTGGATTCCCGGAACTGAGCATCGAGGCTATCGCCGCCGACGCCAACGTTGGCAAGACAACTGTCTACCGTTGGTGGCCCACCAAGGCCGCTCTGGTCGCCGACGCTTTCTTCACCAGCGCGGAGGAGGAACTTCAGTTCCCGAATACCGGCTCCGTTCAAAGCGATATGAGCCTGCAGATGCGCAGGGTGATTCGCATCTTCCGATCCGAGCGCGGTAAGGTCGTAGCGGCGTTGCTCGCCGGCGGTCAATCCGACCCGGAGTTGCTCGAAGCTTTTCGGGAGAGATTCTTGTGGCCGAAGCGCAAGCAGGCTTATCAAACTCTGCAGCGCGGCATCGATCGCGGCGAACTGCCCGCTGACAGCGATCTGGACCTCATCCTCGACTCGCTCTACGGGCCGATCTACATGCGCTTTCTGATCCGTCACGACAGGCTGGACGAAGGGTTCGTCGACGAACTCTGCGCCCTGGTGCTGGAGGGGCTAAAGCGGCGGGTGCAGCGCTAAAACGAACTGGACTCGGAGATCCTGTTCGTGAGCGGAGTCGTCTTGATTTCGTCGGTTCGGATGGTTTATCGCCGAGACCCTGGCGATGCTGCCGTGGAGATTACGGGCAGGGGAATGGGGTGAATTGCCTGGACGAAAAACCTGCCATTCGACAGGTACCCACAATGGATATTTGCAAGCCCAGCCCGCTGCAGTGAGATCTTCATGCCACGTTGAGACTGCCAAGACTCGACCCTGCTACTGAAAGGACACCGCATTACATTGCCAGTCAGATGAAACCAGAACCCATTGGCGAAGACGTATAACCTATACAGAAGTTTGCTTGGCTTGAGGGTCCATTTTCCCCGGAAGTCCGACCATGTGAAGGAAAGCGTATGCAAGCTGACGTCCAGCGAACCGCCGGGTTTGAGTACGCGACGTATTTCGCTCAACGCACTTGGGATATTCATGTAAGGCATCGCCACAGTAGAGATGACGAAGTCCATACTTGCGTCTCGCAAGGGAAGCTGCTCCCCTCGAGCGCAAACGCAAGTCCAGCAGAATTCCTCACTCTTCTGCGAGGCCCGTACGCATGCGTCATGCGAGATGTCAACACCAATGAGAACTGCATCGTCAGGTCGAGTGCCTAAGCGCTCCGGCCATCTCCCCGAGCCACAGCCCAGATCGAGAATCTTCTTCACGGGCAGCGCCCTACGGGGTCTGCGGGGTCTTTCTTGGATTGGATCGTTGTCACAACCATCGCCACGGCAAGCGAATATAACACGAACAGTTGGGCAGTGTTGGCGCAAAATCCCCATAGCGCTCATAACCCCAGAATCGGTCGAACGCTTGGCCATTCTGAAAGTCACCTCCGACAAGCTCGACGAGGGCTTCGCCGACGAATTTGCGGGCTGGTCCTGCAGGGGTTGACACGCCAGCCGCAGCGCTGAAACAAAGGAAAGTCTCCTGCCCCACCGCGATTCCATCAGGGCTTTGGTTTGGCCTGCTCCTGCGTTGACCGAGGCGCGCTTACGGGCTTGCGTTTCGACGCGGGGACACCGATCTGAGTGTCGAACCGCTGGCTCGGGGGCGTAATTACCCTCGCCGCACCGCTCATGTCGTAGTTCACGAACACGCGGCGATCCTTTACTTTCTCCAATTGCAGAAAGGTTCGCGTCCCCGGCGTGGCGCGGGAGTTGGCGATCGTCACACCCGAACCGTTCTGCAGCGATACGGCTGCGCCGGCCGCAGCCTGCGCCTGGCGTCCGGCAAAGCTGTCGATGGTGAGGTCTTTGAAGTCTTCGATCCGCAGCCCATCGGAGAAGTAGTCCGGCATCGAATCGGCCCAGTCGACTTGAACGTCCCGCAGCCGCAGCCCGGTCACTAGCTTCGCGTAGAAAGCGGGGATGTCGCTCTTGACGATGCCATCGCGCGGAGTAACGGCGGTCCATCGCAGGTCCAGGTTGCCGCCGACGCTCTCGCTCAGGGCCGGGTCGGGAGCGAGCATGTGCAGGCGGACCCCGTTCAACTCGACGCCGGTGATCGGCGAGCCTTCGCCGCCCCACAGCAGCGCTCCATTCTCCGCCTCGGCGGCGATGTTGTTGAAGACGACATTGCGCACCCTGACGCCACAAGGAATTCCGGGAGCGCAGGGCTGCACGGCAATGTAAATCGGCTCCGCCTTGCCCCACCAGCCCCCGGGAATAAGCCTCGTTCTGATCACGATGTCGGAAAATGTGACCTCCTCGGTAGGCCGATTCTCCTGGCCAACATAGCCGTTGGCGAAGACGGCGATGCCGCGGTTCGTGTCCATGCTCAGGCCGGTAAAGGTGCTGAGCTTCGTGCTTTCCAACCGGATCGCCGCCGACCGCGACGAAATCGAGCAGTTGCTCACGTTCACATGCTCACTGCCGACGATTGCGAAGCCGTCGTCGCCGGTATCGATATTGCAGTTTGAGATTCGCACGTGCCGGCACTTCATGCAGTCGATGCCGTCGCTATTGGGCACTTTGGGGTTGTTGAGAATCTGTATATCGGAAATGGCCGCGCCTTCCACGTCCTGCAAGTGCAGTGTCCAGTTGGGAGAGGAACGAAGCGTAACGCCATGCAGACGCACATTGGCGCAATGGAAGAAGACGATCATGGTTCCGGGGCGGTGATCGGGCTCGACCGGGCCGTACTCCACGGTGTTCATCGCGGCTTGGAACTTCTCGGGATTGCGCACGTACGCCGCACTGTAATCATTGGGCGCGTGCGGCGTTTGGAGGCCCATGAAGCTGTCGCCCTGCCCATCGATTTCGCCTTGTCCTTCGATCGAAACATCCTCCGCGTTCTTGGCGATCAGCATGCCCAGCACCGCACCCTCGCCGGTGATGTCGACTCCATAATTGCGCGCGAATCCAAAGGGAGGGCTGGGCAGGTAATCCTGAATGTCATGGCTCCCCACCAGCGCCGCGCCACTCTCCAGCAGCAGATGAATGTGGCTGTAGAGCTGCACTGTGCCGATAACGTAGCGCCCCGGCGCGAAGTAGACCGTGCCTCCACCCTGCTTCACACATGCGGCGATGGCGGCAGAAACGGCGCTCGTGTCGAGGGTGACGCCATCACCCTTCGCGCCAAAACTCCGAGCGTCACAGACCGGGGAAGATTGGGCACGGAGGAGGGGACTCGCCAGCAGCAGAAGAACCAGTGTCAGAAACACCCTTCTCAAGGAGCTACCTCGCAAAAGATCTGAGAATCATCATGGCTTGTATTCGCCGTCCTAAGCAATACCGATTGAGGCACGCTATGCTATTGCCGTGGCGCATCAAGTGGCCTCAATTGTGGCCGCGCGACTCATACCAACGGCGAGTTCGTTCGTCCGACCGGGCTCTCGCAGCTCGGACAGCGCGCGTCTCGCACACTCTGTTTCTCAGAGTACACGGTCTTAGACTACGCAGGCTCGGACAGTCCGGCGTCAGCCGCCTAACCCGTTTACCTGCTGAATCTTACCGTTCGGGCACGAAATCCAGCCAATGCCTGATCGGGCTTGCGCGAAGTCGCCGCTGCGGGTAGAATTTAAATGCGACCGAAACAGTCGGAGTTTAATCCGATCATATAGGTCGCCATTTGGCCCCATGCTCAAACTCACCAAGAAAGCGGACTACGGGCTCATGGCCATGAAGCATTTGGCTGAGCACGCCGACCAGGGCGCGTGCAGCGCCAAGGATGTGGCCGAGGCTTACGGGATTCCGCAGGAGGCGCTGGCGAAGATCCTGCAACGACTGGCGAAGGTTGGCTTGATACGGTCGCAACATGGGATGAACGGCGGTTACACGCTGACGCGAGATCCGAAGACGATCTCCGCGTTCGAAGTGATCAAGGCCATTGACGGACCGCTGTTCATCACTTCGTGTGTGACGGTGCGCGGCGAATGCGGGCAGAGCAATCGGTGCACGATTCGCGAGCCGCTGCGGAAGGTGAACGAAAGCATCGAGCAGGTGCTGAAGAACATCATGATTTCGCAAATGAAGGAAGAGCCGGAAGTTATACAGGTCAGCAAGCTGGAGACCATGAAGCCAGCGGAGCTGGTAAAGATTTCGTAACAACCAGGTTTCTTGGCGGCGGCATTTCGCCCGCGCGTTGAGGCTTTTTAAGGAGAAAAGCAATCATGAGCACGAACGGCAACAAGGCGACCCAAACCCATCACAGCGCGGAACAACGTCCGGAACAGCACGCAGCTCCCAACGGGATCAAGCTGCCGATTTACATGGATAATCACGCGACCACGCCGATGGACCCGCGGGTCCTTGAAGAAATGCTGCCCTACTTCATGGAGAAGTTCGGCAACGCCGCCAGCCGCAATCACCCGTTTGGATGGGTGGCGGAAGAAGCGGTCGAGTTGTCGCGCGAGCGCATCGCCAAGCTGATCGGCGCGACCGCGAAAGAGATCATCTTCACCTCGGGCGCCACTGAAAGCGACAATCTCGCCATCAAGGGCGTGGCCGAGATGTACCGCGAGAAGGGCAACCACATCATTACGGCGACCACGGAACATAAGGCGGTGCTCGACACCTGCAAGCATCTGGAGAAATTCGGCTTTCGCGTGACCTATCTGCCGGTGCAGAAGGATGGACTGGTCGACCTCGACGATCTGAAGCGCGCCATCGACGACAAAACGATTCTGGTCACGATCATGGCAGCGAACAACGAGATCGGCGTGCTGCAGCCGATCGCGGAAATCGGCAAGCTTTGCCGCGAACGCGGCGTGGTCTTCCATTCTGACGCGGTGCAGGCGATCGGAAAAATTCCGATCGACGTGAACAAGATGAACATCGACGTCGCCTCCATCACCGGACACAAGCTCTACGGGCCGAAGGGCGCGGGCGCGCTTTATGTGCGCCGCAAGAATCCGCGGGTGCAACTGGTGCCGCTGATAGACGGTGGCGGGCACGAGCGCGGCATGCGCTCCGGAACGCTCAATGTTCCCGGCATCGCCGGCCTCGGCAAGGCTTGCGCCATCGCGCAAGAAGAGATGCTGCAAGAATCCTGCAAGATTGCCGGTCTGCGAAACCGGCTGAAAGACAGCATCATGAGCCGGCTCGACGAGGTGTATATCAACGGCTCGGTGGAACATCGCCTGCCCGGCAATCTGAACATCAGCTTTGCCTACGTGGAAGGCGAGTCGCTGCTGATGGGCATCAACGATATCGCGGTTTCAAGCGGATCGGCGTGCACCTCGGCGACGCTGGAGCCATCTTATGTATTGAAAGCTCTCGGCACCGGCGACGATCTGGCGCACAGCTCGATCCGCTTTGGCATTGGGCGATTCAATACCGAGGCCGAAGTCGATTACGTCGGCGACCGCGTGGTTGAGACGGTGCTGCGTCTGCGCGAACTGTCGCCGCTCTACGAGATGGCGAAAGAGGGCGTGGACTTGAAGAGTGTGAAGTGGGCAGCGGAAGCGCACTAGAAGCTGCGAGCTTCGAGCCATGAGCTTCGAGCAAGCATGTTCGATCGAAGTGGGGATGGCTTAGATTGCTCGTAGCTCGAAGCTCGCGGCTCGAAGCTTAATGTACGAAATCTAACCAAAGCGTGAGGAGCAAGAAATGTCATACAGCGATAAAGTGATCGACCACTACAACCATCCACGCAACGTCGGCTCCATGGACAAGAAGGATGCCGATGTGGGCACCGGCCTAGTGGGCGCGCCCGAGTGCGGCGACGTGATGAAGCTGCAGATCAAGGTGAATCCGCAGACGAACATCATCGAAGATGCCAAGTTCAAAACCTTCGGCTGCGGCTCAGCGATTGCGTCGTCTTCGCTGGCGACCGAGTGGGTCAAGGGCAAGACGGTGGACGAAGCCCTCGAGATCAAAAACACCGAGATCGTGAAGGAACTGGCCCTGCCGCCGGTGAAAATTCACTGCTCGGTGCTAGCCGAGGATGCCATCCGAGCCGCGATCGGCGACTGGAAAAAGAAGCAGGAAGCCGCGAAGCCGGCGGAAGTGCAGGCGGCGCAGTAAACCGCTGCGAGCTACGAGCCGCGAGCTTCAAGCAGCCGGTCGCGGCTTGGGATTTTGCTCGCTCGCAGCTCGAGGCTCGTAGCTCGCAGCGTTCAAGGAGACATGGAACAAGCAGTCAAAAGCGCCGCACCCACAGCGCCGGCCAAGGGCATCCAGGTGACCGACAACGCGCTCAGCAGAATTCGTTCCGCCATGGTGAAAGAAAATGTTTCGCCGGAGCAGGGCGGGCTGCGTTTAGGCGTGCAGGGCGGCGGCTGCTCGGGCCTTACTTACAACATACGTTTCGATACGCAACCGCGCGAGCGCGACCGTGTGTTTCAGTTCGGGAACGTGCGGATTTTTGTGGACCCGAAGTCATTCATCTATCTGCACGGGATGACTCTCGATTACCAGGAAACCCTGATGCAGCAAGGATTCGTGTTCGTGAACCCGAACTCGACCAAGTCCTGCGGCTGCGGGAGTTCGTTCTCGTAGAGATGATTTTGTAATTTGGTAATCGGGTAATTTTGCGATCCAAAACCCGCAGGGCCGACTGCCTTCAAATTACCAAATTACCCGATTACAAACTTACAAAATGACCGAATCCAAATCGTCTCTGATCCTTCCCGGACAAGCGCCCGGAGAGGCAACCCCGAGTTGCTGGTCGTGCGGCACCATGCGCGCAGTGCATTTCTGCAGCTCATGCGGCAAAGTGCAGCCGCCGGTCCCCGTGGACTATTTCACTTTTTTTGGATTTCCCCGAAAGCTGAACCTGGATACGGCCGAACTGGAAAAAGAATTCTACGCGCTGAGTCGCCGCCTCCATCCTGACGTATTCGGGCAGGCGGGCTCTCAGGAGCGCGTCTGGAGCCTGGAACAAAGTTCCATGCTCAATGATGCGTACCGCACGCTGAAAGATCCCATCAAGCGCACGGAGTACCTGCTGCGCCTCGAAGGCGTCGAACTGGAAGAGCAATCGAAACAGGCGACGGAAAAGGCGCGCGCCACTGGCGAATTGAAAAAGCAGGTCGTGCCTCCCGATCTTCTGGAGGAAGTGTTCGAACTCAATATGCATCTGGAAGAACTGCGCATGCAGAAGACGTTGGGCGAAGACGATCCAGCATTGCTCGAAGAAATTGGCAAAGCCAAACTGTCGCTCGAAGAAAAATACGATGCGCTGTTGAACGAGCTTAAGACCGAGTGGAACAAGTGGGATAACTCCGTGAACGGTGGAACCGAAGAAGACCGGCGGAAAATCCTCGAGAAGATGCTGGACGTGCTGAACCGCAGGAACTATGTCCGGAACCTGGTGCGGGATGTGAATGAAGTAATTGGTAATTTGTGATTTGTAATTTGCAATCTAAGAGCAAAGTATTCTCGCGATGGCAAATTACAAATTAGAAATTGCAAATGTCTACTGACTACATCGTCGGCATCGATCTCGGCACGACGAACTCGCTCGTGGCCTATATGCAGGGGGATTCGCCTGTTGTCATCCCCGGGGAAGACGGGCTAAACCTTGTGCCCTCGGTGGTAGCGCTTGATGAGAACAACCAGATCGTCGTGGGCAACGCGGCGCGTAAGTATCTGATCGAAACGCCGGAGCGAGCGGTCTACTCGGTCAAACGCCTGATGGGGCGCGGCGTCGAGGATGTACAGGACGAACTGAAGCTGTTTCCGTTCCAGTTGGCAGACGACTTGCAGTCAGGAGAAGTTATCCGTATCAAGCTGGGTGAAAAAACCTTCACGCCTCCGGAACTCTCGGCCTTCATCCTGCGCCAACTGAAGCGCAATGCCGAGCGCTTTTTCGGAGCGCCTGTAACCCAGGCGGTCATCACCGTTCCCGCATACTTCAATGACGCGCAGCGGCAGGCGACGAAGGATGCCGGGCGCATCGCTGGACTCAATGTTTTGCGGCTGGTGAACGAACCGACAGCGGCCTCGCTCGCCTACGGCTTGGACAAAAAGAAGCACGGCATCGTGGTGGTTTACGATCTGGGCGGCGGCACGTTCGATATTTCGATTCTCAAGCTGCACGACGGCATTTTCGAGGTGATTTCGACCAACGGCGACACGCATCTCGGCGGAGACGATATCGATAACCTGCTGATCGCGATCGCGCTTGACGACATTCGGGGCGACCTCGGACTCGACTTGCGGCGAAACGGCGAAGCGGTAGCTCGCATTCGCAAGGCCGTGATTGAAGCCAAGATTGCGCTTTCGTCGCAACCTGCAGCAAAACTCGATGTCGATCTGCCCAATGGAAACAAATATCAGCGCGAGATCTCGATCGAAGTGTTCGAGCAGATGATCCAACCGATCATTGACCGCACCGTCGGCCCTTGCAAGCAAGCGCTCAAAGACGCGGGCCTGAAGCCAGAACAAATCGACGAGGTCGTGCTGGTCGGGGGCTCGACGCGCATCCCAAAGGTGCGGCGGTTGGTGCAAGATCTGTTTCAACGCGTGCCGCACACGGATTTGAATCCCGACGAAGTGGTTGCGCTCGGCGCGGCTGTGCAGGCGACTATTCTCGGCGGCGGCTCCGAAATCACGAAAGAGATGCTGTTGCTCGACGTGACCCCACTGTCTCTGGGAATTGAAGTGGCGGGCGGCGTGACCGATAAAGTCATCCTGCGCAATTCCACGATACCGGCTTCGGCAACGCAGTACTACACGACTCAGGTCGATGGCCAAACCAACGTGGCGATTCACGTGCTGCAAGGCGAACGTGAACTGGCGCGCGATTGCCGGTCGCTGGCACGATTCGATCTGAAGAGCGTTCCGCCCATGCCCGCCGGCCTGCCGCGCATTGAAGTAAAGTTCTTGATCGACGCCAACGGCATTTTGCGCGTCTCGGCGCGCGAGCAGCGCAGCGGAAAAGAGGCTGAAATCGACGTCCAGCCCACTTATGGCCTCAGCGACGAACAGGTCGAAAACATGCTGCTCGAATCGTTCGACTACGCGGAAGAAGATTTCCGGCAGCGCCAGGTCATCGAAGCGCGGCGCGAAGCCGATACGATCCTAGCCGCGCTCGCGAAAGGGAAAAGGAATCCGGCGTGGCCGGAGCTTACGAGCGAGGAGCGAGGCCAAGTCGAGGCGCTGGAGAAAGCGCTAATCGAAGTAAAGGACGGCGATGATCATCACGCGATCCGCACGGGCATTGACGCGCTGAACCAAGCCACGATGCGTTTGGCGGAATTAATGATGGATACGGCTGTCGCGTCCGCTCTCAAGGGAAAGGCAATGGATGACACAGATTTTGAAGAAGGCCCGCAGGCCGGCCATCCGGTGGCGAAGGCGGAATTTAAATGAGCAGTGACATTTTGGGCGATTATTGGGCCGATCTGATTGGCCTAGCTTTGACGCTTGTGCTCGTCAATGGCGCGATCAGCGGGAAGTTCTACACGCACGGGCGCGGAGGTGGTCGAAGACTGATTGCCTTCGTAAAGTCATCCTCGGCCCGTGTGGGTTTCTTGCTCGTCGCCGCTGGGCTTGTTGTTTGGTTGGTCGTCGATCTCAGGCACAAGCTAGGCGCGCAATAATGTGCTATTAGGAGAGAAGATGTCGGAAAATAAAATGCAAGGTGCCGGTGCGGCTACGGTGGAAACGCCTGGTGAAAATACGGTTGAGGTCACGTTTCTGCCGGAAGGCAAAACGGTGACGTTCGAACACGGCAAGCTGCCCTATAAAGATCATGGCAAGGAAGAGTCGCTGCTCGATGTGGCGTTGAACTTCGGTTTTCATCTCGATCATGCTTGCGGAGGGAACTGCGCCTGCACCACCTGCCACATCTGGGTGAAAGAAGGCGCGGACTTGCTCACGGAACTGGAGGACGACGAAGCCGACAAGCTCGACAGCGCTGCCGACCTTCAGCTAAATTCGCGTCTCGGATGCCAGACGGTCATCAAGAAGCCAGGCAAGCTGGTCGTGGAAATCCCGGCATGGAACCGGAATTACGTTTCGGAAGAGCATTAAGAGCCAAGTTTCAAAGTTTAAAGGTTGCAAGGTTTCAAGGAGACAGCAAAAGCTTTGAAACTTTGAAACCTTGAAACTTTGAAACCTTGCTTTGGAGCCATTCATGCCAAAAGAACTTACCTGGAGCGATTCTGACGACATCGGGATACTGCTGTCTGAAACGCATCCCGAACTTGACCCGCTCGCGGTCCGCTTCACCGACCTGCACAAATATGTGATTGCGCTTCCCGGCTTCAAAGACGATCCCGCGAAGTCGAACGAAGCCAAGCTGGAGGCGATCCAGATGGCGTGGCATGCGGAGGTCCTGGATCGGACGCAAGGCTGATCGCCGGTCGCTGATCATTGATAATGATCTCATGATGATCGATGACTGCGACGATCACGGCAGCGGCGGCTCGTGCGCTTGCCTGTCCCGATAAAATTTCTGCAGCACAAAGAAGGCCTGCTTCCGCTGGCCGGCGTTCGAAAACAATCCTTTCCGGTTGTAGTAATCCTGGATACCGGGCAGCGGTCTTCGTGGTGAACGGAAATCCATCAGCACCCAGGGGGAAATCCCCGCCAGGTGCGGGATCTTGCTGACCATGTTCAACTGATGGACAAACAGGCTGGCCTGGTACTCCTCCGTCCACCGGGTCTCGGCGTCCCCATGGCGCCCGTAAGCCGCACCGCCGCCGAATTCACTAACGATCAGCGGCTTGTCATACACGCTCGCCCAAGTCTGACGATCGGCATCCTCAGGACGGCCGACGTACCATCCGTAGTATTCGTTCAACCCCAGCACATCGAGGAACTCTCCCAGCGGATCCCTGAAAATGTGCCGATCTGGTCCATCGTTTTCTGCGCTGTTCATCGCCGAGGTAATCAAGCGTGTCGGATCGAGCTGGCGAGCGTCTTCCGCCAGGGTTCGCAGGAAAGTGAGCCGATCCGGTTCGACGGGAGTCTCATTCGAGAGTGACCACAGAATTACCGCAGCGCGGTTGTGATCGCGGGCAATCATATCCCGCAGTTGCGACCGCGCGTTGGCAAGCGCCGCTGGATCGTTCCAGGCGATACCCCAATAGACAGGAATTTCCGACCACACCAGCAGGCCCATGCGATCCGCGAGGCGAATCTCGTTCTCGTTGTGCGGATAATGAGCCAGGCGGACGAAGTTGCAACCGAGTTCCTTGGCCCATCCGAGGAGGGTTTGTGCGTCATCCGCGCTGTAGGCCCGCCCACCGCGAATGGGAGCCTCCTCATGCAGCGAAATGCCACGCAGAAAAATAGGCTCTCCGTTCAGCAGGATCTGCGCGCCTCGCGTCTCAATGGTTCGAAAGCCAATCGCGTCGTGTACCGCATCGTCGCCGGAGGAGATCAACACGTCGTACAACCTCGGGCTTTTCGGGGACCACAACTGCAACTTGACGGGAACCTGAAATCCGGCGCGGCCGTGCGCGTCGGTAACCGCCGAAGTCTTGATCCCAGCTTCGGGAATTTCTATGGATACGCGCTGCTGCGGTTGGCGGTCTCCATCCAGTTGAACCCAGCCGTCGATTTGGTCGTGCGATCCTTTGGCCAACTGAACCCAGTAATCGCGGATAAAAGTCTCCGGCGTTTCGATCAGCAGTACATCGCGCGTGATGCCGCCGTAATTCCACCAGTCGGTTTGCAGAGCGGGAACGGCGTTGTCACGGCGCTGGTTGCTGGCCTCGACCACGATAAAGTTCTCGCCGTCGTGAAGCAGCTTCGTAGCCTCGAAATCGAAGGGCGTAAAACCGCCTTCGTGCTCGCCCACTGCCTCGCCGTTCAGGTAGATCCGGGCGCGATAGTTCACCGCGCCAAAATACGCGAATACGCGGGTGTGGTTACGCTTCGAGTAGGAAAATGTTTTCTCGTACCAAACCGGCCCTTCATAAAACAGCAACTTTTCTTTTTGCGTATTCCAGTCGCCGGGCACGCTCAGCGTTTCCGACGCTTCGAAGTCATACTCGACGAGATCGCTCTTGTCTTTCGGCTTGCGATTGCGGTAGTACTTCGCGTTCAGGCCCGATTCCAGCGGGTCGACAATGATGTGCCACGCTCCATTCAGACTCGTCGTCTTGCGTCCGGGGACGTTTGTAATGAGAGAAGCGGGCGGCGTTTGAGCCTGGGTGGTCAGGGCAAACAGAAGAATTAGCAGAAGGAGTCGCATACAGTTGTCTCCGCGGTCGGCGTAAAGAATACACCAGAAGCGCGATGCGGATGGCGCGGTGAGCTCGGCCCGCTTAGGTTCTGAGTGAAATCGCAGGAGGGCTTCCGGAGCTGGTTGCGAGACACCTTACTGCTTACTGCGATTGGGAACTCAGCGGACGGCTACCGTATTGGGAGCCGTATCTTCCACACTCGCCTCGCGCAAGAACCTCGCAGCCTCTTCGGGGGGTGTGGGATTGATGTAGAAACCGGTTCCCCATTCAAATCCCGCCGTCTTGGTCAGCTTAGGCATGAATTCGATGTGCCAGTGGTAATACTCGTTGGACGGATCCTGGGCCGGCGACGTGTGCACGACCAAGTTGTAGGGTGGGTTGTCGAGGACGCGGTCCGCTTTCATCAGCAGCAACTTGAGCGCTCTCGCGAGATTTTCGAACATGTGCGACGACGAATTCTCGAAAGCGGATTCGTGCCGCTTGGGAAGAATCCAGGTTTCAAACGGAAACCTTGGAGCGTACGGAGCGAGAGTTATAAAATCTTCATTCTCAGCCACGACTCGGATGCCGCTGTCCATTTCCTGCCGGATGGCGTCGCAGAAGACACAGCGCTCTTTGTAGATGTAATACTGCTTGGCTCCGTCCAGTTCTTCAACCACGTAAATTGGCAGAATCGGCAACGCGATCAGTTGCGAGTGAGCGTGCTCGAGCGAGGCTCCGGCTGCTTCTCCGTGGTTCTTGAAAAGCAGAATGTACTTGAAGCGCCGGTCTTTTTTGAGATCGAGAATGCGATCGCGGAAGGCCCAGAGAACGTCCTCGATTTTTTTCGAGGGGAGGGAGGCCAAGGTGGCATTATGGTCGGGCGTTTCGATGACGACTTCGTGGGCGCCGATGCCATTCATCTTGTCAAACATGCCCTCGGCCTGCTTATTCAAATTCCCTTCGATGCCGAGTGCCGGGAATTTATTCGGAACGACTCGGACCGTCCAACCCGGGCTGTCTTTCTGAGGAGTGTTGCCGTTGGTGCTAGGTCGATACGCCAGGATCTCCGGCGGGGTCTTGCTTTCATTGCCATAACAGAAGGGACAAAACCCGCCCTTGATTTTTACCGGTTCGCGCAGAAAATCGGTGGGCCGCTTGGCGCGATCCGTGGAAATAATCACCCACCGGCCCACGATGGGGTCTTTTCTCAGTTCAGGCACGTACTAAATCCTTTCAGGACGAATCTGCGAATCTACGATTGTACGATACAGAAAACGCATTCTGAAACAGCTCGAATGAGGGGCGGTTCTGTCCAAGTTCATAGTATACGGCGAGCACGTCGAACCGCCACTCCGCCCCATCCTGCGAAAAGCGCGCGGGATGGGGGCTCGGTTGGCACGAAGTGGGCATCTGGCGCAGGAAGTCGCGGGCAACCAGCGATAACTCCCTTTGTTTATGCCGATCCACAGCGGCTTCGGCGGGCTTGAAGTCGCGCTTGGTTCGCGTTTTTACTTCGATGAAACACAGGACATCGCGATCCCAGCCGACGAGATCGAGTTCCCCACGATGATTCGGGGAGCGGTAGTTTCGCGCGATGATGGTGTAGCCCCGCCGGCGAAGGTAAAAGTAAGCGTCTTCCTCGCCGCGGCGGCCGGTACGCTGGTGCGCCGGCGAGTCCTCCGGCGAAAGTGTTCTTGCTGCCAGCCAATCCAGTGCGCGAAGTGTAGCTTGCGTCAGACGCCCGGCGGACATAGAAACCCCATCTTCACCCTAGCTTGGACTACACCGCGCGTTATGTGATGCCGATCACCGCGCGTTCGGTATGATTTTCCGCTCGCAATCTTGTTAACTGATGCGGATCGGCTTTACTAGGCGTTTAGGGGGTATCGCTCACCAGGTATCGCCGCCTCGTTGAGGAGGCCAGGCGCCAAACTGCCTGCGGAGCAAGGCGATCTGGCCGGCGTGATAGCTGTTGTGCGCCACAATTTGCCACAGCATCGCATGCACGGTGGACTCACGCGGAGACTGTGGCGAACCTACGCTCTGAACTTTTCGCTCCAGCGCCGCCGCATCGGATTCCGCGAGCCGTGCAAGCTGCGTGAGTAAATCGGCGAAGCGAAGAATCGTGGCCTGCCACTGGTCTTCGACCGGGCGGCTTCCGGCGGCCGGACTTGGATGCGCCGGCCAGCTTTCGATCGCTTTGTCCGGGTAAAGCCGATTCTCCCCCGCGATTTTGCCGAGGTCGTAGTCCATCCAGTAATTCATGTGCATCACGATCTGCCAGATGGAATGCGGATATCCCGCCACGGTTCGCGCCGCCAGCTCCGACGAAATATCTTCGACGCAAGCGACCGGATCCACGTGGGCGCCCTTGCCGTATACGAGTTCGCGCAGTGTGGTGTCTCCCATACGTGATCCTCATATGCAGAGGCTCGGCAAGCCGCGTCTCTACGGCACGAAACTGACTACATCCCCGACGCGAATCGTGCCTTGCGTGAGAATCTGAGCCCGTAATCCTCCCCGGTGCAGCAGGCCCTTGAGCACCGGCTTCCCCGTTAGTTTCTGCAAGTGATCGCAAGGCTCGCACAGGCGAATGCCGCGAATACGCACGTCGCCGATGGCAAACTCCTTGCCCACCAGGTGATTCAGCGGCACATTGCGAGTCACGATGTTGCGGCGAGCGTCGCCAGCGGCCAGCTCGACCTGATAATCCCGCCGCAGCGCCTCAACCGCCTCCGCCTCGATCAGCGTGAGTTCGTAATCCGGCTCAGGCTTGTAGAAAGTGCCCAGCTTCGTTGCGTACCGGTCACCCTCAAGCCCAGCGCCCGGAATCGCCACCACCTGCGCCAGAGCCTGCATCGGCCCTTGCGCGGCGGAGGCGATGTAAATCGATTCCACAGTTCCGTTCGACATCTTGCACCTCCTCGACTACGCGCTCTTTTCGACGACAGCGATCGACTCTTCCAGCGCATCCATGGCAACGTCGGCTTCGTCCCTGGTAACAATGAGCGGCGGGGCGATGCGAATCGTGCTCGGGCCGCAGCCCAAAAACAGAATGCCGCGCTCGAACGCCTGCTGCACGATGCGGTCGCGATCGCTGTTGCCATGCTCGCGGGTGGTCTGGTCCTTTACGATCTCAACCCCGATCATCAGGCCGCGCCCGCGGACGTCGCCGACGATCTTGTGCTTCCTCGGCCAATCGGCCATGCGTTTCAGCATGTAGTCGCCAACTTGCTGTGAGTTCCTGAGCAGCCCTTCTTTTTCGATCACGTCGAGCGTGGCCAGCGCCGCGGCGATGCAGACGGGGTTGCCGCCGAAGGTCGACGCGTGCGAACCGGGGATCCAGTCCATGATGTCAGCCTTGCTCATGGTGACGCCGAGCGGCATCCCGGAAGCGATGCCCTTCGCGATGCAAACGATGTCGGGATGGACGCCGGTGTGTTCGACCGCAAACCATTTGCCCGTGCGGCCCATGCCACTCTGGATTTCATCCACCACCAGCAGGATGCCGTGCTTGTCGCAAATGCGGCGCAGTTCCTGCATAAAGATCGTGGGAGCCACGACGTATCCGCCCTCGCCCTGGATCGGTTCGACAAAAATGGCCGCGACTTCTTCGGGCGCGAGCACGGTTTTAAACAGTTTGTCTTCGATGTAGCGCGCGCAGCCGAGCGCAAATTTCTCGGCGTCCTGCAAACCGCCCGCACAGCCGCGATAGACATCGGGATAGCGCACGTGCGTGACCCCGGGCACAAGGGGCGCGAAACGGCGCTTCTGCTGCGGCTTCGAGGCGGTCAGCGAGAGCGCGCCCATGGTTCGCCCGTGGAAAGCGCCGAGGAAAGCGATCACCTGTTGCCGCTTGGTGTGGTAGCGCGCCAGCTTCAAAGCGCATTCGATAGCTTCGGCTCCAGAGTTCCCGTAATAAATCTTGTGCGGCCCCGGCATAGGCGCGATTTGCGAGAGCCGCTCGGCCAGCGTCACCATGCCTTCGTAGAAGAAGTCGGTGCCCGACATGTGGATCAGTTCGCCCGCCTGCTTCTGAATGGCGGCAACCACTTCCGGATGGCAGTGGCCGGTCGAGGTCACGGCAATCCCGGCGGAAAAATCGAAAAACTCGTTGCCGTCCACGTCTTCGACCACAATGCCGCGGCCGCGTTTGGCAACCATCGGATAAGAGCGCGTGTAAGAAGGGGAAATGTATTTTTCATCGCCCGCGAGAATGCGCCGGGCGTTGGGGCCCGGAATCGCGGTCTTGAGCTTGGGGCCGGCAGTCAGAGTATTGGTCATGGAATCCTCCAGATTAGGGGTTAGTTCTCAGTGGATTTGCAGGCTGGGTTTCGAGCACTTCCACCGAGATATGCTGCTTTGGCTAGGAGCTACAAGCGATTAGCGGAGCAACGAAGAGGAGGAAATTAGTCGCTGCCAAAGAGATTGGCGCGCACGTGCGAAGGCAGAACGGAAAGGTAGCGGCGGGGACAAGCGCGTCCCTCAATCCAGCACGCCTGGAGAATCGGAATGTAGATGCTCAAGCGCATACCAGTTATCAACAGTATATCCCGGGTTTGATCGCGGCGTAACCCCCCAAAGTGCGTGTCCAAAAGGCGGCTGAAGCGCCAGAACCCCGTAGGGACATCCGCCCGCTGCCCAGCCGAGCAAAGCTCAGCACCTGCCAGTAGTCACGGCAACAACGGATTTGCCTCGAATTGGATTTGGTCCTAAAGCCGAATCTCCGACGATGCACAGACACGGACTTCGTGCTCGCCGGCGTCGAAACCGTCCAAGAGCGAATTGTGGTGCGCAATGATTTGTTCGAAGCGGAGTGTCTCTGTGTCAGCCGTCATGTGACCGTCGGCAACGAGGATGACGTCATAACCAAGACTGACGGAGCGGCGCACGGTCGTATCAACGCAGTACTGAGTCATGCATCCGCAGATCACAAGTTGCTTGATTCGGGCGGCCGTCAGTTCCGCATCGAGAGTCGTCTCGAAGAACGCGTCGCAAGCGCGTTTGTGGATGACCGGCTCGCCGGGATGAGGCGCAATTTCGGGACGAATCGGCCATCCTGAAGTTTCGGGCTCCAGCCTATGACCGGGCCCCCCATCGTGCTGGATGTAGATCACCGGCACGGAGGCCGTCCGGGCCCTCGCGATGAGCCCGGCGATGCGCAAAACCGTTTCGTCGAAAGCCTGGTTGATTTCCTTCTTGCGGGCGAGGATGGGGTCATTCAGAATGCCGCGCTGGACATCGATGACCAGAAGTGCGGTTTTCTCAGCAGACATAGCTTAATTTAACAGGTTACACAAAAGCTTCGAAATTGAGCTGTTTCGCTCCCTGCAAGCAGCCATTTCCGGGTCCTGGTAAAGATGTAAGAAAGCGGCGCGCCCAACGACTACCTTTATGTTAAAGCCAAGGAGCGTGAACCGAATGAAAACGGAATTCATCGCGGAGGCAACGTCCCGGCAGAACGAGCTTTATCGGGAAGCCGCCGGCAGCTACGGCGGCGCCCTGGAGCGGCTGGCGCGTGGCTACGAAGCCGATCCGGACCGGCGGCGCGACCTGGTGCAGGAGATTCACCTGGCGCTCTGGCAGAGTTTCGGTGGTTTCGACGCGAGATGCTCGGTTCGCACGTGGGTCTACCGTGTGGCGCACAATGTGGCAACGTCCTGGGTGATCCGGGAACACCGAGTGAACTCGCGGACCCTGGTGGGTCTCGAAATGCTTGAGGCGCTTCCCTCCGGTAACGATGGCGAGCGCGGCATAGATCAGCGCCACGCTCTGGAGAAGCTATTGATGTTGATTCAGCAGCTAAAGCCACTCGACCGGCAGATCATTCTTTCCTACCTCGAAGACATGGATGCAGCTTCGATCGCAGAGATCACCGGCATTTCGCCCGGGAACGTGGCGACCAAGATCCACCGCATCAAGAACGTCCTAGCGAGCAGATTTCATAAAGGAGGAAATCATGGAAAGTGAAACTGGCACTGACGTAAGAAGCCTTTGGAAGAACCAGAAAGTGGAACCCGCCCCGATCTCGCTCGCCGAGCTGCGCCAGAAAGCCCAGAAGCTTGAAAAGCGAGTCCTCTGGAGAAATCTGCGCGAGTACGCTGCCAGCGCAATCGTGATTGCATGCTTCGGATATTACATCTGGAGGTTCCCCGCTCCGATGATCCGTTTCGGATGCGGTCTGGTGATCGCGGGCACACTGTTTATGGCGTACACGCTCCACAAGAGGGGCGCGGCCCGAGCCGTCCCGGCGGAGACGGCACTCCGAAGTTGCCTCGACTTCCACCGCAGGGAGCTCGAGCGGCAACGCGACCTTCTGCGCGGCGTCTGGAGGTGGTATCTGCTGCCGTTCGTTCCCGGCCTGGCCGTCTTTCTGCTTGGGCTCTTCCGCTGGACCATGAAGCTGCCGAATGCCCCGGCGCACGCGCGTGTCATCATGATCACTTTTGGTCTCACCGCTGCTGGATGCGGTCTTGTGTTTGTCGCCGTAGGCAAATTGAATCAATGGGCCGCGCGCAAAATTCAACGCGAGATTGACGGGCTCGACAAACTGGGGAAGGATTCCTGAGGCGGACCGAGCAGGGTTCCCCTTTCCCCGGCGCAGCGGTGATCGTGTACACCTACGCCTCGTGCTCCATGCAAGGAAAGCCGTGCCACAACTAGACATGACGACGAGGCGCTACAGCAAATGCAACCTCTTGAGGCCGCTCAAAGTTGAAGCCGGGCTGACCTCGCGCTTGAATACAAGACGGTCGCTGAGCAGGAAGTTCACCAGCGAGCAGCCGATGATCGCTATGAGATTCGCGGCCACATAGTTCAACCGGAACTCGCCGGCCAACAGCCACATCAGCGCGAGGTTCCCGGCAATCGAAACCGCTCCGTTCGTAGCGTTGAACTTCGCGAGCCTCACCAGCGACTGGAAGGGCCGCGTGGGCGTCCGGTCTGCCCAGGTGAAGCGCTCGTGCCATAAGAAGTTATGGATGACCGCAATCTCGACCGCCAAGCCCGTAGCCACGAGATAATCGAGTTTCAGCAAAGAACGGAAAACAGCCAGCGCCGCCAACTGCACGCCAATGCCGATTCCACCGACAGCGTTGAACTTCATCCAGCGGAAAAAGCGCTGCCGAGCTTCGCTCGGCCCGGACGGGCGAGGGCGCCCGTCCCTACACGATCTCTTCATCCAATTCTCTCTTCCCGGTAAAGCCGAACCGTATTCTTCAGAGTTACAACGACCAGCATGAGCAGCATTGCGGCCAATCCAATCGCGCCGCCAATATCGAACAGCCGATAGCGCCCGTGAATTACCCATGCCCAACGAAGCAGCGCCAGATTGCCCACCGCCAGCAGCACGCGCAATTCAGTCGGCCCGAAGCGCCACATCGAAAGATGAAATTCGCCGAGGGCATAAGTCGCCAGATACGACTGGATGGAAAGCAGCAGAAACGCAATCAGTGATCCAATCGCAATCGCCGGATGCATGTACCCGGAGAGCGCGAGTCCTCCCATCATCGCGACTGCGCCGATGGAATCGATGATGTGGTCCACATAGAAGCCGTAACGCGGTCTCTGCCGCTGCCGGACGCGAGCTAAGGTTCCGTCGAGGCTGTCGCCGAACCAGTTCACCGCAAGACACACAATGGCAGCGAGCAACATGCGGCGATCATGGGTGGCGAGGACGTAGCAAACGCCGGTAGCGATCTGGGCGGCAAAGCCGAGGAGGGTCAGATGGTCGGAATTCACCCACGACGGCATGCGCTCGGCCATCCAGACGAGAGCGTGTTTTTCGGCGGCAGCCAGGAAACTTCCGTGGACCCGCGTCGCCTGCCGGAAAGTGGCGCGGCGGGCCTCGACCAAGGTCTTGGGGTTGATCGGTTCCGCAAAATCGACAAATGAGGTAGCCATAGTGCCTCCGTTTCTGCGGGCACTATGCGGCTTGGGCTGCGGGATGACAATGCACGGCGGGTAAAACGGAGATCAATAAGAATCTTCTTTGTTGACAGCTAGATACACCGGCGGGTCAACCGGCCGACGAGAGCGAATCTCTGTGGAGCAGCCAGCTACATATTATCCGTATAAGATTCGCATTGCGTGAATGCGGGCGTCGTCACCAGATCCTTAACACGCAGTTCAAACCTCGGCTGCCGTTCGATTCGTTTGATGGCTGCCACAAGGTGCTTCTGCGTCCAGGTACCGCCTAGAGGAGGGTCTACAAAGTTCACGCCCTTCAGGTTCCCCCTGTGTAACCGTGTGTTGCCTGTGGTAAAGATCTAGAAGCGTCAACCACAGGGAACACAGAGGTTCACAGGGGAAGGCCAATTGCCACTCCCGATTCCGCACCACCGATAACTCTCCCACCGGCCGCCAGATGGTTTAATCTGCGAAGGATGCGTCTGCTGCGTTTCTTCCGGCCATCGCACCAGCACACGGCGTTCTCGGCGACGCTACTGCTGATGTCGACCATCACGCTCTCGCGGGTGATCGGATACATCCGCGAGGCCTACATCGCCTACGCCTTCGGCGCCGGACAGCAGACCGACGCCTACGTCGCTGCGTTCACCCTTCCCGACTGGCTCAACTACATCGTTGCCGGCGGCACCGCTTCGATCACATTCATCTCCATCTATACACGGTTTCTGGCGGATAAGCGCGAGCAGGACGCGCAGAAAACCTTTTCGATCATCATTACGGTGATGACCACCGTGCTCGTCGCTGGCACCATTCTGGCCGAGATTTTTACGCCCCAGTTCGCCGGCTGGATGTTCCACGGCTTCACGCCGGAGCAGACGCGGCTCTGCGTTCATCTCACGCGCATCCTGCTACCGGCGCAGATTTTCTTCTATGTGGGCGGAGTCGTCTCGGCGGTGTTGCTCTCGCACCGGCTGTTCCTGCTGCCTGCCTTCGGTCCGCTGATCTACAACGTGTTCATCATCGGGGGTGGAGTCATTGCCGGGCGAAAGATGGGAATCGCGTCTCTTGCGTTTGGCGCACTCGCCGGCAGTATTGCCGGACCATTTCTGATCAACGCGCTGGGAGCGGCCAAAATTGGCACCGGATACCGGCCTTCGTTCGATGTCAAAAATCCCGCATTCCGCGAATGGGTACGGCTATCCATCCCGCTAATGCTGGGCGTGTCGCTGGTCACCGCCGACGACTGGATCCTGCGGTACTTCGCCTCCAGCGGCATCGGCGACATCGCGCGGCTGAATTATGCCAAGCGCCTCTTCGCCGTCCCCATCGCCATTCTTGGACAGGCTGTCGGCCAGGCGTCGTTGCCCTTTTTCTCGCGCCTGTTCGGAGAAAAAAAATTCACGGAATTCGCCGCCACCGTGAACGGTTCGGTCTATCGCATCACGGCCGCTTCTCTGTTAATGACCGGCTGGATGATGGCCATCGCCGTCCCGCTCATCGATCTCGTCTACCGCCGCGGGCGGTTCACCTTTGCCGATACCGAATCCACGGCCCTCTACTTTTTCGTGTTTTCACTCTCGCTCGCTCTTTGGTCCAGTCAGGCGCTGTACGCGCGCGCGTTTTACGCGTCGGGCAACACCCTGACTCCGATGATCGCCACCACCCTCATCACTGCCGCTTCTCTACCCGTGTACTCGCTGTTCTTCCGGATGATGTCCGTCACCGGACTGGCCATCGCCTCCGACCTCGGCATCGCCGCCAACGCGGTGGCCATCGCCGCGCTCTTGCACATCCGTGGCATGGTGTCGTTTGCCGGGTTGAACTGGAAAGAGTTAGGGAAGGCTGCGCTGGTGGGCGCCGTTTCCGGCGGATTGAGTTATGAAGTCATGCGCACCATAGCGCTCGATGGCAGCCGGCGAGCCGATCTTTTCGCCCTCGCCCTCGGCTCCTTAACCTGGGCGGCAGCCGTTGCCGCCGGGCTCTGGTTATTGCGTTCGGAATTGCCCGCGGATCTTCGCAGGAAAAGATCCACCGCCTTCCCCCGCTTGGCTGAGAACCAAGCTGCTGAGACGGTGGCCACCGGCAAGGAACCTAGGAGCGCCTTTGAACCGCGACAGGCGGGGGGACCACGAAGAGACTCTCCCTAAGGTGGCTTGCCACGTCTCCGCTTGGCAGCGGCAGTATTCACCACAGAGAAGACGCGGCAAGCCGCGTCTCTACACAGACGCTTTGAGGCGCACAATCTCCAAAACAAAAGGGCATCCTTAAAACAAGGATCCCCCTTTTCTTGAACTGCTTTCAGCGGTCGGAGTCGAAAGCTGAGCCGACCTACGCTCTTGCCACAACCACCGGTTCCTGCGACGCCGTCGAAACACTCTTCGTGACTTCTTCCGGCTTGGAATCCGGCTTCGTTCCCGCTTTGCGGATATCGATGCCGCCCTTGAAGAAGGCGCCGTCTTCAATCGAGATGCGTGCGGCCACGACGTCGCCGGTGAGCGAACCATCGCTGCGGATATCGACCCGGTCGCTCGCAGTCAGGTTGCCCCGGACTTTGCCGAGCACCACGATTTCCCGCGCATTGATGTTGGCCGAAACCACTCCGTTGCGGCCAATGGTGACGCGATTGCCGGAGAGGTTGATCGATCCCTCGACCCGGCCGTCAATATATAAAGACTCGGAACCGCTTACTTCGCCTTTGATGACCAGCGACTTGCCAATGGTGGCTTGGTCCGAAGTCGTGGTGACAACGGGGCGCGGCACGGCCGCGGGCTCGCTCGTGCTTATGCTCGGTGCGGCCGTCGCCGTGGACGGGCTGGGACGCTCCGGCTCAGCTGGCCGGCCAGGTGTCGCAGGTTGATTCGTGGGTTTCCACATGGTCGTCGAAATCCTTTCCTTAAATATTAAGAAATTCTGAAACACCGCCGCATTTCGGGGGCCAAATCGAATTGTACTCCTCAGTAAACGTCCTGGCCCTGTGGAAATCAAGCTTTTCTTATTGATTTCCATAGTTCCCCTCGTGATTCCCGCCGCTGCACGCCAGTTCGCCAGGATCTTCGATGATGTAAGCCCTTCCCAGCCTGCGGTAATTCTTCTATCGCGATACTTCGGCCGCGATACTATGATCGCGATACTATGGAGCCGTGGGGCACGATCAAATCGAGTCCCTGACGAGGAATCCATGACTTCACCCGCGACGAATTCGACCGCGACCGCGTCCCTCCGTCCCCAGCCCGGAGAATACGCTCCTTATTACGACCGCTACATCTCGCTGGTCCAGGGTAACGCCCAGGGCAACGGCATTCTCGCGGCGCTCGACGAACAGCGCCGGCAGATGCTTCTGCTGCTCTCCGGACGCACCGAGGCCGACGGCGATCTCCGTTACGCGCCTGAGAAGTGGAGCCTGAAGGAAGTGCTCGGCCATATCAACGACACCGAGCGCATCCTGAGTTACCGCGCTCTGCGCATCGCGCGCGGCGACGCGACTCCCATCGAAGGTTTCGAGCAGGACGACTATGTCCGCAATGGTCCCTTCGCGCGGCGTCCGCTGGCCGACTTGATTGAGGACTACATTGCCGTACGACGAGCCACCGTCTCGCTGTTTCGCGGTCTCGATGATATTGCCTGGGCCCGCCGCGGGGTGGCCAGCAAGAACGAGGTGACGGTGCGCGCGTTGGCCTACATCATTGCGGGACACGAATTGCATCATCGCCGCATAATCGAGGAGAAGTATTTGAAGTAGTCGACAGATTTTGTAATTTGGTAATCGGGTAATTTTGCAATTTAAGACCCGGCCGAACGCGCAACTCGAAGAGGCTTTCAGATTACCAATTTACCCGATTACAAAATTACAAAATGAGTTCTCTCTCCGACTCCGCCATCCTTCGCCACATTGCCCGCCAGCCCAAGCAGACGGCGAGCCATAAGCAGCTCTTGCGCGAACTCGGCGTAAAGGGCGAAGCGCGCCGTGAACTCGTGGACCGGCTGCTCGCGCTCGTCAGCAAGGGCGAACTGCTGCAAGTCGATTCCGAGCGCTACACCATTCCGCAACCCACCAAGGGGCGCAACCTGCTGGTCGGCCGGCTGACCATGCATCGCGACGGATTCGGCTTCGTGATTCCCGAAGCCACTTCGCTCGATGCCAGTCTGAAAGCCCGCCTCGCCGGCGATGTCTTCATTCCTCCGCATGCTGTCGGATCGTCGATGCATGGAGACCGCGTCCTGGTCGAGGTCTCCGCCGTCCGGACCGATGGCCGCGCCGAAGGCCGCATCATCCGGTCACTTTCGCGCGCGCATCCGACCGTGGTCGGCATCTTCCACTATGGAAACCGCCATAACTACGTGAAGCCCATCGACGAGAAAGTGACGCAGGAAATTGTCATCCCGCTGGGGATGGAGAATCCCAAACCCTCAACCGCAGAGGACGCGGAGAACGCCGAGAAAGACAAATCAGGAAAAGCAAAAGCCGCGCGACACCGCGTCATAGGCAATGAGGCCGCGGTTCACACCGGCTGGCAGGACCTCGACGGTGTCGTCGTCGACGTAGAAATCACGGATTGGCCGAGCGCCACGCAGCAGCCGCGCGGCCGCGTGATCGAAATTCTCGGCGGAGAGGACGACTTCGGCGTAGACGTCGAGATCATGATCCGCAAGTTTCATCTGCCCCACCGCTTCCCGCCCGAAGTGATCGAGGAAGCGCAAGCCCTGGAAACTGGCAATGGCTCAGAAATTCCCGCCGACCTGCTGCGCCATCGCCGCGATTACCGCGAACTTCCCATCGTGACCATCGACGGCGAAACCGCGCGCGATTTCGACGACGCCGTCCACGTCCGCCAACTGGAAAACGGCAACTATGAACTGCAAGTCCACATCGCCGACGTCGCCCAATACGTAACCCCCAACTCGCCGGTCGATCAGGAGGCCCGTCTGCGCGGCACCAGCGTTTATTTCCCCGACCGCGCCGTCCCCATGCTGCCACTGGAGCTCTCGACCGATATTTGCAGCCTGCGCCCGCAAGTCGACCGCCTGGCGCTCTCCTGCACCATCGAGATCGACCACCACGGAGAGATCGTTGGTTATGAGATCAACGAAGGCGTGATCCGCTCCGCTGACAGAATGACCTACACCGCCGTGAATGCCGTCATAGAAGGAGACGCCGCCGCGCGCCAACAATATGCGGCGCAGGTCGAGCACTTCGAACGCATGCGCGATCTGGCCCTGATCCTGAACCGCAAGCGCAAACGCCGCGGATCGATCGATTTCGATCTTCCCGAAGCCGTGATCGAGTTTGACGAATTTGGAATGATGAAGAGCATCACGAGATCGGAGCGCAATGTTGCCCACCGGCTGATCGAAGAATTCATGCTCTCGGCGAACGAGAGCGTGGCGCACTATCTGGAAAATAAGCGCGTCGCTTCGCTCTACCGCATCCACGAAAAGCCCGACGCGAAACGTGTGTATGACTTCGAAGTTATTGCCGCCACTTTTGGATACTCGCTGGGAGTAGGCGCATTGCCCATTCAGCGCGTGCAATTGAAAGCCGACCGCCGCGACGCCCGCGGCACCGGCAAGCGTGTCCGCGAAATCGAAGTGCCCAAAGAAGTCCATATTACCCCGCGCATGTATCAGAAACTCGCGGAGAAGATCGCGGGCAAACCAGAAGAGAGGATTCTGAGTTTTCTCATGCTGCGCTCGCTGAAGCAGGCCCGCTACTCCGAAGAGAATCGCGGACACTTCGCTTTAGCTGCCACCACCTACACGCATTTCACTTCGCCCATTCGCCGTTATCCCGACCTGATCGTGCACCGGATAGTGAAGGAAGTGCTGCGCGATTCGCCCGAAAAGATGGACGGAGAGGTACCGGTCGGGACATCCCTATCCCCACAAATTTGTCATCCTGACCCTGAGCAAGCCGAAGGGGAAGGACCTGCTTCTCGCCCGCACAAGAAAGAAGAAGGGGAGGGTCCGCCACCATCTCCCTGGTCTAAACGCCGCGACCACGACGCGCATCAGCACGCGCTCGAACCTCTCGGCGGTCCCATCGCGCTTGAAGAACTCCACAGCATCGCCGACGAATCCAGCCAGTCCGAACGCCGCGCCGACGAAGCCGAGCGCGGGCTGATGGAATGGAAGAAAATGAAATTCATGGAGCGCCGCATCGGCGAAGACTTCGACGGCCTCATCATCAGCGTAACCAAATTCGGCTTCTTCGTGGAACTCACCGACCTCTTCGTCGAAGGCCTCGTGCCCCTCAACACGCTCGCCAGCTCCGATAAAAATGACCGCTACACCTATCACGAAGACACGCGCCAGATCATCGGTCAGCGCTCGCGCAAGATTTACGGCCTGGGCGACCGCGTCCGCGTTTTGGTGGACAGGATTGATCCAGTGGAGAAGAAGATTCAGTTCGCGGTGCTCGAAGAGGAGCCGAAGCGGTCAGGGAAAATGCGGCGCAAGTGATCGCGCGAGTGGAGTGCCGGACGTCCCCGAGCGGCACACAGGCGAGATGCCCGTCGCTCCACCGTTGCAGGGCTGACTGTAGAATTGAAATTCACGGGGAGCGAATGACCATGCCAACACCGAGTGAACCCAAGCCCGAGCGAAATTCAGCCCACGCGGCCGAACAGGTTGCGAGTGCTCACAAGATTCTGAAGGAACTGCAAGAGAAGCTTGGAAATCATCCTGAACTCGGCGAGGCTATCACGAAACTGGAGATGGCTCTCAGCACCTTGGCGGTAAAAACCGGCGGGCTGCTGTAGGGGAAAAGACGTCCGCAGAGACCGCCGCGCCACTCAGCGCGCCATGACCTGCTAAAATTCTTCGTCACCATTCTTGGCGCCTGCCTAGGAAGTCAGTTCCATGTCCAGCAATCCCAATCCGACTCCACGCACCCGCGTAGTGCGCGAACCGCAACGGGCGGTTTACGACCGCGACGCTGTCAATCAGATCCTCGATGAAGCTCTCTTCTGCCACGTTGGCTTCGTGGTCGACGGACAGCCCTACGTCATCCCCACTTCTTACGGACGCGACGAAGACGCGCTTTACATCCACGGCTCAGTCGCCAGCCGCATGCTGCGCCATCTCGATCAAGGCGTCCCCGTCTGCGTTACGGTCACGCTGGTCGATGGGCTGGTGCTCGCCCGTGCGGTCTTCAATCACTCGATGAACTACCGCTCGGTGGTAATTCTCGGGACGGCAACGATGGTTGACGACCCGGCGGAAAAGCTCGCGGCCCTGCGTGCGATCAGCGAGCACATACTTCCTCAGCGCTGGGACGACTCGCGCCAGCCCAACGAGAAAGAGCTGAAGGCGACGTCAGTGCTGCGTCTTCCGATCAATGAGTTTTCCGCGAAAGTGCGCGTCGGGCCGCCGGTGGACGACGCTGAGGATTATTCGTTCCCGACCTGGGCAGGAGTGATTCCGCTGGAGACGACGGTAGGCGCCGCGATTCGCGATGAGCGCTGCGAGCAGGAGCTGCCCGCGTACATGAAGAACTATTCACGCAAGAAGAAGCTGTAGATCGAGTCGAGCTTCGCTCGGCTGGGCGGACGGGGCGTCCGCCCCGCCCAGGAGACGCGGCAAGCCGCGTCTCTACGGCAACAGCAGCAGCTTCCCTGTCGTCTTCCGTCCTTCCAGGTCGCGGTGCGCCCGCTGCGCTTCGGCCAGCGGATAAACGTGTTCGATCCGCAACTTGAGTTTGCCGTCGCGAATCATGCCGAAAACCGCTCCCGCACGCTGCTGCAACTCCTGCGACGTTGCAATGTAATTCCCGAGCGAAGGCCGCGTCAGAAAGATCGATCCCTTTTGCGTCAGCACGAGCGGATCAAACGGAGCGACCGCCCCGCTCGACCCTCCATAAAGCACCATCATCCCGCGCGGACGCAGCAGGTTCAGACCCTTGTCGAAGGTTGTCTTGCCCACCGAGTCATAGACCACATCCACGCCTTTGCCGCCGTTCTTTCCGCCGAGCAGCCGTGTCGTCTCCGCCTCAAAATCAGTCTGCGTATAAAGGATGACGTCGTCCGCTCCCGCCGCCCGCGCCAGCTTGGCTTTATCCTCGGTCGAAACCGTTGCAATCACACGCGCCCCAAGGTTATGCGCCATCTGCACCAGCAGCAAACCCACGCCGCCGGCGGCGGCATGAACCAGCGCCGTCTCGCCCTTCTTCAGCGGATAGGTGTCATGAGAAAGGTAGTGCGCCGTCATGCCCTGCAGCATGGCGGCCGCAGCCTCGCGCTCTCCGACTTCCGCCGGAATCTTCACCAGGCGGTCAGCCGGCACTGCGGCGTACTCGGCATAGCTCCCCAGCGTCATGGTGTAGGCCACGCGATCGCCGGCAGCAAAACCTCTTACATCGTCGCCGACCGCGGAAACCACGCCCGCCGCTTCCTGTCCCAGCACCAGCGGCAACGGCGCCTTGTAACGGCCTTCGCGGTTATAGACGTCTATAAAGTTGACACCCGCCGCCTGGATCTTCACCACAGCTTCATTCGATTTTGGCTGCGGAACCGGCAACTCCACCAGTTCCATCACTTCCGGCCGGCCTGTATGGTTGATCTGTATGGCTTTCATATTTCCTTTCGATGAACCCGGAACTGGGAAAGACTCGTTAGCGGCAACCCATTCTTTTTCCCTGCACCCATCCGAGGCGCGTTTCCCCCAGGCGCCACTTCGCGACTCCTCCGTTTGCCACCGCTGGCATGGCTGGGGTAACATCCCCATCCGGTACCCAAAGTAACGGGCTTTGGGTGTCTTCGGTGGAATTGACCCAACTGATTTTGCGATAGTAACATCGCAGCAACAATAGTCGCTGGCGCTCGGTTGCGCCCGGGAGCGATAGCGGTAAGTTTCTGAGAATATGAGATTTCCTTCTCACCCGTATCTGGCGATCATTTTCTCCGCCGCATTATCAACAACCTTGGCGGCGACGCTCGCTTGCCAGAGTGCCCAGAAGTCGTCTTTCATGCCTCCCGCTCAGGCGCAAGCCCCAGCCCTGATAGCGACCAGTACCCCACCCGATCACCGGCAAAAGCCCGACGCAGCCGCAGTTGAACCTCAGTCGAAGCCCCAGGTGCCACAGGCGCTCGCGGTTGATCCCGTAGGAGACCTGATCGCGCGCGTGGAAAAGGAGTACCAGTCGGGACAGGATAACTATCACGACGGCCACCTCGAAGCCGCGAAACAGAATTTCGACTCCGCCTTTAACCTGCTGCTGGGCAGCGGGTTCGATCTCCGCTCCAGTTCCGACGACCGCCTGGAGCGCGAGCTCGACCGCATTCTCGACGGCATCAATGGGCTGGAACTCGCCGCCTTGCAACAGGGCGACGGCTTTGCCGAACAGAAGTCGGAACCGGCGCCGATCGACGAAGCCAACGAGCTCACCCCGGCGGTCGATCAAAACGTCAAGGCCAAAGCCGAAGCCGAGATCAAATCCACCCATTCCGATCTGCCGCTGATGATGACCGACCAGGTCGCCGGCTACATCAACTACTTCTCTAACCGCGGCCGCGGCACCTTCGAACACGCGCTGGCCCGTTCCGGCCGCTACGAAGACATGATCCGCCGCGTCCTGCAGGAACAAGGCGTTCCGCAAGAACTGATCTATCTTGCCCAAGCCGAATCCGGATTCCATCCTTTGGCCGTTTCCCGAGCTGGCGCCCGCGGCATGTGGCAGTTCATGGGCAGCCGCGCCAAAGGCTACGGACTCGAACACAGCTGGTGGGTCGATGACCGCCAGGATCCCGAAAAAGCGACCCGTGCCGCCGCTCGCCATCTGAAAGACCTCTATAACCAGTTCGGAGACTGGTACCTGGCCATGGCCGCCTACAACTCCGGACCGGGGACAGTCCAGAGCGCGGTCAAGCGCACCGGCTACGCCGATTTCTGGGAGCTCTACGACCGCAACGTGTTGCCGAAAGAAACTCGCAACTACGTTCCCATCATCGTAGCCGTTACCATCATGGCGAAGAACCCGGCGCAATACGGGCTGGATTCGGTGGTGAAGGAAAAACCGGTCGCCTACGACACCGTCAAGATCGGCTATCCCATCGATCTCCGGCTAGCCGCCGAGTGCGTCGATGCCACCGCCGAAGATCTGCTCGACCTGAATCCCAGCCTGCTCCGCTTGACCACTCCGAAGGATCGGGACTTCGAGCTCCACTTGCCGTCCGGAACTGCCGACAAGTTTCAGACCGCGGTCGCCTCGATTCCGGTCGACAAGCGGGTCTGGTGGCGATATCACAAAGTGCAAGGTGGAGAAACGCTGGCCGCGATAGCGCGCACGTATCACACGACTCCGAAGGCGATCGCCGAGGCCAATGATTTGAACGGCGATGCGCTAGCGCCCGAAACTCGTCTGGTCATCCCCATCGCTCCGGGCAAGCAGACTGACACCAGCACCTACGCGCACGCCATTACCCACTACAAGGTGCGGCAAGGTGATACGGTGGAGTCAGTTGCCGAGAATTTCGGCGTCTCCGCCAAGATGCTTCGTACCTGGAATCACCTGAAGGGCAGCAGCCTCGCCGGGAGAAAGGTCTTGTATCTCCACCTGCCCGTCACGCGAGGCGCGGGCGAAACACAGGTCGCGAGCAAGCGTTCAAGCCGATCGAAAAATCGCGCCGGAACCCAGACCGCCTCGGCCAAGGCAACCGTCCATTCCACGGTGAAGCATCACACGGTCAAGCCAGGCGAGACCCTGTATTCGATCGCAAATTCTTACAACACAACAGTTTCAGCCCTGAAACACGACAACCAGAATATCGCAGCCCTGCGGCCGGGAATGATTCTCGTCATCCGCGACGTGCGCTGACCCCTAAATTGACGAACCTAGCTGAAGGGAAGCGACGGTCCCCTAATTAGTTGGATTTTGACCGAGAGCCGACCGCCCCGATTCAGATCGGAGTCGATCCCTTGAACAGCCAGATCAAATCAATGATCAGAATAATCACCACCATCAGCTCCAGCACGAACGCCCGGCTCTGGTGGAACTGGTCGACCATGAAGCGGTACAGCTCCTCTGCGGTGTGCACTTTCTGGTTGACCAGGTCTTTGTAGTCGGTGACTCCGATCTTCGAAGCGGCAACTTTGTAGAGGCGGGCGGAGAACATGTCGCTCAGGAACTTGATGGCGTTGTCGGCGCGCTCGGTCAGTTCATCCACATCGAGCAGGACGGTGTGCAGGCGGCTGGCGCGTTTGGCGGTGCGCCAGCGGGCGGCGATGCCCATCGAGCCGTGGTCCATGAAATCGTAGACGCTTTGCAGTTCGCGGGTCAGCAGTTCGTCGTAGTGGCGGAATTCGAGAAGCTGCGAGTTGGCGTATTCGAGCAGTTGGATGACGGTCTCCGCGCCGCTCGAAGTGTCATAGAGGAACGCACCGTTCCAGCTGATCACGGCCAGGTCGTTCGGATAGTACGAAATCTTCGACTGCATAATTTCCTGCTGCTCGCCGTCGGAGAGCGGAACGTTCTCGCCGCGCACGATCTGGGCGATGCGCCCGCCCTGGGTCGCAAGCAGTTCGGCCGCCGACGGATTGCCGGCGAGGTCGCGCACGTGGAAGACGAAATAATCCTCATGCAGCCAGCTCTCGTAGAGCTTGACCAGCGCGGGCCGCGCGCGCTCGATCTTCTGTTTGACGATCTTCTGCGCGAAGCTGGTGAAATCGGTGTCCCAAACCCAGCGGCTGGCGAGGCGGACGAGCGTATCCCAGTCGCCGGAAAAGGGCAGCTCGAAGACCACGCTCAGAACCCCGTAGTCGTAATACTTGATCTGGACGTCGAGTCGTTCGCCGCTTTCGAGGATCAGCGGTTCGACCGGTTCGACGACGGGCGGGCGCTGAAATCGGACGTATCCGGGGGCAGGGTGCTTGAAGCTAGCTTCCTGTCGCCGAGCGCCAAAGATGTCGCGCAGGGCGTCGAGGTTGATCTCCTCGCAAACGTCAAACTGGATCAGCACTAGAACCGACCCTTGCAGCGTTTTGTTCTGTGCAACAACCGCGCCCGCGGATTGGGCAGCGGTCGTGGCCGGGGAAGGGGCGCTAAGGGTCGGATTCGCGGTTTCCATAGGAAGACCTACTGAATATGTCTATGTCTATTGTCCCAGAAACCGGGCGAGATGGGCAGGGGGCTCGATAACTACCCAGATATCAATTACTTACGTAGGGACGGCCGCCCTCGGTCGTCCAGCCGAGCAAAGCTCGGCAGCGCCGGGTCCGGAGCAAGCTCAGCGTTTCCTGGCTATCGCCATCAGCAGCGCCGCTCCAGCAGCGATCCCAGCGACCGCCAAGCCGGCGCGCTTCATCGACTTCTGAATGGCGGCTTCATGCGGCCGCACCCATGCGTCCTCCGGATAATGTTGCGGCGCCGGATCGAACATGGGGAAGCCTTCCGGAGTTTCGGCGTCTTCGCGCAAGGCCATCTGCAGAACCTCGGCGAGATGAAGCGCGTGGCGATCGGTTTCCTGGGCGATCTGCTCACGGCAGCTAAAGCCATCGGCGACGATGAGCCAGTCGGTCGGAGCCTGGCGGACGGCGGGCAGGAGTTCAAGCTCGCCGATTGCCTTCGAGACCTCGTATTTTTCTTTTTCGAAGCCGAACGCTCCGGCCATGCCGCAGCATCCGGGAGCAGGCGCGGTGAAGTGAATGCCCATGCGCTCCAGGACCGCTTCTTCGGCGGTCATCTTCATGATTGCCTTGTGATGGCAATGCCCGTGGACGAGGGCCCGGCGCCGGAGTTTGGGAAGGGGAAAGTTCTTTGCGCGCTGCTCCAGGAATTCGCTGAGCAGGAAGACTTGCTTCGACAGGGCCTGCGCGCGTTCATCTTTGGGGAAGAGATTCGTGAGTTCGTCGCGGAAGACGGCGGCGCAGCTCGGTTCCAGGACGACGATGGGAGTGGCGGCTTCGATTTCGGGAAGAAGCTCGTCCATGATCTGGAGGAGCAGGCTCTTGGCGCGATCGAGCATGCCAATGTCGTAGAGCGGACGGCCACAGCACAAGTGCGCGCGCGGGACGGTGACGTCGAAGCCGGCGGCCTCGAGCACTTCGGCGGCGGCTTTGGCGGTCGAGGGGAGGAAGTGGTTGTTGAAAGTGTCGGCCCAGAGGAGGACGGGGTTATCGGCAGACCGCGAGCGCGTGGGCGATCCGAAATGGCTGTCGAGCTTCGCTCGACTGGACGGCCGAGGGCGGCCGTCCCCACGTGGGCATCGCTGCTCCCACCAGTCTTTAAATGTCTGGGGCGCAATCGCTGGAATGTGGCGCTGGGTGGAAATCCCGGCGACCACCTTGGCAAGGTCGCGCAGGCCGGGGAGTTGCGTTGTTAGGTTCACGAGGCCCGGTGCGTGCGAGGCGGCTCTAAGCCACAGGTCGATCTGCGAGAGCGCCAGCTCCTTTAGCGGACGCCGATTCGTTTCGTAGTAGTGCGAAAGAAATTCCGCCTTGTAGGTCGCGACATCGACGCCGACGGGGCAATCGCTTTTGCAGCCTTTGCAGGCGAGGCATAGATCGAGCGATTCTTTTACGGCCTCGCTCTGCCAGCCGTCTTTGATGAAGTCGCGTTTCGTCATCTCCCAGAGCAGGTGGGCGCGACCGCGGGTGGAGTGCTCTTCCTCGCGCGTGACGCGGAAGCTGGGACACATAACTCCGCCGGCATCGCGGCGGCACTTGCCGACTCCGACGCAGCGCAGTGTTGCGGCAGCCAGACTGCCATGGTCCTCGGGAAATTTAAAATGCGTCTCCGGCTGCCAGGGGTCGTAGCCCGCACCGAGGCGGAGATTTTCGTCGAGGCGATAGGGCTCGATGAGCTTGCCGGGGTTCATCTTCCAATCAGGATCCCAGAGCGACTTGAACTCGCGGAAGGCCTGCATGAGTTCGGGGCCAAACATTTTGGGAAGAAGTTCGCCGCGGGACTGGCCGTCTCCGTGTTCGCCGGAGATTGATCCGCCGTAGCGGACGACGAGGTCGGCGGCGTCTTCCATGAACCGGCGGAACTTGCGCACGCCTTCGGTGGATTCGAGATCGTAGTCCATGCGGGTGTGCACGCAGGCGTGGCCGAAGTGTCCGTAGAACGAGCCGTCGTAGTGATGCTCTTGCATCAGCCGGCGCAGGTCGCGGAGGTAGGCGCCGAGTTTTTCGGGTGCGACGGCGGAATCCTCGAAGCCCTCCCAGCGAATCGGTTCGCCGGGAACGTGCGCAGTCACTCCCAGGCTGGATTCGCGGACGTCCCAAATTCGGCGCATCTGGCGCGGGTCGGTGAAGAGCTGCATATTGGGAGGAGCGGCGGAATGATCGAGAACCTCCATCAGGCGCCGCGCGTCGGCTTCGGCGTCAGCGATGGTGTCAGCGCCAAACTCGACCATCAGCCATCCACAACCTTCGGGCAGCAGCGCGAGGCCGTCGAGGTTCACGCCTTTGTGGCGGCTGGCTTCGACCATGATGTCGTCGAAGCCTTCAAGGCCGATGGGGCGGTGCTCCATGATCTGGGGGACGTGGTCGGCGCAGATATAAACGTCGGGCCATCCAATGACCAGCAGCACCCGCGCCGGCGGACTTTCGACGAGGCGGCAAGTGGCTTCGAGAATCGCGACGCAGGTTCCTTCGGAACCGACCAAGGCGCGCGCCACGTGAAATCCGCTTTCGGGTAGCAGGTGGTTGAGGTTGTATCCGGAAACGCGGCGCGGAATGTTGGGAAACTGGCGGCGAACTTGGTCGCCATAGCGGTCGGCGAGCGACTTGAGGCCGGAGTAGATTTCGGCGCGGCGTCCACCTTCGCGGATGAAGCGGTCGAACTCGTCGGCACTGGTGGCGCCAACGTGCAGGCGCTGGCCGCCGTAGGTGAGGACTTCGAGCGACTCGATATTGTCGTCCGTCTTGCCGGCCATGATCGAGTGCACGCCACAGGAGTTATTGCCGATCATGCCTCCGAGCGTGCAGCGGTCATGAGTCGCGGGATCGGGCGCAAAAGTAAGGTGGTACTTCTCGGAGGCGGCGCGAAGTGTATCGAGAACGACACCGGGCTCGACGCGGGCGATGCAGCGAGTGGGATCGATTTCAAGGATGCTCGCCATATACTTCGAAAAGTCGAGAACGACGGCGGCGTTACAACATTGTCCGGCAAGTGACGTGCCTCCGCCGCGTGCGAGCAGCGGAGCGCGGTGGTCGCGGCAGAGGGCAACGGTGGCGACGACATCTTCTTTGTCGCGAGGAACTACGACGCCGATCGGGACTTGGCGATAGTTGGATCCGTCGGTCGCATAGAGGGCGCGACTACCCTGATCGAAGCGGACTTCTCCGCGAAGGTGGCGGCGCAGAGCGGCTTCAAGCGCGGAAGCATCGAGCTGCGCGGAATGGGCTGGGGGTGGGGCGATGTCTTGTGGCATAGGACACAGAACATCTTCGAGGATGCGGGCGTTGAGCGCAAGAGGATTGCAAAAATGCGAGGGCGCCCCAGTGGCTATCCGAAGTGGTCAGCATCTAGGGCGCGTTCTGAGACAACCATTTACTTGATTGCTTGTAGTACGCCGCTACGTTGGTCGACAGATACTTCTTCCATTCGGCTCGGTCTTCGCCTCGCTCGTTGGCAAACTTCGCGAGGGCATAGCCAAACATCTCCTCTGACAAATAACCCAGACGTTGAATGGACCAGCCCTGCGATCTTACATCTTGATGTTGCTCGAATTGAACGGCCGCATTTGCCGTGAAGATGCCCATGCCGAGGAATACTGTGGTCAGGTCAGTAAGGGGCTCCATGTCGGGCGACTCGCGGTCAATGAGACTTCCACCAAGCAGGATTACGTGGGCAAGCTCGTGCGCCAGAGTCGCGACAACTGCAAGCGGATTTTTCAGCTTAGAACTCTTGATCGCGATAACCAGGCGAGACTGATCTGTGGCGCTAATATAGAGGCCCGCTATTCCCCCCGTATCGCCCCGCCAGAAGGGCACGACGCTGTGAAGTTCATGAGCCTCATCGGGGAAAACTTCTAGGTCGATTTGTCTCTCATCGACCTGCATGTAACCGCACACCCTTTGAAACAGTACGTCGACGGCCTCATCCGTGGCGTCGTAAGGATCGGGAAAATATTCGGCGATGGGAAGAATAACCCTGGCATCAACTATCCGTGACCGTCCCAGCAACCTTGAAAGCCTTTCAAAGCCGTTATCGATCCAGAGCCGTTGTTCGTCTGTAACCGGGAGCTTAGTTCGGAAGCCCAGCATCGTCGGTGGCCGACCTTACCGCCAGGATCGAGTCAGGTAATCCGCTAGCGAGAGCGATATCAGAATCGCGAGAAAGAAGAAGCCGGAGACGAGCACGGCGCCGGTCAGCTTTTCGCTCGCCCCTTTGACGTGCATGAAGAAGAGCACGACGAGCGTGGCCTTGATAGTGGCAATGAGGAGGGCGATGATCGGGTTGAAAGGACCGAGGTTGACGAAGGCTGCGCCAACGGTTGTCGCCGTCAGAATGAGCAAGCCTGCGCCAATGGCCAGGTAAAATCCTTGCGAGTGACTAGTTTGTTCTTCGTGTTCCGACATAGCAATCCTTCAAGAGTGCCGGCTGATCAAATACAGCAACGGAAACAGATAAATCCAGATGATATCGACTAAGTGCCAGTACAATCCCGCGTTTTCTATAGGCGTGAAGTAGCCGGGCGAATAACGCCCTTTCCATGCCAAAACCGCCAGCCCGCTAAATAGGCCGCAGCCGATGATCATGTGCAGCGCATGCATGCCGGTCATCGCGAAATACAGGGAGAAGAAGAGTTCGGCTTCTTTCGCGTTGACCGGAATCTGCTTACCGTTGTCATCGAAAGTGTCCGTGAACTTGAAGGTAGGCCCGGGCACGTGGTGCTTCTCGAATTTCTCGCGATACTCGAAACCTTTGATCACGAGAAAGGTCATGCCAAGCAGCACTGTAACGACGAGATAGCTAACCAGCACTCTACGCTTGCCCGCTTCCGCCGCTTTTACAGCCAACACAACCGTCACCGAGCTAATGATGAGGACGGCGGTGTTGGTGGCTCCGAGCGCGATGCTGAGCTGCTGGCTTCCAGCGGCGAAGGCATTGAAGTGGGCGAGGCGGTAGACGAGGTAGGCGCAGAACATGCCGCCGAAGAACATGATTTCGGTCACCAGGAACAGCCACATGCCAAGCGAGGCAGCGTCCTTCTGCTGCTGAGCATCGGCGAAGTGGTGGAGCAGCGCCGGGTTATGAGCTTCGTGTTCCAGGGTAGTAACCTGGGTCGTCGCTGGGCCGGTGGTCGCTTGGCTATCGTGCAACGGGAGCCTCCAGTTCCTTGTCGGGGATCTCGTCGTAGTTATAGGCTTCCCAGGTCACGACCGGCGTCTCGTCAAAGTTGAAGGTGGGCGGCGGAGATGCAGTCTTCCACTCCAAGCCGGCCGCGTTCCACGGATTGGCTTCGGCGATTGGCCCGTAACGCAACGACCATAGGAAGTAGATCATGGGCAGCAGATAGCCGACGGCCAGCACACTGGCGCCCGCCGTCGAGAGCACGTTCAGCACCTGGAACTCCGGCGGATACTGCCAGTAGCGGCGAGGCATCCCGACGTAGCCCAGAATGAACTGCGGAAAGAACGTCAGGTTGAAGCCAACGAACACGAACAACGCCGAAAGTTTCGCCCAGGCTTCCGGATACATGCGGCCGCTGATTTTCGGCCACCAGAAATGCATGCCTCCTAGATACCCCATCAAGACACCACCTACCATGACGTAATGGAAGTGGGCGACGACAAAGTAAGTGTCGGTAACATGAACGTCGATGCCCAGCGTCGCGAGAAAGAGCCCGGTCAAGCCGCCGATGGTGAAAAGCCCGATGAAGCCGAAGGCGTAAAGCATTGGCGTGGCGTAAGTAATCGAACCCTTGTAGAGGGTCGCCGTCCAATTGAAGACTTTGACCGCCGAAGGCACGCCAACGAAGAAAGTCAGGAACGAAAAGATCATCGCCGCATAGAGCGAGATGCCGGCCACGAACATATGGTGCGCCCACACCAGAAAGCCGATGACGGCGATGGCGATGCTCGACAGGGCCACGAACTTGTAACCGAAGATGCGCTTGCGCGAGAAGCATCCGATCAGTTCGCTGACCACTCCCATCGACGGCAGAATCATGATGTACACCGCCGGATGAGAGTAGAACCAGAAGAGGTGCTGAAACAGGAGCGGGTCTCCGCCGAGCCTGGGGTCGAAGATGCCGAGATGGAAGAGGCGTTCGACGGCCACCAGCACGATGGTGATGGCGACGACGGGCGTGCCCAGGATCATGATGAGGCTGGTGGCATAGTTGGCCCAGATGAACAGGGGTAGGCGGCTCCAGGTGAGGCCGGGCGCGCGCATGCGGTGAATGGTGACGATGAAATTGAGCCCGGTGAAGATGGACGAGAAGCCGGCGACGAAAACGGCAAGTCCGGCCTCGACGATCTTGGTGTTGGTGTACTCCGTGCTGAACGGGCTGTAGAAAGTCCAGCCCGTGTCCACGCCGCCGGTCAGCATGACGTGCGTAATCAGGATGCCACCGATGATATAGAGATACCAGCTCAGCAGGTTGATGCGCGGGAAGGCAAGATCCTTGGCGCCAATCATGAGGGGCACCAGGAAGTTGCCCAGCACGGCAGGCACGACCGGGATCAGGAAGAAGAACACCATGATCATGCCATGCATGGTGAACACCTTGTTATACGTGTCGGCCTGCATCAGGTCGCCTTGGGGAGTTAGTAACTCAAGCCGGATGAGCATGGCAAAGAACCCGCCGAGAAAGAAGAACGTCGTCACCGAAATCAGATAGAGGACCGCGATCCGCTTGTGATCGGTGGTCAATAGCCAGGACTTGAGACTGTGCCCGTTGTTGAGATAGTTCAGCTTCGGAGCTGGAGCCTGATTCGCGGGAATTACTCTGCTCGCCATGACTATTGCACCTGCATCTTCTGGGGTTGTGCCGGGGAAGCAACGGGCTCGTTCTGCAGCCCGGCGCTTCCCGGGGGTGTCTGGGCTAACGACTTGACGTAGGCCACCAGCGCGTTCAACTGCTCTTCGCTGACGATGCCCTGGAAGGTCGGCATCACCGGTTTAAAACCGTTCACGATCTTTGCGGTGGGATTGAGAATGGATTCGCGAACATAGTTCTCATCGGCAGTCACGGTGCGTCCGTCTTCGAGCAGAACCGGTTTGTTGTAGACGCCGACCAGATTCGGTCCGCGCCCTTGCACATCGGAACGATGGCAGGTGGCGCATCCGAGTTGGGTAAACAACTCCTTCCCGGTTTCCTGCAAAGGCGCGGACGGCCCGCCCGCCATCCACTGCGCGTAATCCTGCGGCGTCATGACGACGATGTCGCCACCCATGCCCGAGTGCTGGGTCCCGCAATATTCGGCGCAGAACAAATGATAGTGTCCGGGCACGGTCGCCTTGAACCAGAGCGTCGTGTAGCGGCCGGGCAGCACGTCCTGCTTGAGGCGAAATGCGGGAACGAAGAAGCTGTGAATCACGTCCTGCGAGGTCATGATGAGCTTGACGTTCTGGCCGGTGGGGACGTGCAGTTCGTTGATCTCGCGCTGTCCCTCCATGTGCTCGAACTTCCACATCCACTGCTTGGCGACGACGTAGACTTCGGTGGAGTCGGCGGGAGGCGTGCGCTCCCTGAAGTAGAGGACGGCGCCCCAGATGAAGAAGGTCAGCATCACAAAGAACGGGATGATCGACCAGCCGATTTCGAGGATCGTGGAGCCTTCGATCTGTTGGGCTTCGCGGCCGTGTACGCGACGATACTTGATCGCCAACACAGTGACCGCGAGAAAGATAATCGCGGTCATGACGCCGGCGACCAGGAGCAAATAGATGTAGAGCGCATCCACCTGGCCTGCCATGGTCGAGGCCTGATCGGGCCACAATGGTAGAAATTTCGACATAATTACTTAACTCGCCCCAGTTCGCCGTGCGCCGCCTTGTGATCGAAACGGAACATGACGAACATAAATGTTCCTAGAATGAGCATGGTGCCGAGCGCCGCCAATTTCAGGATGTTGCTGACGACAGCGCCGTATTTCCCAGTCCTGGGATCGTAGTGATAGCAGTAGAGCAGCACCTGATCGCCGATGTTGCCAATCTTGTTCTGCGAGGCCTGCACCAGCCCCAGGCGCAGATCCTTGGGAGAAAACTCGACGCCATAAAAGTATCCCGAAATGTGACGGTCGGGCGTGAGCATGACGATGGCGGTTGCGTGAGCGTACTGCCCGGTTTTCTCGTCAAACTGATACTGGAAGCCAACCGACTTTGTGAGCGCATTGATCTGGTCAGCCTTGCCGGTGAGGAAGTGCCAGCCTTGGGCGGCGTTGGACCGGCCGTAGCGCTTCATCATGTCCCGCTTTTTTTCGGCGGCCATTTCCGTGGTTTCGCGCGGGTCGAAGCTCACGGTGAGGACGTCAAAATCCTGGCCCAGATTGAAGGTCAGCGCCTTCATCGAACCGACCAGCCCTTGCAGCAACTCACTGCAAAGCATGGGGCACTGATAGTAACCAAGGTTCAAGATGACGGGGCGTCCGTGGCCGAAGTAGTCTGCGAGTTTGACCGGGTTGCCGAGTTCGTCGCGGAATTCGAGATCGCCGGGAACCTCACCGTTGAGATGTTGCTCGATGCCGACGAATTCGAGCCCCGGTGGACGCTGGTTTGCGGGCGGACTCATAATGCCTCCGCCCATGATCGGACCGCGCGCGCCCTGCCCAAACAAGGGAACGGCCATTAGCATCAGCAGCAGTGTCGCGAAAACGATCCCCGTGCATCGCACAGCGTCTTCCTTTTCCGGTGCGGTTCAAAATGGCCGCGCCTTCACAATTTCGCTTCAGCCGTCCCTACGGGACTTTCTGATTTCTGCGATCTTGCTCCGGCGCCGAAGCGCCGGGCTATTTTCAGTCGCCCCTATCGGGGCTTAACTCTTGGCTGCTCGACTTTGGCCGCCTGCGGTCCGACGTAAGGCACCGGGGCTCTGTACGTTATATACGCCTGCGCGTCGGGGGGCTGTGGTCGTACCGGTATTCGGCCCACCGTCAACTCCATGGCGCGCTCGATCGGGATGTGCGCCACACCTGCGTCTTTGTCGATCCAGCCGTAACTATTGAGTTGGTTCTCCTGATTCACCAGAAAGTCCCGAAACTGTCCGCGTTCGTCGGTTTCGAGCATGGGAGCGCCATTGTCCTTGAACGCCTTATCCATGTCCGCCTGCGTAACCACCCTCGATGTCGCACCCTTCGACGGAGCCAATGGGCTGGCGGTCGCCATCTGCGACCGCTCGTATTTATCGAGGAACGTGTACATGCCGACGATAATGAAATAGATGATTACGCCCACGATCGCGAGGCCGATCATAAAGGCGAAGACGCTGCGCGTGCCCAGGTCTTCGCGTTCGAACTCGGTTTCGTGGCCGGAGTGGCCCTGATTCATTTCGTCACTCATGCGACGGCTCCAGAAGTCTCAGCGTCTGCGGCGCGTTGACCGCCAGCAGCGGACGCGACCTCAAGTTGTGAAAGAAGTAGGCCATCCAAAGACCGCCCATCCCCGCGATGATCGCAAAAAGCACCCAGCTCAGGTGAAACGTGGGATGCGACTCCGCCGGCTCGATATGCCAAAAGATATCGACGATGCGCATGAACATGAGCCAGGAAGCAAGCCAGACCAGTTTGCCCGCCTTGCGTTTCAACTGTCGCGACAGCAGGAGCGCGAAGGGCACGGCGAAGTGGAACACCACCAGGAACAGGCCGACATACTCCCATCCGCCATTCATGCGGAGCTTGTACCACGGAATTTCTTCGGGCAAGTTGCCGGCCCAGATGATCAGCCACTGCGAGAAATTGAAGTAAGCCCAGACCATGACGAAGGCGAGCATGAACTTGCCATGGTCGTGGACTTCCGTATCGGTAATGTACTCGGACATAGGCTTGCGCTTGCCGAGAATGCTCTCGATCACCACGACGAAGCAGAAGGCGGAGAGCGCCTCACCCGCGATGAAGAGCAGGCCGTAAATGGTCGAGATCCAGCGCGCTTGCAGCGACATGACCCAGTCGATCACCGCGAAGGAAATCGTGAGCGAGTAGATGACTAGCCCAATCGAACTTAAAGCGCGGAAACGCAATGTGCTTTGGCCCTCGATTGCGTCCTGCTCCGTTGACCAGCGATTCAGGAAGTACGCCATCCCAAACCAAATCGCGAAGTAAAGGATAAAGCGCACCAGAATGCCTGTTGGGTTGAGATAGCTGTGCGCAATCTCCACGATCTTCGGGTCAGTCAGTCCCGGCCGGGCCCAGAAATACAACTTGGGCAGATTCAGCAAAATCGGAATGAAGAGGACGAACATGAGTGGCAGCGTCATCATGCCCGACTCGAGAATGCGGCGAATCACCGTGCCCCAGGCGCCGCCGACCAGGTGGTAAAGCATCAGGATCGCCATGCATCCGAGCGACAGGCCGAGCCAGAACATGAAGCCGACGAGGTATGCGGAATAAAAACTGCCGGGAGCAAGAAAAGCGCCGGCGACCGAAACAACGGCACCAATCACGCCGATGATGAGCGACCGCTGCTGCATAACCTGAGCCACGGGCGGGGCCATCAGGTCCGACTGATTCATCTTCACTGTGGCCGTGGTCATTTGCGTCCCCCTTCTGAGGAGGCGGGCGGCGCGGGTGCGACTTCTGGCAGCGTGGCTCCGTTGCCAATGTCGCGGAACTGAGGTGGAGTTGACGGGACTTGTTGTCCCGCAGGCACGTCGCTCGCAGTGGCATTCTGGCTCAGTTGCAATGCGCGGATGTAAGCCGCGATGCACCAGCGATCGCGCGGCGCAACCTGCGTGCCATATTCCGGCATCACGCCGAAGCCGTTAGTCATGACGTCGAAGAAGTATCCAATCGGTACTTTGCGCAGACGATCGATGTGATACGACGGCGGGCGGCGGAAACCACGCGAGGGAATGAAACCATTACCATCGCCGACGCGCCCGTGACAGGGCGTGCAGTTGATGTTGAAGCGCTCGCGTCCGCGGGCGAGAACATCGGACGTCACCGGGAACGGCATATAGTCACCCGGATTGTTGCCGATTTTTCCAGTGTAGAAGTAAGCGTCTTCGCGGAGATCGCCGCGCGCCACCGTGCCATCGACCGGCAAGCGGGCGGAGCGATCGTCGGCAAAAAAATCGCTCTTCGCCATGGGCCGGTAATAGGGCTGCACGTGCATGTCAACGCGGCATCCCGCGGTGATGGCGATCAGCGCCAGCAGCGCGGGCAGAGCTTTTCGGAGGTTGCGAGTGGCGCCCATGGCTAGCTTGGCACCTCCGCGATCATTCGTGGCGCGAGGCCGTTGAGAAACGAGCGCGTGCGGCCGGCGTCATATTTCGGATCGCTCGAAAACACGACCAGGAAGAATTTATCTTCCGAGGCCTTGGCGAACTCGGGCACGTTGAACACCGGGTGATAGGGCATGGGAAGGCCATTCAGAAGAAGCATGCCGACAGCGGCGGAAAGTCCTCCGAAAAGAATCGTCAATTCGAAGGTCACGATGATGAACGAAGGCCAGGAGTGAAGCGGGCGTCCGCCGACATTGACCGGATAGGTAATCACCGCCACCCAATACTGAAGCGCGTACGCCGAGATCCCGCCAATGAGTCCGCCGATGAGAACGACCAAGGGCACTCCGTTCTTGTGAAAGCCAATGGCTTCGGCAAGACCCTCGATAGGGAAGGGGCTGTAAGCGTCGATCTTCTGGTAGCCTGCTTCGTGAGTCTTGTAAGCAGCGGCTACGAGTTCTTGCGCCGAGTCGAATTCGGCCATCAGTCCGTAAATGGGGGAATCGTTTGTTGTCATTGCTTCACCTCCGCCGCCTCATGCACCTGCGACTCCGGCAGCAAGGTGCGCAATTCGAAGATGGAGATCATGGGCAGAATGCGAACGAACAGCCACATGGCAGTTAGAAACATACCGATGGTGCCGATAAACGTCATCCAATCCCACTTAGTCGGATAGTACTGGCCCCACGAAGAAGTGAGGAAGTCGCGGCTTAAACTAACCACGACGATAATAAAGCGTTCCAGCCACATGCCGACCAGCACCACGAACGAGATCAACCAGAGCCAGCCAGTGGAGACGCGAAATTTCTTCAGCCACAGAACCTGCGGGATGAAAATGTTGCAGGCGAGCAGCGCCGCGTACGACAAGCGATAGGGCCCGTGCAGCCGGTTCCAGAGCAGGAACGAATCGAATTGGTTGCCGCTGTACCAGCCCATGAACGCCTCCATCCCGTAGCCATAGGCGACGATGAGGCCGGTGGCCAGCATGACCTTGGCCGCGTTCTCCAGGTGCCGCATGGTGATGAAGTCCTGCAGGCCATAGATCGCCCGGATGGGAATCGCGAGACAAAGCACCATGGCAAAACCGGAATAGATAGCGCCCGCGACAAAGTAAGGGGGAAAGATCGTAGTGTGCCAGCCGGGGACGATGCCGACGGCGAAATCGAAGCTGACGACCGTATGAACGGAGAGCACCAGCGGCGTAGCCAGTCCCGCGAGAAGTAAGTAGGCCGTCTCATAGCGGTGCCAGTGGCGGGCCGACCCGCGCCACCCCATCGCGAGTAGTCCATAAATGCGCTGGACCAACGGACTCTCGGCGCGGTCGCGCAAGCTGGCGAGATCGGGAATCAATCCCACAAACCAGAACACCAGCGAAATGGTGAAGTAAGTCGAAACCGCGAACACGTCCCACACCAGCGGGCTGCGGAAGTTCGGCCAGTAATTCATCGTGTTCGGATATGGAAACAGCCAGTATCCAAGCCACGGGCGTCCCATGTGGGCAAGCGGGAAGGTACCGGCGCAGGCCACGGCAAACAGCGTCATGGCTTCGGCGAAGCGGTTGATCGAGTTACGCCAGGTTTGGCGAAGCAGGCACAGGATCGCCGAAATCAGCGTGCCTGCGTGGCCGATACCGATCCACCAAACGAAGTTGACAATGGCGAATCCCCAGCCGATGGGGATATTAATGCCCCAGATCCCCGTGCCTTTAATGAACAGATACCCGAGGGCCATCATCAGCATGTTCATCATCGAGAACACGATGAGGAAGCCGAAGATCCATCCCAATGAAACGGGGCGGCTCAGCACTATATTGCTGATCTTCTCGCCGATGGTGGAGAAGGTGTGGCCCGGTGCGATTACCGGCACTCGCCTGTCTGCCACGGGTATTTGCGTGTTCGTAGCCATGCCTTACTTGCGCTCCACTAAGCTTTCGACTCGACTTCTGACTTGCCTTCTAACTCGGGGTTGGGATTGCGGACTTCCGCCAGATATGTTGTGCGCGGCCGCGTGTTTAGTTCACCCAGCAGGGAGTAGTTTCTCGCCTGTGCTTTCCACTTATTGACCTGGCTGTTCGGATCGTT
>Ga0181523_10000191_pt1 | contig 66875 bp, 51 predicted proteins | sample PEATcosm2014_Bin_43_FD_119752 | JGI IMG/M metagenome (GOLD analysis project Ga0181523, IMG submission 119752) | Peatland microbial communities from MTU Mesocosm Facility, Houghton, MI, USA - PEATcosm2014_Bin05_30_metaG | ecosystem: Environmental > Terrestrial > Soil > Wetlands > Peat | place... | reverse complement strand
TGTTTCAGAGCAGCTTGAGCAAAACGCCACCGCTCTCCGACAGCAGAAAGAATTTTCCACGGCATTCAAACCGTAGAGCAACCTCAAATCAAAATGCAAACTGTCAACCATGTCTATGCCCTCCGTGTCAACGATGTCTATGCCCCGTGCCCACCCCGGCCCTCTCCCCCAGGAGAGGGAGAATCGTTCGCCGCTCCTTTGAAATTTTATGCGACTGGATTGGTCGGACGCTTATCCGCAAAACCAGAAACCATCGAAAGCTGTTTCCTCTCCCGGGGGAGAGGATAAAAGGTGCGGGCGAGCGTAAACACTCATTCCACCGAAAACGTCGAGGAAGCCACTTCATTCCCCGCCGCCGTTGGATCCATTTTTACGTTCCCAGCGCCGCTGGCGTTCGGGCAGGCTCGCGTCCACTTTCGCGTAGTAAGTTTCCTCGCCAAACAATTTGTTGGCTGCCTGTTCCAGTTCGAGGGACGGTGTGACGCTGAATCGTTCGTTTGTATCCATGAAGATGACTCCGCCGCCCGGACGCATGAAACTCAGCAGCAACGGGCATTTGCCGGGGAACGCCGCAACCAGTTCGAGCACGGATTCGATTTGTTCCGGTTTCAAATGCGCGGTGTGCAGGCGCAAATGCACCTGTTTGGTAAACCGCTTCGGCGCATCCTCCAGCGGCAAAATCTCTTGCGGGAAAATCTTCGGCTTTTCGTCGCCGGTATTCACTTCGCCGATGACGAGGATGGCCTTGTTCGGCACGAGCAACTCGCGATATCGGTCGTAGTTTTCGTTCATGCACAACACCTGCACGGAGCCCTCCAAATCTTCGAGCGTGACCATCGAATACGGCTTGCCGCTTTTCTTCGACACGCCGTTTTGCACCGCGGCAATGAGTCCGCCGATGCGCGTGAGGCTGCGATTTGGCAATTCCGCGAGCTTCGCGGTGTTGGCCAGCGCGTATTTTTCGAGAATAGGCGCGAAGGGCGTCAGCGGATGGCCGGTGACGTAAAACCCAAGCAATTCCTTCTCGTGGGCGAGCAATTCGTGCTGCGGCCATTCGGGTAGATTGCTGATGGCCTCCGGCATCGGCGGCGCTTTTTCCTCCAGCGCGCCAAAGAGGGAGCTTTGTCCCTTCTGTTTGTCGGAAAGAATGCTTGCGGCGCGGGCCAGCGTGCGTTCGATTTGCGCGAACAACGTGGCGCGCGTCTGCCCGAACCCATCGCAGGCGCCCGACTTGATGAGCGCTTCGAGAATTTTCCGGTTCACCGTGCGGCCATCCACGCGCTCGCACAAGTCGGAAAGCGAAGTGAATTTTCCGCCTTCGTTCCGCGCTTTCAAAATGGTTTCCACGGCGACTTCGCCCACGCCTTTGATGGCGGCCAGACCGAAGCGGATGCCTTGTAGTGGCACGGGCGTCCCGCCCGTGTGTTTCTTACTTTCGTCACCTGGGTGGGACGCCCGTGCCGCGGATCCGCCACCAATGCGGTATTCGCCTTCGCCAAGTCCTGCCTTGACGGGATTTTCCTGAATGTAGCGGCCGAATTTCTCCAATTGCTGTTCGTTCCTGACGATGTGATCAAATGATTCGGGCTGCCAGAATTCACCGGCGCGGCCGAGCAACTTGTTCGCTTCCTTGGCAGTGAATGATTTCCACGATTGCAGAATATCCGACAATTTGTGTTCCATCGCCGGACGCACCAGGACATGAACGTGATTGGGCATGATGACATAGCTGCCCAGCAAATAACGTTCGCCGTCAAAATGGCGCAGCGCGTCTTCCACCAATTGTGCGACGCCGCCGTTGCGCAACCAGCACTCGCCGATGCCTTGATCCAGATGCCGCTCCAGTTTTTCAGCGTATTCTTCGGCGATTTTTTCGGCCAGTTCTTGTTTTTCCCCCTCGGAAACTTTGGCGGCCTGTCGCGCCTCGCGCAAAGCCGCGTCGCGCTCGTCGCGCCATTGTTTATAAACCTCCTGCGGCAATGAATCGGCCAGCCGGAACGTGACGAAACAGGTCGCGCCTTCCTGTTGCCAGTGCGGCAGGGCGCGAGAATAGATGCTTGCCGGGCGCGATCGGTCAATTGGGGTGAACGGAGTTGGTGGCACAAGCATCCCGCTCGTGTGTTGCGAATTTGAATCGAACGGGCGGGACGCCCGTGCCACTACGTTTTGTGCCGGGGCAAAATAAACCTGGCTTTCGTTCACATCCGGCTGCAGTACCTCGATGCCGAACTCGCGCGCTTCGTTGATGTATTGGCTCAACTTGGCGGTGTCCGCCATGTCGTTGGTCATCATCGCGCAGAAAAATTCGACCGGATAATTCGCCTTGAGATACGCGGTCTGATACGCCACAACGGCATAGGCGGCGGCGTGCGATTTGTTGAAGCCGTAGCCGGCGAATTTTTCCAGCAAATCAAAAATCTCGTTCGCCTTCGCCTCGGGGATGTGATTTTTCTCCTTGCAGCCCTTGACGAAAACGGCGCGCTGCTCGGCCATTTCCTGGTGCTTCTTTTTGCCCATCGCACGCCGGAGCAGGTCCGCTCCGCCGAGCGTGTAACCCGCCAGCACCTGCGCGGCCTGCATCACCTGCTCCTGGTAAATCAAAATGCCGTAAGTCTCGCGGGCAATCGGTTCGAGCAACGGATGCTCGTATTCAATTTTCACCTCGCCCTGCCGGCGCCGGATGAATTCGGGAATCAGTTCCATCGGGCCGGGCCGGTAAAGCGCCACCAGCGCCGTGATGTGTTCGATGGAACTGATCTGGAATTTCCGGCACAGGTCGCGCATCCCACCGGATTCCAACTGGAACACGCCAAGCGTTTCGGCCTTGTTCAACAGGTCGTAGGTCTTCGCGTCGTCGAGCGGCAAATGGTCAATGGGCACCTCGATGCCGTGCGTGCGTTTGACCATTTCGCAGGTATTGCGGATGACCGTGAGCGTTTTCAGGCCGAGAAAGTCCATTTTCAACAGGCCGAGGTCGCCGACGGGGTTCATGGCGTATTGCGTGACGAGCGTGCCGCTCTCGTCCTGTTTGAGCGGGAGCAGATTCACGAGCGGCTGGTCGCCGATGACCACGCCGGCGGCATGCACGCTCGCGTTGCGCGCGATGTCTTCGAGCACGAGCGCCGTGTCAATGAGTTCATGCGTGACCTCCTCGGTCCCGTAGGCTTCCTTGAGTTCCGGCGATTGCTTGAGCGCCTTTTCGAGCGTCATCTTCAAATCAAACGGAATCATTTTGGCCAGCCGGTCGCATTCGCCGTAGCTCAAACCCATCACGCGGCCCACGTCGCGCACAACCGATTTTGCGCCCATCGTGCCAAACGTGATGATTTGCGCGACGGAATCGCGTCCGTACATCTCGCGGACGTATTCAATAACGTCCGCGCGCCGGTCATCGGCAAAATCAATGTCAATGTCCGGCGGGCTGACGCGTTCGGGATTGAGGAAGCGCTCGAACAACAGGCCGTAGCGAATCGGGTCCACGTTCGAGATCTCCAGCAGGTAAGTGACAATCGAACCGGCCGCCGAACCCCGCGCCACGCAGGCAATGCCGTGCTCATGCCCGTAGCGGATGAAATCGCCGACGATGAGGAAATAACTGAGGAACCCGGTCTTCTCGATGACCGTGAGTTCGTGCTTGAGGCGGTCCATGACGACCTTGAGGGCAGCGACGATTTCCGGATTTTGAAGATTGTTGATTGGCTCGCCCTCACCCTGACCCTCTCCCCCAGGGAGAGGGGACAGCGATTGCGCGTTAGTCTTATTATCTGCGACTCCCGATTCGCCTGCCGTCGGCGAATGATTCTCACTCTCCCCGAGGGAGAGGGCCGGGGTGAGGGGTTCGTTCGCGTGATACGTGGGCAGCTGCGTTGGGTCATCAATGCCTGCGACGATGAATTCCTTCCCTTCAGCCTTTGCGCGAATCGTGTAGCGGCGGAATAAACCTTCGGTGAGCCATTGCCGCAGGTATCCTTCGCGGGTGAAATGTTCCGGCGGATGGAACACGGGATAATGCAGTTTGCCGAACTCGATATCCAAATTGCATTTCTCGGCGATTTCGAGCGTGTTTTTGACGGCTTCGGGTGTCTCGGCGAACCGCGCCTTCATCTCTTCCGCCGGGCGCAGATAAAACTGCTCCGGTTCGTAGCGCAGCCGTTTGGTGTCGGCGAGCTGCGTCTGCGTGCCGATGCAAATCAGGCAATCATGCGCGTGCGAGTGGCTTTTCTCGATGTAATGAACATCGTTGGTCGCGACGAGTTTGAGGCCGAATTCCTTCGCCCATTGAATCAAATGGCGGTTCACCTTCGCTTGCTCGGCGATGCCGTGGTTTTGCAGTTCGAGATAAAAATTGTCCGCGCCGAGCGTTTGCTTGAACCAGTCAATGGTCGCGCGCGCCTTGTCCAACTGGTCCTTTTGAATCCATTCCGGGATTTCGCTGGCGAGGCAGCCGGACAGCGCAATCAGACCATCCTTGTGCGCGGCGAGCAGTTCCTTGTCTATGCGCGGCTTGTAATAATAGCCGGTGAGATGCGCCTCGGTGGTGAGCTGAATGAGATTTTTGTAGCCGGTTGCATCCCTGGCGAGCAGGCCGAGATGATGATAAACGTCGCGTCCGCCGCTGGAGGTTTTCTTTTCCCGCCGGCTGCCCGGCGCGACATACGCTTCGCAGCCGATGATGGGTTTGATGCCTTTCTCGCGGGCGGCCTGGTAAAAATCAATCGCGCCATAGAGCACACCGTGATCGGTGATGGCGAGGGCGGGAAATTTTAGTTCATGGGCCTTGTCCACCAGCCGGTCCAGCCGGCAGGCGCCATCGAGCAGGGAATACTCGGTGTGCAGATGGAGATGAACAAAGTCCGCGTGCGGCATGGAGACAGTTTAACTTTGAACCGCCCGGACACCAAGACACAAAGTTACCAACCACGGATGACACGGATTTACACGGATAAAAACTGACACAAATTACCCGAATTTCCAGAAAATCTCGCGCAACTGTTTCTTGGCGGTCTCCCAATCCATGAACTGCTTGCATGTAAACGGATTTCCCCCTCACTCCTGGTCCGTGACGGAGTCGTGGAACTTGAGGATGTCGCCCTTCTCGCCTTTCAACTCGGCTTCTTTGAATTTGATGGCGGTGCGCGGGTGCTGGTTCAACATGCCCGTCAGCAGATACGGCAGGTCGTAACCCCACAACAGTTTCGCGCGCATCGGTTCAATGTGGTTCTGCACGCAGTCGAGGACGGGGCGCAATTTGAATTTCGGGTTGTGCAGGAATGCGAGCAACAGTTCCATCGGGCAATTGCCCGCGCCGCGGCCAAGGCCGGCCATGGTGGCGTCGAGGAAGTTCGCGCCTTCGATGATGCCTTCGATGGTGTTGGCGTAGGCGAGTTGCATGTTGTTGTGCATGTGCACGCCCACCTCCTTGCCCGACGCCTTGCAGTGATGCAGGTATTTCCGCACAAGTTCATGAATCCGCTCGCTGTAAAGCGCGCCGAAACTGTCCACGACGTAAATCACCTTCGCCTCGGATTTGGCGAGCATTTCCAGGCCCTCGTCCAGCTCACTTTCCGGCACGGTGGAGACGGCCATGAGATTGACGGTCGTCTCGTAACCTTTGTCGTGCGCGTCCTTGACCATGTCCAACGCCACCGGAATCTGGTGGATGTAAGTCGCCACGCGGATCATGTCCAGGATGCTGTCCTTCTTCGGCAGGATGTCCTCGTGATAATCGCAGCGCTCGGCATCGGCCATGACGGTGAGTTTCAGGTCAGTCGGATTGTCACCCACGATGCGGCGCAGGTCGTCTTCGAGGCAGTATTTCCAGCAGCCGTGTTCGCCGGCCTTGATGTTTTTGCGCGAGGCCTTGTAGCCCAGTTCCATGTAATCAATGCCCGCGGCGACACAGGTGTCATAAACCACCTTCACGATCTTGTCGTCGAAGTGGTGATTATTCATCAAGCCGCCGTCGCGGATGGTGCAGTCGAGGACTTTGATTTCGGGCCGGAACGAGAGCCAGCGGCTGGTGGCGGTGTCTTTGGTTTTTGTTGCTTTCATAATTTCTGATCAGTCCGGGACGAGCCGAGACATGGGCATTATTTGCAGAATATTCGGGAAATGGACAGAAAAAACTGGTGGTGTATTGATTTGAATTTCAAACTTGGGATGGGAGCGCGAGTTGTCCCAACTCGCAGCGCATCTGACTGATCCGGGCGCTGCGGATTGAGGACAATCCGCGCTCCGGCCAAATCGGGACGCTGCCAAAGAACTCGCCGACGCCAGTGACACTTTTTGTTTTGAATTGGAACAAGAACGGGCGGTATTTGCTACTTGCGGAAAAAGTCCTTGATCACATCGGCCACGCGCTGGATTTGGTTGTCGGTCAATTCCGGATAAATCGGCAGGCTGAGGCATTCGCGCGCAGCCTTTTCGGCGGCGGGAAAATCGCCGGGCTTGTGGCCGAGATTCGCGTAACATTTTTGCAGGTGCAACGGCACCGGATAATGCAGCGCGCAACCGATGCCGCTGGTTTCGAGATGCTTTTTAAGCTCGTCGCGGCGCGGATGGCGCACGACATAAAGGTGATATGCACTTTCACCCCAAGCGGCTTCGCGCGGCAATTGCAACGGCGTGCCGGCCAGAAGTTCGTGGTAGCGATGTGCGACGCGACGGCGTTCGTTCGTCCATATCGTCAAATGTTTCAGCTTCACGCCCAGCGTGGCGCCCTGCATGCCTTCCATGCGGTAATTGTATCCGACTTCGTCGTGGTAATAGCGGACGGTGGAGCCGTGCTCGCGCAGGGAACGCGCGCGAGCAGCAAATGCCGCATTGTTGGTCACGAGCGCGCCGCCTTCACCGCAGGCACCGAGATTTTTGCCGGGATAAAAGCTGAAGCAGGAAATTTGCCCGAACGTGCCGACGGTCTTGGCCTTGTATTTTGCGCCGTGCGCCTGGGCCGCGTCTTCGACGAGCGGCAATTGATGCTGGCGGCAGACGGCCAGAATCGCATCCGCATCAAATGGATGGCCGTAGAGATGCACGGGCATGACGGCTTTGGTGCGCCGCGTGATGGCATGTTCGATGAGCTTCGGGTCGAGATTGAACGTGGCGTCGTCAATGTCCACGAAAACCGGTTTAGCGCCGACGTAGGATATTGCCCAACTCGTCGCCACGAACGTGAACGGCGTGGTGATGACTTCGTCGCCGTGGCCGACGCCGAGCAACAGCATGGCCACGTGCAGCGCCGAAGTGCCGCTGTTGAAGCCAACGCAGTGTTCGGCCCCGACAAATCGGGCAAAGTCCTTTTCAAATTGCGCCACGTCAGGGCCAAGGCAGAACGAGCAATGGTCAATGGTGCGCGCGACGGCGGCATCAAGGTCCTTGCGGATGCCGCGCAATTGCGCTGGCAGGTCGAGATAGGGAATCGGGTCGGCCATGTCGCGGGGGAATGTAACCCGCCCGCGCGACTTTGAACAGTCACAAACGGACGCAACGGCGGCCGGCTTTACCCCGGCTTCAAAAGTGTTTGCAGAACCGCGAAGAGCTGGCCGGGCGAAATCGCCAGCATACAATGGTTTGCGCTGTAACAGACGGCCGAATCTCCGTCGCAACTGCACTGGCTGCCGTTCAGAACGTGGTGACGCTTGCCGAGCGGCGCCCATTGCGCGGCGGAACTGGGACCAAACAGCCCAATCGTCGGCACACCGAGGCCGGCCGCAAAATGCAATGGGCCGGTGTCGCCGGAAATAAAAGCTTCCGCCCGCCTTAAAACCGCGAGGAACAGGGCCAGATCGGTGATGACGGGCAGAATCGGCGCGTGCGGGGCGGCCCTTTTCAATTCATCCATCAGCGATTGTTCGCGGGCACCCCTGGCCGTGGTGAAGGCCAGATGCCAGCCTGCCTCGGCGGCCAATTGATAAAACGCTGCCCAGTGGGCGACCGGCCATTCCTTTTTCGTCTGGCTGGAAGCAATGTGGCATACGACCGTGCCCGCCGGCAGCAATCTTTCCGCGGCCGCATCGAGGGCCGGGTCGGCGCGAATTTCAGGTTCGAGTGACGACGGCACGATACCCCAACCGGATAGCATTTGCGCCAGACGCGCGGACTCGTGCCGCGTAGCCGGCGCGGCGGGCACGCATTGATTGTAACAAAAGCGCCGGCCCCAAAAGCCGCGGCCTTCGTCCGTTCCCAACCGCAGGCGCGCTCTGATGAGAAGACTCGAAATCGCGCCGCGGTCGTTGCCGCCAAAATCCACCGAGCGATCAAATCGCTCGCGACGCAATGCGCGGATGACCGGCCAGGTTTGAGTCAGGCTCGCGCTGCCGCGCTGGCGCGGCATCGGCCAGAGGCGGTTCAACCAGGGCAGATGCTGGAGCAGCGGTATGATTTCCTCCGGCACGAGCACGTGCAGTTCACTCTTCGGAAAATGTTCGCGGATGGCCCGTAACGCCGGCGTCATCACCACGGCGTCGCCGAAGTATTTGAACTGGATGGCAAGAATTTTGGACGGTTCAGCCATGTCGTTTGAATCAGGACTGGAATTGCAATTCGTAAAGCTTTTGATAAATGCCGCCGCGCCGGATGAGTTTGTCGTGTTTGCCGGCTTCTACGATCCGCCCCTGATCCAGCACCACAATGACGTCGGCGTGAAAAATGGTGGAAAGCCGGTGCGCGATGCAAAGCGTCGTGCGGCCCTTCATCAATTCGTCCAGTGCATTTTGCACGATGCGTTCGGATTCGGTGTCGAGTGCACTCAACGCTTCGTCGAGAATCAGAATCGGCGCATTCTTTAAAACGGCGCGGGCAATGGCGAGACGCTGACGCTGTCCGCCCGAAAGCATCACACCTTTTTCGCCGATGACGGTTTCGAAGCCCTGTGGTTTCTCCATGATGAAGTCGTAAGCGTAGGCGTGACGGGCAGCGGCGATGATTTCTTCATTGGTCGCGCCGGGGCGGCCGAGTTCGATGTTCCGGCGGATAGTTTCGTTGAACAAAATGGTTTCCTGCGTGACGACGGCGATTTGGTTGCGGAGGTCGCGCGTGGCGACTTCGCGGATGTCCACGCCGCCGATGCGGATGACGCCGCGCACCGGGTCGTAAAATCGGAGGAGCAGATTCGCCAGCGTGGTTTTGCCGGAGCCGCTGGAGCCGACGAGCGCAACGAGCTGGCCGGACTTGACGGTGAGGTTGATGTCGCATAGAACCGGCTTTTCGCCGTAGTTGAAATCAATGTTTTCAAAGTGGATGTCGGCGTTGGCGGCGTGGAGGATCTTAGGCTGTACCGGTTCCGGCACGGAATTTTTTGTGGCGAGCAGTTCAAAGACGCGTTCGCTGGCGGCGTGGGCCTGGGTGTACTGGTTGTTCAGGCGCGCCAGATTCTTCATGGGTGGATACATGAAAAAGACGCTCAGGATGAGCTTCACCACATCACCCGGCGCGGCCTTGGCATAGCAATTCATATAGACCAGTGCGATCGCGATACCGGTGGCACCGAGCACGTCAATGATGGGCGAGGTGATTTCGTTTGCGCGGATGATGCGCATGTAGTTGTGGGCGGAACGTCCGGCAGTGGCGCGAAATTCATCGGTGACAACGCTTTCGAGGTTGTAGGCCTTGACGACGCGGTGTCCGGTGAAGGTTTCAGCCATGACCTGCACCAGTTCAGCGATCTGTTTCTGCAGGTCGCGGCTGGAGCGGCGGACTTTTCTGCTGAACTTGGATAGCGGAATCAGGCATACCGGCAGAACGATGATTGAGATCAAGGTCATGGTGCGTGTCTCCGGTCGCCAGAGCAGCATCGTCAGCACGCTGATCAGCGTAACGGGGTCGCGGATGATGACGGAGGTGGCGTTGCTGAAGATGACCTGGAGCGCCGTGGTGTCGCTCATGATGCGCGAAATGAGTTCGCCGCTGCGGCTCTGGCTATAAAAACCGGCGGAGAGGTTGAGCAGATGACCAAACAATTTCACGCGCAGGTCGGTGATGGTGCGGATGGCCACCCATTGAAGGAAATAGACATTCAGATAGTTCACCAGCCCGCGCAGAAACATAACCAGCGGAATGATCACCACGAGTACGATGGCGGCGCTGCGATGTTCGTGCAGGCCATGATCCAGGGCGAGGCGGGCGTCATGGAGCCATTGCACCACGAACGACGGGAGCGAAGACATTTGCTCTTCGATCGGCTTCTGGTTCGGCGACGGAAAAATCAGCCCCACGATGAGTGCGATGACGACAATCATCAACGCCGGCATGAAACCGGCCAGGATGCCGGTGAGAACGCCGAGGAACAACCGCATGCGATAGGGGCGCACGAGTTCCCAGAGTTTGCGGATAAAATCAATCATTGACCGACATTTTTTTACGGACGGCGGCAGAAAGCGAGAGTTTTGTTTTCAAACCGGAAAGCTTGCTGTAACTTCGCCAAGGAATGACCGTCAGGAAAAACATCCGCATTGATTTCTGCGACTTCGGTTTCAACTTCAACAAGACTGACTTTTACCTATACAAAGTGCTATCGGAGCGGTTCAAGGTGGAACTGTGTGACCAGCCGGATTTCCTGGTTTACTCCTGCGGCGGCGACTTGCACCGTCTGCATACCGGGGTAAAAATCTTTTTTTCCGGCGAATCCGTTATGCCGGATTTCCGCGAGTGTGATTATTCCATCGCGTCCGTCAAACTGGACGACCCGCGACATCTGCAATATCCCAACTATGTCCACTACGGCGAGCCGGAAGAAATCATCAAGCGGAACGACGATCCGGAAAAAATCCTGGCGGCCAAAACCAAATTCTGCAGCTTTATTATCAGCGGCTATAACCGGCGCAAGAATGGCAACCGCGTAGATTTCTTTGAGCGGCTTTCCAGGTATAAGCGGGTGGATTCCGGCGGACGCAAATTTAACAACATCGGCGGCCCCATTCCCGGCGGATCACGCGGGAAGATTGATTTTCTGCGGCAATACAAATTCAATCTCGCTTTCGAGAACCGGTCCTTGCCGGGCTACACCACGGAAAAAATTTTTGAGCCGATGGTGGCTCGCTGCCTGCCCATTTACTGGGGCAACCCCGAAATCAACGAGGAGTTCAACCCGCGCAGCTTCCTGAACCGCGCTGACTTTGCCAGCGACGAGGCGCTCATCGAAAAAATCATGGAACTGGATCGGGACGATGCCAGGTATTTGGAATATTTGCGCCAGCCTTATTTCCATAACGACACCCCGAACCTGTATTTCAGCCGGTCACGAATTTTGGATTTTTTCAAAACAATCTTCTCCCAAAAGATTACGCCGGTCGCGCAGTTAAAACGAAAATCCTTTTTCTTCGGACGCATCTTTGGCCGCTGGAAACTGGTGAAGCGGCATCACTGGCACCCCGTACAACCATCCACTTGGTAAAACCTCAAACATCCAAAGTCATGCCGCTCGCTGACACTCCCCCCGGTTATCTTGACCCGCGGGTTGAAAGTCTGCCGCCTCCACCTCCGTCAGTACAGGACTTCAGCGGAAGCTTGGATGGGGTCATCGTTCTGGTTTCGGCGGGAGACATGTATCTGGCAAAGGCGTGCTGCGCGAGCATCCGGCATTCCATGGGCGACATTCCCATCACGTTGCTGGTGGACGGTCCCGATACAAACACGGCGGAGTTGGAACGGCTCCCCAACGTCAAACGCATGGTCGCGCAGGAAGTGGCGGGCAGTGAATGTGCGGAGCTTTGTACCGGATTCTGGGTGAAATTACTTGTATTCTGGATGAGCCCTTACGAACGCTTCCTTTACTTGGATGCGGACACGCTGGTCTGGGGTGATGTGCGAGCCTACGCCGAGTTTGATAAATACGATTTCATTGCGGGGTACGATTTCAACCGTCCCCGCATTTTGCGGACTGTGGAAGAAGTTCAACGCTATGTGTTTGACGTGGAATTCATCAAGAAATTGGATCCTGCGCTGGACTGGCACGGACAGGAATTGGCTAATAACGGCGTTTTCTTTGCCCGGCGCGGAGTATTTTCCAAGGCCAGGTTGTTGGAACTGCGCCTGTTGCCGTGCTGGCGATGTTACGAGCAAGGCGTGCTGAACTATTTGCGCTGGCGGGCTTTGCGCGATGGCATGCCGCGAGTAAGCGGACACAGGCTGCAAATCTTCCCCGCGGAAGAAACATACAGTCCAGAAGACCGCTTTATGCCCCGGGGTTGGAAACGGCCGGCAATTGTCCACTGGATCGGCGGAAAACCAAGATTGGGGCGGCGCCATCAAGCGGCCGGCGACTATCGCAGGCTGTTCCTGAGAATGACCGGCAAAACCAAGTGGCTGGAGGCCCGGCTGTTCGCCGAGGACGTCGCGGTTTGGCTTGGGCGGCATAAACGGTCATTGCTTCGCCAGAAAAAACGCAGCGAACTGATAAAATAAATCATGCACGAAAATAGTGTTCTCTTGTTCCGGCAATACGCGTTGCCCTTCTTCGCTGACGGCATGAAAATCCTGGAAATCGGGCCGGACGCCTTTCCTTCAACGTACCGGGAAATGGTTTCCGCCCCGAATCTGGTTTGGGAAACGCTGGACATTTACGATTCGCCCAAGCTGACCTATGCCAGGAGTGATGTTTATCATTTTCCCGTCGCCGGGAATCAATACGACATTGTCCTTTCCGGTCAGGTGATTGAACACGTCGCGCATATCTGGCGCTGGATGGCCGAGCTGGCGCGGATCACCAGACCCGGAGGACTGATTATCACCATCAATCCCGTCAGTTGGCCGTATCACCAGGCGCCGATTGATTGCTGGCGCATTTATCCTGAAGGAATGAAGGCACTGTGTGAAGAGGCCGGCCTGGTGGTGGAAAAGTCCTTCTGGGGGTCGCTGGAATGGCCCAAAGTCCGGCATGTAATTCCCGGCCGGTCATTACGAAACCAGCCGACTATGCGCAAAATACTTTCTCCGATTCTCGGCCGGTTTGGCGGGCGGGTGGAAAAGTCCTTCGATAACATCACGGTCGCCCGCAAGCCGGATCGCCAAGGCAAACCATGAGTATCAAACGTCTGCTAAAATCTGTCGTTCTGGACTTGTTGCCCTGCGCCGGCCTGGACTTCCGCACCCGGTCCGGCTTGCATTTATATGTGCCCGACCGCGGAGCCTGGAGTTCGTCGGGCGAAGTTTTTTTTGCGCGGGTTTATGACCCGTTTTACCGACATCTCGGCGGTGTTCGCCGTTGGGTGGATCTCGGCTGCAATCATGGGTTCTTTTCCTTTGGACTGTTGGACCATCTGGCCGGTCGGGAAGCGCGCTGGCCCGAAACCCGCGCGTTTCTGGGAGACGCCAACGAAGTTTGCGTCGCACGAGTGCGTGAGGCCATTGCCGAGAATAAACTCGCGCCCGGATGGAGCTGTGAGCACATCGTCATCGGCCCGCCCGGAGCGACCGTCAATTTCAAGCTGCACAAGAATTCTCTCGGCTCGAATATTTTTGGCCGGGGACGCAGTCGGCACATTTCCCGGCACGCTTCAACCGACATCACCCGGCGGCTGGCTCAAGCAACCTATCTCTTTGATCTGATCAAAATAGACATTGAAGGGGCCGAGCGATTTCTCTTTGAGCACCATCTGAATTTCCTGAGAAGATTTCAGCACGGTCTTTGCGAATGGCACGCGCCAACTTTCTCCGGCCCCGAGCTTAAAGAGCATCTCCGGCAGTTGAATTGGCGGGTGGTTGAATTCCGTTCGCAAGGAGTTGAATACGACCTGCGTCGCGGAGATTCCTGGGAATCGCCTCTGGGCATGGTGCTCTGGGAAAATCCCGATCCAGCGCATTAAAATTGGCACAAGGTGAGCGCCCCAGGCTGGTGAATCGCGTCGCACTAAAGTTTTATTTTCAAACCGCGCCGCCGGCCTTAACTTCTCCGCCTGTTCGCCGGCCGGTTGTTTCGGCGACAACCCATGACAAACAAGCCGGAAAATTTTCTCGAACGGACGCACGACGCCCGCAAGGTCATGGTGTTCGGCCTGGGGTTTTTGGGCGACATGGTTCATTTGTTGCCGGCCTTGTGGATGGTGCGGCAGGCTTATCCGCGGGCCGAGTTGCACGTTGGCGTGGCGGCACACGTTGCGTCGCTGATGGAATGCGCCCCGTGGTTGGACCGGATTTGGGGCTATCCCCGCTTTCCCAAACATGCCTCGCTGAAGGAGAACCTGGACTTTGTGTGGCGGATGCGACGCGAACGTTTCGACGTGCTCATCAATCTGAACGGGTCTGACCGCTCGAGCTGGCTGACGTTTCTCAGCGGGGCACGGGAGCGGTTGGGGCGGACCCCGAAAGGTGGCGATGCGTTTTTCTGGCGGCACCGGTTCACTGAAACCGTCACACATCCGTTTTCGCCGGAGCCGGTTTACGTGCAGAATCGCCGATGCCTGGAAAAAGTCGGGTTTCAGTCCGACCGGCCGGAATTTCACGTCGAAATCAAACCCGCGCATTTGGCGGCGGCGAACGTTTCCGCTACGGAAGCCGGGACCTATTTTCACCTCAGTCCGTTCACGACGGATGACCGCAAGGAACTGCCGCCGGACCAACTCGTCGAACTCATCCAGGCATTGCCAACGCGCTGGCCTGACAAAAAACTGGCACTTTCCTGCGCACCGACTGAACGCGAGCGGGGGAAAATGGAATCGTTGCTAAAACAATTATCCTGCCCGCCGTGGCGGGTGTTTGCCGGCAATCTGGAATTGATGCAACTGGCGGCGGTGATTCAGCACAGCGCGGCGCATCTTTGCGGAGATACCGGCACGCTGCACCTGGGATTGATGACCGGCACACCGACGGTGTCATGGTTCCGGCCCAATCCCGGTTCACAGGCGTGGATTCCGGTTGGCGACCGCTACCGCACCGTGTTCGGCACCGGTAATGACCCACATGCCAGCCTGCGGGGGATCGAAATCGGCCGGGTGTTGGAGGCAGTGGAAATGGTATTGTGTGCTCCCGGTCCTGCAAACGTCTCTTGATGCCGGTACCGGAAGGGAACACGAATGTGCCGCAGCATGCCCTCATCGCTCCCGCCCACGACAACCGGCTGGACAACCCCGTTCGACCTTTACCATCATGACGCCACTCGACGACGGACAGCAGACTTGTGATCCGGCCGCGCCAAATAATAAATCGGCAGGTTGATCGTGGAACAGAAGCTTCTTGTGGTTGGGATGCGAACCGGCCGGCTGGGGAACCGGCTGGTGCTGTTTGCCAATGTCATTGGCTTCGCCGCCGAGCACGGCTATCGCGTCGTCAATGTCGCCTTTCATTCCTACGCCCATCTCTTTGAAAATACGCGCCGGGACATCTACTGCCGGTATCCGATTGTCCGGCGCCGGAGTCTGTTCGACGTGATTCCCGGCGCCGCGCCGGCCATCCGCAAGACAAGGATTCTCTACCAGATCATTCGCTGCGCCAGCCTGTGGAACTACAACGTGCCGATCCTGGGCAAAAGCGTGTTCACCCTCCGGGAGGTGTCCAGCCCAACCATTTTGCTGGACTCGCCGGAGGTGCAATCCCGGATGGCCGCCGCCAAAATCGTCTTTGTGCATGGCTGGCGGATTCGCGCCCCGGAATCGGTGCGCCGGCATGCGGACCTGATTCGGGAATATTTCCGTCCGATTGCAGAGTATGAGCAAGCCAGCCGTCAGGCCGTGGAACGCCTGCGGCAGAGGGCGGATGTCATCGTGGGCGTCCATGTCCGGCTGGGAGACAATTGGAAATGGATGGGAGGCCAATGCTACTTCCCGGTTTCACGTTACGTGACCTGGATGCAGGAACTGGCAGAACAATTCCCCGGCAAGAAGGTGGCTTTCCTGGTCTGCGGCGACGAGCCGCGGCAGGAACAGGAGTTTCCGGGCCTGCTGGTGGGTTTCGGCCCCGGTTCCTCAGTGGGAGACCTGTATGCCCTGGCCAAGTGCGACTGCCTGTTCGGGCCTATCAGCACCTTTTCCCAGTGGGCATCTTTCCAGGGAGACAAGCCGCTGCTCAGCCTGTACGACAGCAGCGACCGGGTCGAACGCAGCAAGTTTTCCGTCTCCTTCCTGGACGAAATACCAGGACGCCTGGGGCCATAATGGATGAAGGCAAACTTGCTTCCCACGGCCATTAATACAAGCGAGAGCCAATGGAAATGATTGCGCGGCCACTTTCATAACGCGCGGTTCTACCGCCAAATCTGCAGAATTCGCAACCGGTATTTCTCCGCAAAGATTCCTTTGGGGGCCGGGGTTGGGTGGTAAGCGGCCCGCCGGGACCGCCGCACAATTCTTTTGCGGGCTGCGTGAGAGGTGGGGTAACATGCGTGCCGTTCCGCAGCTACCCAGGCCCGTGGGACCCGACTGAATCCTGACACCATGACCGTAGGACAACGATTGCCGATTTCCGTGTGCCTGATCGCCGGCAATGAAGCGCATCGCATCCGCCGCACGCTGGAAAGCGTCGCGGACTGGGCCGGCGAAATCATTGTCGCCACCGACGACAAGGTGACCGACGGCACGGAGCAGATCGCCGCAGCCTGCGGCGCCAAAGTCGTTCGCGGAGCCTGGAAGGATCATTCCACCCATCGGAATCTGGCCGCCGGGCAGGCGACGCACCCGTGGCTGCTGGCCTTGGACGCTGACGAAGTGGTCTCGCCGGCATTGCGCGATGAGATCATTCAAGTCGTGGCCACAGCGGGCGCGGGCGCAAATTCAACCTATGTCGCCTACAGCTTTCCGCGTTGCACGCTTTACTGCGGGCGCTGGATCCGCCATGGGGATTGGTATCCGGATCGCATTGTCCGGCTTTGGCAGCGCGGCCGGGCGCACTGGAGTGGAATCGCGCACGAGAAGCTCGAGGTTCAAGGCCGGATCGGGAAACTGAATCACGACCTGCTCCATTACATTGCCGAAACCATCGACCAGCAAATCCACAAGACGGCGAGATATGCAGACGACTTCGTGCGGCAGCGCGCCCGAGAAGGAAGGAAGGTCAGCTTTATCGATCTCCTGGTGCGCCCGCTATGGCGATTCTGCCGGGCCTATGTGTTCCGGCTGGGTTTCCTCGACGGCTGGCAGGGCTGTTACATCGCCTGGACGACCGCGTTTTACACGGCCACCCGCTACGCCAAGGTGCTCGCCGCGCAAGCGGACCATCCGGAGGCTCATTGAATCCGCAGCCATCCCAACGCCCGGAAGTTTCCGTCCTGATCATCACACGCAACACTCGGGCTCTGACCAGCGGCGCCATCCGGTCCGTGCGCGAATCCCGGGATACGTTGGTGAAGGAGATCATTGTGGTGGACAACGGCTCAACCGACGACAGCGCCGCCGCCCTGCTGCGCGAATTTCCGCAAATCCAGTTTATCTGTGCGGAAAAAAATCTCGGTTTTTCCCGCGCCTGCAATCTGGCGGCGAAACGGGCGTGCGGGGAATTTCTGTTGCTGCTCAATTCGGATGCGCGCCCGGAACCGGACGCGCTGGCGCAGGCGGTCGCGTGGATGCGGACGCATCCGGATTGCGCCGTGGCGGGCGCGCAATTGCTCAACGCCGATGGTTCACGCCAGAATTCCATCGCCAATTTTCCCACGCTGGCGACCGAGCTGCTGAATAAATCGCTGCTGCGGCGGCTTCGCCCCGAAAAATTCCCCGGCAAGGAGCGCGAGTACCGCGAACCGGTGGAAGTGGAAACCGTCGTCGGCGCGTTCATGCTGGTCCGCAAGTCGGTTTGGGACTTGTTCGGAGGGCTGGACGAACGCTACTTCTTCTTTTTCGAGGAAACGGATTTCTGCCTGCAAGCGCGCCGGCGCGGACAACGCGTTTTCCATCTGCCAGAGGTCCACGTCCGGCACGAGCGGGGGCAAACGGCCAGGCAGGCTTCCGTTGAAGCCCGAATCGAATATTGGCGTTCGCGTTACACTTTCTTCGCCAAAAACCATCGTCCGCTGGCGCGTCTGATTCTGGCAGTGGGCTTGTGGTTGCGGCTTCTGTTCGATTCGCTGGCCGCGGGCTTGTGCGCGCTGGCCACGCTCGGCCAAAATGCGCGCTGGCGGGAACGCTGGCGCGTCTGCGCCGCGCTCGCCGACTGGCATTTGCGCGGATGTCCGGCGGAACAAGGCTTGCCCCGTTAGCATGAACACGCCCCAACACATCCTGCTCATCCGGCTCAAGTCCATCGGCGACGTCTTATTCACGCTGCCGGCAGTACACGTTGTGCGGGAAAATTTTCCGGCCGCCAAACTGCTTTTTCTCGTTTCCAGGGAACACGCACCGCTCCTGCGCGGCTTTGCCGAAATTGACGCCGTCATTCCGCTCGACCGCGCGGTTTACCGTTCGGGTAATTTGATATCCGCCGCTTCCAGCACGTTCGGGCTCCTGCGGGTTTTGCGCCGGGAAAATTTTTCGCTGGCAATCGATTTTCAAGGCTACGGTGAGACGGAACTTCTATCCTGGTGGAGTGGCGCTCCCAGGCGCTGGGGTTGCGTCTATAACCGGTCGCGCGGCTGGCTTTACACGCGCGGCATCCGGCTGAATGGCAACATTCACCCGGCGGACGATCACCTTGCCCTGTTGGAAGAATCCGGTCTTCGGCCCGGCAAAATTCGCAATGAATTTGTCCTGCCCGCCGACGCACTCGACGAGGCGCAAAATGCTTTCGCCGCAAACAATCTCGATGCTGCCCGGCTGACCTTGTTCATCCAGCCGTTCACCAGCTCGCCGCTCAAGGACTGGCCGCTGGAAAACTTTCTGGCCCTGGCGCGGCATTGGCAGGCGCGCGGATGGCAGGTTTTGTTCGGCGGCGGGCCGTCCGACCGCACGGCGCTCGAGCCGGCGCGGGCCGCGGGTTTTCCCGTTTCCGCCGGCGTGCCGCTGCTGGTCACGGCGGGGCTCATGAAATTTTCCACGCTCGTTGCGGGTGGTGACACGGGTCTGCTGCACCTGGCGGTGGCCTTGGGCAAACGCGTGCTGATGATCATGGGTTCGAACACACCGGGCAGCACGCATCCGTTCGGTCATCCGGAGTGGGCGGTCACACCGTCAAAGGGAAAAACCGTTTCCGAAATTCAAACCGCCTCGGTTATCGAGGCGTCCGCACGGGCTTTCAGCGAACAGGCCGGTAGTGGTTTTTGTTGAAGCGGAAGCCGAACCACTGTTCCAGCCTCAGCATGAGGCGATGCTTCCGCTCGCGCGAAGTGAGGCGATAATGGGGGTCGGCCTGAAACAAACCCTCGGCTTTCGGCAGCCAATCCTGCACGACCTTGGGATGCGTGCCGGCGAACAGCCGCAGCGTGGCCGGATCAATTTGCGTGTAATCCACCCGGGCGGCCGGCTCGTCCTTCCAGTATTTATGTGTGGCGGAGGTTTTGAGATCCATCTGCGTTTCGCTGCGAACCCAGCCGTAATGATAAATGGTTGCCCCCGATGACGCGGCGCGCGGATAGCGGCCGCGCTTGTGCGTGTCCAGCACGATGAAAAACAACCCTTCCGGTCCCCACGCCGGAATCGTGTTGCGGACGATGCGCACCTCGGTGCGATACCAGCGCGGCGACCAGGCGTAGGTGTTGGCGTTGCCGTAAAAGTGAAGATAATCGAAGGCCAGCGCTTCGACGCGTGCGTCATCCAGGTAACGCTCCATGGCCGCGTGGATTTTCGGCAGATCGTTTTCGTGAACGGCCTCGTCGGCTTCGAGATAAAATGCCCAGTCGCCCGTGCAATTGAACAGCGCGATGGATTTTTGCTGGCCGAACACGAATCCTTTGACGCTGTAATCGCCGCGGATATGCTCGTTCCATTGCGTTGGAATGATGCGGATTTTGGGATCGCCGATTTCACCCAGCATTCTTTCCGTGTCATCGTCGCACGGTCCGAGCGCGACAACGAATTCATCCACCATCGGCAAAATCGAGCGGATGGAGGCGACGAACGGATAGCCCAACTTCTGGCCGTTGCGCAAAAAAGTGAATCCGCTGACTTTCATGGGCGAATGGTAATCGGCGGCAGGCGCATTGAACAGTCCGCTTCAATCACTCCACGCGAGGAGCTGGTTTGACACAAAGCCCGGCCGGGTGAACGGCACGATGGGCTGGCCGTCGTTCAATGAGCCGTGCGCCAAAATCCGCTCATAGCATTCAACGTATTTGCGGGCCATGTCCAGATGCGTGAAGCCGTTGCGCAACACGCGGTTGCGGCACGCCGCCGGGCTGAACCGTTGCGGATTTTTCACGGCTTCGACAAGTTCATCCGCCCTGGGGCTCAACACGCCGGTTTCCCGCGTGATGATTTCCGGCAGGGAACCATAGGCCGTGCCGGCCACGTAAGCGCCACTGACCAGCGCCTCAATGGTTGAGATGCCAAACGGTTCCTCCCAGCGCACGGGAAAAATCAGGCAACGCGCCTTGGCGAGCAAATCACGCTTTTCCACCGCCCCCGTCATGCCATAATAACGCACGCCGCGAAACGGTGGGAGCAGTTTTTGCAAATCAAATGGCCAATTGCGCGAGCCGAGTACGCGCAATTCGATCCCGGCCCGCCGCGCCACGTCCACCGCTCCGGGAAAATTTTTCACCTTCCAGCGCGCCTTCGCCACAAACACCGCGTAGTCTTCGCGCTTTTCCGAAAACGCATATTCGCCGGGATCAAGGCCGTTGTGCACGAAATGGCACGAGCCGTGATTGGCCGCCTGTTTTTGGGAAACGAACACCGTGTTGGGATGGAACTGCTCGCCCGGCTGGCCGTTGCCATGCGCGGTGAGCAGAAACGGTTTCGCGCACAACTGCCGGGGCTTGACATGCAAATGCACGATGTCCGCCGAGTCGGGCACGAGCCGTAACCAGGCTCGCGGGTCATTTTCGCCCGCGGCAATCGCGCGCAACTCCACACCGGGGATGTGGCTCTGTGCGTTGCCAATCAGCGTGACTTGATGGCCCAGTGCGACCAGCGCCTTGCCGAGCCAGTAAATCACGCGCTCTATGCCGCCGTAAAGTTTCGGCGGGATCGGAATTATTCCCGGCTTGTAAAGGATGATGTGCATTTGCGCTTCAGTATTACTGCGTCCTTCCAAATTTCTTCTCCAGTTCCCGGTAATTCATTTCAATCAGCGTCGGCCGGCCGTGCGGACAGGTGTAAGGCATCGCGCAACGGCGCAAATCTTCGATGAGATTCGCCAATTCCCGTCCGGCCAGCGGGTCGTTGGCCTTCACGGCGTGGCGGCAGACGGTCTTGGCAATCGTATGCTCGCCCAGCCGCGCCAGATTCACTTCGCGTCCCGCCGCCTTTAACTCGTCCACGAGGTCGAGCACAAACCGGCGCGGGTCGGCGGCCTTGACGAACGGCGGCAGGGTGTCCAGCAAAAACGTCCGCTCGCCGAATTCGCTCAACCCGACCCCGAGCCGCGTGAGCACGGGCAACTGCTCGCGCAAAAAATTCGCGTCGCGCGCCGGCAACTCGACGGTCTCGGGCAACAGCAGCTTTTGCGATGGCGCGGAACCGCTCTGCTCAACCCGGTTCAACATTTGCTCGAACAAAATCCGTTCGTGCGCGGCGTGCTGATCGAGCAAGACCAGCCCGCGGTCGGATTCGAGCACGACGTAAAGTTTGCCGATGACGCCGACGAGGCGCAGGGGGACACTCAGCAGCGGCATGCCGCTGGAAGATGGGAGTTGGGAGACGGCCGCTGGCAGGCCGGTCCCCGGCGAAAGCTGAGGATTGGGAATTGCAGAGGAAGTTTCCGGTTCAGACGCCGCCGGTTTTGTCGGGGCAAAACCGGGTTTCAAAGGCTTTGGTTGAACCGAAGGCTTCGGCGATTCGACCGCCGGGGACGGTTTTGATTTTTCAGGAAAGTTGGGCAGCGCGGGTGCGGAAAATTCCGGCGGTGCTTTTGCTTCAAACGGTCTTCCGATTGCACCCGTCCGTCCTCCCTCGCGTCTCTGCGTTTCTGCGTGAGAAATGGTTTTCGGTTTTTCCGGCGCGGTGCCGGTTGCGTCGGAGTGGAGCGAAGGCGAATGGAACGCCAGCAAGGTTTCCCGGACCGCCTGCGCGGCAAATTTGCGGATTTCAAATTCGCTGTGAAATTTCACCTCGCGCTTGGCCGGATGGATGTTCACGTCCACTGCCGCCGGATCAAGTTCCAGGAACAGGCAGCAGACCGGATAACGGCCCTTCATCAGCGACGTGTGGTAACCTTCGAGCAGGGCGTAATTAAGCCCGCGATTCTCAACCGGGCGCCGGTTGACAAACAAATGCTGGCTCTCGCGCGTCGCGCGCGACACACCCGGCGCACCGATGAAACCCCAGATCTTAAGTGACGGGTGGCCAGTGACAGGTGACAAGCTTGAATCGCCGGCGGATTTTTCGGGTTGGGCGGTCTCGAAAATGTCGGCTTCCTCCGGCCGGGTTGAGTCGTCAAGGGCCGCGGAAAAATTCACGGGCAAAACTTTTTCTTCGCCGAGCAGGGCGCGGAGGCGCTCGCGCAAAGCGCCGAGCCGGCTTGAAGTGGCCGCGCCGGATTTCAGCGCCGGCAATTGCCAGACGACGCGCCCGTCTTTTTGGAACACGAACGCCACTTCGGGAAACGCCAGCGCGGCGAGCGTGAGGTAATGCTGGATGTGCGCGGCTTCGGTCTCCTCGGTGCGTAAAAATTTCCGGCGCGCGGGCAGATTGAAAAAGAGCTGCCGCACCTCGATGCTCGTGCCGGGCGCGCTGCCAGCGGCCTTGACTTCGGCAATTTTTCCGCCGTTGACGACGATTTGCGTCCCTTCAATGGATTCCGTTTGGAGTTCCGCGCTCACGCGGCTTTCTTTTTTTTCAACCGGGCCGCCTGAAGGCGGAACACCAGGCCGTTCGCGCGTGGTCAGCGTGAAGCGGCTGACGCTGGCGATGCTCGGCAGCGCCTCACCGCGAAAACCCATCGTGGCAATCGCCGCCAAATCCTCGGCCCTTTGAATCTTGCTCGTCGCATGGCGTTCGAGGCAAAGCAGCGCGTCGTCGCGGCTCATGCCAGTGCCGTCGTCGGTCACGCGGATGAGGCTGCGACCGCCGGCCTGAATTTCGACCGAAACCTTTTTCGCGCCGGCATCGAGGGCGTTTTCGACGAGTTCCTTCACAACGCTCGCGGGACGCTCAATCACCTCGCCGGCGGCGATTTGATTGGCGACCTGTTCGGGCAGCAGTTTGATGCGGTTCATGAGCTTCGCGCAACGGCGGCATTCATCCATCCGACGGGACAATTCTACAATGCAACGCGGCAGCGTTTCAATGATTCAACGACACCGGCCGTCGAGGAGATGAAACGGGATGCCGGCCGAAAGGGTCGGGCACGGCACTTTACGAATAATTTTGCCGGCGTAAAGACAAGAGATGCAAAGCCAAATGCCGGTGAAGGTGCACGATAACTTATTGACAAAGAGTCCCAAAAAAGCAACAATGGAGCATTCGGGTGGCAGTACGTTTCTTCAGCGGGGTTCCCCACCCCCACCTCCTTGGCGTCTGCTGCCCGAATCTTACAAACCCGCTTGACGCTCCCCGGTGCATCTTTTAGCCTGACCCGTCCCAGTGCGGGGGCGTAGCTCAATTGGTTAGAGCGCTGCCCTGTCACGGCAGAGGTTACGGGTTCGAGCCCCGCCGCTCCCGCCAGTTCCCTTCCGCAAAATTTTGCAAATGTGCCCCGACGCGTCATTACATCTCTCGGTGTTAATCCGGACCTGCCGGGCTTTAATCTTGGATTTCTTCGGTTTCGTCTGGTCGTGAAGGCAATTTTATCAAGCTGAAACGCAAACCGAATCGCCGGCCATATCCCGCCAGCAGCCAGCCCGACAACAGGATCAGGAGAAAATTTTCCACCAGTTTACGGCAGATGAAGACTGCGCCGGTGCCGCAACCGCAGTCGAACTTCACGGCGCAGAACGGGATGTCCAGCGCCGCCCGAATGGCCAGCGCGCGATGGAACACAAGCCCCGTGAACGGCATCAGCATCAAAATCAGTGTCAAAGCCGCCCCGCGCACCGCGACCCCGGCCAGCAGCAGCAACCCGCAAAATGTTTCAAACCAGGGCAGGGCCGCGGCAATCGAATTCAAAAGCAATGAACTTTGCACGAGGTCGTACTGCCGCACCAGCTTCAGAAAATCCACGGGGTGCAGCGCCTTGCTCAAGCCGGTGTAAAGAAAAACCGCGCCCAGGAACCACCGCACCAGCACCGCGGAGGTGTCCGCGACTGGGCGACTCCGGGATGTTTGCCTGGTTATCATTTGCTCGCGTTGCGCGGGATGCCGCTGTTCCGTCCGCCAATCTCGACCGGCAGGCCGTTGGCGGTCCATTCCGTGATCCCTCCTCCATAAACCAGGAGCTTCTGGTTCGCAATCCCGACATCCCGCAGCAAAATGGCGGCAGTCTCGCTGTCATCGCAATCGCCGCCGTTGCAGTAAACCACGATCTGTTCCGCCGCCTTGCAAACCGGGAGCACGGCGTCGAAATATTTTTCCGGATGGTACGGGTCAAATTCGTAAGCCCCGGGAATATGCCCTTCCCGGTAACGTTGTTCGTCCCGGGCATCAATGAACACAACGAAGTCCTGCTTGTAGCGCGGGTCGTGAAAGAGCCGCGCTGCCTGGCTGCCGTCCGCCAGTTGCAGCCCCTTTTCCTTCAATTCCGCGGCGAGCAATTGCGCGGGGTCAAACGCCACCGGATTTGTGCCGGTGCCATTGTGCGGCGGGATGGCGGGCCGGGATGCCGACACGAGCCTGCCGGTCCCGGCCGGGAAATAGTTCCGCGTGAGCGCCAGACCCCGCGGCGAAATCTGGTTGGCAGCAAACGCAAAAAGGGCGCCGATGACCACCACGAACGCAGCTTCCAGCAAGACCTTTTTGGCTGCAGGCCAGCGGCCGGGCGTCGTGGACTGTATGGGATTGTCTTTCACACGGATCCGGCGACAGCGTGAGCCATCCCGCCGCAGGGGACAAACACTTTTTCCACCGGTCAAGTTTGCTAAATAATAAATTCACAAATACTTGTTTATAGGCATATACATAACATGTTATGCTAATGACAATAAATGTAAAACGGTTGCCAATGGATGGGCAGCAACTTTTGCCCCGCGCCCTAGAGTTATCCCGTGAATCCAAGAAGTGAGCTTCGATGTTGCCTCGACCGGTCTGGCGGCATCGGCGGGAGGCGCGAGATGCGTCTCCGGTGGTTCATTTTCTCCGCGCCGGTCCGCTGCAGCGTTGAATCCGCAAACGGAGCGCAGACATGAATGTTTTTGTCACAGGTTTGAGTTACAAAACCGCGCCGGTGGGGGTGCGAGAACGGCTGGCGGTGCGACCTTCCCTTTTACCGTGCCGCGGATGCCGGCTCAAGCTCGGCGCCGGTCTGGATGAAGTCGTGCTGCTTTCCACCTGCAATCGCGTCGAGGTGTATGGCGCGACTTCAGCCTGGGTCCAGGGCCGGGTGTTTCGTATTTTTCAACAGCTTTGTCCTGATCTGGATGTGACGCCCTATGTTTACGTCAAGGAAGGCGCCGCCGCGGCGGAGCATCTGTTCTCAGTTGCCAGCGGCCTGGATTCAATGGTGATTGGTGAAACGGAAATCACCGGCCAGGTCAAAAATGCCTATCAAGCGGCGCAACAATTCGGATTGACCGGCCGCGTGCTGAACCGGCTGTTTCAAACCGCGCTGCAGGTGGCCAAGGAAATCCGCACGCACACGGGCATCGGACGCGGCGCCACTTCCGTCGGCAGCGTCGCCGTGGAACTGGCGGAAAAGGTCTTTGCCGGCGATTTGTCCGACAAGACGGTGATGATTCTGGGCGCGGGCAAGATGGGCGAGGCTTGTATCCGTCATCTGGCCAAACGCGGTGCCCGCTCGGTACTGGTGGCCAACCGCTCCCTCGAGCGCGCCCAAACGCTGGCCGCGGAACTCGGCGGACGCGCGTTGTCGTTTGAGGAACGCATGGCGGCAATGACCGAAGCGGACATCGTGGTAAGTTCCACCGGCAGCCCGACGACGGTTCTCCATAAGCACGAGATCGCCGGTATTTTGACGGCCCGATCGAACCGGCCGCTGGTGCTGGTGGACATCGCTGTGCCGCGGGACATTGCCCCGGACGTGGAGGAACTCGACAACGTGTACCTCTATAACATTGACCACCTCGAAGCGATTGTCCGCGAAAATTCCCGGGTGCGGGAACAGGAACTTTCCAAGTGCAGCGAAATCATCACCCGGCGCGCGGCAGCGTTGACGCTGAAATTGAATCCGCCACCCGTCAACCGGCCGGCCTCGACGGTGGAACTAGTGCCGGGCTGGACTTTGTGTGAGGCGGCGGTATGAACGAAACGGCATCTGCGGAAAACATGAAAAATGACATGGACAGTTATAGTTGTGAACCTAAACGAAAAATTACACTTATGAAAACGCACCATCCCCTATCGAAGATGTTTGCCGGCCTTGCGGCAGTGACATTGGCGTTTGTTGGAGCCGTGACCACCGTCAACGCGGCGACAATCGCATTAAATGGCCAGGTCTTCCAGCGTCCCCTCACACCAAATGAAATCTCAATGTATGGGCTGACCAACGCCCAGTTCTCAGCCGGCATTAACAACGTCGGCGTGGGCGAGCCGGTCTATCTTGACGCCCTGGTGAACGCCGCCATAGCCCCTTCAAACATCGTTAGCGTTGTCTGGTCGTTGCCCAGCACCAACAAGCCGCTGGGTTCGGCGGCGGGGCTGACCAACAGTCCGCTGGGCGCCAATGTGCCGATTTACAACCCGGCAGACAGTTTAATACCAAACAATACCCAAGCCGGCGCTTTAGTGTTCCAACTGGCGGGCCGGACCTTTTTCCGCCCGGACGTTGTCGGACAATACACCGTCCTGGCCACGATCACCACGACTGGTGTCAACAATGGGACAAACATCGCCCCGGTCACGACGAACATCGCCACGACCATCACGGCGGCCACTTATCTAGGCATTGCTGCTTGCGCCGACTGTCACAGTGGCGGCTTGGTGGGCGTGCCCAACATATATCCCCTCTGGACCAATACACCCCATGCCACGTTCTTCACCCGGGCCATTGACGGCTTGGTCAGCAGCTACTACAACAAGAGTTGCATTCAGTGTCACACCGTCGGCTATGACACCAACTCATTCGCCAACAACGGCGGCTTTGACGACCTGGCAACGCTGCTGAACTGGACTTTCCCGGCTGTGCTGACCAACGGGAACTGGGCCGCAATGCCGGAGCAATTGCAAAACCTGGCCAACATCCAGTGCGAAAACTGCCACGGCCCCGGTAGCCAGCATCTGTATTCATCGGGCGTTGTGGGAAATACCAATGCCATCGCCGTCAGCTACAACGCGGGCGACTGCACCCAATGTCACGACAGCCTGCCCGAAGAATACCAAAGCGCCGAATGGTACAATTCACTGCACGCCGTCACAACCCGGCTTCCTTCCGGCTCCATCAGCCGCATAGCCTGTGTTCGCTGCCATACGGCTCCGGGCTTTATTAATTACGTCGCCAATCTGGGCAACACCAACGCCTACGCCACCAATTATACTTACGAAGCGATCAACTGTCAGACCTGCCACGATCCCCACGACGCCTCCAACCCGTATCAACTGCGCACCAGCACGACGGTCACGTTTAATGGGAATACCGGCTTTGTGGTCACCAATGCCGGTGCCGGTGGTTTCTGCATGAACTGCCACAACAGCCGCAACGGTTCGTTCAGCAACAGCATCGTGAATTATGCGCTCGCCCAACAGACGTGGAATGGCGGTTCCAGCTTTGGTCCGCATGACAGCCCGCAGGGCGACATGCTGGAGGGCGTGAATGCTGTGACCTACGGCCAGGTGATTCCGAGCGCTCCACACGCCAACGTGGTGTCCAACACCTGCGTTGGTTGCCATTATCAGCCGATCGCTTCCACCGATCCGGCGTTCACGCTGGCCGGCGGCCATTCTACCGAGATGAGTTACATCAACAACCTGGGTGTCAACGTTGACGTGACCTATGTCTGCACCCAATGCCATGGTGCCATCACCAACTTTGACTTCCCGGTTCCTGATTACGTTGGTTACGGCTACAGCCAAGGTATCCAGACCCAAGTCCAGATCTTGCTCAACCAATTGTCCATGCTCCTCCCGCCCTCGGGCTATCAGGCGAATCCCTCCAACTATGTCGCGGACGGTTTGGTCAAGTCGCCTTCAACCCAGACCAACTGGCCGACGCCTTTCTTGCAGGCTGCTTACAACTGGCAGTTCGTCAACAGTGACGGAAGCCTCGGCGTCCACAACGCGTTCTACGCGGTTGGCCTGCTCAAGGCTTCCATCGCTAATCTGACTGGCATTTCCACCACTGGCGGCCTGCCCGACGCCTGGGAGATCCATTACTTCGGTCCAGGTTTTGCCACGAACTCGGCCGCCGGCCCCAACGCCGTCAACAACAGCGGTGGCCTTCCGAATTGGATGATGTATGCCCTGGGTCTTAACCCGTTTTCGACCCCCATCGTGACGGGCAGCGGCGTGGTCTTTTTCAACGGCAACAACATCATCAATGGCGCCACCAACACCATTGCCATCTATACGGCGGCGGAAATTGCCTTCAACACGCAGGTGGGCACCAGCTACCAGATTCAGGGCATGTCGGCCCTCACCGGCAGTTGGCAGAACATCAGCACCAACATCCCCGGCACGGGCGGTTCCATCAGTTATGTGACCCCGACGCGGAACAACGCGCAGATGTTCTTCCGCGTGGTGCACACGCCGTAATCGGGCAACATCACTTGACCACCCCCTTCCCGGCAACGGGAAGGGGTTTTTGTTTGCCGGTGAAGGCGGGAAAACTCTCAACAAGTTGGAGTTTTGAATTGGTTGACTGGCTGGGAATCAGTTTGCAGCGGGAGGCGCAGCCTTCATCTGCTCGAAGGCCGAAACCTGGGCCTGTAGTTGCGCGGCGAGAGCCTTGAGTTTTTCCGCCTGGTCCAACTGGACCTGCTGGAGATGTTTCATCGCGGCCTGCTGCTCCGCTTCGGACTGTCCGTTTTGCGCGTTGCTGGCTTGTTGTTGCGCGGCCTGAATCTGCTTCTCCATTTCGGCTCCGGCCTCGCTGAATTTTTCCACGGCGGCCTCGCGCAAAATTCTGATTCCATCCTCCAGCGACGTGCCATTGACATCGGGAATCAGACGCAGGATTTCATTGGTGGTTTCGGGGGAGACCGGGGGACTGGCCTTGACGACGGGCGATGACGGCGTGGCGGTCACCTGCAGAATCGCGCGGGCGAGGTCAAACGGCAGCGCCGGTTCCCATTCGGGCTGGAGTTGGGCCAGGGATTCCTTCCGCCCCCCGCTGGCGACGATGATTCCCCAAAAACAGGCGTCACCCTTGTCGAGGTTGAACGGACGGATGCCGGCGGCGGCGGCGGCGTCCGCGTTGGCTCGCGAAATCGAGAGGTTCCGGACCACGTGGATTTGGCGGCCATTGGCGCCTTGGAATTCGGACAGCAAATGGTCCACCCGCCGGGGAAAAGCCTTAAGCGGTTCCGCCGCGCTCCCCGTGGGAAGGACCGAATAAAACCGCAGTTCCACCGGCGAATTCAAATGGTGCAGAAGAGCCACGGTTTGATCGGAAAGTCCGGTGCCGCTCTGTCCCGGCGAAAAGTAACCCACGGTATGTGCGCCGTATTTGGCCTACGACGCCTTGAATCGTCTGACGAACATGGTTGACGGCGTGGGGACGACAGCTTACGGTTACGATGCTGTCGGCCAGCTTTTAAGTGAAGGCGGCCTGTGGGCCAATGATACCGTGAGTTACACTTACAACAATCGTTTGCGAACAGGATTGAGTTTGCAAGCGCCCAACGCCGATCCCTGGGCGCAAAGCTACGGTTACGATTCCGCCAGACGCCTGAACAGCGTTGCCTCACCGGCGGGCGCGTTCAATTACACGCTCGGAGGGGCGAGCGCCGCGAGTCCCCTGATTAAAAAGCTTTTGCTCCCGAATGGAGCCTTTATGACGAACAGTTATGACAACGTGGCACGGCTGTTGAGCACAGCATTGGCCAACAGCGGCGGCACGAATCTCGACTCGTATGCCTACGGCTACAATCAAGCGGGTCAGCGGACGAATGCAGTGCGCACAGCAGGCGATTACGTCAATTATACCTACGACAACATGGGTGAATTGATGACGACCATCGGCAAGGAATCCGGCGGTGTAACCAACCGTTGGCAGGAGCAATTTGGCTACACGTATGACGCAGCGGGCAACCTGAATTTCCGCACCAACAATGGATTGACTCAGACCTTCAACGTAAATAATTTGAATGAGCTGAGTACGATCAACCGGAGCGGGACATTGACCGTAGCGGGTACGACGGCCAGTCCGGCAACGAATGTAACGGTGAACACCAGCAATGCCATCCTCTACGCCGATGCTACGTTTGCGGCCACCAATATGCCGCTGGTGAACGGCACCAACACCTTCACGGCCATCGCCAAGGACAGTTACGGGCGAATTGCTACGAATACGGTCAACGCCTGGATGCCATTGGTGCCGACGTATGCGTATGACCTGAACGGGAATTTGTTGTTGGAACGGAATGCAGCCAATTCGATTACAAATCGTTGTTTTGCCTACGATAATGAGAATGAATTGACCAGCGTTTTCGTAACGAATGCTTGGCGCAATGATTTTGTCTATGACGGCAAGATGCGGCGCAGGATTGAAAAGGATTACATGTGGCAGAGCAGCACGTGGGTGGAGACCAACGAGGTGCATTACATTTACGACGGCAACGTGGTAATTCAAGAGCGGGACATAAACAACCTGCCGGTGGTGACTTACACACGGGGCAATGACTTGAGTGGAACGTTGCAAGGCGCGGGTGGGATAGGCGGGCTTCTGGCGCGCACGGACATGGGGCAATGGATTATCGGCAATTCATCGGCTCATACGTTCTATCATGCCGATGGGAATGGGAACATCACCATGCTTATAAACAGCAGTCAGGCGATTGTGGCGAAGTATTTGTATGATCCGTATGGGAACACGTTTTCCTTGAGTGGCTCACTTGGCGGCGCCAACAAATATCGCTTTTCCAGCAAGGAATGGAATGACAATGCTGGATTGTATTACTACCTCTATCGCTTCTATGACCCGAATTTACAGCGGTGGCCAAATAGAGACCCAATTGGCGAGCCGGGCTTTGAAGCGCTGCACACAGTTCCCACACCACCGCGATTCGGCAGTCGAGAACCGCTGTCCCCAAGCCGCTGGGTGAGTCGCGACCCGCGCGGACAAGCAGATCTTTATCTATTCGTTGAGAACAGTCCAATCACCGAATATGACATAGATGGGCGTGTTCTCGGTCGACGCGATCGTTCTTCCTGTGTTTTTTGGGACGCACTACAAAATAGCCCAAACAGATGCACGGCCGCTTATGCAACAGGGGCCGCTGTGGTTTGCAGGCTATTTGGCGAATCGCCTTGGGACCAGTGTCAGCGATGGTGTTTGCAGGCGACTTATACCACTTTCGGGGAGACTTGTAATACTCCATGCAGCCTTGCGCGGTTCGCTGCAAAAACAGCAGCACGCTATGCGGCATGCGCGGCAGCGTGCGCAATTGACACTCGCTAATCCGTGGATTCCAAAATTGTCATTCGTGTTCTCGCTGTTCACCTGGGCTTTCATACGCTCATGGTTTTAGTGTATTGTATAAGTCTCTTGGGAGTGTTTGCCCTCATTCCATTGGTCGGCTCTTACAATGCGTTCGTTTTGGGATTCATTGGTAAAAACGTCTTGGCCTCGGCCACTGCGGCCGCGATGTTGGGGTATCTAGTGTTTTTAGCGACGGGCTTTCTTTCCGGCTGGTCCATCTCGATGTTTCACCCGAAATCAGTTTGGATTCCCGCATTTGTCTCATTGCTTCTGAGCGGCGCACTTCTCATGGGCGCGACATGGATGCGTTACAAATATTTTGGAGTTTCCGGTTTAGAAACCATCCTTCCCCTCCCGGCCGCTAATGGCGGGACGGACGCGGACAAATTATCAATGGCCATGAAAAGGGAATATGAGCTTGTCGAGCCGCCTGCCCCCCCGTACCTCAAGGGAAAAGCTTCAGTCGTTCCATTGTCGGAACTTCAGCCATCGCTCCGCCTCTTGCAAAACGATTTTCAGATGCAAGGGGGCCCTTATGTTTATTGCAACCTGTCGCCGCAAATTTGGAATGGTCTGAGAAAAGACGTTGGAACATACCCTATTCTCTGGAGCACGCAGTCAGAGCCGTCTGGCAAGCGGTTAATCATTTCGGTCGATCTGAAAACGGATATGTTCAGTGTTGAGTTGGTAGACGACGAAACCCTTGATACTCTGTTGAGGGGGCTTGAAAAAGCAGTGCAAAAGCAAACGGACGATCCTGGTTTCAAATTACGATGAAAGCAGCAAACGTTTGGGTGTGATTGTAGATTGAACCCCCCACGCCAACCAATACAAGAAGTGTTACCCCTTAACCGGGCAAGGTTTTTTTGTCCGCTGAAACTCCGGCGGAACTCCGGCGGATGAACGCTGCATCGTCCGGGAAACTTCCGGTCAATGTCCGGTCACTGAACCGGCAACGTCCCGTCAGCCTCCGGGCAATCCCCCTCCGCTGGAGCGTGTCGTCATGCCGGCTGCGAAAGCAAAGGCCAGCCGTCCTGCCGTCACGCCCCCGGCCGCCCCCACTCCGCAAATTTGGAAAAGATGGGCGCGCGAATGGAGGCAGTTTGCCGCTTCGCGGGAGAGCACGACGCCGACGCTGGCGCGCCGCTTAGAAAGCGTCACGCCAAAGGCGACGAAGAGCGGCAATGGATTTGCCGCTAGTTGCGGCCACAGGTTGCTGGCGAAATTGCCGCCATTGACAGCCATTTAGCTGATGGACGCTATTTCCCTTATGCCACAGGGTGTTGACGGAAAATGTCTTTCGAAGGTTTGAAAAAGACTTTCCAAACCACTTCGCTTCTGGGCTGACGGCTTTCCTAAAAAACGGCTGTCATGGTAGAATTACCGATTAGACGCGATTCAATCCCGAACCGCCCTTGAACCTTGAAAGGAGATTCCCATGAGTGCTCACATCTATGAGCAGATTACCGAACGTATGATCACCTTGCTCGCGCAAGGCACAGTCCCCCGGCAAAAGCCGTGGAAGGCTCGCACCGGGTTGCCTCGTAATCTTGTCACGGAGAAACCGTATCGTGGCATCAACGTATTCCTGCTCTTGGCCATGCGCTACGAATCACCGTTCTGGCTTACGTTCCGGCAGGCGTTGCAGCTTGGCGGCACCATGCGCAAGGGCGAGAAATCGTGTCCCATCGTCTTTTGGAAACAGACGACCCTTGAGGACAAGGAATCCGGCGAGCCGCAGAAAAAACGGCTGCTCCGCTTTTACCCTAGCGGGGTGACCGGTCGTCGCTGCGCTTTGACGCGGCAAAAAGTTGAGGGTTAAATGTTAAAGAAACCGCATATAAAATCAAATAGTGAAGGTCAAAGTAATGGCGAAGATCTAAGTTACAGGCTTGTGCGCTTTGCGCCTTTTGTCCATCCTCCACAGCAGCCTTGCAGCGCAGGACGGTCGGCAATTTGTCTCCGGTGAATTCGTGTTTCACGCCGGCCGGCAAGAAATTATTTTGCGGCGGGAGGCGCGGCTTTCATCTGCTCGAAGGCAGAAATTTGGGCCTGCAGTTGCGCGGCGATTTGTTTGAGTTTTTCCGCCTGGTCCAACTGGACCTGCTGGAGATGTTTCATCGCGGCCTGCTGCTCCGCTTCGGACTGTCCGTTTTGCGCGTTGCTGGCTTGTTGTTGCGCAGTCTGAATCTGCTTCTCCATCTCGGCTCCGGCCTCGTTGAATTTGTCCACGGCGGCCTGGCGTAAAATTCTGAGTCCATCCTCCAACGACGTGCCATTAACATCGGGAATCAGACGCAGGATTTCATTGGTGGTTTCGGGGGAAACCGGGGGACTGGCCTTGACGACGGGCGATGACGGCATGGCGGTCACCCGCAGAATCGCGCGGGCCAAGTCAAACGGCAGCGCCGGTTCCCATTCGGGCTGGAGTTGGGCCAGGGATTCCTTCCGCCCCCCGCTGGCGACAGCGATTCCCAGAAAACAAGCGTCGCCCTTGTCGAGGTTGAACGGACGGATGCCGTTAGCCGCGGCGGCGTCCGCATTGGCTCGCGAAGTCGAGAGGTTCCGGATCACGTGGATTTGGCTGTCATTGGCGCCTTGGAATTCGGACAGCAAAAGATCCACGCGCCGGGAAAAATCCTGAAGCGGTTCCGGGGCACTGCCCGGGGGAAGGACCGAATAAAACCGGATCTCCACCGGCGAATTCAGATGGTGCAGAAGATCCACGGTTTGATCGGAAAGTCCGGTGCCGCTCTGTCCCGACGAAAAGAAACCCGCGGTATGTGCGCCGTATTTGAACCAGACGCCGGCCAGGACGGCTCCCAACAGGAAAACGGCCGGTACCAGAACCAGTGTGCGACGACCGGATGCCCTGACGGTTTGCGGGTCGGAAGTCCGGGGAGTGTTGGCGGAGGATGGTTTCATTCAGTATTGTCTTTTCCGCTTTTATTCTTCGGGCATTTTTCCGGTCTGTCAATTTCAGAAAATTCCGGGGCGGGTGGGCAGGCTGTCCCGGGACGCGGCGCCACGGGCAAGATTAGGCAATATTTGGCAAGTATGAAGCAAGAGAGGGTTGGTGTGCGCGCCGGGCGTGAGTATCCTTCAAGCAAAGAATATGTTGAACAAAGTTCCATTTATTGTTCTTTGTTCTGGTGTTGCAAAGTTGCATCCAACAGTTCGACGTGCGCCGCGCTGCCTGGCTAAGAATGGGAGACGGCTCAGTTGCGATATGATGAACCGCGTCGGGGCTTTGTCGTCCAACCAGATGCCATGGTCAATTCTGATGGCGGGGATTTTTCTCACTGCATCGTCCCTGATGGCCCAATCGATCCAACACCTGGGCACCACCCAGCCAGGAGGGATGCCAGGATTGCCGGTTTTGAGCGGTATTGAACGACTGACCAACGGCATCCGCATCAGTTGGGACGGGCCGTCCGGTTACTATCAGGTGTATCAGAAAAGCAACAGCCTCAATGCCCCGTGGGTGGCACTGGGCAAGGCTACCAATCTGGTCCGCTACGCCGTCATTACAAAGCTTTACAGTAATGCTTTCTTCCACGTCTCCGGTCCGGCGCCAAAATATGCCGGCTTGAAGGTCTGCCTCACGTGTCATTTGAGCATCTGCCAGTACGTGACGAACACGCCCCACGCCAGCGCCTTCAGCAGTCCGGCGTTCCAGGCCGCCGGCGGCCAGACCAACAGTTCGTGCCTGCCCTGCCACACAGTTGGCTATGGTTTGCCAAGCGGATTCAGTTTCACCAACCAGAACGGAGTTTTTTCCTACACCACCAACCTGAGCGGGGTGCAGTGCGAAAATTGCCACGGTCCGGCGGCCAATCATGCTGCTGCCACCGATGACCCCACCGCGGTCCCGCAGGTTGACATTGCCGCCACGGTTTGCGGCGGCTGCCACACCGGCCCCATGCAGCCCACGTACGAGGAATGGATCACGAGCGGCCATGCCACCGTGGTGCCGGATGCGCTGCAAGTGATGAGTTCGTCCGCCACCAACATCAGCAGTTGCGGCCAATGTCATTCCGGCTCCGTCCGGCTCGCCTTGATCAACGGTCAAAATCCACTCACGCTCACGAACGACCTGAACGTTGCCATCACCTGCGCGGTTTGCCACGATCCGCACCAGACCAATTCCAATCCGGCGCAGCTCCGCAATCCCCTGTCTTCCACCAACTATTTTTCCCTCGCCACGACGGACGTGTTCACGAACATATACAACGCGAACACCAACATCAATCTCTGCGGCCAATGCCACAACGATGCCGGTGCGAACTATACGAACACCGCATGCGCGCCACATCATTCCCTGCAATACAATTTCCTGCTCGGCTCCGTCGGTGAATTGCTGGATGGCCCGGCCACCTTCAATCCAGGTACGCATGCGGGGCTGCCGGATTCCGCCCAACACTCAATTTCCGGCACGTTTTACCTGACCAATCAATGTGCGGACTGCCATATGCAACAGGACGCTCCGCCGGCCACCACCCACAGCCATACGTTCGAGATTACTTCCTACAATGTCTGCATGAACTGCCATCTCACTCAGCCTGGACAGTCGGCGTCCAGCATCTCGAACAACGTTTCCCTTTTGATTTACGAACTGAACCTATGGGCCGCCACCGAAGCGCCCCCGGCGTTGCAGACCAACGGAGCCGTCATCTGGGAATACACAACACCGGGCGGATTGGTTTGGCAGACCAACTCGATGGGCTACGTGACCAACTGGACTCAGGTGGCCCAAGTGAATTTCAGCGGGCCAAATGCCGCCGGCCAGGCCTTGATTCCGGACCCAATCAAGCAAGCCCGATTCAATTTATACCTGGTATTGAACGACGGCAGCTTCGGCGCCCACAATCTGGCCTTTGCCCTCAATCTGTTATACGCGGCTCAAACCCTGGTCGAGGAGGAATTGTACCAATAGAACGGGGGCGTTTTTCAAAGCGTGAAATGAACGATAACAAACAATCCGCATGACAGAACTGCCATTCATCAAACACCCGCCGCCGCGCGGCAAACACGGTCGGAACCTGGCGCTCGCCGCCGGCGCGGTCGTTCTGCTGGTGGCGGCGATTTCCTGCAGCAGCATCAGCCGCCAAGCGGTGGTGCTCCCGGATGTGCCGGGGGCGAAATATATCGGTTCCACGGAATGTGAGCAGTGCCACGATGAAATTTGCCGCAGCTTCAAGACCGCCGACCATGCCCGACTCATCGCACAGGGCAAGAACGGGCTCGACGCCGGTTGCGAGTCCTGCCACGGACCTTGCAGTTTGCATTCGGATTCCGGTGGCGACGTCAAGCCGCCGTACAGCTTCACCGCCGGCCGACCACTGCCGGAGGCGTTGAGCGGGCGTTTTCCGCTCGAACCGGCGCGCGCAATCGAGAAAGCCTGTTACCAATGTCACATGGACGTGCGCGGCCAGTTCAACCTGCCCAACCACCATCCTGTGCCCGAAGGCCGGATGACTTGCACCCTGTGTCATCCCCCACACAAAGGCATCGCCTTTGCCGGCGGCAGCACCCGGTTGCTGTCGCAGGAGGAAAACTGCCTCCAATGCCATCCTTCCCAACAGGGACCTTTTGTCTTTGAGCACGAGGCCATGCGCGAAGGCTGCACCACCTGCCATTCCCCACACGGCAGCGTTAATGTCAAATTGCTCACCGAACGCAACGCGAACCTGTGTTTGAAATGCCACTTCCAGCAGGTCAAGAACGGGGCGATTCTGATCGGCGGGGTGGATCATACCGCGCGGCTGAGCCAGGGCGCCTGCTGGAGTGCTGGTTGTCATGAGGCGGTTCACGGCTCGCGCGTGAGTCCGTCCCTCAGATTTTAATCAACGCCGCGGAAGCCGATGAAAACAAAATATCGAAAGTCAAAATCGCTTCGCGTCGGAGGGCGGAAACCCGGCTTCGGCCGGTATCTCGTCGGAGTGTCCTTGATTGTCTTCGGCGCACCAGCGGCGCGGGCGGGCGACGCGATCACCCCGGCGCAGAGTTTCGAGGGCGGCACCAACACGTACAGCAATTGGATCGAGCTTTCCACCGGCGGCATGTTGACCACGGGCTATGCGAACCAGGCGGAACAGGGTCAGCAACTCAACAGCGGCCTCTTTGGCGGCATTTCCGACCTGCATTACGAGACCGATGTTGCCAAAAAAACCACCTTTACGCTGGATGGCCACTCCATCTTCGACAATCATGATTACAGTGTGGGCCTCGGGTTGGTCCGCGAGGACTTCGGCTTTCTCCGTTTCAACATTGAGAATTTCCGCACCTGGGATTCCGGCACCGGCGGGTTCGTACCGTCGGACGGGATTGCCTATTCGCTGCCTGGCGGCGCCCTGACGCTGGATCGCGGCCAGATTTCATTTGAAGCGGGACTGACCAAACCCGACCTCCCGCAAATCACATTCAAATACACTCACAGCTACCGGAATGGCGAGGAAAGTTCGACCCTCTGGGGGCCGGTCCACGATCAAAACCAGAATATCTACCGGCCATATCCGGGGATTTACAACTTGGACGAAACATCCGACGCGTTCCAACTCGACGCGACTCATCATTACAAAGAAGTGAATTACGGGGCGGGGGTCAGCTATGAAACGGGGAATTTGAACGACGCTCACCTGCTTACCTTCTTCTCAGGGGAACCCGTTCAACAGAGAGTCACCGACCAGGAAGGCACGTCCTACGACATCTTCAGCACCCATGCCTTTGCCGAATCCTGGATCAAGAACAACCTGTTCCTGTCCGCCGGATTCATGTTTGCCAATCTCGACGACACGTTCACCGGCAGCCGGATTTACGGGGATGATTTTGATGTGGCATATTCGCCGACTTATCCGGCCCTCGGTTTTGGCTACACCGACCTCAATGGCAGCGCCTACGAACACCAGTATATAATGAATGTCAACCTCCTGTCGCTGCCCACGAAGACATTCACCATAAGCCCTTCGATCCGGGTGCAACAGGACTGTTGGAACGCCAATTCCGCCGGCACCGGCACTATGTATGATCCGGCTTCGAATTCAAGTTACCAACAGGATTTCACCGACAACAGCGGACGTGATTCACTCGACGTGTGTGAACGTCTGGATTTCCGCTACACCGGCGTGACCAACTGGGTCTTCAACGCCGGCGGCCAATGGACGGAAGGCCAGGGAAATCTGCACGAAAACGGGGGCCTGACCCAGATCAACGGCATCGGCCCTGTTCCGGTGCAATTCGCGACCGATGACTCCCGCTTTTTTCAAAAATATCTTATCAGCGCCCGATGGTATCCCGTCCGGCACGCCAGCCTGGACATCGGCGGCTACTATAAAAATAACACCTACAACTACAACAATACCCAGGACAATACCCCGAATGATTTAAGCACGGGCAACGCCTACCCGGGTTTTATCCTCTATCAGGGATTTGAAACCTGGGACGGCAACGCCCGGCTCACGCTGCGCCTGCCGAAAAACATCACGCTCGTCAGCCGCTACGAATATCAATACTCCACCATCAACACGCGGCCCGACCCGGTCTCGGGCTTGAGCCAGCAGGAAACCTCCCAGATGAACACCCAGATCATCGGCCAGAACGCCAGTTGGACGCCCTTGAACTGGCTCGGCCTCCAAGCGGGATTTAATTACGTCCTCAGCACCACGAAAACGCCCGCCTCCGATTACACCCAGGCCGTGCTCAATTCGCAAAACAATTACTGGACGGTGAATTTCAATTCCGATTTTGTGCTGGACGACAAGACCGATTTGAACGTCGGTTACTTCTATTACCGTGCCGACGACGGCCAGAACGGCATTGTTGGTGGCCTGCCGCTCGGAACCGATGCACAGCAAAACAGCGTTACCGCGTCACTCACCCGCCGCATTAGTAAAAACCTGCGTCTCACCCTGAAATACGCCTTCACCGATTACTCCGATTACGCATCAGCCGGCGCTTTCAGTTACGATACCCATGTCATTTTTGCCAGCCTCCAATACCGTTTTTAACCGGCACCCGGACGGCGCGTCCGCTGCGCGGCGTTGCCCGAGTCACACCGAACCGTGATTGGCGGTGCGAATCTGACAGAATAAACTTGAATGTTCATCAATTCGTAACCTAATTTCCGTATATGCCAGACTGTTTGATTAAAAACATCCCTGGCCACCCTGCGCGGTGGCCGTTGGTTTTAGCCCCGCTGCTCGCGCTGCTCGTGGCCGGTTGCCACCGTGATGAAGTCAAAGTCTATCGCGTCGCCAAGGACCAGGACCAGCCACAGCAACAAACGGCACCCGCCCTGCCCACCGACTCGCCCAACCCGTCGTTGCCGCCGGGACATCCGGACATCTCGTCCGCATCCACAGCTCCGCTGCCTGCGGCATCGGCATCCGCCCTGCCGCAGTTGACGTGGAAAACCCCGGACGGCTGGACGGAAGTCCCGCCCGGTCAAATGCGCGTGGCGTCGTTCAAGGTGAATGGCGTGGACGGTAAATCGGCCGATGTGAGCGTCATTCCCCTGCCCGGCCTGGCCGGGAGCGACGACGCCAACGTCAACCGCTGGCGCGGCCAGGTTGGCCTGTCGCCCGTGTCGCCGGACGAACTGAGAAAATCCACGGAAAGTGTCGAAGCCGGCGGCCAGCCCGCGCAGCTTTACGACATCGCCGGCCAAAACCCCGGCAGCGGTGACGCGGAACGTATTCTGGGTGTGATCCAGCATCGTGACGACATGGCCTGGTTTTTCAAAATGACCGGTGACGCCGGGTTGGTCGAAAAGCAAAAGCCAGCCTTTGTCGCCTTCCTTGAATCGTTGAATTTCGTCGCTGCGCCGACGCCGACGGCCTTGCCGGCGTCGCATCCGTCGGTCGGCGACATGGGCATGGGTGCGTCCCCGGCCGCCACCCCGATTTCCAGCGAAGGAAAGCCGAACTGGCAGGTGCCGTCCGGCTGGCAGGAAGTTTCCGGCGGACAATTTCTCGTCGCCAAATTCGTGCTCACCGGCGAAGGCGGCAGCACGGCGGCCGTCAACGTCAGCAGTTCCGCCGGCGAGGGTGGTGGTTTGATCGGCAACGTCAACCGCTGGCGCGGCCAGCTAGGCCTGGCGCCGGCGTCCGAAGCCGAAGTGAACCAATCGGTCACAACGATTGACGTGGCGGGTGGCAAGGCATCGCTGGTGGACCTGAGCGGCACGGATGCCCGGACCGGCCAGCCCGTCCGGCTCATCGGCGTGATTGTCCCGCAATCCGGCCAGACCTGGTTTTACAAACTGATGGGCGACGCGAAGGTGGTCGAGAGCCAGAAGGCCGCGTTCACTCAATTCGTCCAAGGCGTGAAATATTAAAATGCTTGCGAGCTTATACCGTTTTTTTTCTTCGCTCAAGCTCACCGTCACGTGCCTGGTGCTCGGCTGCGTGATTGTATTCTGGGGCACCATCGCCCAGGTACATCTCGGCCTGTATAAAGCCCAGAACGAATTCTTCCGCAGCTTTTTCGTTTATTGGACGCCAACCGGCTCCAGCTTCCACATTCCCATTTTCCCTGGCGGTTACTTCATCGGCACCGTCCTGCTCATCAACCTGTTCGTGGCCCATTTCCGCTATTATCAGCCCGGCAAAAGAAAAATCGGCATCCTGCTGATCCATCTCGGCATCGTGCTGCTGTTGCTCGGACAAATGCTGACCGATTTCCTGTCCCGCGAAAGCGCCCTGCACCTGCGAATCGGCGAGACAAAAAATTACTCCGAGGCCGAACGCGCCTTCGAACTGGCGGTCCTCGACACGAGCGACCGGGACTCCGACAAAGTCGTTGCCATCCCCTGCAGTCTCCTCGTCCGGCGCGGCGAAGTGGGCGACCCCGAAATGCCGTTTCGCGTGCGCGTCAAAACCCTTTACGCCAATTCATTGCTCGGACAGCAGGCCCAGCCAGGCTATGAGCCGGTCAAAACCACCGCCGGCACCGGCTCCGGCATCTGGTGGCGCGAAGTCCCGCGCGAAACCGAAATGAACCGGATGGATATGCCGTCGGCTACCGTCGAAATCCTCGCACCCCAGGGTTCACTCGGCACCTTCCTCGTTTCGGCCTGGCTGGACCAGCCGCAATCGTTTACCTGCAATGGCCGTGCTTATGAATTGTTGCTGCGCCAGGAACGTTATTACCTGCCGTTCAGCCTCCACCTCATCGAGTTCCGGCATGACAAATATCCCGGCACCGACATCCCTAAAAATTTCTCCAGCCGCGTCCGGCTGCAAAATCTGGAGAACGGCGAGGACCGCGAAGTTCGTATCTTCATGAACAACCCGTTGCGCTACGCCGGTGAAACATTTTATCAGGCCAGCTTCGACCCCGACGACCACGGCAGCGTGCTGGAGGTGGTGCACAATCCGAGCTGGCTGACGCCCTATTTCTCGTGCGTGCTGGTGGCGGTGGGCCTCGTCATCCAGTTTCTCAGTCACCTGGTTCCCTTTTTGAAACGCCGGATGGTCGGTTCCGAGACCACCGCTGCCGTCCTGCCGACCGATGGCATAGTGCGTCGTGTCGTGTTGGACCCGCGGGGCGCTGGCGCTCCCAGGAAGGAGAAAAAGCAACCATGAAAAAGTGGATTCCCCTCATTCTGGTTGTGGTGATGGCGGTCTGGGCACTGTCCGGCCTGCGCCAGCCGCCGGAAGCCGGCTTTGACACCCACGCCTTCGGCAAGCTGCCCGTTCTCATGAACGGCCGCTTCCAGCCGTTCGATTCCGTCGCCCGCAATTCCCTGCTCCAAATCCGCACCAAACAAACCGTTCTCGCAGACGAAAATGGAAAGACCGAAACGCTGTCTGCCATGGACTGGCTGCTCGAGGTGATGATGAAACCCGAGTCGGCCGACAACCGGAAAGTCTTCCGCATTGACAACAACGAGGTCACCGAATTGCTCAAACTGCCGGACAACCAGAAATATTACTCCTTCAACCAACTCCGGCCGCAGTTGGATGAGATTGAAAAGCAGGCCAATCGGATTGAGCCCCTCGATGCCTCCAAACGCACCGTCTTCGAATCGCAGTTGATGAAGCTTTACGAGACCATGAACCTGTATGAACGGCTCGAAGTCAGCCTCAAACCACCGGCTTCGGACGATTTCGCGGCCGAACTGGATGCCTACCAGAAGATCATCGTGCCGGGCATTGCCGCCGTGAATGCCCGCGACGCCGGCCAAAAATTCGACCAGGCTGCCTTCGACACCCTGCTGGGTTTCATGGGCGGTTACAACACCGTCGCCAGCTTTGCCCTGCCGCTGACCATTCCGCCTGTGGCCCCCGGCCTGCCGCGTGACGCCTGGCAGAACATCGGCACCAACCTCATGCAAACCGCGCGCACCGGCGAATTCAACCCCGCGACAAGATTTTATGCCGGGATGGTCACCGCCTATCGTTCCGGGCAACCGGATGATTTCAACCGCATCGTCGGCGAATACCGCGCCTGGCTGGCCGACCGCTTCGCGCCGCAGTTACGCAAGGCGGGCCGGGAATGTTTTTTCAGCACCATGGAACCTTTCTACAAGGCGACGGTCATTTATGTGCTCGCCCTCGTCCTGGCCCTGCTCTCGTGGTTCAACCGGTCCGACTGGCTGCGGCGTTCGGCGTTTTATCTCGTGATTCTGGCGTGGGTGATTCACACCTTCGGCCTCGTTTTCAGAATGTATCTGGAAGGCCGACCGCCGGTCACCAATCTCTATTCCTCCGCCATCTTCATCGGCTGGGCCGCAGTGATCCTGGGGATGGTCCTGGAGAAAATTTATCGTGACGGCATCGGCTGTGTTGTCGCGGCGTTCGTCGGCTTCGTCACCCAAATCATCGCCCACAACCTCGCCTTGAGCGGCGACACCATGGAAATGATGCGCGCCGTGCTCGACACCAATTTCTGGCTTGCCACCCACGTCGTCACCGTCACCCTCGGCTACGCCTCCACTTTTGTGGCAGGGTTCCTGGCCATCATATACATCCTGCGCGGCGTGTTCACCACCACGCTCACGGCGGAAACCGGCAAGTCCCTGGCGCGGATGGTCTATGGCATCGTCTGTTTCGCCACCTTGTTCAGCTTTGTGGGCACCGTGCTGGGCGGCATCTGGGCCGACCAGTCGTGGGGCCGGTTCTGGGGGTGGGACCCGAAGGAAAACGGCGCGCTGCTCATCGTGCTTTGGAATGCCACCATCCTCCACGCGCGCTGGGGCGGTCTCGTGCGCGAACGTGGCCTCATGAACCTCGCGGTCGTCGGCAACATCGTCACCAGCTTCTCCTGGTTCGGCGTGAACATGCTCGGCATCGGCCTGCACAGCTACGGATTCACGGACGCGGCGTTCAAATGGCTGACGCTCTTCATTGGCAGCCAGCTCGCCATCATCTGCCTCGGCCTGTTGCCCGTGAAAATGTGGCGGAGTTTTTAGTCCCGGCCCTCGCCGCAATCCTGATCAACCGCGGAAGAGATTGGAATCACCTAAAGCCCGCCCGTGTGGCAATCAGAGCAGGACAGATCGTAATCCCCCCCCACGTGCTTGAAGGGTTGACCGCCGGGCGTCAGTTGTTGTAATTCCGGGCCGCTGCCCTGGGCGAGGATGGTGTGGCAGGAGTTGCAATCGTTGGCTTTGATGGTCCGACCGTCCTCGGCTTTGTGGTTGCCATCGTGACACCGGAAACAGCCGGGCCAGATCATGTGGCCGAGGTTGTCCGGATAAACGCTCCAATCGGCATTCATTTCCGGAAAGAAATTGTCGCGGTAAATCTGTTGCACCACCGGGATCACGTCGCGAATGCGCGGATCATGGGGATACCGCTCCGCCAGCGCGGTGGCGATGCCGTCGCGCGCCTGGGTGCCGGTGCTGTATTTGCGGGTGAGGACATAGACCGTGTTGGTTTTGATCCAAGGGATGGTGCGATCAATCTGGCCGAGTTCCATGGCGAGGTTGACGGCCTGGTCCGGCGGCACGTAACGATGCGACGGACGGTTGTGGCAATCCATGCAATCCATTTTGCGGATTTCAAACCCGGAGACGTCGTTGGTGAACTTCGGGGTGCGATAAACCGTGACGACGCCCTGCTGGTCGGTGATCCGTACCCAGGGGATCTTCTGCCGGGCCACATCCGTTGCAATGTATTCCACCTCGTTCCCCACGACCATGTGCCAGTGAATGCCGCCGACCGGGCCGCGGGAGGGGTCGGCGCCCCCGATCTTGATCGAGAGCCGGATGGAATACGGCGAGTTGGATGCGTCGCCTTGAAAATAATTGAACGTGCGGTCGAGATTGCCGGAGAATTTTTGCGGCCAGTGACATTGTTCGCAAGTTTCGCGGGCAGGCCGCAGGTTTTTGATGGGGGTTAAAATGGGCCGGGGATATTTGTTGAAGGCGACGGCATAGACCTGGTAGGAACCGGAGAGTTTTGAACGGACAAACCAATTCACCCCCGGACCGACGTGGCAGGCCACGCAGGCCACCCGGGCGTGCGGTCCGTGGTCGTGGGTCGTCAATTCCGGTTTCATGACGCCGTGGCAGGTCGCGCCGCAAAACTGGACCGATTCCGTAAATTCAAATGCGTTGTAAGTGCCCACCGCCGAGAGCATGATGAACAGCAGGCTGCTGATGACGAAGGTGACAAGAATGCGGCGGTCGCGCGGGCGGGAAAGATCAATTTGCACCGCGGCAACCATGGAAGCACTTCCCATGCGCTTGTGCCGCGTGCGCAGCATACCGATCAAAGTCAAAATGAACCCGAAAACGAGAAACGCCGGGGTCACCATCCAGGTCAGGATGCTGATGTAAGGATTTGAAAAATGCGCGACCGCATCCAGCATGAACAGCAGGACGAAAGAGAACAGGCTACCGATCACCACGACCAGCCCGGTCAAACTCATCCAATTTTGCAGCAAAGACGGCCGGTGAGGCGGCTTTCCCGCGTTCTCGTTATTCATATATCGGTCAAATTGCCGGTAGTGTATCATTTTGTTCGGAGTTCCGCGTTCACGCGGCCTTGGAACCGCCTAAAGGCGGAACTCCAAACTCCAAAATGAGTCACTACCAAATTGCCATGGTCGGAATTTGCCCGGCTCCGCGTTTGTCAGTTTTCCCGCAGACAGAGGGTTCCACTCCCGGCTGCTGAGGCATTTTCCGCCCGGCGCCGCCGGATTCATTTCGACTGGTCCAGAAGCAACCAACACCGCCGCCGTGCTCGCGGTCGGGTCATTCACCCGGCAAGGGCCGCCGGGATCACTTACTTCTTAAACGTCCGCACGTACGCGACCAAACCCTTGATGTCGTCGTCTGACAGATTTTCAGCCGGCTTCATCAGGGTCTTGCCATCCGCGTCCTTCATCCCCTCCTTGATCGCCTTGAACGCGGCATCGTCCTTCATTTCTGCCTGGACTTTGGCATCCGTGAAGTCCTTGACGCCAAGCTTCTGGCCTATTTTGGTGTCACCTTTGCCGTCGGCGCCATGGCACTTGGCGCAGGCATTGGCGTAGGTGGTTTTCGCGTCATCCGCGCGAGCGGACAGTGCGGCAACGGTCATTGCCGCGATGCCAAGAACGAGTAATTTTTTCATAAGCGCATTTCTGTTTGGTCAACCAATCAATTTCGGTCATCATGCCCATCATCGGGAACCCCGGAATTCTCCCGAAATTCCGTTCTTCATTCAAGCACGTTCCCGCCTGTGTTGCCGAAGTCGGCAGCCCCCCGACTCCACCAGGCTCGCCAGCAGCAGACGCAAAATCCCGGTATCCGACACTTCGGCGCGGCGAAGGCCTGCGAATTGATTTCGCCCGGATTTTCCGGCGAACAGACACTGACACAGACATTCTCATTCCACCTCACCGCCTGGGCCTTTCCAATCTTGTTGAAGGCTTGTCATTTTTTGACGTGGCGCATCGTCCAAGGTGGCAAGCCCGTTCCCACCGCCACTGGAAATGACGGGCGCGAAGTGACAGAAACCGGCCCCCCAAGCGATGAAAAAGCGCGCGGCACGGCAGACCGGACGACCGGATGCCAAAGCGGACCTTTTCGATCAGGCCTGGGTTGTGGAACTGGTCTGCGGGACATGTCCGCTGGTTGGCAGGCGCTCGGACAGAAACAGTTTCACCAGCACCGTCAGAATGATGAAGGGCAGGCACATGATGACGGCGCTGATGAGCCAGCCTTCCTGTCCGGCAAACTCCATTTTGTAACTCATCACGCCGCGCAGGCTCTTGGAGAAAAACTGGCCGCCCATGACGACGTTCCACCGCATCGCCAGCACGCCGAGCAGGATCATCGCTCCGCTGCAGAAAATCATGCGCCGCCGGACCAGCTCCGGCACGCGCCGGCGCAGAATTTGGAGTGATCCCAGCATGAGCAACGGCAGCAACGTGCCGATGCCAACCTGTCCGATATTCAGCGTGTAAAAAAGTTTCTCGCGGATCATGGTCTGCAACACCGCGAAGCCCTCCTCCGCCGCATAGCCGCGATGGACCACGTCCAACCCTTCAACGACGGCATCCACCACCAGCGCGTAGAACAGAAACATCGCCATGGTGTCCAGGCAGCGCATATCCACGGTCTTGCGGCGGATCCAGGTCAGAACGATGTAGTTGAACACGCAAAGCGCGATGCCCGATACGATGGCTGACAGAATAAACATGATCGGCATCAGCACGTTGCCCCACCAGGGATTGGCCTTGATGGAGCCGAAAATGAAACCGACATAGCCGTGCAACAAAAAGGCTGACGGAATTCCGACAATCGAAAGGATCCACTCCATCTTCATATCCAGCCGCACACTTTGCTCCGACACGTCGGTCACACCCAGAGTCAATGCCCGATAGATGATCCCCCTGAAGCCAGACGTGGTTTTTGACCATTTCACGAAGTCCTGACGGTAATCGAACCACAGCTCCAGCAGCAGGACCGCCATCAAATACCAGGCATAGACGAAGCCGAAAATCGCCATGGGGGAAGTCATGTGCGGTGTCGTCATGATCTCGTAGCACCGCTCGGGATGCCCCAGATGACACAGCAGCGGCAAGGTAGCGCAAAGCAAAAACGCCAGGGCCGTCAACATCGAGAGCCGATACACCGGTTCCAGCGCCTTGACATTGAACACGCGCACCAGCGAGGCCATGATGAAGGCGCCCGCCACCAGTCCGGTGATGTAGGGATAAATGACAATCAACGTGCTCCAGACCGGGTGAAAGCTGGCTTCATTGGGAAACACATACCCCTCAAACTGCGGCAGAGCTTCGACGACGATATTGGTTACCTCGCCAGTCATGTTACCTTACCTCCTTGTCCAAGCCGGCGTAGAGAACGCGGGGTTCGGTGCCCAGATGCGGCTTGAGCACCTGCACCCGGTTTTTTTCGTAAAATTTCTGGAGCGGATCAGCGGCCGGCAAATTTTTCAAATCGCCAAATATGCGCGCCTCCGCCGGACAAATCTCGACGCAGGCAGGCTTCAGTCCGCGCGTAATGCGATGATAGCACAGGGTGCATTTTTCAGCGGTCTTCGTGACGGGGCTCAAGAACCGGGAGCCATAAGGACAGGCCTGAACACAGAAGGCGCAGCCGATACAGTATTTCGGGTCAATCAGCACCGCGCCATCCGGCGCGCGAAATGTCGCGCCGACCGGACACGCTTGGACGCAAGGCGGATTCTCGCACAGGTTGCACAGCTTCGGGACGAAGAACGCGTGCTCAATCTGATCCTTCGGCAAGGGCGGTTCGGGGAAACCGTGCATCCCGCCGTTGGGAGAATCCACCAGCGCCTCGCCCCGGGTTTGATCCGAGCCTGGTTTCGGCTTGGGGATGATGTAACGCTCAATCCAAGTGCGGAAATAAGGCCCCTCCGGCACGCCGTTTTCCCGCTTGCACGCCTCCACACAAAGCCCGCAGCCGATGCATTTGTTGTCATCAATGCACATGAGCCATTTATGCTTCGTCGGGTCGTAGCCGTTGGGCGCGGTTGTAGAAACAAATACTTTTTGCACCACCGCTTTGGCCTTGCGCGCGACCGACAGGGTGAGCACGCCCGCCAGAGCGCCGCCCAGTTTGGCGAGAGCACTGCGCCGGCTAAATTGAGTTTTCATGGAGTTTTGGTGGGTTCATGCGGCACGTGGCACTCGGTGCACTTTCCGCTGTAATGATCTTTGACGACGATTTGCTTGAACCACGCCGGACGGGCCGGATTGGCTTCGTGGCACCGGATGCAATGGCTGCCGGTCGCCTTGACCGGCAGGATGTCCGGGTTGTCGCAATGCTCCCGGCTTACGCCGTGGCAGGCCTCGCAGGAAAGCGTCTTGTGCGCATCCGCCGCCAACTTGTGCAGGATGTCGGAGTGACATTCATCGCACGCCTTCTTGCCTGCAAATACGGGTGGCCGCGCCGCAATTTCCCCCAGTGCCGCTCCGCGATACCAGCCGTATTGACCAAAGGACGGCGGGGTAAGGAAAGCCCGTGCGACCAGATATGACCCGACGATAGCCAGCGTCAGCAAAACCAATCGCAGAATTTGCGGTGGCAATTTGAAGGGACGCATCATGCGGGACTTTCGTTTGGCTTTTCAGAGGGACGAGGGCTGCCTTTCAAAATTGCCGCTCCAGCAACCCCCCCGTCGAGCAACCGTGTTACGCCTTCAAACCACGGACGTAGGCGACCAGAGCCTTGACCTCGTCATCCGACAGGGGGGCATCCGCCCCGGTAACGAACGGCTTCATCAAGGTCTTGCCATCCTGATCTTTCTTTCCTTCCTTGATGGTCTTGATGGCCTCTTCATCCTTGATGGCTGCCTGAACCTTGGCGTCCGTGAAATCCTTGACGCCCAGTTTCTGGCCAATTTTGGTCTGGCCTTTGCCGTCCGCGCCGTGGCACTTGGCGCAGAGCGAATCCCAGTTCGCTTTGGCATCCGCAGCCGAGACGTTCAGCGCAGCGGCGAAGCCGAGCATGATTGCAAGTGCAAGTATCTTTTTCATCGTCTATTTCTGTGTTTGTTGATGTCTGCCGGCGTCGTTTTCGCGCCTTCCAAACAGCAAGATTACTGAAGGTCAGCAAAACGACTAACCGTGTTTTGGCTAAACCTTGACAATTTTTGAATTCACTTTCCGTATTATTAAAAATTAGTCACTCAGATTAACTGATGCCTGATTTTATTGGCATTCCAGAGCTTTGGAACCGTGCCCCTCCGCTGCGGGAGGGGTTTTGCCGGGAGGGCAAATCTGGCGTGACGTGAGTTCGTTTCTCAAGCCGCTTGCGGGTGTTTGTCGGCAGCCGGATTGGATACATCGTTCCCGGCCTTTTGCCGAAAAGCATGTGGCAAAGTGCCGCCGCCACGACGGCTTGACGCGGCGCCGGGATTTCGTTTCCGGCAAAGACCGGGATACAGGCCCTGCGCTTATTTGCCGTCATGAATTTTGCCGCTTCCTTTGAGCCGCCGGTCGCGTGACCGACGCTGTAGGAATGCGCGCCTGTCCCGGCCGGTTTGCCATTGTCCACTTTCTGGTATTCGGGTGGATTGGGCGCCTTCCCCAACGTCGTACAGCCTTGCATCCGTTACAGTTCCTTTGGCCTCTTTCCTGCTCTAACCAGGGCGACCGTTGCCCGATATGAACGAAATTGACATCATACGCCTGACATCGGGGCTACTGCAATTCGGGGTGGCTTGGTACGCGCTGCGCCTGGGCCGGCTTTTCAAGTCAACGCTCATAGGGTGGTTGTTTTTTAGCGCCCTCTCAGTTCTGGCGCTGTTGAGTTTGTTTCTCGCGGTAGAACCATTTGACGCCGGCGCCCAGTGGGGAATCAAAGTGGACATCCTTTACTCGCTGGTGTTGCTTGCGGGTGTGATGCGCTTTTATTCCGTCCTCAAGAACTTTTTGCGGGAAGAGGAGGGGAAACGGGAGGCGCTGGACAAATGGGAATCGCAAGTCAAGGAACAGTGGATGGAATTGATCAAAGCCAACGAAAAACTGCGCCAGACGGTCAACCGGCTGGAAACGGAAATTGCCGAACGGAAACAGGCGCAGGAACAGGGGGAGAAAAATTTACAGGCGCTCCTGGCCGCGTCGCGCCAAAACGAGAAGCCCTTGCCGCTGGCCGTAACCGGGCTGGAAACAGAAGTGATCGAACGGAAACCCGCCGCCCCGGTGCCGGAACCGGCGGAGAAGAACGGTGAACATCCACTGACCGCCCCGCACAAAAACGGCGCGGATTTGCAACCCTTGGCCGCCGGATTCGACACGGCAATTATCACGCAGGAGTCGGTAGAGAAACCGGCTGAGAAGAACGGCGAGACCCCACTGAGCGCGCCGTGCGAAAACCGGGAGGAATCGCGGCAACCCGCTTTCGTACCCGGAAGGAAAATTGCCGAACGCAAACCAAGCCAGACGAGGCGGAAAAAACCTCCCCAAACACGCCGAGCACCCCGCGGACAGGGTCAAAAGGTCCGCACGGCTTCCATTCCACAATTTGGGGTTTGATTCCGCGAAACAGATTTGCCAAGTCGAACGGCGTGACAAAGGGGGATGGATCCCGGTAAAACCACAAACTTTGCGCGTATCACACGGGTGAACTGCATCCGTATGTGTGCGGCAATTTCAGATGCTTTTAACCGGGTCGTAATTCAAATAGGGCCCAAGCCATTTCTCCGCCTCTTGCAAAGTAATGCCTTTGCGCCGGTGATAATCAAGAAGCTGGTCGCGACCGAGTTTGCCTACGGCGAAATACTTTGATTCCGGGTGTGCGAAATAGAGGCCGCTCACCGAACTCCCTGGCCACATGGCGAAGTTCTCGGTTAATTTGATGCCGGCATTTTTTTCCACATCGAGAAGGTTCCAGAGCGTCAGCTTTTCCGTGTGGTCAGGGCAAGCGGGATAACCCGCCGCCGGGCGGATGCCGCGATATTTTTCGGCGATGAGGTCATCGGTCGTCAGCCTTTCCGTTTTGCCATAACCCCATTCCTCCCGGACGCGCTTGTGCAAATACTCCGCGAACGCCTCGGCCAGCCGGTCGGCCAGCGCCTCGGCCATAATGGCATTGTAGTCATCGTGGTCAGCCTTGAACTTTTTGACCACTTCGTCGAGCCCGTGGCCCGTCGTGACGGCGAATGTGCCAATGTAGTCGAGGGCCGAGGGTCGAGAGTCGAGAGCGGGAATGGCCGGGTTTGGCTCTCGGCTCTCGACTCTCGACTCTCGACCGAGCTTGGGCGCAACGAAGTCGGCGAGACACCAGTTTGGCGTGCCGTCGTCCTTCACAATCTGCTGGCGGAGGAAATGAAAGGTTGTCAAAACCTTCGCGCGCGATTCGTCGGTGTAAAGTTCCACGTCATCGCCGACCCGGTTTGCCGGGGAAAATCCGTAAACGCCCCGCGGCTGAATCAGCTTCCTGCTGACCATTTCTTCGAGCAGCTTCTGCGCGTCGGCGAACAGTTTGCGCGCCTCTTCGCCATGTTTTTCGTGACTCAGAATCGCGGGATAACGACCGCGCAATTCCCACGTGTGGAAGAACGGCGACCAGTCAATGAACGGCACGAGATCGGCAAGCGAAATGTTCCGGGGAGCGCGCGCGTCTCGCGTGCTGCGTTGGGCGTCGCGCCCAACGCTTTGTGGAACTGACTTCGCTTCGTTTGAAATGTTTGAAGAACGAGAATCCGGCGCAACGCCGGATTCTGCACGCGAGACGCGTGCGCTCCCCGATAAAACGCGGATACCGGTGAACTCCGGTTTGGGCAGATCGTCGAAGCTCAACTTTGGCGCGCGGGCGCGGGCGTCTTCGATCGAAATCAGTTTCGCCGTCCTGCCACCGTGTTGCGAGCGGACACGCTCGTATTCATCGCGGATTTGTTGCGCGAACGCGGGCTTGTTTTCCGCGCTGATTAAATTGCTGACGACCGGCACGGCACGGCTGGCATCGAGCACGTGAACCACTGGCTGGCTGTATCCGGGCGCAATCTTCACCGCCGTGTGCGCCTTGCTCGTCGTCGCGCCGCCAATGAGCAATGGCAGCTTGAATCCTTCGCGCTCCAGCTCGTGCGCGACGTGCGTCATCTCGTCGAGAGACGGCGTGATCAGCCCGCTCAGACCGATCACGTCCACGTTTTGTTCGCGCGCGGTCTGGAGGATTTTTTCGCACGGCACCATCACCCCAAGGTCAATGACTTCGTAATTGTTGCACGCGAGCACGACGCCGACGATGTTTTTGCCGATGTCATGCACGTCGCCCTTGACGGTCGCCATGAGGATTTTTCCGGCATTTTTATGCTCGCCGCCGGCGGCCTGTTTCTCGGCTTCCATGTACGGCAACAGATACGCCACGGCCTTTTTCATCACGCGGGCGGATTTCACGACCTGCGGCAAAAACATCTTGCCCGAACCGAACAAATCGCCCACGACGTTCATGCCGGCCATGAGCGGGCCTTCGATCACTTGCAGGGGCCGGGCAAATTTCTGCCGGGCCTCCTCGACGTCGGCCTCGATGAAATCCACAATGCCTTTGACCAGTGCGTGCGAGAGCCGTTCCTCGACCGTGCCGTTGCGCCACTCGTCCTCGACGACCTCTGATTTGCCTTTCTGCTTTACGGACTCGGCGAACTTGATCAGCCGTTCGGTCGCGTCCGGACGGCGGTTGAGCAAAACATCCTCGACCAATTCCAAAAGGTCCTTCGGCACTTCGTCATAGACGGCAAGCTGGCCGGCGTTGACGATGCCCATGTCGAGGCCGGCCTGGATGGCATGATAAAGGAACGCCGAGTGCATCGCCTCGCGCACGGTGTTGTTGCCGCGAAATGAAAATGAAATATTGCTGATGCCCCCGCTCACTTTCGCGTGCGGCAAATTTTCCTTGATCCAGCGCGCCGCGCGGATGAAATCCACGGCGTAATTGGCGTGCTCCTCCATACCGGTCCCGACGGTCAGCACGTTCGGATCGAAAATGATGTCCTGCGGCGGGAAGCCAACCTTCCCCACGAGTGAATCGTAGGCGCGTTGGCAAACGGCGATTTTGCGCTCGAACGAATCCGCCTGTCCGCGTTCGTCGAACGCCATCACGACGACCGCCGCGCCGTGCCGGCGGACCAGTTTCGCCTGGCGCAGGAATTTCTCCTCGCCTTCCTTGAGCGAAATTGAATTCACAATGCCCTTGCCCTGGAGACATTTCAGGCCGGCCTCGATGACCTCCCATTTCGACGAGTCCACCATCACCGGCACCTTGCAGATGTCCGGTTCGGACGCGATGAGGTTGAGGAAGCGCGTCATCGCGGGGACGCCGTCAATCATCCCTTCGTCCATGCAAACGTCAATGACCTGCGCGCCGTTCTCAACCTGCTGGCGGGCGACGGCGAGCGCGGCTTCGTAATCGCCGGCCTTGATGAGCTGCGCGAATTTGGGCGAGCCGGCGACGTTCGTGCGCTCGCCGATGTTCAGAAAGTTGGAATTCGGACGCACCGTCAGCGCGTCGAGCCCGCTCAACCGCAAATACGGTTCAACCGCCGGCGCCTTGCGCGGCGGAATACCGCGGACCGCCCCGGCAATTGCCTTGATGTGCGCCGGCGTGGTGCCGCAGCAACCGCCGACGATGTTCAGCCAGCCGTTTTGCGCCCACTCGCGCAATTGCGGCGCGAGGGTTTCCGGCGTTTCAGGAAAACCCGTCGGCAACAGCGGATTCGGCAGGCCGGCGTTCGGATACGCGCTGACGTAAATCGGCGCGACGCCGGAAAGTTCTTCGATAAGCGGACGCAGTTCCCTGGGTCCGAGCGCGCAGTTCATGCCGACACTCAACAGCGGCACGTGCGAAATGGAATTCCAAAACGCCTCGACGGTCTGGCCGGTCACCCCGCGATTGCTGCCCGCCTGGATGAACGTGACCGACGCAAGAATGGGAATCCTGCAGCGGCGGTCTGTGACCACCGCACTATGCTTATCATTTGAGCGACGGTCATAAACCGCCGCTACAATTCCGCGTTCCTCAAAAATGTTCTGAATTGCAAAAAATGCTGCTTTCGCGTTCAGCGTGTCAAAAATTGTTTCCACCAAAAGCAAATCCGCGCCGCCATCGAGCAACCCGCGGACCTGTTCTGAATAGGCTGTCACCAGTTCATCGTAAGTGCAGCCCCGCGCCGCGGGATTGTTCACATCGGTCGAAATGGATGACGTTTTTGTCGTCGGCCCGATCGCTCCGGCCACAAAACAGACGCGGCCCGGCTGCGCTTGTTCCGCCGTGTCCACCGCGCGCCGGGCGCATTCCGCGCCGGCCCTGGACAGTTCATAGGCCAGCGATTCCAGGCCATAATCGGCCAGCGAAATGGCCTGTGAATTAAAAGTGTTCGTCTCGATAATGTCCGCGCCGGCTTCGAGGTATTGGCGATGAATGTCTTCGACGACTTCGGGCTTGGTGATATTCAACAGGTCGTTGTTCCCTTTGAGGTCTTTGCCGCGCCAATCCGCAAACCGCGCGCCGCGGAAATCGGCCTCCGTCAGCTTGCGCTGCTGAATCATCGTGCCCATCGCCCCGTCAATGATGACGATGCGTTCGCGCAGCAAACGCTCCAATTCGGCGGCCCTGTTCGGTTTTGTGTTCACACGATTCAATTCAATATTGCAACGATGCGTGTAAAATAACCCTTCGGTTCCAGGAAGCAAATAAAATATATCAACGTATCTGGATATGTTGATATATTTGTCTCAAATTGAAAATGGACTGACGCTGTTCATTCGTGTATTTGAAATGATTCAATAGCAGCCGAAATGCCCTGTTGACTTCGTTCGTGTGTCTGATACATTGCGCGCTCCTTTTCGGTTTGGATGAAAACGCATTTGCCCAGAGTGAATTTGGACCAGCGGAAATGGCACGTGATTGACGCCGACGGCGCCGTGCTCGGACGGCTGGCCGTGCAGGTTGCCGATATTTTACGCGGCAAAAACAAGCCCGTCTTCACACCCCACCTCGACGCCGGCGACTTTGTCATCGTCGTCAACGCCGAAAAGGTCCGGCTCACCGGCAAGAAGGAGACGGCCAAGGAATTTATGACCTATTCGGGCTGGAAGGGCGGCGAGAAATACCGGACCGTTGAACAAGTCCGAGCGAAGCATCCTGAAAAACTCATCACTCACGCCGTGAAGGGCATGATTCCGAAGAACCGGCTGGGCAGCCAGTTATTGACCAAGCTGAAAGTTTTCAAGGGCCCGAAACATCCGCACGTGGCGCAAAAGCCGGAACCGCTCAAGGCGGCGGCCTGATTTTCCCTCGACCTCAACGTTCAACCCTCAACTGACAGATGGCAGCGGAAACTAAAATCGAATTTCTCGGCACCGGTCGGCGCAAGACCGCCATCGCCCGCGTCCGGCTCGCGTCCGGCTCCGGCAAAATCACCGTGAACGGCAGGCCATTTGAAAATTATTTTCCGCTCGAGACCTTGCGCTCGACGGCGGCGCAGCCGTTGGCCGTCACCGGCAACACGGAAAAATTCGATGTGCGCGTCAATGTCACCGGCGGCGGCCCGAACGGACAGGCCGGCGCGGTGCGGCATGGGATTGCCCGGGCATTGATTGTGGCTGACGCCACGTTGCGGGCCGCGCTCAAGGCCGAGGGCCTGCTCACGCGCGATTCGCGCATGAAAGAGCGCAAGAAATACGGCCAGCCGGGGGCGCGCAAACGGTTCCAATACTCGAAACGTTAATCGCGCTGGAAATTTCCAGGCCCCGCTGGCAAAACCGGCGGGGTTTTTTGTTATGGGAGGGACGGCGTGTCGCCGTCCCCGAAAGAAAATTTGGGTCGCCGGCACGGCAACCCTCCCGTTAAGATTTGAAATATGAAAACAAAGAAAATCGCCATCATTGGCGCATCCGGTTACTCCGGCGAGGAACTCGTCCGGTTGTTGTTGAACCATCCGCACGTGGAGCTGGTGGCCGTGACCTCGCGCCAGAACGCCGGGCAGACGCTCGCGCAGGTCTTTCCGAAGTTTGCCAGCCATCCCAAGTCAAAAGCCCTGCGTTTCACCGAGCCGAACGCCGAACGGCTTGCGAAGCAGGCGGACGTGGTGTTTCTGGCGTTGCCGCACGGCGTCGCCGCCGAATACGCCGTGCCGTTGCTGGACGCCGGCTGCCTCGTGATTGACCTCAGCGCCGATTTCCGGCTCAAGAGCGCGGAAATCTACAAGGAATTTTACGCACACGACCATCCCGCGCCGGATTTGCTGAAAAAATCCGTCTATGGTTTGCCTGAAATTTATCGGGCGGAAATCAAAAAAGCCCTGCTCGTCGCGTCGCCAGGTTGTTACCCGACGAGCATCTTGCTGCCGGTGATTCCGTTGTTGAAAGCAGGGTTGATCAAATCCTCCTGCATCATCGCTGATTCGCTGAGCGGCGTGAGCGGCGCAGGGCGGAAAGCGGAGCTCGATTACCTGTTTGTCGAATGCAACGAAAGTGTCCGGCCTTACGCTGTGCCCAAACACCGGCATTTGTCGGAAATCGAGGAACAACTTTCGCTGGCGGCGGGTGAAAAGGTGGCCATCCAGTTTACGCCGCATCTGATTCCGGTGAACCGCGGCATCTTGACGACGCTTTATCTCGCGCCGGAGAAACATTTTGCCAACGCGGCGGAAATGGAAGCGCTGAGCAAAAAAATCTCCGCTGCGTATCAGAAGGCATACGGTCAGGAGCCGTTCGTTCGCCTGCTCGAGGGCAAAAACCTGCCCGACACTAAAAACGTCAACGGCACAAACGTGATTGAAATCGCGTGGCGGCTCGACCCGCGCACGGGCCGGCTCATCGTCATGAGCGCCGAGGACAATCTCATCAAAGGCGCGAGCGGTCAGGCCGTGCAAAGCCTGAACCTCCTTTGCGGTTTCCCTGAGACGGCGGGGTTGGTTTGATTCAACTCACAGGAGCCGACGTAAGGAGGCTCACTTCAAAACAAATTTGATTAGAGTCTCGTGACCTCGTCTCCCACAAAGAAAAGAGTAACCAGGTGGAATGCCGCCGACTACGCGGCGAACTCCGTCGTGCAACAAGCCTGGGCGCGCGAACTCATCGCCAGGCTCAACCTGCGGGGCGACGAGCACGTCCTCGATGTCGGCTGCGGCGATGGCAAGGTCAGCGCCGAAATCGCCCAAGCCGTGCCGCGCGGTTCCGTGGTCGGCATTGATGCCTCGCCGCAAATGATCAAATTCGCACGCGCCGCTTTTCCATCGGGCAAAATTGCCAATTTGAAATTCGAAGTGATGGACGCGCGCAAAATCCGTCTGACGCAATTTAGCAACCGTTTCATGGCTGATTCTCCCTCTCCTCCCCCAAAGGAGGAGAGGGTTGAGGTGAGGAGTTCGATGGTTTCAGATTCAAAGCCCCTCTCCCCGCCTGGGCGGGGAGAGGGAGTCGAACTCCGACCGGAACGTACGTCGAGTTGCCCTCCGATCCATCCCGATGAAAAGTTCGATTTGGTCTTTTCAAACGCCACCCTGCACTGGGTGGACGATCATCAGGCATTTTTGCGCCGGGCAGCGGCGTGCCTGCACTCCGCCGGACGGCTGGCGGTTTCGTGTGGCGGCAAGGGCAACGCGCAAGACGTGTTCGTGGCGTTGCGCCCGGAGATGCGGCTCAAACGCTGGCGCGAATTTTTCCGGAAGATGGATAAACCTTATTTCTTTCACAGTCCCGACAGCTATGAAAAATGGTTGCCGCGGTTTGGTTTCAAATCATTGGGCGTGCGACTGTCGCCGAAAGATGCCATCTACGACGGGCGAAAAAGCTTTATAGCGTGGTTGCGCACGACCTGGCTGCCTTACGTCCAGCGCGTGCCGGAGAATTTACGCGAGCATTTCATCGGCGCCGTCGTGGACCGATACCTCGCCAAACATCCGCCCGATGACACCGGGCGCGTCCACGTCCGCATGGTGCGGCTGGAAATTGACGCGGTAAAGGTGACAAGTGACGTGTGACATGTGACAAGAGCGGACAGGGAAGGGCGACACCATTTTTCGTGTCACGTGCCACCTGTCGCCTGTCACCTACCCTTCTTTCGTGTCATTTCGTGTGTTTCGTGTTTCAATCAATTTTTAAAAATGAAAACACTGTTCAAAGAAATTTCAGGTTCCATCGTCGCGCCAAGAGGTTTTCTTGCCAGTGGCGTGTTTTGCGACATCAAACGCCTAGGCACGGGCAAAGGCTCGAACAAAGGGCAGAAGCGTGACCTAGCGCTCATTGTTTCCGAAGTGCCCGCAACCGTCGCGGGCATGTTCACGACCAATCAGGTCTGCGCCGCGCCGGTGAAAGTTTGCGTCGAACGCGTCAAAAAGGGAATCGCCCAGGCCATCGTTGTCAATTCCGGCAATGCCAATGCCTGCACGGGTAAACAAGGAATGAGGGACGCGCGCGAAATGACAGAAATTGCGGCCAAGGCAATTTCCTGGGAGGGACGGCATGTTGCCGTCCCCAAAATCAGGGACAGCGGTACGCAGTCCCTCCCAAAGATTCCCGCCGAACACGTTCTGGTCGGTTCCACCGGCCGTATCGGAGTCACCCTGCCGATGGAAAACGTCAAACGCGGAATTTTGGAAGCGGCAAGACTGCTGGGAAATTCATCGCGTCACGCGGACCAGGCTGATGAAGCGATCATGACGAGCGACACGCGGCCCAAGCAGATTGCGGTTGAATTCAAGGTGGGCGGCAAAACTGTCCGCATCGGCGGCATTTGCAAAGGCGCGGGCATGATCCAGCCGGGCATGTCCGCCACCGGCGCGCGGCCAGCCGCGCTGCACGCGACGATGCTTTGTTTCATTACGACCGATGTAGCGATCGAGGCGAAAACTTTGCAGGCGGCCTTGCAGGAAGCCGTCGCGCAAAGCTTCAATCGCATCACCGTGGACGGGGATATGAGTACGAACGACACTGTGTTGGTGCTGGCGAACGGCCTCGCGGGAAACATCGAACTCCGAACTCCGAACTCCGAACTCCGAACTTTCCAAGCCGCGCTTGGCCATGTCTGCCTTGATCTGGCGAGAATGATTGTGCGCGACGGTGAGGGGGTTCATCGCGTTGTGACGGTGCGCGTGAACGGTGCGAAGACAGTTGCCGATGCCGATGCTGCCGCGCGGGCGGTGGCCAACAGCGCGCTGGTGAAAACGAGCTGGCACGGTGGCGACCCGAATTGGGGCCGCATCATTGACGCCCTCGGTTATTCGCCAGCCAAAATCGTCGAGGAAAAGGTGGACATCGGTTACAGCATACCCAGCGGGAAAAAGATTCTGTGGAGCCTCAAGCGTGGTCAGCTAACCAAGGCAACGTTCAAACAACTTTGCGCCGCCGCGGCACCCAAGGAATTTGATTTGCACATCAATCTGAATCTCGGCCGGGCGGGCGCTGTGATTTACGCCGCCGATTTGACCGAGGCCTACGTGGATTTCAACAAGGGCGACGTGGGCGATCCGGCAACCCTTGGAGGATAAAATGGCAATCTACAAAATCGAAAATAAATCCTTGGCCGCAATCCAATCCACCAGTTTTGAGGTAGAAGGAATTCTTGAGCGCCGAGACTTGCAGCGAATGCTTCGAGAAAGAATTGACATCATCTCCCCAAGAACACTTGTCATTGCAGAAGAGTTTTCTGATTGGGAAGATACAAAATCGCGGGTGGATTTGCTCGGCGTTGACGATCACGCAAACCTGGTGGTAGTCGAATTGAAACGAAATGATTCAGGCAGTTACATGGAGCTCCAAGCAGTTCGTTATGCAGCCATGCTTTCTACTCTCACATTTGACAAAGCTGTCCAGATTTACGAAGATTTTCTTCGCAGGACACAACAGACCAAGAATGCGAGACAGGAATTACTTGTTTTTTTAGGATGGCAAGAACCGCACGCTGACCAATTCGCAAGCGATGTCCGAATTGTTCTCGCCGCCGCCGAATTTTCTCAAGAACTCACAACTAGCGTTCTCTGGCTAAATGAGCGCGACTTGGATATTCGGTGTGTTCGCTTAAAACCATATCGTAGTGGCGGCCAAATCTTGTTGGATGTTCAACAAATTATTCCACTGCCCGATGCCGGAGATTACCAAGTTAAGCTCCGTGCCCAAGCAGAGCAACGTAGGGAGGCCCGCCAGAAAGATTACACAAAATATAATTTCGGTGGCGAAGCACTTGCGAAGAGCCGACTGGTTCTCGCGGTTGTCAGGGCATATCTTCATGACAAACCCAAAACAACTTTTGAAGAATTAAAGGCGGCATTTCCAGATTCATTGCAAGGCTCTTGGGGTGTCTTCGCCCCGCAAGAAAAGGGACGGGAGATTATCAAACGAACAGGTTATCGGAGATACTTTCCCGATGAAGAAGACGCTCTTTTAACCGGCGACCAAAAGAAAATCGTTGTCTGTAACGAGTGGGCCGTGAGCAATATCGGTAAATTCATTGAGCGCGCTCGTGAACTGGGTTTTCAAATTTCACAATTACCTCAATAAAATCAAAAGCAAAAAAGCCGCTGGATTGCTCCAGCAGCTTTTAATTCTTTGCGCGGGTTTTAGTTCGCCGTGCGTCCGGAGACGCCCTTGGTGCCTTTGGCGATTAGCTTGACCGATTGCTTGGGACGCAACTCGCGGGAAGCCGCGCCGGCGCGCCACATTTCGGAATTGTGGATTTGGCCCAGTTCCTTCGCCAACTGTGCTTGGTAATTTTTTGCGCCGCAGGCGGAGAGCACGCGGGCGCATTCCTTGCCCGATTTGACGCGCTGGTAAAGTTTCTTGAACACCGGCAGAGTGGCCTGCTTGAACTTGGGTTTCCAGTCGAGCGCGCCGCGCTGGGCGGTGGCGGAACAATTGGAATACATCCAGTCCATGCCGTTTTCATCCACGAGCCGGATGAGGCTCTGCGTCAGTTCCTCGACGGTTTCGTTGAACGCTTCGCTCGGCGAATGGCCATGAGCGCGGAGCACGTCGTATTGCGCCTCCATGATGCCGGCCAAGGCGCCCATCAACACGCCGCGTTCGCCGGTAAGGTCGCTGAACACCTCGTGCTGGAACGTGGTCGGGAACAGGTAACCCGAGCCGATGCCGATGCCGACGGCGAGGCAACGCTCTTCCGCATGGCCGGTAGCGTCCTGCTCGATCGCAAAACTGGAATTGATGCCGGCGCCGGTGAGGAAATTGCGGCGGACGTTCAGACCGGAACCTTTTGGGGCGACCATGATCACGTCCACGTTCTTCGGCGGAATTACCCCCGTCAATTTCTTGTAGGTGATGGAGAATCCGTGCGAGAAATACAGCGCGTCGCCGGGCTTGAGATTCTTCTTCACGACCGGCCAGATGGCGCGCTGGGCGGCGTCGGAAACGAGCATCTGGATGATGGTGCCTTTTTGCACAGCTTCCTCGATGTCGAACAACGTCTTGCCGGGCTTCCAGCCGTCCTTCACAGCGCGGTCCCAATCGCGCTTGAACGATTTGGCCTGGCCGACGATGACCTTGAAGCCGTTGTCACGCAGGTTCAGTCCCTGCGCCGGACCTTGCACGCCATAGCCGATGATGGCGATGGTTTCGTTTTTGAGCACCTTGCGGGCCCGGGCCATCGGAAATTCCTTCCGCGTGATGACCTTTTCCTTCGTTCCGCCAAAATCAATCGTTGCCATAATTCAATCTTTCTCGTCAGTCGTTTTCAATGCCTTCAACTCGTTCACGTGAACCCCTGATTTTAAGCATCACCGCTTATCCGTCAAATGCAAACGCAGTCAAAACCGGATGGCGATTAGCGCCAAAAAGATTGTTCCCCGGGACGGTAAGACGGGGTTGAGCAAGCCGGTCGTTGTGCCAAAAGTCAGTGTTGCCGGACAGGCACAGCGACATGAGTCAGAAAACCAAGAAGGAAGTCCTGGTTCGGCTGCGGCGCGCCTTCGCCAAAGCTGCCAGAACTATAAACAAGAACTGTTGGATCAACCCGTCGAACCGCTGGGCTACCACCATAAAGCCGCCATCCGCTCGGTGTCATTTTCCCACGAGGCAACAGGACACACTTTCAGCCCTCGTTATTGACAGTTACATTGACACCTCACAGTGGCTGGTCTTCATTTGACCCTCCCTGGCTGGTTTTGACCGTCCGCTGACAATTCGACCTCCCCTCGTTAATTTTGAACGTCCGTTGACAGAGTTGGCACGTTTTTTAAGAAAGGTTTGCCAACCAGATCGGCGATTGGGGTTCGTCACTTCCGAGGCATTATGTAACTAGCATCTCCTATTTAAACTGTATCACATAAAAACCGAAGGCTATCATTTTCATAACCTTCGTTTCGTGGCTTTTAAGCCGCAGAAATAATTGAAAATCAATCACGCATGGCGAAAGGCGCGGCGCCAGCCGAACATTGCCATACTGCCCGCTGCCAACATCGCCCAAGTTGAAGGTTCAGGAACGACCGTTAAATTGTTGAATCCAACATCGCTGCCATTGCCCCCTCCGTCATTGAACACATCCATTCCGATAAGAGACCCGGAAAATGTGCCGCTCCAACTGTCTGTGCCAGCAACCGCGCTGTAGGTGTTAGCGCCTGTGACACTAAAGGAAATGCTAAATGGAGCTTGATATTGATAGCCCATGCTTCCGGCGCTTACATAAGAAGATCCAGCATCGCTATAATAATATCCACTGCCGGTATATGGATAAGTAGCATCAGGCTCCCCACCAAAAATTCCAAAGGTTATCGCATTTCCAGAGCCATTTAACAAACTAACGCCGACTTCATTGGGAGGATCCACGGCTCGCATTTCAAAGTTAATGGAAACGGTTTGTCCAATAGCTAAAGCCCCACCGGCAAAGGCAGTGCTGGCATCAATCCAGCCGCCATGTCCGGCAATGCCATCAGTTTCAGAGCTCCAAATTTGCCATCCTGAAAAGGCACCACCAAACGGCGCACCAAGGTAACTACCTGAAAAACCGGCACCAGCAGTGCCGGTGGTCTGGTTTATTGTCCAAACCTCCACCGGAGCGTTTCCATTAAACACATCCTCTCCATCCGATGGACTTGTGCCCGGACCGGCAGTTGCGGTGTATGAGAAATCATTGGAGGCAGATGCTATACCGGCAACGCCGATCAGGCTAACAAGAATCAATACGACTTTTTTCATAGTTTTGCGTGTTTGGTTCACATTTGACTGCTCTCTATTACCCACACGGGTAGCAGAGGATTGCTTGAATATTAGCACAAGCAAAATGGTCTTAACACCACCCTTTCGGGTGGGTGCGACATTCGAATCTTTCATAAGCCGAAAACCTAAAAACGACCATGCGGTTTCAACCTTCTAAGCAGCAACTGATTACAATCTGCTCCCTCACGCGTCGGCCATGTTCAATTTACAATCCAACTGAAGAATTCACGCCGAATGATTTTGTGGTCTGCCATTGCTGCCAGTCGCTGGAGATTGTGGACGAAGAATCTGAAGAAATATTTGGCGTCGTCGGCCAATAGGTCGGATCATACCAGCCCCAGCCATCGGGAACCTGACCATGAGTTGCCTTGTAAGCCCACATTGTCCAACTGATGCCGTCATTGTTATAGTCGTTAATGGAATACTCATAGCAAGCCGCGCCATAGCCCATATCATTCCATTCGCCGATGTAATCAGGGACGTTCCAGGATTTGTGGTTGTTGAAATCCGTCACTTGATTGTCAGAGCCAGCCTCGATCCCGGCCGCGTTCGTCGCATTCCATTGGTATTCGTGCATGGAATAGAAAATGTTGGTCCAGCCATACACGGACGGGTTGGGCAGCATGTTCCAATTCCAGTTACCGAAGGTCCCCTCAATAATGATTAAGTGGCTGGTGTCCACGGCACGGACGGTCGTGTAAAGGTTGGTATAGGCAGCCCAAACGGCCGCGGTATTGGGCGCTCCCATCGGCTCATTGATTAGATCGTAGCCGGCCACCGTGCCGTTGCCCCTGTAATGGGTGGCAATTTGCGTCCACATATAGGCTGTTTCGTTCTGATCTACGCTGCTGGTCCAGTATAAATTCTGGCTTTGTTGACCCGTGTCGTCCGAGGTGCTTTGGCCACCGACTACGCCGTGCATATCAATAACCACATAAATACCGCGTGAAGCGCAATTGGTGACCAGCCAATCAAGCACTGCGAACGCATCCGAACGCCATCCTGAACTGGTGGTATTGGTAATGGAATAGAAGTTGCCCCACCAGACGGGCACGCGCACGCAATTGAAGCCTCCATTTGTGATGTTATTGAGGTCGGCGATCGTAATCCAATTGGTCTGATATGTTTTGATGAGGCTTTGCTCGGTCGTCACACCAAAACGGCTGTCAAGCTCCGTGATAATACTGTAGGTGTCCGGCAGGCCGCCACTGTCTGCGGGGCACATCCATGGTTCCATGACGAACCACCCACCCAAATTAAGGCCTTTCAACTGCACGATGGCGCCGCTGGCATTGACGATGCTGGTGCCGCTGGTGTGCAACAGACTCAAACCAGCCGCGGCACTTGTTGATATTTGCACGCGGTAGAACCGGCTGTTTCCGCTGGCCAAATCTCCAACCGACTGAACTGCGTTACTTCCGGACAGAGAACTGGCGAGAGGGATCCAATTGGCATCAGTCAGATTAGTCTTATATTCCAACTGATAGCTGAACCCGGTCTGGGTCAAAAATGAGATGATGACATTTGTGTTGCTATAAGACGCGTTGATTGTAAACGGTGCGGCTTGAATTTGAAACCCATCAATATCGCCTTCCGCGCTGCCGTTTCCAGTGTAAGTAATGACCAGGTTCCCCGAACCATCTGACAAGGCTGACGCGAAGTCCACATAATCAACACCGGCGATTAATGTGCTGCTCGAGCCGTCCCATACGCTGCTCTGGGTATTGCCATTGACAGTAAAATAGGTTGTGCGGCCGGCAGCAGCAACATCCGCCGCGTTATACAGCACCAGGTTATAGGTCGAGTTTGCGGCAAGACCCGAGAGCGTAATGGTTTGTGGGGTGCCACCATTGTAGAGATAATCCTCCATCAGCGCGTCGTAGGGAGTGCTGGCAAAAGGAGTGGAACCGCCATAATTGTTCACATCGTATCCACCTGCGGACGTGAATGTCATCGTAACCGTCGAGGTGCTGCCATCGGCATAGATGAGAGGGATTCCAGTGCCACTGCTGACATTTATTCCATTCCACTGGTCACCCGCTGTTCCAAGATCCGCCGCACCTGACATTGTAGGACCCGGATTGGGGCCACCGCCCGAGCCGGCACTGCTGTTCGCATTAAAATCAACATCAATCAATTGAGCCCGAAGCGTTCCGACGCTTAAAACGATGATTCCTGCCGAGAAAACGCAAAAAAACCAGGATGAGTTCCCAGTCTTTTTTAGTGCGATTCGTGAATTTGGGGGTTTTGTCATAACTTTTACGTCTTATAGGGTAACCCGGAAATACTTTCATGCCAATTAAACAGGAAAACTATCCGGCAAGCGGCCACCGTTAGACGAATTTCCTGTAAGGAATTTTACATCAAGCGTACACATTTTCAAAAGATTCGACACCACTCTTTAGAGTGGGGTATCGTTGCAGTTTCCGGCGCGCTTTTTTGCTCGAATTTACTGTCCGGCCGCAAGTGTTTTTCGAAACAATACATGGTGAAGTCCAAAACTTTGAATAATTCTCAATCAACAGGCCGGCACCGATTTTACGCCGGTGCCGGCCCGGTTGTTTTGTCAACTTGCTTTACATTCACCAACCACTTTACTGAGCTTCCGCCCGGTAAAACCGCGGTGATCCACCCACTGTGTCATTGACCGTCTTGACCGTACCGTCACCGGGAACGCTGCTCAACGTCAGCCAATTGGCCGGGTTCAAACTGCCGCTGGATTGCACCGTATAGGTGAATCCACTTTGAGTTGGGAACTGGATTGAAATGGTGCTTCCGGTTCTGGAGACGCTCAGACGAAAGGCTGAAGCCACCGGCACAAACATATAGTAATTGGCATTGGGATTGCCTCCGAAGGTGGGATCCCCGCCGCTGGTCAGCTTGATCGTATTGGTGCCGCCCAGAGACATCGTGACCATCTGGCCGTTCGGGTTCAACAACGGCACCCAGTGCCATACCTGAAAGCCCGATGCGTTTGGATCAGCGAACGAACCCTCCAGTTGAGTGGTTTGACTGGTGGTGCCCCACCCGCCGGTTACCAGACTGAGCGTCGTGCCGCTGTAGGGGCCGCCGCCGGCCAGCCGGCCATAGACATAATAATTATTCGTGGGGAAGGTGCGCGTGTAGTTAAGCCATGACCCTCCAGTCCACCAGCC
>Ga0181523_10000190_pt1 | contig 66965 bp, 57 predicted proteins | sample PEATcosm2014_Bin_43_FD_119752 | JGI IMG/M metagenome (GOLD analysis project Ga0181523, IMG submission 119752) | Peatland microbial communities from MTU Mesocosm Facility, Houghton, MI, USA - PEATcosm2014_Bin05_30_metaG | ecosystem: Environmental > Terrestrial > Soil > Wetlands > Peat | place... | reverse complement strand
GGCGTGATCTACCTCAAGGACATCGTCAAGGAGGGCATCGCCGAGCGGTTCGCCGAGATGCGCAAGATGGGCATCCGCACCGTCATGATCACCGGTGACAACCCGCTGACCGCCAAGGCGATAGCGGACGAGTCCGGCGTCGACGACTTCCTCGCCGAGGCGACGCCGGAAGACAAGATGGCGCTGATCAAGAAGGAGCAGGAAGGCGGCAAGCTGGTCGCGATGACCGGGGACGGCACGAACGACGCCCCCGCGCTCGCCCAGGCCGACGTCGGCGTGGCCATGAACACCGGCACCTCGGCCGCCAAGGAGGCCGGGAACATGGTGGACCTGGACTCCAACCCGACCAAGCTCATCGAGATCGTGGAAATCGGCAAGCAGCTGCTCATCACCCGCGGCGCGCTGACCACCTTCTCCATCGCCAACGACGTGGCGAAGTACTTCGCGATCATCCCCGCGATGTTCGCCAGCGTCTACCCCGGCCTGGAGAAGCTCAACATCATGCACCTGCACAGCCCCGAGTCGGCCATCACCTCGGCGATCATCTTCAACGCGCTGATCATCGTCGCGCTGATCCCGCTGGCGCTGCGCGGTGTGCGGTACCGGCCATCCTCAGCTGCGTCCATGCTCCGCAGGAACCTGTGGATCTACGGCGTCGGCGGCCTGATCATCCCGTTCATCGGAATCAAGGCCATCGATCTCATCATTCAATTCATTCCCGGATTCCGGTGATCTGACATGAATCGTCTACCCAATACCCTCCGGCAGCTCATCACCGGGCTGCGCGGCCTGCTCGTATTCACCGTGATCTGCGGGATCGCCTACCCGCTGGTCGTGTTCGGGATCGGCCAGGTCGCATTCCACCACCAGGTCAACGGATCGCTGGTGAGCTACAAGGGCCGCGTCGTCGGCTCCAGCCTGCTCTGCCAGGAGTTCGTGGACGCCAAGGGCAACCCGCTGCCGCAGTACTTCCAGCCGCGGCCGTCCGACGCGGTCGTGGCGGGCGACAAGACCGACTACGGCTGCGACCCGCTGTACTCCAGTGCGTCGAACCTGGGGCCGGACAATCCTGTCCAGGTGCAGCTGGTCAGGCAGCGGCAGAAGCAGATCGCGGCGTTCGACCACGTCAAGATCTCGCAGATCCCGGCGGACGCGGTGACCGCGTCCGGCTCCGGCCTGGACCCGGACATCACCCCGCAGAACGCGGCCATCCAGGTGGATCGCGTCGCCGCGGCCCGGCATGTCAGCCCGGCCGCCATCAGGGCGCTCGTCAGCAAGTACACCCAGGGCCGGAACATCGGGATCCTGGGCGAGCCGAGGGTCAACGTCCTGCTCCTCAACATCGCGCTCGATGAAAAGTACCCGGTCTGATATTCCGGGCAGCGAGGGACATACGGTGCAGGCGCGCGGGCGGACGGACAGTCCGCCCGCGCGCCCTTTGCCGACCCGCACGCTGCGCGTCCTCGTCGTCGAAGACGAGCCGGCCCTGCTGCGAGCACTGCGCATCAACCTGCACGCCCGCGGCTACGACGTGGTCATGGCCACGAACGGGCGCACGGCCCTGACGGAGGCGACCCGGCATCCGCCGGACGCCGTGCTGCTGGACCTGGGGCTGCCCGACGTGGACGGCACCGAGGTCATCCGGGGGCTCCGCGCCTGGTCCAGCGCGCCGGTCATCGTGCTCTCCGGGCGGGCGGGCTCCGGGGACAAGATCGGTGCCCTGGACGCCGGGGCCGATGATTACGTCACCAAGCCGTTCTCCATGGAGGAACTGCTCGCCCGGCTGCGCGCCGCGCTGCGCCGCGAGGATCACCCGCCGTCCGATGGCATCGTCCGGATCGGCCGCTACGACATCGACCTGGCCGCCTACACGGTCAGCTGGCATGCCAGCCCGGACACGGCCAGGACCACGCTGGTGCCCGAGCCCGGCGCGGGGGCCGACCTGCCGCATCTCACCCCGACGGAGTGGCGGCTGCTGGAGATACTGCTGCGCGCCCCCGGCCAGCTGATCAGCTCTGACCGGCTGCTCACCGAGGTCTGGGGCCCTGGTTTCGAGAGAAATACTCATTACCTGCGATTTCACATGGCCCGGCTGCGGCGGAAACTGGAGGAAGACCCGCCGCGGCCGCGGCACCTGCTGACCGAGCCGGGGATGGGCTACCGGTACCGGCCCTGACCGGCACCTGCGGCCGGACGGCTGACCCGGCGGACACGCCGGATCGACCGCCGGCTGGAAGGCGGGCGGTTGGCCGGGGCGGGCGGTTTGGCCGGGCGAGCGGATGGCGGGGGCGGCAAGGGTGCCGTCAGCCGGCTTATCCTCAGCGGCAGCAGGGCAGGTCTCTAGCTAAGCGCGACGCGCCGACAAGGACATTCATGGACGACACGGATCAGGCGATGCTCCCGGAGCTCAGGACGCACCGGGCCCGCGGGCAGCTCCGGATCTACCTTGCCTCGTCCGCCGGGGCGGGCAAGACCTTCGCCATGCTCGGGGAAGGGCACCGGCGCAAGGCGCGCGGCGCGGATGTGGCCATCGGCTTCGTCGAGACGCACGGCCGGAAGAACACGGCGGACCAGATCGGCGACCTGGAGGTCATCCGCCGCGCCCGGCTGCCCTACCGCGGCACCTACTTCGAGGAGATGGACCTCGGTGCGGTGCTGGCCCGGCGGCCGGAGATCGCCCTGGTGGACGAGCTCGCGCACTCCAACGTGCCGGGATCCCGGAACGAGAAGCGCTGGCAGGACGTCGATGAACTGCTCGATGCCGGCATTGACGTCATCTCCACGGTCAACATCCAGCACCTGGAGTCGCTGAACGACGTCGTCGAGAAAATCACCGGCGTGCCGCAGCGGGAGAAGATTCCTGACGCCGTGGTGCGCGCCGCCGACCAGGTCGAGCTCATCGACATGACGCCAGAGGCCCTGCGCCGCCGGATGGCGCACGGCAACATCTATCCGGCCGAGAAGATCGATGCCGCCCTCACGCACTACTTCCGCGCCGGGAACCTCGCGGCGCTGCGGGAACTCGCGCTGCTCTGGCTGGCCGACAAGGTAGACGAGGGGCTGCAGGACTACCGGGCCGCACACGACATTCACGACACCTGGGAGGCACGGGAGCGGGTGGCCGTCGCCCTCACCGGCGGCCCGGAGGGCGAGACCCTGATCCGGCGTGCGGCCAGGATCGCGGCGCGGTCAGCCGGCGGCGACCTGCTGGCCGTGCACGTGACCCGGTCCGACGACCTGACCGGAGCCAGCCCCGGCGCGCTCGCGGCTCAGCGGCAGCTGGCCGAGTCGCTGGGCGGCAGCTATCACCAGGTCATCGGCGACAACGTGCCGGAGGCTCTGCTGAGCTTCGCCCGGGCCGAGAACGCTACCCAGCTGGTGCTCGGCGTGAGCCGGCGCTCGTGGCTGTCCGCGCTGCTGACCGGCCCTGGCGTCAGCACGCGCACGGTGCGTGACTCCGGCGACATCGACGTGCACATCGTGACTCACGCTCACGTCGGCCGCGGGCGCGGCCTGCCGCGGATCCAGCGCGGGCTGAACCGCCGCCGGAAGCTGGCCGGCTACCTGCTCGCCGCCGCGCTCGCGCCGCTGCTCACGCTGGGCCTGGCGGCCCTGCGCGGCCACGTCAGCCTGATCAGCGACGTGCTGGTCTTCCTGATGGCCGTCATCGTGGTGGCCCTGGTCGGCGGCCTCCTGCCCGCCATCCTCGAGGCGCTGGCCGGCTCGCTGCTGCTCAACTATTTCTTCATCCCGCCGCTGCATAAGTGGACCATCGCCGAGGCCAACAACGCCTTCGCGCTGGGGGTGTTCGTCGTCGTCGGCTTCGCGGTCAGCACGGTGGTGGACGACGCCGACCGGCGCAGGAAACAGGCGGCACGGGCCACCGCGGAGTCCGAGCTGCTGGTGACCACAGCCGGCAGCGTGCTGCGCGGTCAGCGGGCACTGCCAGCCGTGCTGGACCGGGTCCGTGAAGCGTTTGCCATGGAGTCGGTGACGCTGCTGGAACGCCAGCCCGAGCACCAGGGTGCCCAGCTGCGCTCCGGTGGCGGCTGGGACGCGGTGGCCGTATCCGGGCAGCCGCAGGTCAGCCGGCCGGAGAGCGCCGATGTCGAGATCCCCGTCACCGAGAGCCTGACGCTCGCGCTGCGCGGCCGCCCGCTGCCCGCGACGGACCGCCGGGTGCTGGGCGCGTTCGCCGCCTACGCGGCCGTGGCACTGGAACAGCAGCGGCTGGCTGCCGAGGCGGAAGCCGCCCGGCCGATCGCTGAGGCCGACCGGACCAGGACCGCGCTGCTGGCGGCGGTTAGCCATGACCTGCGCACCCCGCTCGCCTCGGCCAAGGCCGCCGTGACCAGCCTGCGCTCGCAGGACGTGAGCTGGTCCGACGAAGACCACGAGGAGCTGCTGGCCACCGCGGATGAGTCGCTGGACCGGCTGACGCACCTGGTCGACAATCTGCTGGACATGAGCCGGCTGCAGGCCGGGGCCCTGGCCGTCTTCCCGCGTCCTGCCGACCTGGCCGAGATCATCGCCCGCTCGCTGGACGACATCGGGCCGGCCGGCCGGACGGTCATGGTGGACATACCGGAGGACCTGCCGGAGGTCGAGGTCGATCCGGCGATCCTTGAGCGGGTGATCGTCAATCTGACGACCAACGCGCTCCGGTACTCTCCCGAGGGAGCACCGCCCGCCCTGACGGCCAGCGCCCTGCATGACCGGGTTGAGGTCAGGATCGTCGACCGCGGGCCCGGCATCCCGCAGTCGCAGCGGGACATGATCTTCGTTCCGTTCCAGCGGCTGGGCGATACGGACAACACCACCGGCGTCGGCCTCGGGCTCGCGCTGTCGCGCGGGCTGACCGAGGCCATGGAGGGCACGCTGGAGCCGGAGGAAACCCCGGGCGGCGGCCTGACCATGACCTTGTCCCTGCTGGCCGTGCCCGGCTCGGCTGGCCCGCTGCCTGATGAACACGGCGAGCAGGCCGCCGGCGCGCTGCCCGCCGGGGAACGCGGCAGCGGCAGCGGCTGACTCCGGACCGCCGGAGATAGCGCCTGCGGCGACAGCGCCGGCCGGCCCATGGCACGCTGATGCCGTGACACGCGTCCTTGTCGTCGATGACGAACCCCAGATAATCCGCGCACTGCGGATAAATCTCCGGGTTCGCCATTACGACGTCGTCATCGCCGCCACCGGCACCGAGGCACTCGAGCAGGCCGCGCGCCATCCGCCGGACCTGGTGATCCTTGACCTCGGGCTGCCCGACCTGGACGGGGTCGAGGTCATCCAGGGGCTGCGCGGCTGGACGGAAGCGCCGATCATCGTGCTCTCCGGCCGCGCTGACAGTACCGACAAGGTCGAGGCACTCGATGCCGGCGCCGACGACTACGTCACCAAGCCGTTCGGCATGGACGAGCTGCTCGCCCGGATGCGCGCCGTCGGCCGCCGCACGGCCGGCGAAGCCGACACCCCGCAGGTCGTGCTCGGCGACCTGCTCGTGGACCTGGCCGCCAAGCGAGTGATCAGGCAGGCGGGCGAGCAGGCGGCGGATGGCACCGCCGGGGAGCCGGCGGGCACCGCCGGGCCGCCCGCAGCGGCGCCCGGCAGCGGGCGGGGCGAGCCCGACATCCGGCTGACCCCCACCGAGTGGCACCTGCTGGAGGTGCTGCTGCGGTCGCCGGGGAAGCTGCTGAGCCAGCAGCAGCTGCTCACCGAGGTCTGGGGGCCCGGCTACGCGGACGCGGCCGGCAACCTCCGGCTGTACATGACCCAGCTGCGCCGCAAGCTCGAGCCGGACCCGGCGCACCCGCGCTGGCTGCTCACCGAGCCGGGGATGGGCTACCGCTTCCAGCCGTGACCCCGGCGGCACCGCCTGCCCGGCGGCCGCGGCACCCGTGGCGCGGCCGCGGGCTGTCACATGCGCCCGGCCGGCGCGGCACGCGGGCTCGCGCCGGGGTGCCCCGGCCCGGGCCTGGCGCCCCCCGCTAGGCTGTCACCACAGGTTATCTGCTAACTGCATTCAGTTATTAGAAACCCATCTCTTTCGGCCGCTCCGGACGCCAGGATATATGTATGGGATTTCGAAGATCAGCGTCTGTACTGGTACTTGTCGTAAGCTGCTTAGTAGTAACGGGGCCTTCGGCGGATGCGAGTGCCAGCTGGCGCACCGTGACCTTCGAGGGAGTCAGCCTGCAGGTTCCGGCATCGTGGCCGGTGCTGGATCTCGCGCAGCATCCCGCGATCTGCCCGCGCCTTGACCAGCACGCGGTCTACCTGGGCCTGCCGGGACCCGCGCCCGCCTGCCCGGCCGGGCTACTCGGAAAGACCGAGGCCGTTCAGCTGCTGCCGGTGGATCAGTCGAGCCCGGACGCCCTCGCGGCGAGCCAGCCCGCGACGATCGGCGGCCGGCCGGCTGTGACCAACTCCGATGCCGCGATCAGCCACACCATCATCGACATCGTGCCGGCCGCAGGCGTGGAGGTCAGCCTGTCGTACGGGCGCGACCCGTCGCTGGCCCGCGCGATCCAGGCGACGATCAGGATCAGCCGCTCAGCCCGGCCCATCCAGTTCCAGCCGGCCGTGGCCGTGCCCGCCGCCGCGCCGCAGGGAGTCTTCCAGGGCCGCGGCTTCGACAGCTGCGCCGCGCCGTCCGCGGCGAGCATGACCCGCTGGCTGGCCTCGCCGTACCGGGCCATCGGCATCTACATCGGCGGCGTCAACCGGGGCTGCTCCCAGGCCAGCCTGACGCCTGGCTGGCTGACCGCGATCCGCAGCGCCGGCTGGCACTACTTCCCGTTCTACGTGGGCCTGCAGGCATCGTGCGTCGACGCCAGCGGTGACGCGACGATCAATCCGGCCGACGCCGCATCGGAAGGGAGGGCCGCGGCGCAGGACGCGGTGACGCAGGCGCAGGATCTCGGCATCCCGCGCGGCACACCGCTCATCTACGACATGGAGGGCTATTCGGGCTGCGGCGCCGAGGTCACCACCTTCCTCTCGGCCTGGGACAGCGAGCTGCACGCTCTCGGCTACAGCGCCGGCGTGTACGAGTCGTTCTCCAACGTCGGCGACCTGGTCAGCGCCGCCGGCCGGATCACCGAGCCGGATGTCATCCACTACGCCGACTGGGACGGGCAGGCGACCACGCAGAGCTCCTACATGCCGTCCGGCATGTGGACCAGCCATCAGCGCCTGCATCAGTACCAGGGCGGCCACAACGAGACCTGGGGCGGCGTCACCGTCAACATCGACAACGACCAGCTGGACGTCAATCTGGGCGGTGCCGCGACCGCGATCCCGGCCCGGCCCGCCTTCCGGATCGCGGTCGGCATGAACGCCAACGGATCGGCCGAGTGGTTCGCGCGGGCCGCGAACGGCACGCTGCTGCACGACTATCAGCACCCGGCCGGCACGCCGGGCTGGTCGAGGACGCAGCCGGTGGGTGATTCGCCCGGCAATATCGCCAGCAATCCGGCCGTGACGGCGGATGCCGACGGCGCCCTTACCCTGTTCGCCCGCAGCAGCGCCGGCCAGATCGTGCACGCGTGGCAGCAGGCAGGCGCACCCGACAACTGGGAATGGGGCGGCCCGGTCGGCGGCGGCTCACCGGGAACCGCCGTCCTCGACCCGGCCGCCATCCGCACGCCGGGCGGTGCGGTCGAGGTCTTCGTCACCGACTCCGGCGGGTCGGTCGCGACCAGCCGGCAGGAGGCGCCCAACGGCAACACCTCGTGGACCGCGTGGGCCACCATGAACGGCAGCTGCGCCAGCTCGCCCGTGCCGTTCGTCGATGCCGGCGGAAACCTGGAGGTCTTCTGCCGGACCGCAAGCGGCACGCTCGCCGTCGACACGTGGGCCAGCGGCGGCTGGCGCGGCTGGACCACGGCGGGTGCGAGCCCGGCCAGCCTGGCCGGCGTCCCGGCCGTGGTTTCTGATGGCGCCGGCCAGACCGAGGTCTTCTCGGCCACCCAGTCCGGCACGCTGGCGGCCGCCTACCAGGCGTCCGCCGCGGGCAGCTGGACCTGGGCATCCGCCGTGGGCGGCAGCACGAAGATCGAGAACTCGCCTGCCGTGACGAGCTGGCCTGGCGGCGGGGTCGCTGTCCTCGCCCACCTGGCGGGCGGCCAGCTCGGCTACCTCTCCCAGCAGGGCAGCAGCGCCGCCGGCGGCTGGTCGAGCTGGGCCTCCGGGGGCGGCCAGGTGCTGGGCAGCCCGGCCGCGTGGCTCAATACGGGCGGCAGCCCCGAGGCGGCCGCGCTGAACCACCAGCTCAAGATGGCCGTATCCACCGACTCGGGCGGCAGCTGGAGCAGCTGGTCGCAGCTTGGCGGCGGCTTCTAGCAGCGGCGCCCGTCCCGGCGGAGACGCTCAGCCCGCATCCTGGCCGCTGCCCGCAGGATGGCCGCTGCCCGCGGCCGGGGCGCCTGGCTGCTGGCCGGTGATGGCCGACAGCCGGAAGTGCAGCCGGCAGACGACGACGTTACTGGTGCCCTTGCGGATCGCCCGCTCGATGATGATCCCGCGCTGGTTGAGCAGCAGCCGGATCCACCACCGTTGCGGATCGACGTCGGGAATCAGCACCACGACCCGGTGATAGCGCTCCTCTGCCTCCAGCTGGCCCAGGTAATCCACGATGGGCGGGCCCAGCGCACGGTGGTGCGTGCGCAGGGTCAGCAGCGGCACGTTGGGATGCCACTGCTCCCACTGGCCGCGGAATTCCGCGTCCCGCTGGTCGTCTTCCGGGTCGGCGTAGCAGACGGTCACCGCCGTGACGTCATCACCCAGCGACAAGGCGGCGGAGACAGCCTCCTCGACCAGCAGCGACATGCCGCGGACCGGCACGACCACCAGGGACCTGAGCCGGCGCGGCGGCGGCGGCGTCTTGCCGATCTGCAGCGCGGCGCCGATGCGGTCGTAGACGGCACGGATGCGCAGGAACATCAGTACCAGCAGCGGCACCACGATCACGACCAGCCAGGCGCCCTCGGTGAACTTGCTGATCAGCTCGATGGCCAGCGCAATGGTGGTGAACGCGGCGCCGACGCCGTTGATCGCGGCCCGGGTGGCCCAGCCGTCGCTCCGCTCCTCCCGCCAGTGCCGCACCATGCCGACCTGGGACAGGGTGAACCCGACGAAGACGCCGATGGCGAATACCGGGATCAGCGCCTGGGTATCGCCCTGCGACACCACCAGCAGGATCGCCGCGACCACGGCCAGCACGATGACGCCATACCGGTGCACCTGGCGGTCGGCCTTCAGGAAGAACAGGTGCGGCAGGAAGTTGTCGGTGGCGAGCAGCGACGCCAGCACCGGCAGGCCGCCGAAGGAGGTGTTGGCCGCCAGCGCCAGCAGCACGGTCGTGATCAGCTGCACCCCGTAGAAGGCGAAGTTGTGCCCGAGCGAGCCGGCCGTCAGCTGGGCGAGCACCGTCTCGGTCGGCGACGGGGTGACCTGCCACTTGCGGATCAGGATCGCCAGCCCGATCAGCATGAGCCCGAGCAGGATGCCCAGCCACATCTCCGTGTGCTGCGCCCGCCGGACCCGCGGCTGGCGGAACGCGGGCACGGCGTTGGCGATCGCCTCCACCCCGGTCAGCGCCGAGCAGCCGGAGGCGAACGCCTTCAGCAGCAGCAGCAGGCCTACGGTCTCGACCGCCGACGGCAGGTGGTGCGACACCGGGACGAGCGGCTGGGCCCGGAACAGGCCGCCCAGGATCACCGCGAAGATGGACACGATGAAGATGACCGTGGGAGCGATGAACAGCCGGGCCGAGTCGGCGACGCCCCAGAGGTTGGCCGCCGTGATCAGCAGCAGCACCGCCAGGCAGAGCCACACGCGGTCGGCGTACAGAGCCGGGTAGGCCGACGTCAGCGCCTCGACGCCGGCCGATACGCCCACCGCGGCGTTCAGCACGTAGTCGACGATCAGCGAGGCAGCCGCGACCAGGCTGGGCGTCTTGCCGAGGTGAGCGCTGGACACCGCGTACGCCCCGCCGCCGCCGGGAAAGGCCGCGATGACCTGCCGGTAGGAGATCACCAGCACGGCGAGCAGCAGCACGATGGCGCCGGTGACCGGCAGCGTGTAGTTCAGGCCCGCCGCGCCCGCGGCCACCAGGACGATGACGATGGCCTCCGGGCCGTAGGCCACGGAGGACAGCGCATCCAGGGACAGGGCGGCCAGGCCCTCGATCGCGGTCAGCCGATGACGGTCCTCGGCCTGCCGCTCGTTCCTTGGCGTGAGGCTAGCCGGGGAGATGCTCCCCGGCGGACCGGTGCCCGGTGCTGCTGCTGACATGTCGGGTTCATACAAGCACGCTCAGTGCCGTCTTAGCCGCCCGACCCGCCATCGCCCGCCGCGGCCCGGGCCACCCCGGCGCTAGCCAGGATGGCTTGCGGCCAGGAACTGCCGCGGAACCACCCGGACGCGCAGTGCCCTAGCGGACCACGAGCAGGACGACGATCGCGAGCACGACGGCGACCGCAACGGCGATCGCGGTGAGCCGGGCAGCGTTGCGGCCGGGGGCGCGCTCGCCGCTGCTCTCGGCAAACGCCCGGAACTGCGCGGTGCTCGCCGAGGAGTCCGGGACAGCGCGAAACTCTCCGGTGCTCAGCGGCCGGCCGGTGCCCGCGGATGAAGCGTGGTCTTCCTGGGACATGGCCATGACTGTAGCTGATGGGAGCCGCGAGATCTGCCCGCTCGGCCGAGATCACACCAGCCGGCCGGGGTTACTCGCCGGTTCCCGGCGGCAGCGAGTCGGGCCTGTTGACGAGGCGCGACAGGACGATCACGCTGCGCGTGCGAACGACGAACTGCTCGGCCCCGATCCGCTCGACCACCTGCTCGAAATGCCGGACGTCGGACGCCCTGATATGCAGCAGCGCATCCGCCTCCCCGGTTATCGTGCAGGCGTCGATCACCTCCGGGTGCTTGCTCACGGCAGCGGCGATGTCCGCTGGCGACGTCCTGCCCCGGCAGAACAGCTCCACGTAGGCCTCAGTGGTCCAGCCGAGGGCCGACGGGTCGACCCTGGCCGAGAATCCGGTGATGGCGCCGGATGAGCGCAGCCGGTCCACCCGGCGCTTGACCGCGGGCGCCGACAGCCCGACCAGCGTGCCCACCTCCGCGTACGTGGCACGGGCGTCCTCGACCAGCGCGACGACGATCCGCTTGTCCAGCTCGTCGAACGCCATCAGCACTCTCCTGGCATCTGGTCCCGCCTACAGCCCCCGATCCTGCCATTCCGCGCTGCTAGCCGGGCCGAGCAGGCTGAGATGGCCGCGCCGCGCTCGCGACCCGCGCGCGGCCGCCCGCGGATGCACTGGCCATCGCGATCGCGCTACCGCGCCGCCGGCCCCGCCCCGGCGGCGGGCTGCTCGATCATTGCCGCGCGCAGCACCGCAAGCTCGCCTGGACGCACGCCGTGGCTCAGCAGGTAGCCGTCCGCCGAGCCGGCCGCCGCCCTGGCCCTGGCCAGCACGTCCAGGATCAGCTCCGGCGGGCTGCCCAGCAGCCCGGCAGTGAGCTGGTCCCCGAGGCCGCTGCTCGCCTTGAGCTGCCCGATGGCCGCTGTTGTCTCGGGATCCAGGAAGCTGCCGCTGAGCGCGTAGTCGGCTGCGATGATCTCATCAGGAACGCCGAGCGCGGCGAGGGCCAGCGCGATCACGATGCCCGTCCGGTCCTTGCCGGCACTGCAGTGCACGAGCGCGGGCAGGCCGTCAGCGGCGCACAGCTGCCGGATCGCCGCCCCGATGGCGTCCCCGCGCTCCTCGATCATGTGCCGGTAGATCGCATCCAGTTCGGCGGGCAGTTCCTGCAGGTCGCCGTCGAGTATCGAGAGGTGCACAACTCGCGCGCCGAGCCCGTCGCCGACGCAGGGCGCGATCTCGGCCTCGATGGGCGTGCGCAGATCGAGCACCGTGCGCAGCCGCACGCCGCCGAGCAGCTCGATCCCGCCGGCGCCGATCCGGTGCAGGGCGTCTGAGCGCAGCAGCGTACGCCACCGCAGGGTGCCGCCGCTGGCCGGATAACCGCCCACATCCCGCAGGTTGAACGTGCCCGGCAGCGCGATGTGCCGTCCCTGCGCGGCCGCGATGGCCTGCATGACCTGACCGATCTCGCCAGATATCTGCATCAGGATCGCGCTCCGTCCCGGCTGGTGCTGGCAGTCGCACGATCTCACGGCCGGCCACCGCGCCGCCGGCATACTCCGCGGGGAGTACGCCGGCGCGAGTAGCCCGGCAGGAAAGAGCCTGCCAGCGTACGACGCTCTGGCGGGCGGCGGCAGCGAGGCTGGAGGGACGCAGCACTTCCGTCACTCGCAGGAGAAAGATTCTATGTCGTGCTGTGTTCCGGTCGGGTCGTCGCGGTCAAGGCGGCGGTGCTGAACCTGCTGTCCATCAGTGCCGCCTACGGGGTGCTGATCCTGGTCACCCAGCAGCACGGCGCGGGTGATCTCCGCGGCCGCAGCGATCATGGTGGTGGTCTTCCTGTCCTTCGTGCTCGGCGCGAATGTGTAACAGGTGCCCGCCGGCCCTGCGGCGGCCTGCCGTCCGGATTCCGCCGCGATATCGTCATCGCTGGAGATGGGATGGCAGCTGATGACGCGAATCGGCAACATGTACGGACCGGACGCCACGTTCCTCGGCGTGCCCGGCGCTGACCTGGCGGATCAGGAATCCTGGGCGGGCGCCGATATCGTGATCATCGGTGCGCCGTTCGACGGCGGCACGTCGCACCGGCCGGGCGCGCGGTTCGGCCCGCAGGCGATCCGGTTCACCGATTACCTGCCGCATGACGGCTCGCGGCCGCATCTCGCGCTCGGCGTGGATCCGCTGGCCGAGCTGACGATCGCTGACGCCGGGGATGTGGAGATGCCGTCCGGCGACACCGAGCTGTCCCTGCGCAGGCTCGAGCAGGCCGTCCTGACGGCGCGCCAGGGCGGCGCCATCCCGGTCATACTCGGCGGCGATCACACCGTCACCTTCCCTGACGCGACCGGCGTGGCCAGGCACGTCGGCTGGGGCCGGCTGTCGATGATCCACTTTGACGCCCATGCCGACACCGGCAACACCCAGTTCGGCTCGCTGTACGGGCACGGCACGCCGATGCGCCGGCTGATCGAGTCCGGCGCCGTACGCGGCGACCGCTTCCTCCAGGTCGGGCTGCGCGGCTACTGGCCGGAGCCGGAGACGCTCAGCTGGATGGCCGCCCAGCGGATGCGCAGCTTCGAGATGACCGAGGTGGTGGCCAGGGGCCTCGATGACTGCCTGACCGAGGCCTTCGGGATCGCCACCGACGAGTGCGACGGGGTGTTCCTGTCCGTGGATGTGGACGTGGTGGATCCCGGGCTGGCGCCGGGCACCGGAACGCCGGAGCCGGGCGGCCTGTCCAGCAGGCAGCTGCTCGACGCCGTCCGCCGGATCGCGATGGAGCTCCCGGTCGCCGGAATCGACGTGGTCGAGGTCGCTCCGCCGTACGACCATGCCGAGGTCACTGCCTTCCTGGCCAGCCGGGTGGTGCTGGAGGCGCTGTCCGGCATCGCCTGGCGCCGCCGGCGGCTGGCTGCCGACCCGGCCCGGCCGGCCAGGGACCCGGCCGGGCCGCTGCTGGACGGTCGCGGCGAGCCCGCCGGCTAGCGGCGGAGAGCTCCCGGCTGGCTGCCTGACATGCGGTTTATGTGCCGATAGGCCGGCTGACGCGGCCAGCCCGGAAGATCAAGACGACTTATAGTTAATGGATGCTGGATGTCACCAGGCTCCGGGTGCTCGTCGCGGTCGCCCGGTACGGCTCGGTGACCGCCGCTGCCCGCGCCCTGAACTACGCCCAGCCGTCGATCAGCCATCACATAGCCCGGCTCGAGTCGGAGACCGGTGCCCGGCTGCTGGAGCGGGCCGGGCGCGGCGTCCGGCTGACCGAAGCGGGCAAGCTGCTGGCGGAGCGGGCGGAGGAGATCATCGGCCGGCTGGACGCCGCGGAGGCCGAGCTGGCCGCGCATGTCGGCCTGCGGGAAGGCCGGGTCCGGCTGGCTGCCTTCCCGTCCGCGCTGGGGACGATCGTTCCGGCCGCCGCGGCGCGGCTGGAGGCGGAGACTCCCGGCATGGACCTCATGCTGACGGAGGCCGAACCGCCCGAGGCGCTGCGCATGCTCCGGGCCGGCTACGTCGACGTGGCCCTGGTGTTCCAGCACTACCAGCAGGACGTCGACGCGAGCCCGCCGACGGCCGAGGACGAGGGCATGCGCGGCCGCCTGATCCTCGATGAGGCGGTCTACCTCGTCACCGCCGCCCGTGGCCAGCCGGCCGGCCACGGCGGCGACCTCGCCGCCTATGCCGGGCACCGGTGGATCGCCGGCTGCGAGCGCTGCCGCGGCTACCTGATCCGCCAGTGCGCGATCGCCGGGTTCACGCCCAAGGTCGCCTTCACCACCGATGACTACGTTGCCGTGCAGGCCCTGGTCGCGGCCGGGCTCGGGGTTACCACGCTGCCCTGCCTGTGCCTGCGGGCCGCCCGGCACCCGGGCATCACGACCGCGGCGCTGCCCGGCGCCCGGCGGCACGTCTTCGCCATGACCTACGGTGACCCGCCGGACCCGCCCGCCACCGCCCGCCTGATCAGCGTGCTGTCCGAGGTAGCCGCCGGGCCGGACGCGGGCGCCGCCGGCGAAGGCCCGGCCTGCTCGGGCTCGCCGTCCGGCACTCCGGCCGCCGACCTGGCCGCGTCCATGAGCTGACCGCAGCTCAGATGACGGCGGCCCGGTCCGCCCAGTACGGATCACGCAGCCGCCGCCTGAGCAGCTTGCCGCTCGGGTCGCGCGGCAGCTCGGCCATGAAGTCGATCGACTTCGGCCACTTCATCCGGGCTAGCCTGCCCTCCAGCGAGGCCAGGATCCCGGCCGCGAGCTCGTCCCCGGGCTCCGCTCCCGGCATCGGCTCGACGACCGCCTTGACCTGCTCTCCCCATTCTTCATCCGGGATGCCGAAGACGGCCACATCCGCGACCCCGGGGTGCATGATGATCTCCGCCTCGACCTCGGCGGGATAGATATTCGCGCCGCCAGAAATGATCATGTCCGACTTGCGGTCGCAGAGGAACAGATAGCCGTCCTCGTCCAGGAAGCCGATATCCCCGACGGTGAAGTAGCCCCGGAGCCGGTTCGCTGCCGTCTTCTCCGGGTCATCCTTGTACTCGAAATCGGAGCTGCCCATCTTCAGGTAGATCGTGCCGGGAACTCCGGGCGGGCACGGGCTGCCGTCCGCGTCGGCCACCATGACCTCGCTGACCGGCCATGGCCGGCCCACGGTGCCCGGCCGCTCCAGCCACTCCCGCGGCGCGGCGATGGTCCCGCCCCCCTCCGTGGCGGCGTAATACTCCCAGACGCACGGCCCCCACCAGTCCAGCATCGCCTGCTTGATCCCGACCGGGCACGGCGCCGCGGCGTGGATCAGCCACCGCATCGAGGACAGGTCGAAGCGCCGCCGCTTCTCCTCCGGCAGCGAGAGCATCCGCTTGAACTGGGTCGGCACCATGTGCGAGCTGGTGACCCGGTACTTCTCCACCAGGGCCAGCGCCCGCTCGGCGTCCCAGGAATCCATGCACACAAGCGTGTGGCCCATATGCAGGGCGCCGCCGCCGAATACCGTCACGGCGGTGTGGTAGTTCGGCGAGGTCAGCAGGTGCACGTTCGGCGCCCCGCGGGTGATGCCGAAGAACTGGAGCAGCGCCGACCCCAGGTCGGCTGCCTCGTCGGGATCCATCCCGGACAGCGGCCGGCGGACCCCTTTAGGCCGGCCGGTGGTGCCCGAGGTGTAGTGCATCGTCGCGCCAGCCGTGCGGTCCGCCGGCAGGCTGTCCGGCTGGCCGCTGCGCAGCTGCGCCACTGGCGTGAAGCCGGGCACCTCGCCGAAGCAGAACCGTCCGCCTGCGCCGATCCCGGCGAGGTCGGCCGCGGCCGTCCCGAGCGAGGCATACCGCTCGTGCACGAACACGGCCCTCGCCTCGCAGTCAGCGATGATGTAAGCGGCCTCCCGCGGCGTGAAATGCCAGTTAACCGGCGTCAGATACCAGCCGGCCTGGATCGCCGCCAGGTTGACCTCCAGGGCCGTTGCCCCGTTCGGCAGGATCGCGGCGATAGCGTCGCCCGCCTTCAGGCCACGGGCGCGCAGTCCGTGCGTGACCTGGTTGACCCGCGCGAGCAGGTCACCCGCGAGGTGCCGAGTGCCGTCCTCCTCGACCACGGCGATCCAGCCGGAGTTCTCCGCCGCTCGCCGCCAGAACCCGAGCGATCCCACCGTCACCTCCCAGACCCCCCGTCGTGCGCTACTCCGCAGCAGAGCATGTGCCGGTTTGGCCGGACAAGTGGCTCCTGCGCCGCTGACGGGTCGCCCGGAGGGGCTTACCTGCGCGGCCCGGTCGGCTGGAAGGCCGCCGCCTCGCGGTAGCCCGGGTCGTATTCCGGCTGGCGCCCGCCGACCAGCGCCAGAACGCAGCCGAGAGCCAGCAGGATGACACCTGCGAGCCCGGCCGGGAGCGGGATCCGCGCCGTGACCAGGCTGGCCCGGCTGCTGGCCGACTTCGCCGCCGCGGCGAGGACGGCCACGCTGGCCTGGTCCATGGCCAGGTCGCCCCGGAAGAGAGTGAGCACCCGCGCCCCGCCGCCGCGCAGGCTCAGGTCCTCGTCGCTGCTGCGGTCAACCACCTGGCCGGTGACCGGCTCCACCCAGTAGGTCGTCGTGGTCCGGTAGAACTCACCCAGCGTGACGGAAGCCTGGTCCGCCAGCCCGACCAGCCTGCCGGGCAGCGTCTGGGTCCGGAACCGCGTGGCAGGTACCTGCTCGACGAACTTGTCGGTAGCCAGGCCGTCGATGACGGCGGTGCCCGCGTACCTGGCCGGCTCCGGCCTGAGCAGGGTGGTATCGAAGACGTCGTAGGTCGCGTGCCGCGTCCCGAATGGCCAGGCGTAGCCCTGGCCGGACACCCGCACGCCGGATTTCCCGCCGACGGACGTCGCGCAGCAGTCGATCAGCAGGCCTGAGCGCCGGCTGAAGGCCAGCCGCTGCGTCAGCTGCTGGTACGCCAGCCGGCTGGTCTCGTCGTACCAGTAGCTGAACTGATTCCAGACCGCGCGGCCGGCACTGCCGCCCGCCTGGTCGCCCTCAACCGTCACGGTATCCCGCATGGTGACCCCGGTCAGTTCCCTGAGCAGGGTGGGGTTGAAATACGTGACGTCCGGCGCGACGTAGGTCGAGACCTGGTACTGATTCAGCGGCGACTTGATCGCCTGGTCAGCCACGTAGAAGCGGAGTACCAGCGCCGACACGAGCAGGAAGGAGCCCAGACCGGCCGCGAGCAGCCCGAGAGCGCGCCGCATCAGGGCTGACCGTAGTTGTAGAGCTGGGCATTCGCCGGCTTGCCGTTCGCGATCCCGAGCAGGACCGTGCTGGCCACCAGCCCCGCTCCGATGGCCAGGATCGCGCCGATCGCGACCGCCACCAGCAACCGGGCCATCAGCCGCTCCCTTCCCGAGTGAATATCGACGAGCGTAACCGCAAGCCCGGTAACCAGTGGAAAGCATCACGAAAATGTGATGTGCGGGATAATTCGGTCGCTGCTTACGCCGCTGCCGAGATCTCTGCCGCCAGCAGCGCGCCGAGCTCCCAGCAGGCCTCGAGATCCGGCCGGCCGGGCTGGCCGAGCACGCTGACGGCCGGCCGGATCCGCCGCCAGCTCAGGCCGCCGGCAATGCTCTCCACCGAGCGCACGGCGCCGGCCGTGTCCAGGTTGCCGTGCACGTACAGGGCGTACGGCCGCCGCCGGGTGGCCTCCAGGCACGGGTAGTAGATGCCATCGAAGAAGTGCTTGAGTGCGCCGGACATGTAACCGATGTTCGCGGGCGTGCCGAGCAGGTAGGCATCCGCGCCGAGCACGTCGGCCGCGCCCGCGGTCAGCGCGGGCCTGGTCACGACCTCAACCCCGTCGACCTCGTCTGTCCCGGCCCCGGCCGCGGCGGCCTCGAACATGGCCTGCAGGGCCGGCGATGAGGTGTGGTGGACGATCAGCAGGCGGCCCATGGGCCCGCAGCATAGCGGCCAGCCCGCCGTCCGATCGGTGCGCCAGGCCGCCTGCACGGGAAGCCGGGCGGCCCGGACCCGGCTACGCTGACGCCATGCGCTCGGCCGCCTGGCTCATCCTCGACGCCTGCTGCGTTTTCGCATTCGTCGCGATCGGCCGGCACACGCACCATGACGGTGACAGCCTGGCCGGCCTGTGGCACACCTCGTGGCCCTTCCTGGCCGGCCTCGCCGCGGGCCTGCTGGCCAGCAGGGCCTGGCGCCAGCCGGTCGCGATCGTCCCGGCCGGCCTGGGCGCCTGGCTCGGCTCGGCCGGCCTCGGCATGATCGTCAGGGTGCTGGCGGGCCAGGGTACGGCGGCGGCCTTCGTCCTGGTCGCGTTCGCCTTCCTGGCCCTGTTCCTGCTGGGCTGGCGGGTCGTGGCCCGGATACTGGTCACCCGGCTGCGCGCGCTGAGCTGAGCGCGGCCGTCAGTCACGGACCAGCTCGATCCGGACCAGTTCAGCGCCGGCCGCATCGGCGGCACGCGCGGCCGCGCGGCGCGAGGTGAGGCGCCGGAACCTCTCGTGCTGCCGGCCAGGCTGGGGCACTTGACCTATTCGGGCGTCCGGCGCGCAGGCGTCATGGCGCGGACGCCGAGAGCCGCTGGTGGCGGATCCTCGTCATGAACGGCGGCAGAAGAGGGAACAAAGTCAGCAGAGCGGGAAACGGCGGCAGCTCGCTCACCAGTTCCCGACCTTGCCACTGCCGTCACGCGAGACTTAGACTGAACATTCAGTCAACCGCGTGAGGAGCGCGCTATGGCCATGGATCAGGCCACACCCCTTGATGCCGCCGCCGTCAGCACTGACGCAGGCCAGCTCATCCAGCAGACACCAGCAGCCGAGCCGGGGCTAGCCAGGCCGCGCGCCGGTCAGCCGCTGAGCGGCCAGTCGCGCCCCGTTAGCACGCAGCATGTGGCCGCGCGGCCAGCTGCCTCGGCGCAGCATCGCCCGCAGCCGCCGACTGCCGGGTCCTCCAGGCAGAATGGCCGCCCCTCGTCCGGGGATGAGGAGCGTGCCCGGCTCAGGCTCGCCGGGATCATCGACGATCAGGAAGAGATCTTCGTCCGGCGCCAGCCCGAGTCGCTGCGGCTGGCCGGCCGGGCCAGCGGCTCGCTGGCCGGCGGCGTTACCTCCAGCTGGCAGATCACCCGGCCGCAGCCGGTGTGGCTCAGCCATGGCCAGGGCTCCCGGATCTACGACGTGGACGGCAACGAGTACGTCGACCTGCACGGCGGCTATGGCGCTGCCCTGGCCGGACATGGCCACCCGGCGATCGTCGAGGCCGTGCGCTCGCAGGTCGGCCTGGGTACCCACTTCGCTCAGCCCACGCGCACGGCGATAGCCGTGGCCGAGGAACTCTCCCGCCGGTTCGGGCTGCCGCAGTGGCGGTTCGCCAACTCGGGCACCGAGGCCACCATGGACGCGGTGCACCTGATGCGCGCGATCACCGGCCGTGACCTGATCATCAAGGTGGAGGGCTGCTACCACGGCCATCACGACTCGGTCCAGGTGTCCGTCTGCCCGGAGGCCGACGACATCGGCCCGGCGGACCGGCCCCTCTCCGTGCCGTCCAGCACCGGCATCCCGAAGGCGATCACCGACCTCACCCTGATCGTCGGCTTCAACGACCTGGTCGCGGTGAAGCGCGTGCTGGAGGAGAACCCCGGCCAGGTCGCGGGCATGATCGTCGAGCCGATCATGATGAACGCGGGCATCATCCTGCCCGAGCCCGGCTACCTGGCCGGGCTGGCCGACCTGCTGCACGCCCATGGGTCGCTGCTGGCCTTCGACGAGGTCAAGACCGGGCTCACGGCCGGTCCCGGCGGCGCGACCGGCTTGACCGGCGTCACCCCGGACATCGTCTGCCTGGCCAAGGCGATCGGCGGCGGCGTCTCGGTGGCCGCCATCGGCGGCACGGCCGCGGTGATGAGTCATGTGGCCAGCGGCGATTACGAGATGGTCGGCACCTTCAACGGGAATCCGCTGGCCATGGCGGCCTGCCGGGCGATGCTCTGCTCGGTGGCCACGCCGGATGCGTACGACCGGCTGGAGCGGCTGCGGCTGCGAGCCGTCGAGGGCGTGCAGCGCGCTATCGACCAGAACGGCCTGCAGGCGCGCGTCGTCTCCGTCGGCGCGAAGGGCTGCGTGGTGTTCTCCGCTGAGCCGGTCCGCGACTTCCGCGACTTCCTGGGCGTCGACGATCAGTACAGCCAGGCGCACTGGCTGTTCCAGCACAACGGCGGGGTCTTCCTGCCGCCCTGGGGCAAGAGCGAGCAGTGGCTGATCTCCGTCCAGCATGATGAGACGGATATCGACCTGTTCGTCGACAATTTCGCCGCTTTCGCCGCCGCAGTGGGCGGCTGATCCAGCGGCGGGCGGCCGACCCGCTGAACTGGTCCTCAACGCCACCTAACGCCGTTCAGGCCCGTGATCACCGGATTGCTCCGGACTCAGCGCGGCGCGTGCGCCTCCCCCGTGGTGCGCGCGCCGCCCGGCGGCCGGCCGCCCGCTCCCGGGCCGGCCGGCCGCCGGAAATTTCGGGTCGCGGCAAATGGCCGGCGGAGGAGGATAATGGGCCTACTCCGCAACGGGAACTGGCGCCGGATGGCCTTTCACCGGGTGCCGCGAGACCCCCGAGCCCGCGCCCGCGCGGGACCCCGGGTCTTGCGCCCGCGGGCCGGCCGGTGTAGGTCTATGCGGATAAGAACCGTCGGCTGACGGAATGTTCAGTCAGGACGCGGGGAGGCCGGGCAGATGCACCCACGAGAAGGCTGGCAGCCGGATGGCACCCGCCGGCGCTCCGGCCTCTCGCGGCGCGATCTGCTCCGGCGCGGGACGGCGGCCGCGGTGCTGGCCGGGGGCGGCGGGACGCTGCTCGGCGCCTGCGCGCCGTTCCTGACCGGTGGCACCTCGCTGCCGCTCCCCCGGCCGGGCAACCCGGTCACCTGGCCGACCGGGGACAACAAGGCCATCGCCAGCGGCCTGCGGCCGGAGACCGGGGCCGCGCTGCAGGTCTACAACTGGGTCGCGTACGTGAACCAGGCCTGCGTGAACAACTTCGCCAAGAAGTACAACTGCAAGGTCGACGTCACCACGTTCAACACGATGGACGAGGCGCTCTCCAAGCTGCGCAGCGGGCTCAAGTTCGACGTGTTCATGGGCGTCACCGTGGATGTGCTCGGCCAGCTGATCGCCTCGAAGCTGATCCAGCCGCTCAATCACAGCTACATTCCGAACATCACCCAGGCGTGGCCGGACTTCACCAACCCGTTCTACGACCAGGGCTGGCAGTACACGGTGCCGTACACGATCTACACCACCGGCATCTCCTGGCGTAAGGATTACGTGCACGAGAATCCGTACGCCATGAAGAACGCGTGGGCGATGCCCTGGCAGCCCAAGTACAAGGGCAAGGTCGCGATCCTGGATGACTACCGGGAGGGCATCAGCCTCGGGCTGATGAAAAACGGGATCTTCGATCTCAACACCACCAGCAAGAGCCAGATCGACCTGTCCCGCCGCTCGCTGCAGGACCTGGTCAGCCTGGTTGACGTGCACATCGACAACAACGACTACACCGAGGTGCCGGACGGCCAGACCTGGATCCATCACGCCTGGTCCGGCGATATGGCGGCGGCCGCCTCGTACATGCCCAAGGGGACGCCGGTGGAGGTGGTCGGCTACTGGTTCCCGACTGACGGGAAGGGCCCGGTGGCGAACGACACCAACACCGTCCTGCGCTCGGCCAGCAATCCGGTGCTGGCCCATCTCTTCCTGAATTACTTCCTCGACCTGCCCAACGCGCTGGAGAACATCAGCTTCAACGGCTACATGCAGCCGCTGACCGAGGTGACGCCACAGCGGCTGGTCAAGGAGCAGATCCTGCCGCCCAGCCTGATGTCCACGGTCGTGCTGCCGTCGTACTTCCGGCGCGGCGTCTCACAGCTGCAGCTCCCCGTCGACGCCGATGCCCTGTGGCAGCAGGCCTGGCTCGTCGCGAGCAACGGGATCTAGCGATGGCGATCCAGGCCCCGCCGCAGCCCCCGGGCGCTCCCAGCGCGCCGGGCGCACCTGGCCGCCCCGCCAGGTCCCGGCGCCCCGCTCAGCCCGCCCGCGCGTTCTGGATCCTGCTGGCGGCGCCCGGCATCCTGTGGCTGGCCATCCTGTTCATCGTCCCGTTCTACGCCGTGCTGGCCATCGGCGAGGGCAAGCTGAACCGGCTCTACGAGTCGCCCGTCGCGGTCTACAACCCGCTGGACTGGAGCTCGGCGAACCTGTCCAACGTCATGCACGACCTGTTCGGCGCAGGCGCCTTCGCCGGGCCCATCGCCGTCAGGACGGTCATCTACGTCGTCGCCGCCTCGCTGCTCTGCCTGATCATCGGCTACCCCGCCGCCTACTTCGTCAGCCGGTTCGCCGGGCGGCGCAAGGGCCTGTTCCTGGTGCTGCTGATCGCCCCGTTCTGGATCAGCTACATGATGCGGATGCTGGCGTGGATTGACCTGCTGCAGACCAACGGATACGTGAACAGGGCACTGCTGGACCTGCACCTGATCGGCACCCCGGTGAACTGGCTCGGCGGGCACTCGTTCACGGTGATCCTGGGCCTGGTCTATGGTTACATCCCCTACCTGATCCTGGTGCTGTTCGCCGGGCTCGACCGGATCGACCCCGCTCTGATCGAGGCCGGGCGCGACCTCGGCCTGGGCCGGGCGCGTACCTTCCTGCGCGTCACCCTGCCGCTGTCCCGGCAGCCGATCCTGACCGCGATGCTCATCACCGTGCTGCCGATGGTCGGCGACTACTTCACCAACCAGTTGCTGTCCGGCGCGCCGAGCACCTCCATGATCGGCAACCTGATCGAGGGCCAGCTCGGGACGCCCGGGCTGGAGGGCCAGGGCGCGATCTTGTCCCTGCTGGTGCTCCTCATCCTGCTCGTGCCGATGATCTACTACGTCGTCGCCACGCACCGGGCATCCCAGGAGGCGTCGTGAGCAGTGCAACGGCAACGCCGGTAGCCGCCAGCCCCGCGACGGCCACGGACGGCAGCCCGAAGATCCGGGGGTGGCGGAATCCGTGGCGGCGCCCGTGGTTCCTGGAGACCTTTACCTGGCTCTACCTGGTCTGGTCGCTCGTCCCGATCGCCATCGCCGTGCTGTTCTCGTTCAACAAGGGCAAGTCACAGGCCACCTTCCAGGGCCTGTCCATGAGGTGGTATTACACCGACCCGGTGAACTCGGTCTGGCACAATCCGCAGCTGCACAGTGCCGTTTTCGTCACCCTGAAGCTGTCGGCCTACACCACGCTCATCGCGGTCCCGATCGGCGTGGCCTTCGCGCTCGGCATCAACCGCTGGCATGGCAAGATCCCGCTGAGTTTCAACTTCGTGATGATCCTGTCGTTCGTGGTGCCGGAGCTGATCTTCGGCGTGGCGATGTTCTTCGTCTTCACCCAGCTGTTCTCCGGCGTCGGCCTGGGCACCCTGGCTGAGATACTCGGCCTGGTGACGTGGAACGTCAGCTGGCCGGCCATCATCGTCCAGGCGCGCCTGGTCACCATCGGACGGCAGTACGAGGAGGCATCGGCGGACCTGGGCTGCACGCAGCTGCAGACCATGCGCCGGGTGATGCTGCCGCTGCTCACGCCGGCCATCTTCGCCAGCGCGATCCTGGTCTTCTCCGGGGTCATCGATGATTTCGTCATCGTGGACCTGCTGTCGTCCAACGCGACGAATACGCCGATGTCGGTGATCATCTACTCGACCCAGCACGGCGGCAACGGCGGCCCGGCCCTGAACGCGCTGGCCACGATCATGCTGGTGATGTCCTTCATCGTGGCCGGAGCGGGCTTCCTCGGCTACCGGTGGATGACCAGGGGCCAGCGGATCGACGGCCGGCAGGCACTGGCCACGATCGCCGGCGCCGAGAGCTAGCCGCCGGTCAGCTGGCCTTCAGCGCATCCTCGTCCACGACGTCCGGGCTGACGTCCGCACCGAGGTCGGCGGCCTGGCCGCCGCCGGCCAGCACCCGCAGCGCATCGGCGGCCAGGAACGCCTGCACCGGCGTTCCCTGCGCCAGCGCCTCCTGGGTCCCGTCGTTCTGCACCAGCGCCTGCAGCTCGTGCCCGGCGGCCAGGCGCAGGAAGACCTGGGTGGCGGAGCCCAGGTAGACCAGCCGCTCGACCATCGCCGGCACCCGGTTGGGCCCGGCTGAGCCGTACTCCTCGACCCGGACCCGCTCGGGCCGGATGACGGCGTGCGCGTGGTCCGGCGCGTCCGCCCCGCCGTGCTCGCAGGCCAGCACCGACTCGCCCAGCCTGACCTCGCAGTGCGCGCCGGGCCCGCGGGCGATCACGTCCACCTTCATCAGGTTGGAGACGCCGAGGAAGTCGGCCACGTAGGTGTCGGCCGGCTCCTCGTAGACCTCGGTCGGGCTGCCCAGCTGGACGATCTTGCCCTCCCGCATGACCGCGAGCCGGTCGGACATCGTCAGCGCCTCTTCCTGATCGTGCGTGACGTACAGGAAGGTGATGCCGACCTTCTCCTGCAGCGCCTTCAGCTCGACCTTGAGCGAGCGCCGCAGCTTGGCGTCGAGCGCGCCGAGCGGCTCATCCAGCAGCAGCACGGCGGGCTGCAGCACCAGCGCCCTGGCCAGTGCCACCCGCTGCTGCTGGCCGCCGGACAGCTGGCCGGGGCGGCGCTTCTCGAAGGCACGCAGCCGCACCAGGTCCAGGGCCGTGCCGACCCGGCTTTCCATCTCGGACTTCGGCAGCTTCCGGTTGCGCAGCCCGAATGCGACGTTGTCGAACACGGTGAGGAAGGGGAACAGGGCGTAGCTCTGGAAGACCGTATTGACGTTGCGCTTATGCGGCGGCACGGCGGAAACATCGACGCCGTCCAGCAGGATCTTGCCGGCGGTCGGCTGCTCGAAGCCCGCGATCAGCCGCAGGGTGGTGGTCTTGCCGCAGCCGGAGGGCCCGAGCAGGGAGAAGAATTCCCCGCTGGCGATATCCAGGCTGATGTCATCGACGGCTGCCTCGTGAAAGCGCTTGGTCAGCGACACGAGCTCAATGCGACCACCGGGCATATCGACCGCCCCTCAGAGTTCTCCGGCCTGCCTCGCCTCGATCCGGCCCGGAGTCCAGCTAAACCCGAGCCGCTCAGCGATAAAGAGCATGCATAGCCTGAAAGCACCCGCCGGGTCAACCACCGGGTCATCCAGGGCTATCTGGATCGTCAGCCCGTCCAGCAGCGCCGACAGGGCAATGGCGAAGCCGGCCGGGTCCACCCTGGCGAACTCGCCCGCCTCCTGCCCGGCCAGCACCAGCTCGCTGATGACCTCGCGCCAGCGATCATCTGACTTCCGCCGGACGCTCGCCACCTCGGCGTTCCTGGCCGCCTGCGCCCAGAAGTCGAGCCACAGCGTCCAGGAATCGTCCGGCTCCGGCGGGTCGCCGGGCAGCAAGCTCATCGCGACGATTTCCTCGAGCCGGGCCGCCGCGGTCGGCAGCTCGTTCATCCGCTGCTGGCCGACGGCATACCAGGCGTCCTCGTAGTACCTGATGGCCTCGGTGAGCAGCTGATCCTTAGTCTTGAAGTAGTAGATGACCAGGGCAGGGCTGATCCCGGCCCGCTCGGCCACGTCAGCGATCCTGGTCTCGGCATAGCCGCGCTCGGAGATCACCTCGAGCGCCGCCTTCAGCATCTGGGCACGCCGCTGATCGGCGGTGCCCGTGGCCTCGGCGGTGGCCCCAGTCCGGTCGGTCATCGCGGCAATCCTCTCCACCCACTTGTCGTCACGGTATCAGCTTTCTAAACTGAACATTCAGTCAAACAGTGGCCCGCGCGGCGGCGCCAGACTCACGGAAGGCGGACTCATGGCCGCAACATACGACGCGATCGTGGTGGGCGGAGGCCATAACGGGCTAGTTGCCGCCGCCTATCTCGCCAGGTCTGGTGCCAGGACGCTCGTGCTGGAGGGCCGGCCCAAGACCGGCGGGGCCGCGACGACCGAGGCGCCGTGGCCTGATGCCCCCGAATTCAAGGTGACACGACTCTCCTACGTGATGAGCCTGCTGCCGCCGACGATCATCAAGGACCTCGAGCTCGAGCGGCACGGCTACAAAATCTATCCGATGGGCCCCTACTACCAGGCATTCCCCGAGGGCGGGTCGATCAAGCTCTACGCGGACGACGCCAGGCGCAACCACGAGGAGGTGTCCAGGTGGTCCAAGAAGGACGCGGATGCCATGCCGAAGTGGGATGCCTGGCTGGCCGGGCTCGCCGACGTGCTCGGCCCGCTGCTGCTCACCGTGCCGCCGGCGCTCGGCTCGCGCAAGCCGCGTGACCTGGCCGGCACGCTGCGGCTGGCGTGGCGCAACCGCGGCCTGGATGTCCGGACGATCGCCGACGTGACCCGGCTGATGACCATGAGCATCGCCGACCTGCTCGACGACTGGTTCGAGTCTCCCCAGGTCAAGGGCGCACTGGCGGTCAATGGCGTGATCGGGACCTGGGCGGGGCCGTACGAGCCGGGCACCGCCTACGTGATGGCGCACCACTCGATCGGCGACGTCGGCGACGGCCACCTCGGCAACTGGGGCTTCCAGGAAGGCGGCATGGGCGGCGTGTCCAGCGCCATCGAGCTGGCCGCCCGCAGCCACGGCGCGCAGATCCGCACCCAGGCCAGGGTCGCGCGGGTCATCATCGAGAACGGCCGGGCCGTGGGCGTGACCCTCGACAACGGGGACGAGATCCGCGCGAAGGTTGTCGTTTCGACACTGCACCCGCGCACGGCCTTCCTGGAGCAGGTGGGCGAGGAGAACCTGCCGCCGGACTTCGCCGCCGACATCAGGCACTGGAAGACGCGCAGCGGCGTGGTGAAGATCAACCTGGCGCTGTCCGAGCTGCCCGATTTCATCGCCGATCCCGGCTCGCAGCTGCAGGAGCACCACACCGGCTCGGTGGAGATGGCCCCCACCATGGAGTACATCGAGCGCGCCTTCCAGGACGCCCGCGACGGACGCCCGGCGGCCCGGCCGTTCAGCGACGGCGTGATCCCGACCACCTTCGACAAGGCGCTCTGCCCGGAGGGCACGCACATCATGTCGCTGTTCACCCAGTGGGTGCCGGATGACTGGAACGAGCAGCCGCACACCGCCGAGCTCGAGCACTACGCGGACCGCATGATCGACTGCTACAACGAGCTCGCGCCCAACTTCAAGGCCTCGATCCTGCACTGGGACATCGTCGGGCCCTACCAGATGGAGCACGAGTACGGCCTGGTCGGCGGGAACATCTTCCACGGCGAGCTCTCCCTCGAGCAGCTGTTCCACATGCGCCCGGCCCCCGGCTACGCCGACTACCGGACGCCCGTGCCCGGCCTGTACTACGGCAGCTCGGCCACGCACGCGGGCGGCGGCGTCTGCGGCATCCCCGGCTGGCAGGCAGCCAGGGCCGCCATCGGCGACCGGAAGGCCGCTCAGCGGACCCGCCAGCTGCGCAAGGTCACCGGGCGGTCATGACCGCCCGGTCCACCGCGAAACGGCCCCCGGACGCTGACCGGGGCGCGCCGCCGGCCGCCCTGCGCGCGATGCTCGAGGCGAGGACCGTCGCGCTGGTCGGCGCATCGCCCCGGCCGGGCACCTTCGGCGAGCGGATGGTCGAGGAGGTGGCCAGGAGCCCGGCCGCGCCCGAGTTCTTCCTGGTGAACCCGAAGTATGCCGAGATCGGCGGGCGACGCTGCTACCGGTCGCTCGCTGAGCTGACCGGTCCGGTCGACCTCGTGCTGCTCGGCGTTCCCGACGCGGCGCTCGAGCAGCAGCTCATCCTGGCCGCGAGCCGCGGCGACCGGTCAGCCGTGATCTTCGGCAACGCCGTATCTGACCCTGATGAGAATGCCGTCACTGACCCTCATGAACAGGGCTGGGCTGGCCGTCCTGTCCCCCCCGGGCCAGCCCAGCCCGCCCCCGGCGCCGCGCCTGCCCGGGCCGCCCGGCCTGCCCTGCGCGACCGGCTGGCCGCGATCGCCCGGTCGGCCGGGATGGCGGTCTGCGGCGCGGGCTGCATGGGCTTCGTGAACGTCAGCCGCGGCCTGCGCGCGATCGGCTACACCGAGCCTGACCCGCTCCCGGCCGGACCGGTCGCGCTGGTCACCCACTCCGGCTCGGTGTTCTCGGCCCTGCTGCGGATCCGCCGCGGCCTCGGCTTCAGCGTCGCGGTGTCCTCCGGCCAGGAGCTCGTGACCACCGCTCCCGCCTACCTGGACTACGCGCTCACCCTGCCCGAGACCCGGGTGCTCGCGCTGGTGCTCGAGGCGATGCGGGACACCGGCCGGCTCCGCGACGTGCTGGCCCGCGCCGCCGAGCGCGACATCCCCGTCGTCCTGCTGACCGCCGGGCGCTCCCCGCGCGGCCGGATGATGGTCGCCGCCCACTCCGGCGCGCTGGCCGCGGCCGACGGCGGCTGGGAGGCGCTGGCGCGCGCCTACGGCGTGCACCGGGTCGGCGACCTGGCCGAGCTGGCCGACACGCTCGAGCTGTTCGCCGTCGGGCGCCGCCCTGGCCGGGGAACGGCAGCGGGCCCGGCCGGCATCGCCACCGTGCACGACTCGGGCCTGGAGCGGGCGCACGCCGCCGACCTGGCCGAGGAGCTGGGCGTCCCCTTCGCCCCGATCAGCGAGACGACCACGGCGCGGCTGGGCCGCCTGCTCGATCACGGCCTGCAGCCGTCCAATCCGCTCGATGTGTGGGGCACCGGGGCCGGCACTCGTGGCCTGTTCGGCAGCGCGCTGGTGACGCTGGCGGAAGACCCGGCGGTGGCCGTGGCCGCCCTGGCCGTGGACCTGGTGCAGGAGCTGGACGGAGACGATTCCTATCCCCTGGCCATGCTGGACGCCGCGCAGCAGTGCGGCAAGCCGCTGGCCGTCCTGGCCAGCTTCCCGGCCGCCATTGACCCGCTGGCCGCGGCCCGGCTCCGCGGCAGCGGGATCCCGGTCCTGGAGGGCACCAGGAGCGGCCTGCTGGCGCTCGGGCACCTGCTGGATCACGCCCGCCGCGGCCGCCGTGACGGGGCCGCTCAGCCCGCCGACGCCGGCCGGGCGCGCCGGGTCGGCGAGCTGCTGCGAGGCGGCCTGGCCAGCGGCGCCGCGCTGCTGGGCCTGCTGCGCGATTACGGCATCGCCACCGCGGCGGTCCGGCAGGCCAGCGACCTGAAAGAGGCGCTGATCGCCGCCGAGGCGATCGGCTACCCCGTGGTGCTGAAAACCGACGAGACGGCCATCCAGCACAAGTCCGACGTGCGCGGCGTCCTGCTCGGCATCAGCAGGCCCGCGGAGCTCACCGCCGGCTACGCCAGCCTGGCGGCCAGGCTCGGGCCCCGCGTGCTGGTCTGCGAAACCGTGCCCGCCGGGCCTGAGCTGGCGCTGGGCATCGCCCGTGACCCCGGCCTCGGACCGCTCATCGTGCTCGGCGCGGGCGGCGTGCTGGTCGAGCTGCTGGCTGACCGGGCGGTCGCGCTGCCGCCGGTCGACGAGGAAGCTGCCGCCGGGCTGATCGCCGGGCTGCGGGTCGCCGCGCTGCTGGACGGCGCTCGCGGCGGCCCGGCCGCGGACCTGGGCTCGGTCATCCGCACGATCACCGCCCTGTCGCGGCTGGCCGGCGAGCTGGGCGACGACCTGGAGGCGCTGGACATCAACCCGCTGATCTGCGGGCCGTCCGGGGCCGTCGCCGTCGACGCGCTTGCCATCCCGCGCCGGGCCGGCTGACCGGCCGCAGCGGACGGCGGCGGCGAGCGGGACCCGGCTTCCGGCTCCCGTTCTGTTCCTGGCCCATCCGGCCCCCCGGAATCCTGTAGCATCGCGATACCCCCGCTGACCTGCACGTTTAATAGCCGCAGTGTCGTGTAAACCAGGACACCTGCGGCCTAACAGGCGGCCTGGCTGCCCCCGGCCGGCCGACAGATCCGCCGAGGAACGACATCGGCGCCAAGCGAGGATATGTGCGCACTGAACCCAGGGTCACGCCGCCGTTCGCCGCCGACGCGGTGATCGTCGGCGGCTGCGGGCGCGCCGGGTTACCGCTGGGCGTGGCCCTGGCCTCCCGCGGCCTGTCGGTCCGGCTCTATGACATCAACCCGGCCGCGGTCGCGGTCGTCAACAGCGGCCGGATGCCGTTCACCGAGCCGGGGGCCGCTGAGCCGCTGCGCGCCGCCGTCAGCGCCGGCCGGCTGTCCGCGACGACCGATCCGGCCAGCGCCGGCAGCGCCGACGTCCTCGTCGTCGTCGTCGGCACCCCGGTTGACCGCCACCTCAATCCCGACCTCGGCGCCGTGCCGGCCGCCCTGGACCGGTGCGCCCGCCATCTGGTGGACGGCCAGCTGGTCATCCTGCGCAGCACCGTGCACCCGACGGTCACCACCCTGACCGAGCGCATGCTGAGCAAGCGCGGCGTCCGGGTGGACGTGGCCTTCTGCCCGGAGCGCATCGCCGAGGGCCAGGCCATGACCGAGCTGTTCGACCTGCCGCAGATCGTCGGAGCGCGGACCGGCGAGGCCGGTGACCGGGCGGAGAAGTTCTTCCGCACGCTGACCGACACGATCATCCGGCTGCAGCCGGAGGAGGCCGAGCTCGCCAAGCTGTTCACCAATACCTGGCGGTACATCAAGTTCGCGACGGCCAATCAGTTCTGGATGATGGCCAACGATGACGGGCTCGACTTCGAGCGGATCCGCTGGGCGATCAGCCACGAGTACCCGCGGGCCGCCGACCTGCCGGGACCCGGTTTCGCGGCCGGTCCCTGCCTGCTCAAGGACACGATGCATCTGGCCGCCTTCAGCCACAACAATTTCGCCCTCGGCCATTCAGCGATGCTGATCAACGAGGGCCTGCCGCTGTACCTGGTCTCCCGGCTGGAATCCCGTTACGACCTGGCGTCGATGACCGTCGGCGTGCTGGGGATGGGATTCAAGGCCGGCATCGACGACCCGCGGGAGAGCCTCTCCTACAAGCTCCGCAAGATCCTCATGCTCAGGGCCGGCCAGACCCTGTGCTCGGATCCCTACATCGCCGATGAGCGGTTCAGCTCGCTCGCCGAGGTGCTGGAGCGGGCCGACCTGCTGGTCATCGCGACGCCGCACCGGGAGTATGCCGGGCTGGTGACCGGCAAGCCGGTCGCCGATATCTGGGGCATAACGGGACGGGGCATGCGCATATGAGTCCGGACGTCAGCATCGTGATCCCCGTCTACAACGAGGGCGAGGCGATCCTGCCCTGCCTGGACCGGATCCTGCGCGCGGTGGCCTCTCGCTGCGAGCTGCTCGTCGTCTATGACTCGCCGGGCGACACGACCGTCCCGTGCATCGAGCAGGCGGCCAGCGCGGATAGCCGGGTCCGGGGTCTGCTCAATGGCTACGGCCCCGGGCCGGCGAATGCCATCCGGTTCGGCATCGACCGGGCGTCATCGCCGGTGACCGTGATCACCATGGCCGACGGCAGCGACGACCCGCGGCAGATCGACGACCTGGCCCGCCTGGTGGAGCGCGGGGTCGTGGTCGCGGCCGCCTCCCGGTACATGCCGGGCGGCCAGCAAGTCGGCGGCCCCCGGCTCAAGCGCACGCTGTCGCGGTGCGCGGGCAAGTCGCTGCGGCTGCTCGCCCGGGCTGGCACCCGCGATGCCACCAACAGCTTCAAGGCCTACTCGACCGACTTCGTGCGGCAGGTCGGAATCGACTCAAGGAACGGATTCGAGATCGGCCTCGAGCTCACAGCGAAGGCCACCAGGCTGCGGCTGCCGGTGGCCGAGATCCCGACGATCTGGCTGGACCGCGCGCTCGGGGACTCCCGCTTCCAGCTGGCGCGCTGGCTGCCGGGATACCTGCGGTGGTACCGCTTCGCCTTCGGGCCCCGGCTGAGCACGCAGAAGCTGGCCGCGCGCCGCGGGCGCGGCGGCCGCGGCGGCGCGCCGGCCGTGGCGCGCTCCCCCGCCGGGGCGGCCCGGCCAGCCAGTCACGTCAGCGGGCACGGCGGAATCAGGCACGGGGGAATCAGGCACGGCGGAGTCAGGCACGGCGGAGTCAGGCACGGGGGAATGTCGTGGCAAAGGTTCTGGTGACCGGGTCGGCCGGATTCATCGGTGGCTATCTCGTCCAGGAGCTGCTCAGCCAGGGCCACGCCGTGGTCGGCGTCGACGACTTCTCCAAGTACGGCCCGGTGAAGCACAGCTTCCATGATCATCCGAGTTACTCGTTCGTCGAGGGGGATGCACGGGATGGCGATCTGCTGACGGGCCTGCTGGACGGCTGTGACCATTTCATCGCCGGCGCGGCGATGATCGGCGGGATCTCCTACTTTCACGCCTATGCCTACGACCTGCTCGCCGCGAACGAGCGGATCATGGCGTCGAGCTGCGACGCCGCGCTGCGCGCGCACCGGTCCGGCCAGCTGCGGAAGATGACCTACATCAGCTCATCGATGGTCTACGAGAGCACCAGCCACTGGCCATCGCGCGAGGGCGACGAGCGGCGCATCGCGCCGCCGGCCTCCTCGTACGGGTTCCAGAAGCTGGCGGTCGAGTACTACGCGCGCGCCGCATGGGACCAGTACCAGCTGCCCTACACCATCGTGCGGCCGTTCAACTGCGTCGGCGTCGGCGAGAGCAGGGCGCTCGGCCAGGCCGAGGTGCTCTCCGGCAACGTCAGGCTGGCCATGTCGCATGTCGTGCCCGACCTGGTGCAGAAGGTCCTCAAGGGCCAGGACACGCTGCGCATCCTCGGCGACGGCCGGCAGATCCGGCACTACACCTACGGCGGCGACCTGGCCCGCGGGATCGTGAGCACGCTTTTTCACCCGGACGCGGTGAACGACGACTTCAACCTCTCCGCGGCCAGCCCGACCACCGTGCTCGAGCTGGCCAGGCTGATCTGGCACAAGATCCGGGGCGAGGACACGCCGTTCCGGTTCGCCAGCGAGGAGCCCTACCGGCACGACGTGCGGAAGCGGATTCCTGACGTGCAGAAGGCCCGGCGAGTACTCGGCTTCGAGGCCACGACGACGCTGGAGGAGATGCTCGACGAGGTCATCCCCTGGGTCAGCGAAGCCGTCCGGGATGGCCGCCTGTAGCAGTCATGGCTGCGGGGCGGCCGCGCGCCATTGCGCAGCCGCCCCGCAGCGTTCGGCACGCGCCAAGTTAGCGGTGACGCCGCGACTTCTTCCGCCGGGATGCCATGGCGGTCATCGCCAGCGTAACGGCGCAGAGTCCGGCAATAGCGATCGCGGACTTCATAAAGCGCATGTACTTTTCCTCCCCCTGATGAGCCCACAGACTCCCCGCCCAGGCACCCCGCTGCCCGAGGAACGACCTCGGCCCGGCCCGGCGGCGCTGTGGATCTGCTCGTGCTGGTACCCGGCGCCCACTGGCGAAAACCGGGAAATAGCTGCGACTTGTCCGGCTACCCGGCCAAGTGGCCCGCCAGCCATTGATCGGCAGCCCGCGGCACGGGCTTTCCTTGATTCTTCCGAAACGGATGCATTGCCCCCGCTAGAAGATAGCGGCCCCCGTTAGAAGATGACGTAGACCTTGCGGATGGTCTCGTGAATCTGCCAGGTACCGGCCCAGCCGCGCGGGAAGACGGCCGTGTCGCCGGGGCCGATGTCGCGCGGCTCGCCGCCGTCCGGCGTCACGGTCATCCGCCCGGCCACGATGTGCACGAACTCGTGCGTCTCCAGCGTCCAGTAGGACGGGCCCGGCGTGCTCTGCCAGACGCCGGCCTCCTGGTCACCGTCCTGCCAGAGGGTGAGCCCCGAGGTCTGCATGGGCTCGCCGGTCGCCTCCTCCAGCGGACCCCAGTCCTCCAGTTCGGCGGTCGCGGCGGAGGCCAGGAATGGCGTGCTGATATCGGTCATGCTGGCGGGTCCTTTCGGCGGTCAGGTCAGGTCGGGCACGTCGGGTCGAGCCAGATCAGGTCAGGAGAGAGTCAGCTTGCCAGGCGCCTGCAGCGCGGGGGACAGCTGCGCGCCGGTCTGCCGGAGATCGGCCTGGCGCGCCCCGGCCGGCTGCACGGCCTCGGGGAACGGCAGCGCGATCGGATCGGTGCCGAGCCTGCTGCGGCCGGCCTCGTCGAACCGGTCCAGTCCGAGCGCCGTCACGTCCACCACGGCGGAGCTTCCGGTCAGCGCGACGTCGGCGGTCGCGCGGGCCACCGCCGGCCCCCACATCATCCCGGCACCGCCCGCGCTGGCGACAGTGACGCCGCTGAGCACCCGGCCCCCGGCGAGCGCCGGCCCGATGATCGGCAGGTGATCGGGCGTGTAGTCGATGGTGGCCGCCCAGACCCGGCGCAGCCCGAGCCCGGCTGTCACGGGCACCAGGTCGGCCAGCCGCTGCCGCATCAGCGCCAGGTAGGGCTCGTCCACGCTGGTGGCGACGCCCGGCGGCTCAGCCGGATTGCTCATCCCGAACAGCAGGCCGCCTTCCTCAGGCCGCCAGTAGAGCCCGGCTGACAGATCGAAGACCATCGGCAGCCGGGCCGGGTCAAGGTCCGGGTGCGGCTGCGTGACTGCCACCTGGTGCCGGACGCCGCCGGCCGGCGCGCGCACGCCCGCCAGCCCGGCCACCTCGGCCAGCTCCGGGCCGCCCGTGAGCACGACCAGCGGCGCCGAGATCGGGCCGGCCGAGGTCGCCACCCCGGTGACCGCGCCGCCGCCGGTCAGCAGGCCGGTGAAGCTGACCCGCTCGCGGATGCGGACGCCGCTGGTCGCGAGCGCGACGGCGTAGGCAGTCACGTTGCGCGGGGGCGTCAGGTAGCCGTCATCGGCGCAGTACGTCCCGCCCAGGGTGCGGCCCGGCGCGAGGGTCGGGTTGAGCGCGTCCAGCTCAGCGGGCTCCAGCCAGCGGACCGCCAGGCCCAGCTCCAGCTGCATGGCCATCCGCTGCCGCGCCGCCGTCACGTCCGCCTCGCTGAAGCACGGCAGCAGGTAGCCCTGCGGCGTGAAGCCGGAATCGATGCCCAGCTCGCCGGCCTGGGCCAGGTAGAACTTCCTGGACCACTCGCCGAGCCGCACCGCCCACGGCGTGCCGCCCTGGGTGCGCACGATGCCGGCCGCCCGGCTGCTCGCGCCCTGGCCCAGCGTCCTCTTCTCGACCAGGGTCACCCGGCCGAGGCCGCTGCGGCGGAGGAAGTAGGCGCACCAGGCGCCGACGGTCCCGCCACCGACGACGACCGCGTCGGCGGCTTCCGGCTGGCCATCTGGAAGCATTGGCACGAAGCCGATGCTGACATAGACTGAACGTTCAGTCAAGAGCGCGCGAGCCAGCCGGATGAGGGGCCAGATGTACGGGCTGTCAGACGAGGACCTGCGGATTCGGGCACGGGCCGCCGCCTTCGCCGAGGAGCTGTTCCCGCTCGAGGTCAGCGCCGAGATGAACGACGGCGAGCTGCCCAAGGAGACCGTCGCCGGGCACGCCGCCAGGGCCAGGGAGCTCGGTCTGTGCGCCACCAACATGCCGGCCGAGCTGGGCGGCGGCGGGTGCACCTCGCTGCAGCAGGTGCTGGTGCAGGAGCAGGCGGGCCGGGTCACCAACGCGCTGGCCTGGGTCGTGAGCACGCCCCCGTCCTGGCTGCCGGCCGTGGCCACCCCCTACCAGCTGGAGAAGTTCGTCAAGCCGGTCATCCGCGGCGAGCGCGAGGAGTGCTACGCGATCACCGAGGAGGGCGCCGGATCGGACGTGGACGCCATCGTGTCCACCGCCAGGCGCGACGGTGACGAGTACGTGCTGAGTGGCGAGAAGTGGCACGTCACGTCCTACAACTCGGCCGACTTCGCCTTCTTCCAGGCCAAGCTGACCAGCGGCGAGCACGCCGGGGAGCACGCCATGTTCCTGGTGGACCTGCCGAGCCCCGGCGTCCGGGTGGTGCGGACCCCGGCTTACTCGCACACGATCAGCCACCATCATCCGATCGTCGCCTTCACCGATGTCCGCGTGCCCGCCAGCCATCTGGTCGGGGCGGAAGGCGACGGGATGAGCTTCGCCTACGAATGGTTCAGGTTCGAGCGGCTGATGGTCGCGGCGCGGTGCCTCGGGGCCGCCCAGCGGCTCACCGATGAGATGACCGCCTTCGCCGTCGAGCGACGGATCCAGGGTCAGCCCATCGCCTCGTTCGGGGCTATTCAGGCCATGCTGGCGGACAGCCTGACCGAGTTGTTCGCGGCCCGCTCGCTGACCTACGAGACGGCACGGGCCATCGATGCCGGCGCCGACGTCAAGGTCCAGCACGCGCAGTGCTCCATGGCCAAGCTGTACGCGTCCGAGATGGCCGGGCGGGTCGCCGACCGGGCCGTCCAGGTATTCGGCGGCCGCGGCTACATGCGGGAGAACGTGGCCGAGCGGTTCTTCCGCGAGTTGCGGGTGGAGCGCATCTGGGAGGGCACCAGCGAGATCCAGCGCGCCATCATCGCCGACCAGATGGTCAAGCGCGGCCCGGCTGCGCTGGCCTGAGCCGCGGTTGCGGCCGGAGACGGCCAGTCCCGCGCCGCCGCGAGCGGGCGACTACCGCCCATCGAGTCGCAGCCCGCTGACCGGGACCCGCGGTAACCGGCGGCGCGGGGACCATGGCCGTCGGAGGCCATCCCGGCAGAGCGGGGCTGCCTTAGCCGGGCAGGTTCGCCTTAGCCGGGCAGGTTCGCCTTAGCCAGGCAGGTTCGCCTCGATCGCCGCCACCAGCGCCGGGTCGTCCGGTTCCGTCCTCGGCCGGAACCGCGCGGCGATCTTGCCGTCCGGGGTGACGAGGAACTTCTCGAAGTTCCACTGAATGTCGCCTGCCTCGCCCGCGGCGTCCGGCACGACGGTGAGCTCGGTGTAGACGGGATGCCGTCCGGGCCCGTTGACCTCGATCTTCTCGAACATCGGGAAGGTGACGCCGTACGTGGTCGAGCAGAACGTGGCGATCTCCTCCGCGCTGCCCGGCTCCTGGCCGCCGAACTGGTTACAAGGGAAGCCGACGACGGAGAACCCGCGATCGGCGTAGCGCTCGTGCAGCCGCTCCAGCCCTTCGTACTGCGGAGTCAGGCCGCACTTCGATGCCACGTTGACGATCAGCAGGGTCTGGCCAGCCAGATCAGCCAGCGAGGCCGGCTGTCCGTCCAGCGTGTTCACGGGAATGTCGTGCACGGTCACGATGCGAAATCCTTTGCTTGCTCGGGCCAGGTCGCCGGGCGTCCTGGCTGGACCTCAGCCTCAACGCAGCCCGGTGCGCAGGAATGCCCGTGGCGGCCAGGATGACACAGCTGGCGGCCGGCGGCCCGGTCGGGCCTGCGGCCCGGAACTCGGCCGTCCCGCCGGGCACCGGCCTGACGGCGGCGCCGCTCGCGAGCAGCGTGGATGCGCGCCTGCTGCGCCAACAGCGACAGTAAGCGCGCATCGACGACGCTGTAATGGCGCTGCCGGGCCGGTCAGCAGGGCTCAGCTCGCCTGGCCTGCGGAGCCAGCCGGCGTCAGCCGGCCGTTCGGGCGGCGACTGCCCGGCTGCCCAGGTTCCAGACCGGCTTGCCCGAGTAGCCGCGGGCCACCATCGTGACGAACTGATACACGGCGTCCTCGTCGGGCGACAGCGGACCAGGGACGGAGTGCGCGGACGACAGCCCGCGCTGCACCGACTCGCACGCCTGCCAGTCCTGCCGGTTCGTGATGTCCCAGAACTCAACCGCATAGCCGGGATCGAAGCCTGGCTGCTCCAGTGCCTCGGGCGCGAACGCCCAGGTGCACTCGATCATGGTCCGGTCTACGGCCAGCGGCGTCAGCCGGTGCGTCATGACGTAGTCCGGGTGCAGGCTCAGCAGCACGTTCGGGAAGATGTTCACGTAGATCACGGTGCGCAGGCCGGTCGCGTCCAGCCCGCGCAGCGGCACGCCATGGCTGGTGCCGTCGAGCGACATGGTGTCCATGCCGTCCCGCAAGTCCATCCATCCGCCAACCCAGGTGCCCTGGGCCGGGTAGTTCTCGCCGCTCTTCGGCGGGCTTACCCGGCACAGCTCCGGATGGATCATCGGGCAGTGGTAGCACTCGTGGTAGTTCTCCGTCAGGATCTTCCAGTTGGCTGCCGCGTCGTACTCGTGCCGCCCAGCGATCGCCAGCCGCTCTGGCTCGTAGGGTGCCACCAGCGGTTCCAGCCCCGCCAGGGCGTCATCCACCGGCCCGGCCGTACCGGACGAATCCACGAAGATCAGCCCGTGCCACTCGGTCACCGGCAGCTCGATCAGTCCCCACGCGCTCTCATCAAAGCCCGGCCGCCCCTTGAAGCCGGACGCCGCGCGCAGCTCGCCGCCGAGCGAGAAAGTCCAGGAGTGATACGGGCAGACGATCGCGCCGCGCTGCGCCGAGCCGCCGCAGGGCAGCAGCTCGTGGCCGCGATGCCGGCAGGTGTTCGCAAACGCATGCAGGACACCATCGTCGTCCCTGGTCAGCAGCACGCTGCCGGGGCCGGCTGACTCGGCCCGCTGGTCGCCAGGGCTGGCAATCTGCGCGCTGAAGCCCACGCAGGTCCAGCCACCGCCGAAGAAATGCCGCTGCTCCCAGGTGAAGACAGCAGGATCGACGTAGGCCGCGCGGGGCAGCATCCTGCTGTCGCCGAATGGTTGCAGCGCCGCCGCAAGCCCGGCTGGATCGATGGGAGCGACCGGAACCCGTGACTGACTGACCATACAGTCAGGATAGGCAGCCGGACGCGCGCTGTCCAGGGACCGGTCATCGGAAGGGCCGCCTAGGGCAGCGGTTCCTGCACGACAGCGGCGATGACCGTGGTCACGACCTTTTCGACCGCTCCGGCCTCCAGCGGGTCGCCCGGCCGGCCGGCGAACAGCAGGTGCGCGGTCCCGATCAGCATGGGCGCCAGCGTGTCGACGTCGGCGTCCGCCGCGATGCGGCCCAGTTCCCGCTCGGCGCTGAGATAGGAGGCAATCATGACCGTGGCCTCGGTCAGCAGCGGGACGCCGGCCGGCCTGGTCTGGCGCAGCCGGGCACGCAGGTCATCCCGGAAGGTGATGAGGGCCACGATCGCCACGGCCACGGACCCGAACAGGGCCATCAGCACGCCGGCGCCGCGCTCGGCTGGAAGCGAGGTACCGCCGCCATGCTCCTGTATGCGTTCGCTCTCGGCCTGACGCCCTTCCTTGCCGGTGACGCCATCAAGGCAGCCATCGCTGCCATGCTGCTGCCGGGGGCGTGGAAGCTGGCCGGGGGCGTGGAAGCTGGCCGGCCGGCCCTGAAGCGTGCCGCCCGACGCCGGGAATCGACCACGTGAAAGGCGGCCGGCTCTGCCATGAGCAGGACCGGCCGCCCTCTGACGGGGCCTTCACCGTGTCCGGATCCGGATACCGAGACACGAGTGGAGGTGGCGGGAATCGAACCCGCGTCCTTCAGTACATCTCCAGGGCTTCTCCGGGCGCAGCCTGCTGTGGTTTTCTCAGCCCCGGCGGTCACGCAGGCAAGCCGCCGCCGGGCTCAGCCGCTGTTCGATGTCCCGCCTGGTCCCGCGGCCGGGCCAGACGGTAAATCCTCCTTACTGATGCCAGGCACCGGGCCGGAGGAACTCCCGGGCTGACAGTCCCTAACTCGCGGTTATTTAGGCCGCGAGGGCGAGACGAGTGCGCTGTGTGTTGGCACTTATTGTTGTGCGGCCACAGGATTAACGAGGTCATGCCCGCAACCCTCGGCCCGCTTCCCCTGGATCAACTACCGAAGTCGAAGCCTGTCACCCCCTTTGGGATTGCTGTCAGCAACGCTACCCGATCGCCGCCGCACGGCCAACGGGCAGGCCGGCGCCGGGCGCGCGGTCCGCTGACAGCAGAATGCCCGACGGGCCGTCCGCAGAGCGCGGCGCCCATCGGGCATCCACCGGTGGTGATGAGATACCCCCGTGGGCGCTGGCGGTGGCCGAAAAGCGCCCACGGGGGCTGACCGGCAGGGTCGGGGCCGGTCCTCAACGCCCAGGCCTCCCCCGAGATGAGGCCTGGTTCTCATCACGACGACTGGGCCGCAACCCCCCAAGCGGCACCCCAGTCACTATGGAAGACGCCGGAACGAAGCCGAAAGGTTGCTCCGTGTTACCAAAATCCCGCCACTACCTGGTCACGATTAGCTCGCGAGGTCCCGCAGGAAGGTGCCGGCCAGCGGAGCTGCCGAGGCATAGGGCGATTTCGCGAACTCAATAGCTACGAAGGCGATATTCCCCTGATAACCGACAAACCAGAATGAGCGCACGCCGCTGGCCGCGGACCCGACCGAGGCGCTGCCGACCTGCCCGTAGACGGGCTCGCTGCCGACATTGGCCGGCTTCCCCGCGCCCCTGGTCACTGCCTGCCGCATCAGCGCCTGCAGCGATGAGACAACCTGCGCGCCGAACGCAGTCCGGGGCGCCAGGCCCGGATCCGCCGGGCTGGTCACCAGTACGGGCGGATGCCAGGTGCCGGAGTCGACAACGCCCGCGGCGAGCGCCATGTCCAGCGGGCTGACCCGCACGCTGCCGTCGCCGACCGCGGCCTCGGCAATGGCGCCGGTGCTGGCCAGATCGCCGAGCGTGCCGACGAATCCGCCCACCGGCAGCTGCCAGCGCAGGCCGATGCCGAACCCGTTCGCCGCGCTGGTCAGGTCGGCGGCGTCCAGTTGCATCGACAGCCCGGCGAAGGCCGTGCTGCAGGCGTCAGCGAAGTCGTCGGTGAAGGGCGGCTGGGTGCCGAGGTCAGTCACCGGCGGGACGTTCGCGAACCTGAAGCCGCCGACCGGGTTCACGGACTCGCACGGGATCGGGCTGCGGATGTTGAATCCGGCCGCCAGCAGCGCCGCTGTCGACACGATGGTGAAAGCCTGGCCGGGCGCGTACGCACCGGTCAGCGGGCTAACCGCGGGCATGCCGGTCACTGAGTGCGCCGCCACGGCCAGGACCTGGCCGGTGCCGGCCCGGATCGCGACGACCGCGGCCGGGTCGGGCAGGCCGGCCAGCGCACGGTCCGCCGCGCCCTGCACCTGCTCGCTGATCGTCGTCTGCACGGGGCTGCCCGCCGATCCCGGCCAGCTCCGCAGCACCGACACGACGCGGCCGGCCGCACTCTGGACCACGACTTCGGTGGTGGGCGTCCCGGCCAGCAGGCGCTGGAAGGTCATCTGCAGCCCGGCCAGGCCAATCGTCGTGCCCGGCCGGTAGGGCATGCCGTCGGCCCGCAGCAACGGAGCCATCTCGGTTCCGACCGAGCCGGTCACCAGCGGGGCGATGGTGCCGAAGAGCCGTTCCCGGCGCTGGGTGACGATCAGGCCGGGAATCCGGCGCAGCGCGGTGCTGAGCCTGCGGTAAGTGGCGGGAGGGAGGTTCAGCAGCGGGAGGAACGAGGAGTCCGGCGCGGCGACGATGGTCCCGTAGATCTCCTGGTCATCAAGGCCGGTAGCGTCGGCCAGCGCATCAGCGGTCCTGGCCGGGTCCGCCAGCTGGCCTGGCCGCACGCCGACGACATAGACGTCGGATACCGGCGCGAGCGGCGCTCCGGCAGAGTCGAGCAGCAGCGCGCGGCCGGGCATCGTGGTGACGGCCGCCAGCCGCTGCCCGGCCCGCAGGCCGGGCACGATCACCGACGGGCTCCAGACCACCTTCCAGCCTGAGCCGGCCTGGCGCAGGTGAATGACGCCCTGGTAACTCCAGCGCAGCCCGCTGCTGCCCAGATCCACCGACGCGCTGAAGTGCGCGGTGGCCGCGGTGCCATCCTGAGTGATCCGGCCCATGGCCAGCTGCAGGCCGGATGCGTCCAGCTGCTGGTACATGCCGCCGAGCGCGGCAGTCACGCTCGCGCCGCGCTCGGTGGTCAGTGCCGCCGCCGCCCGGTAGTTTCCGTTCTCCCAGGCCAGCAGGAAGGCCTGGACCGCCGGCTCGGCCGATGGCTCGCCGACGCCCGCGGTCACGCCGACGACCACCGCAACGACAGCCAGCACGACGGCGAGCCTGGCGCGCGTCCCCCGCAGCCGCAAGCTCCGCAACCGAACGGTCTTCAACCTGGGTCCCCCGACCTGCCCGTTCCCGCTGCCGGGTTCCGGGCCACCCTTCTCCTGCCTGGCCGCCCGGCTCGGCCGGGCCGCCGGCCCCGTTCGCGAAGCGCGATGGGCGGCGGCATGCGCACCACGGGACCGCGTGCGCAGCATCATCCGACCACTCCGCTACCTCCGGCGCCGCAAGGCTCGGTCAACCTCCCGTGCGGCATCCCGTCGCGCCAGGTCATGGCGCTTGTCGTAGGTGCGCTTGCCACGAGCCAGGGCCAGCTCGACCTTGGCGTTCCCGTCCTTGAAGTACATCGAGAGCGGGATGAGCGTCTGGCCGCGCTCCCTGGTCGCGATGGCTAGCCGATCGATCTCCTTGCGGTGCAGCAGCAGCTTACGTGTCCGGCGCGGCTCATGGTTAGTCCATGTGCCCTGGGTGTACTCGGGGATATGCACGCCGTGCAGCCACGCCTCGCCATCGGTCACCTGGGCGAAGCCGTCCGCCAGCGAGGCCCGTCCCTCGCGCAGCGACTTGACCTCCGTCCCGGTCAGCACCAGGCCAGCCTCGACGACGTCCTCGATCGAGTAGTCGTGCCGGGCGCGCCGGTTCCTCGCGATGACCTTCTGGCCCTGCTCCCTTGCCACGGGTCTCCAGTGCTCCTGCGTCACACGCGCAGGTAACGCCTGAGCGTGAGGAAGGACGTGGTGCCGCAGAGCAGCACCCCGATAATCATGGCCAGGATGATCACCTCGACCAGGTCGGCAGTACTCAGCTGGACGTTGAACTGGAAGTACTGCTGCAGGCCGTTCAGCCACAGTGATTTCACCGCCACCAGCAGCCCGGTGGCCACCAGCCAGCCGATCAGGCCGGCGATCATGCCCTCGACCAGGAACGGCAGCTGCACGTAGAAATTGGATGCGCCGACCAGCCGCATGATGCTGGTCTCCCGGCGCCGGTTGAAGGCTGACAGCCGGATCGTGTTGGCCACCAGCAGGATGGCCGCGACGAGCAGGATGATCGCGATCACCACGACCGCGTTCCGCGCCCCGTCCAGCAGGTTGTAGAACCTGTTCAGCACCGTGGAGTCCTGCACCACCTGATCGACTCCGGGGGCGCCGTCGATCACCGCGGCCACCTGAGCCGCGTCCGCCTGCGCGTTCTTCAGCTTCACCTCGAAGGAGCTTGGGATCATGCTGGCCGGGGTCAGCTTGACCAGCGACTGGTTGTCGGCGAACTCCTGCCGGAACTGCTGGTAAGCCTGCGACTGGGACAGGAACGAGACGCTCGTGACCTCCGAGTCCGACGTGAGGTCCTGCCTGATCTGCGCGATCTCGGCCGGCGTGGCCGGCCCGTCCTTGACGCACTGCGAGCTGGGGTCGCCGTTGGTGCACAGGTAGACGGACAGCTGTACGCGGCTCTGCCAGTAGGTCCTGGTGTTGTCCACCTGCTTGACGAACAGCAGCCCGGTGCCGAGCAGCGACAGGCTGATCGCGACCACGACGATCAGCGCGACCGTCATGGTCAGGTTCCGCCGCAGGCCGATCCATACCTCGCTGAAAACGAATTGGGCGCGCATCTAGGTAAAATCCCTCGGTGTCGGTTCCGGCCGGTCAGTACGCCTGGCCGTAGACCCCGCGCGACTGGTCGCGCACGACCTTGCCATACTCCAGCTCGATCACTCGCTTGCGCATCGAGTCCACGATGGCCGCATCGTGGGTGGCCATGACGACTGTCGTCCCGGTCCGGTTGATCCGGTCCAGGACCTTCATGATGCCGATCGACGTGGCCGGGTCGATGTTACCGGTCGGCTCGTCGGCGAGCAGGATCATCGGCCGGTTCACGAACGCACGGGCCATGGCGACCCGCTGCTGCTCGCCGCCGGACAGCTCGTCCGGCATCCGGTCGCCCTTGCCTTCCAGGCCCACCAGGTCGATGACCTCGGGCACGACCTTCTTGATGAAGCGGCGGGGCTTGCCGATGACCTCGAGCGCGAAGGCGATGTTCTGATAGACGTTCTTGGCCGGCAGCAGCCGGAAGTCCTGGAACACGCAGCCGATCCGGCGGCGCAGGTGCGGGACCTTCCAGTTGGTCAGGCGGGCCAGATCCCGGCCGGCCACGAAGATCCGGCCCTCGGTGGGCCGCTCCTCCTTCAGGACCAGCCGCAGGAATGTCGACTTCCCGGAGCCGGACGGCCCGACCAGGAAGACAAACTCCCCCTTCTCCACGTCGAGGGTGACGTTCTCCAGGGCTGGGCGGCTCTGGTTGGGGTATGTCTTGGTCACGTTGTCGAGATGAATCACTGGCCCATCACGCGCACTCCACAGGATGTAGGGGCCTGGCCAGGACGTGCTGGGCACCACCCGGTTTGGCCTCGGGCCAGTCTAGGGGGGAAACTGGTCTGGAAGGTCCAACATCGTCGAAGAGGCCCGGGCACGGACGAGCCCCCAGAGGAGCAAAATGAGCTGCGAGCACCTGATCTGCGCTCAGTGCGCCGGGCCGGTCTCCGAGGGCCGCTGCCCAGTCTGCCGCCTCGCGCGCACGCACGTGCATCACTCCGGCCACGGTTTCGTCACGCCCCTGGTGCTGACGGCGCTCCTGGTCCTGCTGCTGGTGCTGACGTTCGCGGCGACGCACCTGGCGAGCTGAGCCTGCCTGGCCGCCCGGCCAGTCGTCCTATCCGGTTGCCTGCGGCCCGCTCATAGCCCCTGGGTGCGCAGCCAGCGGATCTCAGCCTCGATGAAATCGTCGATCTCGCCGTCCATGACGGCGGCGGTGTTGCCCGTCTCATAGCCGGTGCGGACGTCCTTGATGTTCTGATACGGGTGCAATACGTAGTTACGTATCTGCGTGCCCCAGCTGCGCCTGGACTCACCCCGCAGCTCACTGAGCTTGGCCGCCTGCTCTTCCCGCTTGCGCTCCAGCAGCTTGGCCTGCAGCACGGCCATCGCGCTGGCCCTGTTCTGGATCTGGCTGCGCTCGTTCTGGCAGGAGACCACGATCCCGGTCGGCAGGTGCGTGATCCGGACAGCGGAGTCGGTGGTGTTCACGCCCTGGCCGCCCGGGCCGCTGGACCGGTAGACGTCGATCCGCAGCTCGTCTTCGGGGATCTCGATGTGGTCGGTCTGCTGGACCACCGGGATGACGTCCACGCCGGCGAACGAGGTCTGCCGGCGGCCCTGATTGTCGTACTTGGAGATCCGCACCATGCGGTGCGTCCCGTGCTCGCCGCGCAGGGTCCCGTACGCATAGGGGGTCTTGACCGCGAAGGTGGTCGACTTGATCCCGGCCTCCTCCGCGTAGGAGGTGTCGTAGACCTCGGTCGGGTATCCGTGCCGCTCGGCCCAGCGCAGGTAGATGCGCTGCAGGCCCTCGGCCCAGTCAGCGGCGTCCGCGCCCCCGGCCTGCGCGGTGATGGAGATCAGCGCGTCCCGCGCGTCGTACTCGCCCGACAGCAGGGTCCTGATCTCGAGCTGGTCGATCTCCTTGCGGAGCGCCGTCAGCTCGCGCTCCCCCTCCAGCCGGGTGGGCTCGTCCTGCTCGCTCTCGGCCAGCTCGAACATCACCGAGGTATCGTCCAGCCGCCGCCGCAGGCCCTCCAGCCGGGCCAGCTCCCCGTCCAGGTAGGACAGCCGCCTGGTGACCGCCTGGGCCTGCTCCTGGTCCTCCCAGAGGGCAGGGTCGGCGGACCGCTCCCTCAGCCCGTCAGCCTCCTTGCGCATGGTGTCCGGGTTAAGGACAGCCTCCACGCTGGCGAGCTTGGCCGCTAGTTCGGAGATCTCGCTCGCGGGATCGGTTGCCATGCCAGAAAGCCTACGCGAGCTGACTGACCAGACAGTTTCGGGCGCCAGCAACACGGCCCCGGGGCAGTTCCCGGCGGGGCGACCGCCGGGCGGGCGGCGGCGCGACTAGGCCGGCAGCGTGCTGGTAGTGACCAGCGTGCGGACGGCCCGGACCGCGACCGACAGGGTCGCTATCGTGAACGCGTCGCTCTCCCAGATCTCGGTGAGCGTCTGCGTCGCCCGCCGCACGGCCGAGTCGTTGCGCTGCACCCAGGCCGCCAGCCGCTGCTCCGGGCTGCCCGAGTCGGTCACCTTGAGCACATCCCTGGACAGCTCGGCATGCGCGGTGTACAGATCATCCCGCAGGGCGCCGCGGGCCATCGTGTTCCACCTGTCCTCTCGCGGCAGGGCCGTGATCATGTCCCGCAGCCGGGCGATCTGCAGCCGGTCGGCCAGGTCGAAGTACACCTCGGCCGTCTCATCCACCGACCGGCCGGTGCCGTGGGCAATCTCGACGATGTCGAAGGCGGAGTAGGCCGGCACCATCGCGGCGATCCGCTCGGCCAGGCCGTCCGGCACGCCGCGGGCCGCGAACGAGTCGCGCCGCTCGTCGAACCCGGCCAGGTCACGGCCCGCCAGCAGCTTCGGCAGGCCGGCTCCGACGGTCAGCACGCCGCCGGCGAAGAAGTCGATGGTGGCCTGGATATCGAAGGGCGGCCGCCGGAAGTTGAGCAGCCATCTCGTCCCGCGCTCGGTGAGCTTGCGGCCCTCCAGCAGCGCGGCGATCTGGGCCGAGGGGTCGACCGCGCCGTCGAGCGCCTCCAGCTCGGCCCAGAAACCCGGCATGTCGAAGACCGACCGGGAGACCAGCCAGGCCGCGGTGATCTCCGGCACCGACGCGCCGGTCTCCTCGTTCAGCCGGAAGGCGAACGTCGAGCCGGACCTGTCCGCCATGTCGTTGACGACCGCGGTGGTGATGATCTCCCGGTGCAGCGGGTGGTCGCCCATCCGGCCGGCGTAGCGCTCGCGCAGCGGCGTGGGGAAGTAGCCGACGAGTACCCGCCGCAGGAAGGGATCATCCGGCAGGCCGGACGCCAGCACCTCCTGGGCCGCGGCGATCTTGGTGTGCGCCAGCAGGACGGAGAATTCCGGTGCCGTCAGCCCGGTCCCGGCCGACCGGCGCTCCGCGATCTCCCGCTCGCGGGGCAGCACCTCCAGGCGGCGCCGGATCCGCCGGTCCCGCTCCAGCTTGCGGATATAGCGCGCGTGCACGTGCAGCATCCGCGCGGCTTGCGCCCGCGATGCGGCGAGCGCCCGGTTCTGCTCGTAATTGTGCACCAGCACCAGCGCTCCGACCTCATCGGTCATGGAGTGCAGCAGCGCGTTGCGCGCCGAGGGCTCGAGCTCGCCATCGCGCACCACCCAGTCCAGCAGGATCTTGATGTTGACCTCGTGGTCAGAGGTGTCCACCCCGGCCGAGTTGTCGATGAAGTCGGTATTCACCAGGCCGCCGGCCAGCGCGTACTCGATCCGCGCCTCCTGCGTCAGGCCCAGGTTCCCGCCCTCGCCGATCACCCGGCAGCGCAGCTGGCTGGCGTCGACCCGGACCGCGTCGTTCGACCGGTCGCCGACATCGGCGTTCGACTGGGCCGCCGCCTTGACATAGGTGCCGATGCCGCCGTTCCAGAGCAGGTCGGCGGGCGCCTGCAGGATCTCGGAGATCAGCTCGTCCGGCGCCATCGCGATCGCGCCGTCCGGCAGCCCCAGCGCGGCCTTGGCCTGCGCCGAGACCGGCACGGATTTCGCCGCCCTGGGCCAGATGCCGCCGCCAGCCGAGATCAGGGACTGGTCATAGTCGTCCCAGGACGACCTAGGCAGCTCAAAGAGCCGCCGCCGCTCGGCGAAGCTGGCCAGCGGATCGGGATCGGGATCGATGAAGATGTGCCGGTGGTCGAACGCCGCCACCAGCTTGATGTGCTCGGACAGCAGCATCCCGTTGCCGAACACGTCGCCGGACATGTCGCCAATGCCGACCACGGTGAAGTCGTCGGCATCCACGTCCATGCCCAGCGTGCGGAAATGGAACTTCACCGACTCCCAGGCGCCGCGGGCGGTGATGCCCATCCCCTTGTGGTCGTACCCCTCGGAGCCGCCGGAGGCGAAGGCATCGCCCAGCCAGAAACCGCGGGCCTTCGCGATCTCGTTCGCCGTGTCGGAGAAGGTCGCCGTGCCCTTGTCGGCCGCCACCACCAGGTAGGGGTCGTCTCCGTCGTGCCGGACCACGCCAGCCGGCGGGATGACCCGGCCGGCTTCCAGGTTGTCCGTCACGTCCAGCATCGCGGTGATGAACATCCGGTAGCAGGCGAGGACCTCGCCCTGGTAGGCCTCGCGGTCGGCCGGGGCGGGCAGCTGCTTGCAGACGAAGCCGCCCTTGGCGCCGGACGGCACGATGACCGAGTTCTTGACCTCCTGCGCCTTGGCCAGGCCGAGGATCTCGGTGCGGAAGTCGTCCCTTCGGTCCGACCAGCGCAGCCCGCCCCGCGCCACGTTGGCGAACCGCAGGTGGACGCCCTCGAACCGGGGCGAGTACACGAACAGCTCGAACTTGGGCCGCGGCGCCGGCAGGTCGGGCACCTCGGCGGCATTGAACTTGAAGACGAGATAGGGTGCCAGCGGCTCCCGCCCGGCCGCGCCGCCCCGCCGGGACCACTGCTCGCCGCCGGCGGCTCTGCCAGCCCGGGGGGACACGGCGCCACCCGGGGACACCCCGGACCCCGATGACCCCGAACCCTCCGCAAAAAAATTAGTCCGGAGAGTAGCAGCGATCATGCCCCAGTACGCCCGCAGGATGCGGTCCTGATCCAGGCTGGCGACTTCGTCCAGCTGGCCCCTGATCTCCTCCGACAGCGCCTCGCTGCGCTCCGATCCGCCGGCCTGCAGCGCGGGGTCGAAGCGGGACTCGAACAGCCTGACCAGCAGCCGGGTGATGACGGCGTTGGAGCGCAGCACCTGCTGGATGTAGCCCTGGCTGAAGGTGGTTCCCGCCTGCCGCAGGTACTTGGCGTACGCGCGCAGGACCGCGACCTGGCGCCAGGTCAGCTGCGCGTCCAGCACCAGGGCGTTGAAGCCGTCATTCTCGGTGCGGCCGTGCCAGAGCGCGTCGAGCGCGTCCTCGACCCGATCCCTGACCTGATCGACCGGCGGCTCCGGCTTCTGCTGCGCCGCCTTCTGCCGCGCCGAGCCGGAGCTGCTGACCTGACTGCGCCGCAGGCCGAAGTCGTAGATCCAGAACGGCTCCGCGGAGCCGAACTCGTACGGATGCTCATCGACGACCTCGACTCCCATGTGCTGCAGCCGGGGCAGCACGTCGGTCAGCGTGATCGGGTTGCCGGTCCGGTAGATGGTCAGCCGCCAGACCCGCTTCCCGCTGTCGGGCCCGGCCGCGTGCCGGTCGTCATGATCGTCCGCGGGCACGCCGCCGACATAGTCCTCGGATTCCCACAGCTCGAAAGCGACGTCCTCGCCCGACTCCCGCAGCTGCAGGATCCGGCCCAGGTCAGACAGGGCCGCCGATGGCGGCACATCCGTCTTGTAGGTCTCCAGGATGGCGTCCCCGGCCACCGCCAGCAGCTCGCGCGCCCGCTGCTCGCCGAACGTGCTCACCGCCTCCTCGGCCAGGTCATCGTCCCAGGACCGGACCACCGAGGCGATGGCGTGCTCCAGCGCGGCCACGTCGACATCCGGCAGCACGGTGCCTCGCTCGGCCCGCACCACCATGTGCAGCCGGGCCACCGTGGACTCCCCCACCATCACGCTGTAATCCAGCTGCGTGCTGGCCAGCCAGCGCTGCAGCAGCCCCTGGATGCGGAGCCGGACCTTCGTCGTGTAGCGGTCCCGTGGCAGGTAGACGAGGCAGGACAGGTAACGGCCGTAGACGTCCTTGCGCAGGAACAGCCGGGTCTCGCGGCGTTCGCGGAGCCGGTGCACGCCCGCGGCCACGGCCGCCAGCTCGTCGACCGAGGCCATGAACAGCTCTTCGCGCGGATAGGTCTCCAGCACCTGGGCCAGCTCGGTGCCGTCATGGCTGTCGGCGGCCAGGCCCGCGAGGGCCAGCACCTCGGTGAGCTTCTGCCGCAGCACCGGGATGCGGGTAATGCTCTCGGAGAAGGCCACGTGCGTGAACAGGCCGAGGAACCGGTACTCCCCGATGACCTCTCCGGTCTCGGACAGGCGCTTGACCGCCACGTAGTCGGGGAAGCTCGGCCGGTGCACGGTGGAGCGCGAGTTGCCCTTGGTGACGATCAGCAGGTGCGGATCCTGGGCCCGCGCCTGCTGCTCGGGCGGCACCGGCGCGAACGACCCATTGCCCGCCTTATCGTGCCGCAGGATCCCCAGGCCGGTACCGGGCACGGCGCGCTGCGCGATCCCGTCCCCGTCGCGCTCGAGGTCGTACTGGCGGTAGCCCAGGAAGGTGAAGTGCCCGTCGGCCAGCCAGTGCAGCAGGGCGGCGACTTCCCCGGGCGAGTCAGCCGCGTCTGCGGGCGCCGCCTGGCCGGCCGGGAGCGCCGTCTGCAGGCCGTCGGCGATCCTGAGCGCATTGGCCTGCATCCGGCTGAAGTCCTCCACGGCCACCCGGACGTCCCCGAGCGTCCGCTCCAGCTCGGCCACCAGCCGGCCGGCCATGCCGTCAGCCAGCGGGGGGGTCTCGATGTGCGTCCACGACTCGGGCAGCTGGTCATGGGTCGGCGCGACGCTGTCGACGATGCCGAGGACCTCGCGCAGGGCACCGGTCACGTCCCGCCGGACCCGTAGCTGCGGGTGCACGATGATCCGTGCGGACACGCCGTGATTGGCCAGCACCATGGTCATCGAGTCCACCAGGAACGGCATGTCGTCGTTCACGGTGTCGATGACGTCGGAGCGCGGCGACAGCGCGGCGTCCCCGCCGGGCCGCACCCGCACCAGGGCCCGGCCCTGCGGGCGGTGCGCGGCGAACTCCACCTGCTGCGCCGCGACGGCGGCGATCCGGGCCGGGGCCACGGCCGCCAGATCCTCGGCTGCCACGTGCCGGTAGTAATCCTGCAGGTAGGTCAGGGCATCACCGATACCGAGCGCGGGATCGACGAACTTCGCGGCCGCCGCCAGCTGTGCCTGCTTGACATCGCCTGCATTCTCCGACATGAGGTCCACTCCCTTGTGGCTCCCGGCTGCTACCGGCCGCCGTTACAGCACGTCCCGCAATTCCCATAGCAACGGGTAGTACCGCAGCGGCACCCGCCTCTGCAGATACGGTGCGCCCGTTGAGCCGCCAGTTCCAGACTTGGTGCCGATTTGCCGCTCCACCATTTGTACGTGCCTGGCCCGCCACAGGCCGGCCAGCTCGTCGTGGGTGAGCAGGTCCTCGGCCAGCTGCCAGAGGTCGTCATGGCGGGACCGGTCCCTGGCCACGCAGACCAGCGAGGCGCGGATCTGCTCGTCGTCCGCGGCCGGCAGCTCGCGGGCGGCCAGCAGGCCAGTGAACGCATCCCAGAGCGACGGCTCGGCCAGCCGGGCCGCCAGCCGGGACCGCTCGGCTTCGGTCAGCTGCCGGAACCGGCGGACGAAACCAGGATCCTTCGCTCCGGACAGGAACTCAAGCTCGCGGAACTGAACCGACTGAAAGCCGCTGGCCGGGGCCAGCACCGCCCGGAACTCCAGGAAGTCCTGCGGGGTCATGGTCTCCAGCACGTCGATCTGGCTCACCAGCAGGCGCTCGATCACGTGCGCGCGCCGCAGCAGCTGCCGGGCCCGCCACAGCTCCCCGTCGGTCATATGGCCGCGGGCCGAGGTCAGCTCGTGCAGCAGCTGCTTGAACCACAGCTCATAGACCTGGTGCACGGTGATGAAGAGCAGCTCGTCGTGGGCCGGGGGCTGCGCCTGCGGCACCTGCTGGGCCAGCAGCTCGGGCAGCCGCAGGTAACTGCCGTAGGTGAGCCGGCCGCCTTCCTCGCCGAAGCTGCGCCCGGCGGCGGCGCTCATGCGCCCTCCGGCGCGAAGAACCTGAGCACGTCCGGATTCGACAGCGCGGCCGGGTCGGCGGCGTCGGCCACCGGGGTGCCGGTGAGGATCTTCCTGACCGGCACCTCGAGCTTCTTGCCGGACAGGGTGCGCGGGATGCCGGGCACCTGGTGGATCTGGTCAGGGACATGCCGCGGGGACAGCTGCGAGCGCAGCGCGGCGCGGATCCTGGCGGTCAGGTCCGCGTCCAGCGCGTGCCCGTCGGCCGGAACGACGTACAGGATGAGCTGGCCGTCCTGGCCGAGCTGCCCGGTGTCGACGACCAGGCTGTCGGCAATCCCCGGCAGCTGCTCCACGACCCGGTAGAACTCGCTGGTGCCCATCCGGACGCCGCCGCGGTTGAGCGTGGCATCCGAGCGGCCGTAGATGACGCAGCCGCCATCGGGCATGATCATCAGCCAGTCACCGTGCCGCCAGACGCCGGGATAGTCGGCAAAGTAGCTGGCCCGGTAGCGCTCCCCGGCGGGATCGTTCCAGAAGCCGACGGGCATCGACGGCATCGGCCCGGTCAGCACGAGCTCACCGACCTCGCCGGTCACCGGGCGCCCGGCCAGGTCGAATGCCTCGACCCTGGCGCCCAGGCAGCGGCCGGAGATCACCCCGGCCCGGACCGGGAGCAGCGGGCACGGGCCGACGAAGCCGGTGCACACGTCGGTGCCGCCGGAGAAGGAGCCCACGATGAAGTCCGGCGCTGCCGACAGGGGCGCCACTTCGTCGTAGACCCAGCGGAAGGCCTCGGGCGGCAGCGGCGACCCGGTCGAGCCGACCGCGCGCAGCGCGGACACGTCGAGCTCGGCGGGCAGCTTCATGCCGTCCTTCTGGCAGGCCTGCAGGTAGGGCGCGCCGGTGCCCGCGTAGCTGACGCCGGTTTCGGCGATCAGCCGCCAGAGGGCGTCCGTGCCCGGATGCACGGCGCTGCCGTCGTAGAGCACCACGGTGGCGCCCACCAGCAGGCCGCCCACCAGGTAGTTCCACATCATCCAGCCGGTCGTGGTGTACCAGAAGAACGTGTCGTCCGCGCTGAGGTCCTGATGCAGGCTGAGCGTCTTGATGTGCTCGAGCACGATCCCGCCATGACCATGCATGATCGGCTTGGGCAGGCCGGTGGTGCCGGAGGAGTACAGGACCCAGAGCGGATGGGCGAACGGCACGTCGTCGAACTCCGTGCCGTCGCTGGCGGGCGGCAGCTCCGCCCAGCTGGCCACGGGGACCGGCAGGCTGACGTCCGCCGCGGTGCCCAGGTAGTCGACCATGATCACGGCCTGGAGATCCGGCAGCGCGGCCGCGATCGCGGCCAGCTCGCCCCGCCGGTCGAAGCTCCGGCCGCCGTAGACGTAGCCGTCCACGGCGATCAGCACCGCGGGCGAGATCTGCGCGAACCGGTCGATCACGCTGGAGGCACCGAAGTCCGGCGAGCACGATGTCCAGATTGCGCCCAGGCTGGCCGCGGCCAGCAGCCCGATCACGGCCTCCGGGCAATTCGGCAGGTAGGCGGCGACCCGGTCGCCCCGGCCGACGCCCCGTGCCTGCAGGGCCGCCCGCACCGCGGCCACTCGCCGGTCCAGCTCGCCGTAACTCAGCTGACCGTCCCGCCCGGCCTCGCTGCGGTAGGTCAGCGCGATCCGGTCCGGATCGGCGGCCGCGGCCCGCAGCGCGTTCCGCGCGTAATTGACCGTCGTGCCCTCGAACCAGTGCACGTCGGGCATCTGATCGCCGGCCAGCACCGGGCCGTCGCCGCGGTGGCCGAGGACGTCGAAGTAGTCCCAGATCGAGGTCCAGAACTGGGCAGGCTCGTCCACCGACCACTGCCAGAGCTGCTGGTAATCGCCGGACAGCGGCAGGCCCCGCTCGGCGGCGAGCCAGCGGGCGTAGCCGGTGATCCTGGCTCGCTCGACGGCCTCAGGCCCCGGCGTCCACAGCGTCTCCCCGTAGTCACGCCCAGTCTGCATCATCGCGCCGCCCGCACCACCTTCGCACGTCCGTCAGGAGCCCGCTAGGCTGACGGATAGTTATATACCAGTACGCGAGCCTTGTCACGAGATCACGTGCTAGTTAGCCCGCGACGACCGCACCTGTCAGCATATTGACCGCGCGTACCACGGCGACGGGATCAGAAAGATCATCAAGAACCACGTCGGCCCCGGTTTCGCGCAGCTCACCGGCACTCACGCGGCCGGTCGCGACGGCGACGCAGCGCGCGCCGCTGATCCTGGCCGCCTCGACGTCCCGGCCCGAGTCAGCCAGGTACACCGTCGCGCCCGGACCGATGCGCGCGCCGTACTTATCGCTCGCCCGGCCGCATGACATGACCAGCTGGGCGCCCTTGGGATACACGTCCGAGCCGTAGCCGCCCACGTCCAGGTCGAAGAAGTCCGCCAGCCCGAACGCGCGCAGCTTGTCCGTCGCGTTCGACTTGATCGCGCCGGTCAGCACCGACTGCACCACCCCCGGCAGCTGCGCGGTCGCGGCGACCGCCTCGCGGGCGCCTGGCAGCAGCCGTCCCTGCTCGGCCAGCAGGTCGCGGCGGGCGTGAAAGGCCGTGGCCAGCTCCCAGCAGTACCGCGCGAGCAGCTCGTCGGCGCCGCCCTCGCCCTGCCCCGCATCCACGCCGTTGAGCGCGAGGGACTCGAAGAAGATCTCCGAGTCACCCTTGCCGGAGAACTGCGGCAGGGCCACCAGGGGCTGGCCGGTGACCCGGCGGAAGGCCTCGGCATAGGCCTCCCTCGAGACCCTGGCGACGTCGACCAGGGTGAGGTCGATGTTCCACAACACCAGGCGGTAAATGCTGAGCCTCCGGTCCGGCCTGACCCGGTCAGGCCCGTTTCGAATCAATCCGAGGGTACCGCCGCCGCTCAGCGAGGCGGCCAGGTCGGCGGGACGCTCAGCCCATGTGCGGGTACCGGTAGTCGACCGGGGGGACGAACTGCTCCTTGATCGACCTGGCATTGACCCAGCGGATCAGGTTGAAGATCGAGCCGGCCTTGTCGTCGGTGCCGCTGGCCCTGGCGCCGCCGAAGGGCTGCTGGCCGACGACCGCGCCGGTGGGCTTGTCGTTTATGTAGAAGTTGCCGGCCGAGAACCGCAGCGCCTCGGTGGCGGCGGCGATCGCGGCCCGGTCCTGCGCGATGATCGACCCGGTCAGCGCGTACGGCGCGACGTCGGCGGCCTGCGCCACCACCTGGTCGTAGTCACCGTCCTCGTAGACGTAGACGCCGAGGATCGGGCCGAAATACTCGGTGCTGAAGATCTCATCCGCGGGATCGGCCGACTGCAGCACGGTCGGCCGGACGAAGTAACCGTCACTGGCGTCGGCGGTCCCGCCGGCCAGCACGCTGATCGCGGGCCGGGACCTGGCCCGGCCGATCGCGTCGGCGTGCTTGGCGAAGGCCCGCTCATCGATCACGGCGCCCATGAAGGCGGACAGGTCAGCCGCCACGTCACCCATGGTGAGCGACTCGACGGCGGCCAGGAAGTCATCCCGCATCGGATCCCAGACGCTGCGCGGGATGTAGGCGCGCGACGCGGCCGAGCACTTCTGCCCCTGGTACTCGAAGGCGCCCCGGATCAGGGCCGTGGAGAGCACGCCGGGATCGGCCGACGGGTGCGCGATCACGAAGTCCTTGCCGCCGGTCTCGCCCACCAGCCGCGGGTAACCGCGGTAGCGGGCGATGTTCTCGCCGACGGACCGCCACAGGTGCTGGAACGTCCCGGTCGAGCCGGTGAAGTGGATGCCGGCCAGGTCAGGATGCGGCAGTGCGACGTCGGAGACGGCCTCGCCGCGGCCGGTGACCAGGTTGATGACGCCGGGCGGCAGCCCGGCTGCCTCCAGCAGCCGCATCGTGTAGTGCGCGGACAGCTGCTGCGTGGGGCTGGGCTTCCACACCACGACGTTGCCCATCAGCGCGGGCGCCGTCGGTAGGTTCGCGGCGATGGACGTGAAGTTGAACGGCGTGATGGCCAGCACGAAGCCCTCAAGCGGGCGGTACTCCAGCCGGTTCCACGACCCGGCGCCGGAGACCGGCTGCTCGCTCAGTAGCCGCCGGGCGTAGTGCACGTTGAACCGCCAGAAGTCGATCAGCTCGCAGGCCGCGTCGATCTCGGCCTGGTAGGCCGACTTGGACTGGCCGAGGACGGTGGCGGCGTTGATGGCCTGCCGCCACGGACCGGCCAGCAGGTCGGCGGCCTTGAGGAAGATGGCGGCGCGATCGTCGAAGGACAGCGCCCACCAGCCCGGTGCGGCCAGCCTGGCCCCCTCGATGGCCGCCGCGACGTCGGCGTCGGTCGCGCTGGCCAGGTGGCCGAGCACGTGCCGGTGGTTATGCGGTGCGACCACGTCCACCCGGTCGCCGGAGCCCATCCGCTGCTGGCCGCCGATCGTCATGGTCAGCTCGGCCCGCTCCCCGGCCAGCTCCTTGATCTTCTGCTCCAGCGACGCTCGCTCCGGGCTGCCCGGCGCATACCCCTTAATCGGCTCATTCGCCGGAAACGGAACGTTGGTCACGGCGTCCATCGCTGACAGCTCCCTGCTCAACCCGACATCAGTGGCGGAAACCCATCGTCGCATGTCCGACGGGGTGCTAAGGCCGCCGGGCAGTCCTACCCGCCGACCTGCCCGCCGATGTGCGCCAGCTCCTGGGTGGCGTACCAGAGCAGCTCGTGGCCCTCGGCGCCGTCGACCGCGAACTGCGCATCGCCGTCGCCCGCGTCCGCCGCGGGCAGGGCCGCCACGGCGACCGCGATGTCCGCCGCGGCCTCAGGATCGTCGATGTGGCCCGAGACGATGTCCCGCAGCCGCACCGGGGACTTGATCTCGACCGCGGCCGGCTCGTCGAATCCGGCCGCCACCCGCACCTGCTCGTCCGGCAGCTCGGCGGCCAGCACGGCGCGGCGGCGGGGGGCGTCAGGATCGGCGCGCAGCAGCCGGAGCGAGGCCCGGGCCGCGTGCAGCAGGGCGATGTACTCGAGTTCCTCGATGTCACCGCTGGAGTACCACTCGCGCAGCGAGGGCGTCACGGCGAAACCGCGCACTGGAGCATGGCCGGTCACGGATGAGGCGAGCAGGCCCGCCAGGGCTGGGAGTGTGTACGGCAGGTAGACGCGCATATGTCCCCGCAGCGCAGGTGAATGTGAGCACGAGTGTGCCAGGGTTCGCGGCCGGATGGCTGCGGAAATCGCGTCCGCGATCAGGCAATTTTGCCGCTCGTGTCCGCGACCCTGACTGGGGGGCCGTCCGTGACCGGCTTCCCGTCCGTGACCGGCTTCCCGTCCGTGACCGGGGGGCGGTCAGTGGCCGAGGGCGCGTCCGCGGCCGTGCGCGCCGGCGGCACGTCAGCGACCGCAGGCGCCGCCGCGCCGCCTGACCGGGCCAGCGCCTCGGTCACCGCCGCGATCGCCGCCTCCACCGAGACGTGCTCCCAGATCCGCACCACCTGCCAGCCGGCCGCGGTCAGGGCGGCGTCGGCGGCCCGGTCACGCTCGACGTTCCTGGCCAGCTTGGGCTCCCAGTACCAGGTGTTGGCGGCAGGCTGGGTGCCGTGCTCCGGGCATACATGCCAGAAGCAGCCATCGACGAAAACAGCGACCCGGCGAGCGGTGAAGGCGATATCCGGCCTGACCCTGGTCCCGCCCAGGTCAAGCCGGTAATCCTTGCGGTACCGATAGCCCGCGCCATGCAGCGCCCGGCGCAGCGCGAGCTCGGGCTTGGTGTCGACGCGGCGGTTGGCGCGCATATTGGCCGAGCGGCCAGGGCTAGCGGGCCGCGGATAGTCAGCCACGGCTGTCCAGGCTAGTCGTGGCTGACCTGGCTAGCCTCCTGGTTCGGCGCAAAACCAGGCAGCGGTATGTTCAGCAGCTCGGCGAGCCGGGCGGCGGTGGAGCTGGCCGCCTCGTGGTGGACGCCCACCAGCCCGACCGACTCGGCGGCCTCGACGTTGGCCTGCACGTCGTCGATGAAGACGCACTCATCCGGCCGCAGGCCAAGGAGCTCGACAGTCAGCGTGAAGATGCGCTGCTCGGGCTTGCGCATGCCGACCTCGGCGGAGATCACCACGGCGTCGAACAGCTCGCTGAGCATCTGCCGGGGGTAGCCGAAGCCGACACTGCCCCAGGAGTTGGACAGCAGCGCGGTGCGCAGCCCGGCCCGGCGGACGGCCCGGATCAGGTCAGGCATCGTCGGGTCCAGCACGGTCGCCGCGAACATCCTGGTCAGCAGCCCGGCCGCGGAGGCCGGCTGGCCGTCGATGCGGACGAGGCTGGCCGCTAGCAGGCGCTCGAAATCCTCGTCACTGCACTCGCCGCGTTCCAGCAGGTGAATGGGCCCGGCGGCCTGGCCGATGGCATAGGCCTGCCGCATCCACAGGCGCATCACCGCAAAATAGCTGTCCTGGAGAATGCCCTCAGCCCGCAGCCAGGCATTCACCGTGTCCCTGATCGGGTTGGTCAGAACGCCGCCCCAGTCGGTAATGAGGCCGCGGAACCGCCCTGCCGCTGCTTTCGCGCCGGGCTGAGAGTCGTCCGCTGCGCTGCGTTCTGGCACATATTGATGGTAAGCGAAGCTAGATCAAATAGCCCTGGCCGAATTAACCGGTCTGTAGCGGCCGCGCGGGCCGCGGCCAACGTCGTGAAAGCGCATCTGCTGCGCAAACAGTGACAGTAGCCGCGCATCCACGCTGCTGCGGTCCGCCCGCGCGGCGCTCGCGCTGCGCTCCCCGCGCCGCTCCTGCCATCCGCCCGCGCGGCGCTCCCGCGGCGCTCCTGCCGTCCGCTCCCGCGGCGCTCCTGCCGTCCGCTCCCGCGGCGCTCCTGCCGTCCGCTCCCGCGGCGCTCCTCGCGGAGCCCGCGCGGCCCGGGAGGCCGCCCGGAGGCCGCCCGGAGGCCGCCGAAGGCCCCTGGCACAATCGCTTGCATGGATCGCATCGCCGTGGTGACAGGGGCCAGCAGCGGTATCGGGGCAGCGACGGCCGTCCAGCTGGCTGAGGCCGGGTACCGGGTCGTCCTGACGGCTCGCCGGGCCGGCCGGCTGGCCGAGGTGGCGGAGCGGATCGCCGACATGGGCGGCGAGGCGGACATCCGTCAGCTGGACGTGACCGACCGCGCGGCCGTGGACGAGCTGGCCGCCTCGCTGGACCGCTGTGATGTCCTGGTCGCCAACGCCGGCGGGGCGATCGGCGCGGACTCTGTCGCGGACGGCTCGGCCGACGACTGGCTGGCCATGTACGAGGTCAACGTAATCGGCGCGCTGAACTCGGTCCAGGCCCTGCTGCCCAAGCTCATCGCCAGCGGCGACGGGACCATCGCGGTGATGTCATCGACCGCGGGCTTCGTGGCCTACGAGGGCGGCGGCGGGTACGTGGCCGCCAAGCACGGCACCCACGGGCTGGCCGCCACGCTGCGGCTGGAGCTGTGCGGGGAGCCGGTCCGGGTGATCGAGATCGCGCCAGGGATGGTCAGGACCGACGAGTTCGCGCTGAACCGCTACCGCGGCGACGCGGCGAAGGCCGCGGCGGTCTACGCGGGCGTGGCCGAGCCGCTCACCGCCGCTGACGTGGCGAACGCCGTCGTCTGGGCCATCACGCGCCCGGCCCACGTCAACGTCGACCTGATGGTGCTCAGGCCGCGCGCGCAGGCCGCGCAGCACAAGGTCTACCGGCAGGGCTAGCCCGTCTGGGTGACCTTGCTGAGGCCGCGCGGACTATCCGGATCCAGCCCGAGCCGCCGGGCCAGCGCCTCGGTCAGCAGCTGGCCCGGCACGATCAGGCCGATCGGCGCCAGCCATTCCGGCAGCCGCGGTCCGGGCAGCGAGTACGAGCAAGCCGCCGCGAGCTCGCGGCCGCCGCCGATCCCGTACGCCCGGGCGCCGGCGCTGGTGACCCGCCGGGCCAGTTCCACGGTGCCGGCCAGCGTCGGCCCCGACTCGGCGGCCAGCACAATCGCGGGCGTGGAGCCGTCGACCACCGCGATGGGCCCGTGCAGCAGGTCCGCGTAGGACAGCCCCATCGCGTGCAGGTAGCAGGCTTCCTTCAGCTTCAGCGCGAGCTCGAGAGCGGCCGAGTAGGCCAGTCCGCGGCCGGACACCACCGCGCCGTGCACCCCGGCCAGCCCGGCCACGATGGGCTCGAAGTCGAGCGGCCCGGACAGCAGGGAGTCGATCTCGTCCGGCACCCGGCGCAGCTCAGCCGGGTCAAGGTCAGCCCCGAGGCCGAGCGCCAGCACGGCCAGGGCGGCTAGCTGGGTGGTGAAGGTCTTGGTAGCCGGGACGGCCTGCTCCGCGCCCGCCTCGGTGACCAGCGCCACGTCGGCCACCTCGGCCAGCGGCGAGCCGGCGCCATTGGTGATGGCCAGCGTGCGCGCGCCGCAGTCCCCGGCCCAGGCCAGGGTCTCGACGATCTCCTCGGTCCGGCCGGACTGGGACAGCGCGACCGCCAGCACGCCGGACAGGTCCAGGCGGCTCCGGTACGTCGTCGCGATCGAGGGCGATGCCAGCGTGGCCAGCCTTCCGGCCTGCGACTGGATCAGGTAGCCGCCGTAGACGGCCGCGTTGTCGGAGGTACCGCGGGCGATGAACAGAACCTGCCGGGTATCGCGGGCCAGCCGCGCTATCTCGGCCCGGCGCGGCAGCAGCGCTCCGATCGTGGCGGCCAGCGCGGCCGGCTGCTCAGCGATCTCCTGGCCCATGTGCGATCTGCTCGCGGCGGACCCGCCCGGACCGGACCCTGACCGTGCTGCGCCGGCTGTCACGCTCATTCCTTCCGCTACCTCTCGATGCCTGCCGCGCCGTCGGCCGCGTACGCGGCTCCCGGCTCCATCCGCTGACCGCCGATCCAGGTGGCCCGCGCTCTGCGGTCGGGGCCCAGCCAGACCAGGTCAGCCGCACTGCCGGGGGCGATCCGGCCCAGATCGGGCCGGCCGATCAGGTCGGCGGGCACCCGGCTGGCCGCCGCCACGGCTGCCGCGAGACCGACCCCGGCCGTCACCATGTTGGCCACCCCGGTGTCCATCCGCAGCGCCGACCCGGCCAGGGTCCCGTCGGCCCGCACCGGCGGCACGCCGTCCCCGGCCGGCAGCTCGATCAGCTCGCCGCCGAGGAGGTAGCGGCCCGGCGGCATGCCGGCGCAGGCGGCGGCGTCGGTCACGATCGCGATCCGGCCGGGCGCGGCGGCGAAGGCAATCTGGCAGGCCGGCCCGCAGACGTGGTGCAGGTCGGCGATCAGGCCGCTGGTCAGGCGGGGATCGGTCAGCGCCTGGCCGACCACGCCCGGCTCCCGGTGATGCAGTCCCCGCTGGCCATCGAACAGGTGGGTGACCATCCGCGCGCCGTGCTCCGCGCCGAGCGCGACCTGCTGCGCCGTCGCGTCGCTGTGCCCCATGCTGACCAGCACCCCGGCGTCGCTGAGCTGCGTGATCGCGGCCAGCGCGCCAGGGAGCTCAGGGGCGAGGGTGAGCACCCGGAGCAGCCCGCCGGCGGCCTCGATCAGCGCATCGACCGCGGCCGGGGTCGGGGTGATGATCCAGTCGGCGTTGTGCGCGCCGCGGCGCTGCGGCGAGATGAACGGTCCCTCCATATGCACGCCCAGGACCCGCGCTCCAAACGGAAGCCGGGGCGCCAGTGCCGCGGCGGCGCGCAGCGTCGCTGTCAGCTCGCCGAGCGGTGCCGTGATCAGGGTCGGCAGGAACGCGGTGGTGCCGCTGGCCGGGAGACCGCGCACGACGGCGGCCCAGCCGTCGGCCCCCGCTGTCCTGAAATCAGCCCCGAAATAGCCATTGACCTGCAGGTCCACGAAACCGGGTACGAGCGTCCCGTCCGGCAGGTCGATGTCAGGGGCAGCCGGCGGCCGGCCCTCGCCGACGTCCGTCACCACGCTGCCGGAGATCGTGACATAACCGGGCGACAGGATCCGGGCCCCGGCTTCGGCCGTGATCACCTGCGGGGCGGCGATCCGCACGGGTGCGGTTTCCGGCCCGCCCGGCCCGCCGTTCGCGCCCATCGCGCCCGGCCCTGGCCCGCCCAGGCCGCCCGGCCTATCCATCCCGCCCATCCCGCCCGCCCGCCCATCCCGCCCGCCCGGACCGCCGGCCCGGACTTCTGCTGGCTGACTCACGCCGGCCAGCCTGCCACCTGCCGCGCTCAGCTGGCGACCCGGGCCCGCTGACCGCGGGCTGCTTCCGCGGCCGCGACGGCGGCGAGGAACCCTCGCATCTCCCTGGCCACCAGGTCCGGCCGCTCCATCATCGCCACATGGCCCACGCGGGGCAGCACGACGACCCGCCCGTTGCGGAACACCCGGGCCGCCCGGATCGCCATGACCGGATTGACCAGCCGGTCGTGGCTGCCGTGGATCACCAGCGCGGGCGCCGTGACCCTGGCGGCATCCCGCCAGAGTGAGGCAGGGCCGCGCCGGGTGTACTCGGCCACCAGCGCCCTCGCAGAGCGGATCAGCACCTCTCCGGCATAGCCGAGCCCGTCCCGGCGGATGAGTTCCGCCACCTCCTCGCTGAGGCGGGACGGATGGATCAGGCTGGGATCGGCGTACATCTCGGCGATCGTCCGCGCGGTCCGGTCGGCCGCCGGGATTCCCGCCATCCGCTCCAGGGCCCAGCGCCCGACGCCGGGCGCGCAGAAGGCCACCATCCTGATCGGCAGCAGCCTGGGCCGCAGGTCGGGCAGTGCCGGCGAGACCAGGGTGAGGGTCCGCACCAGATCGGGCCGGCGACCGGCGACTCTGGTGGCCACGGCTCCGCCCAGGGAGTTGCCGATCAGGTGCACCGGCCAGCGCCCGCGCCTGTCGATCAGCGAGATGACGGCGGACGCCGCGGCATCGATCGAGTAGTCGCCGTCGGCGCGGGCCGGCGAATAGCCGAAGCCGGGCAGGTCGACGGCCTCGGCGGCCAGCGGCGGGGCTGCCGGGTTGTCCGGGTTCCGCTCGCTGAGCAGGCCCATCAGGTCGGTCCAGTTACGCGAGGAGCCGCCCAGGCCGTGCACGAAGACGGCAGGCTCGGCGCCGGCGGGCGCCGGGGCAGTGCGGACGAAGACCTCGCCGGCATCCAGCGCAACGGCCTCGCCCGGCCACGACGGGATGGGATCAGTCATGCGGAGAACACTACTCGCCAGTACGGAACTGCTAGCCGCCGGCGGCCGGACCCGGCCGGCCTTCCGAAGCGACCCGGTCTGCCCTGGCACCCCCGCTAGCTGGCCTTTCGCTTGGTCTTGCGGGCTGGCGCGCTCCGGGCCCCGGATGAACGCGGCTTGGCGCCGGACTCCGTGTCGGCACCGCCCTCGGCGCTGGCCGCCCGCTTGGCCGGACGGGCACGCGAGGCGGGCGTGCCCTTCTTCGGCCGCGCGGTTCGCGGGGGCGGCTGCGGGCCCTCCTTGGCCGCCGCCAGGCTGGCCCTGAGCGCATCCGCCAGGCTGCTGGGCTCGCCCGCCTCGCCTTCCTCGCTCTGCGGCTGGAGGACCTCCCGGCCCTCGATCTTGGCGCTGACGACCTCCTGCAGGGCCTCGCGGTACCGGTCGTGATACTCCGACGGGTCAAAGTCCACGGTCATCGAGTCGATCAGCGAGGTGGCCATCTTCAGTTCCTGCGGCCGGACCTCGATGTCGTCGTCCAGGAAGGGGAAGGCGGCCTCGCGGACCTCGTCGGGCCACAGCAGCGTCTCGAGCACGAGCACCCCGTCCCGGGCCCGCACGGTGGCCAGTGACTCTCGCTGCCGCAGCGCCACCTGGGCGATGGCGATCTTGCCGGAGTCCTCCAGGGCATCGCGGAGCAGCGCGTACGCGCGGGTACCGGTGGCCTCGGGCTCGATGTAGTAGCTGCGGTTGAACAGGATCGGGTCCAGCTGCTCGGCGGGAGTGAAGTTGAGCACCTCGATGCTCTTGGTGGTCGGCAGCGGAAGCTCGGCCAGATCCTCATCGGTCAGCACGATCATCTCGCCGTCGGGCAGCTCGAACCCCTTGGCGACCTCCTCGTACGGCACTTCCTCCCCGTCGACCGAGCAGACCCTGCGGAACCTGATCCGCCCGCCGTCTGCGCGGTGCACCTGCCGGAACGCGATATCCCGCTGCTCGGTCGCGGCATACAGCCGGACCGGGATCATGACCAGGCCGAAGGAGATCGCGCCCTTCCACATGCTGCGCATGCTCTCTCCCTACCCGGCTCCAGTTCGGCTACTGATTCCCGTAACGTCGTGCTGGGATTCCAGCACCGATCGGGTGCTGGTACAAGCAGTGCTTACCCGTTTCCCGCGATCCGGCACTACGTCGATGGCTCGATATCGGGCATGGAGAGGCAGCGAGATGAGCGACGAGGACCTGGAAGTACCCGAGGCCGATGCCTGGGAGCAGGAGCAGGACGCCGTGCCCGGCGAGGAGGACAACGAGGAGGAAGAGCGGGAAAGGGAGTCACTGGACGTGCCGCTGGAGGCGAACGAGGCCGACGTGGCCGAGCAGTCGGTCGAGGTGGAGGAGGATGAGGACGAGGGCTATCGCTAGCCAGAGCGGCCGCAACGGCGCCTCGTAGGATTGCACGGTCGTAGGATTGCATCGGGGAAGCGGCCGGCTGCCGCCCGTCACGATGAGGTTCGGAGATCGTTAGTGAGCGCATCGCCGCAGGCCAGGACGGCCAGCACCCGGCTGCCACGACCGGCCAGGCGGCGGCAGCTGCTGGGCGCCGCGCGTGACGTTTTCGTCGCGCAGGGCTATCACTCGGCGGCCATGGACGAGATCGCGGAAAAGGCCGGGGTCAGCAAGCCGGTGCTCTACCAGCATTTTCCGGGAAAGCTCGAGCTGTACCTCGCGCTGCTGGACGAAAGTGCCGAGGAACTGGTCAGGATCGTCAGCGATGCCCTGTCCTCGACGACCGACAACAAGCAGCGCGTGCCGGCCACGTTCAAGGCTTTCTTCGATTTCGTAGCTGGCGCCGGCGAGGCATTCCGCCTGGTCTTCGAGTCAGACCTGAGCAACGAGCCGGCCGTCCGGGCCCGCCTGGACCGCGCCCTGAGCGACTGTGCCGACATGGTCAGCCAGTTCATCCGGGAGGACGCGGGCGTCGGGGACGCCGAGTCGCACCTGCTGGGCATGGCGCTGGTCGGCATGGCCCAGGTGACCGCCAGGTACTGGCTGAGCACCGATGGCGAGATCCCGAAGGACGCCGCGGAGCAGCTCACGGCCCGGCTCGCCTGGCGCGGGATCAGCGGCTGGCCACGGACGAGCTGACCGGCTTTTCGCTCGCGGCGTAGCAGTGAGCAGCTCTGGCTCCTATCTCGCCTGGCGACCGCAGGCTAGCCTCGATTGCTGGAGAGGAGCGCCGTGGAAGTCAAGATAGGAATTCAGTCCGTGCCCCGCGAGATAGTCCTGGAGACCAATTCCTCGTTCGAGGAAGTCGAGCAGGCGCTGACCAGCGCGGTCAGCAATGGCACCGTTTTCGTCGTGCAGGACGACAAGGGCGGCAAGGTTCTCGTGCCGGCCGACAAGATCGCCTACCTGGAGCTGGGCGGGACCGAGCCGCGGCGAATCGGGTTCGGCAACCTGTAGCCGCGATCGGTGCCCATCCGAGCGGCGTCCCTGGTCGGGGCGCCCTCTTCATTCCGCCTTCTTTGCTCTCCGGCTGAGGTGTGACGCAGATCACAATTTGCGTCGCCGCGGGGCGTAACGCGCCCCGCTTCCGCCATCGCTGTAGTCGGTGTGCCGCCGACCCCAGGCTTGCGGCATCTACCGAAGGAGAGCAATGCGCACATCTCTGAAGACCCGGCTAGCGTCCCTCGCGGCAGCGGCCGCGATCGCCACCACCGGCGCGATGTCGGTGGCGGGCGCCGCCGACGCGGCGACGGTCCATCACCGGCTGCACACCAATCTGTCCATCGGCGCGTCCAAGATCGACCACCAGCAGGGCGCGATCATCCTCGGCGTCCTGTCGTCGCACCGGACCGCCCTGGCCGGGAAGCGGGTCTGGCTTGACCGCAAGCTGAAGGGCGGCAAGTGGGTGCTGCTGCGGTCGCAGCTCACCAACAGGCACGGCCTGGTCCGCTTCGCCGTCCTCCCGCCGGCGACTGCGGCCTTCAAGCTCGTCTTCAGGGGGACAGTGAACTTCGCGCCGTCCCAGAGCCTGGCGATCGTCGTCCACCGGAAGGCCTAGCATCCGGCTGGCAGCGCGCCGGAGCGCCGGGAGCGCCCGGGCCGGTACGTTTTCCGGTCCTGGCGCTACCCGGCGCTCCGGCGTGAGACGTTGATAACCCGATGGCGACTGAGACTGCTGATCTGGCCGACGCGCTAGAGCGGGCCCGATCGGGCGACGAGGCCGGGTTCCTGGAGCTCTGGCGGGCCCTGCAACCCCGCCTGCTGCGCTATCTGCGCGTGCTGAGCTGCGGTGACGCCGAGGACGTGGCCAGCGAGACCTGGCTGCAGGTGGTACGCGATCTGCATCGGTTCAGCGGCAGCGAGGACGACTTCCGCCGCTGGCTGTTCACCGTGGGGCGGCACCGGGCTATCGACAGCGCGCGGGCCAGGATCAGGCGCCCGGTCGCGGCCCTGCCGCCGGACGCCGAGCTGCTGCCCGACCGGCAGCAGGTCGAGGACCAGGTCCTGGACGGATTGTCGGTTGGCGCGGCGATTGACCTGCTAGCCGCCCTGCCGCCGGACCAGGCCGAAGCCGTCGCGCTGCGGGTCATCGCGGGCCTGGAAACCGCAGCCGCCGCTGAGATTCTCGGCAAGTCGGCCGGCGCGGTCCGGGTGGCCCTGCACCGCGGGCTGCGGACGCTGGCTGGCGACCCGCGCCTGCGGGCTATGGCCGCCGGCCCGAGGCCGCCGGCGGCAACCGACCGGAACTCGCCGCCCCCAGCCGGCCTGACACTGGCCGCCAATCCGACCCTGGCCGCCGACGCGACACTGCCGTCGCGTGCCACCGACCCGGCACTGCCCTCACTGGCCGCCGACCCGGCACTGCCCTCACTGGCCGCCGACCCGGCACTGCCCTCACTGGCCGCCGACCCGGCACTGCCCTCACTGGCCGCCGACCCGGCACTGCCG
>Ga0181523_10000189_pt1 | contig 67145 bp, 59 predicted proteins | sample PEATcosm2014_Bin_43_FD_119752 | JGI IMG/M metagenome (GOLD analysis project Ga0181523, IMG submission 119752) | Peatland microbial communities from MTU Mesocosm Facility, Houghton, MI, USA - PEATcosm2014_Bin05_30_metaG | ecosystem: Environmental > Terrestrial > Soil > Wetlands > Peat | place... | reverse complement strand
CCCGCAGCTGGGCAGGAGCCGGGCGCCGGCCTGGCGGATACCTGCCGGCCGCAGGCCAAGGTATCCAGGTCAGCGGCTACTCGTGATCAGCGGCGATGGCGTCAAGGTTGGCCGCCGTCAGGTCCGCGATGGCAGCTGGCCCCGGGCCAGCCTCGCCCCGCAGGCCGGCCACGGTGCCGGCCTGGTCGAGGACACTGCGGTTCTGGCCCAGCTTCTGCTTCGCCTCAACCGAGGTGATCGCCAGCTCCACGCCGACAATTGCGCGTAGCTGGCCGTTGATGTAGTCAGGCGGGGCGTCCGTGACCGCCCACGGCCGGGCCCGCGGTTCCTCGTGCATGCGGGTCAGCCGGGTCACCAGGCCCCGCAGCCACTCCGGGTCGCGGTGGATGGTCAGCGTTCCGGTCAGGTGGACGGCCTCGTAGTTCCAGGTCGGCACCACTCGCCCGTGCCGTGCCTTCGCCTCATACCAGGACGGCGAGATGTACGCCTGAGGCCCGTGCACGATCGCCAGCGCGGTCGCGCCTGGCTGCACGGTCTGCCATTGCGGATTCGCCAGCGCGATGTGCCCGAGGAGATGCCCGTAGTCCGGCCGCCGCTCGCCGTCTTCCCGGCCGACCGCATCATCCGAGCCGGCGCTGGCCTGCGGACCCTGCCCGCCGCGCTGGCCCTCCTGCCCGTCATGCTGGCCGCGCTGCCCGTCATGCTGGCCGCGCTGCCGGTCATGCTGACTGCCCTGCCCGTCCTCCTGGCCCGTATCGCCTTCGCGGTCCTGGCCGGTCGCGCCGGCCAGCGCGGCCGGACGGTCCCAGATCACCGGCAGCAGCGTCGCGACGGGCTTCGTTCCGTCGAACGTGACCAGGTCCGCAGCCTGAGCCGCGTCGACGAAGGCGGCGATGTGCTGGAGATCGGTGACGGTGAAATGGCGTGGCAGGTACACGCAACCAGGCTAAACCAGCACCGGAGCGCCCGGCGCGCCCCGTCCTGACGACGTGGATGCGCAGCTGCTGCTGAAACAGCGACAGCAGGCGCGCTCCGACGCTGCTCCCGGCACGGCCGGCCACCCCAGGAGGCCCCGGAGGCGGGCGGCCCGCGGTGGCGGCCGCTGCCGGGTGGCCGCGGCGGTGCCGAGCCGCCGCCGCGAGCGAAGGCTCCCAGGGAAATGGGTTTGGCGCGGCGCGGGGTGCCTCGCTATCGTGGGCGCAACGCGCTGACGGAGACGAGTAGCACGGGATCACGCGAGCAGCAGAGAGCCGCCGGCAGCTGGAAAGGCGGACTCGCGCCCCGGAAGCGAAGACCCTCCCGAGTGCGGGGAGGAACGGCGGCCGCGGCCAGCGGCAGTGCCCGATGCCCCGTCGGCTGGCCCCCGTCACCGGGCCTGAACGAGGCCGTCGCGGCCACTCCGCGACGGTGAAGGTGCGGTGGTACCGCGAGTTCCCTTCTCGCCCGCACTCCCAAGGGGTCGCGCATATCCCCAGGGAGTGTGATGATCTCTCGAGTCCTCGCTGCCGACGTGCCCGCATACGCCGGCCAGCAGATCACGATCGCCGGCTGGCTGCATCGCCGCCGGGACCTCAAGTCCGTGACCTTCCTCATCGTCCGCGACCGCTCAGGCCTGGCCCAGGTCGTCCTGCCCGCGGCAGCCGCTCCGGCGCTCCCGGAGGAGACTGTCATCCAGGTGACCGGCACCGTCGTGGCCAATGCCCGGGCTCCCGGCGGCGCCGAGCTGGCCGAGCCAGTGGTCGAGCCGCTCTCGGGCCTGGCCGCGCCACCGCCATTCGACCTGTACCGGCCGGCCGTGACCGCATCGCTGCCGACGATCCTCGACCACGCGCCGACTACCCTGCGCCACCCGGTGCTGAAGGCCGGGTTCGAGATCTCCGCGGCCAGCGTGGCCGGCTTCCGGCAGGCCCTGGACGGGCTGGACTTCACCGAAGTGCACACGCCCAAGATCGTCGAGTCGGCGACCGAGTCAGGGGCGAGCGTCTTCGGCATCGGCTACTTCGGCCGGCCCGCTTACCTCGCCCAGTCGCCGCAGTTCTTCAAGCAGGCCCTGGTCGGGGTGTTCGAGCGGGTCTACGAGGTGGGACCGGTATTCAGGGCCGAGCCGCATGACACCGCCCGGCACCTGGCCCAGTACACCAGCCTGGACGCCGAGCTCGGCTTCATCACCGACCACCAGGATGTCATGGCGGTGCTGCGCGAGGTGATGGCCGGCCTGGTGACGGGTGTCGCCGAGCGGGCCCGTCCCGCATGCGAACTGCTCGGGGTCCGGCTGCCAGAAGTTCCGGCGAAGATCCCGCAGATCCACTTCACCGATGCGCAGGAGCTGATGGCCGGGCAGATGGGCGAGGACCCGCGCGGCGAGCCCGACCTCTCCCCCGCGCACGAGCGGTGGCTGTGCGAGTGGGCACTGCGCGAGCACGGCAGCGAGTTCCTGTTCGTGACCGGGTACCCGCTCGCGGCCAAGCCCTTCTACACCCACCCCGACCCGGCGCGCCCCGGCTACACCAACGGCTTCGACCTGCTGTTCCGCGGGCTGGAGCTGGTGACTGGCGGGCAGCGGCTGCACCGGCACGAGGACTACCTGGCCGCGCTGGCAGCGCGCGCCGAAGATCCGGCGCCCTACGCCAGCTACCTGCAGGTATTCGAGCACGGGATGCCGCCGCACGGCGGCTTCGCCATCGGGCTGGAGCGGTGGACAGCGCGGCTGACCGGCACGGCCAATGTCCGCCAGGTCACGCTGTTCCCGCGCGACCTGCACCGGCTCAGCCCCTGACGAGCGATCGGCGTCCTAGTTCCAACTGGCGGCGTCAGCTGAGCGGCGCTGTTGTCACCAGCCGTGACGGCACGACCGTGGCCGGAAACGGCAGCTGCGCCTCGAACGCCTCGTCGCCTTCGACGTAAGCGGCCTGCTCGTACCGGCCCGACCTCAGCTCGAACACGGTGAGGTCGGGCCGGTCCAGCTCGGGCGTGACGATCCAGTACGACGGGATGCCGAAGCTCTCGTAGACGTCCTTCTTCCGATTCCGGTCGTACAGCCTCGTCCGCGGCGAGGCGACCTCGACGGCCAGCTGGGGCGGCCGCTCCTGGAAAACGCTCCCGAACGAGTCGGCCCGCACCACGGCCAGGTCGGGCACCCGGTGCTGGAACCTGGTGATGTTCACGCCGACTCCTGGTAGCACCACCAGGCCATCCGGGCACGCCGTGGTCAGGATAATGGTCAGCCGGGCGACCGCGAGCTGGTGCAGGCTGGACGGGGCGGGGGACACGATCAGCACCCCGTCATCCAGCTCGTAACGGAACTCGTCGTCGGGCATGTTCTCCATATCCTCGACGGTCAGCAGCCGCTGCTGGTCGGCCCACACGTCCGGTGTGCTCATGACACTCATGGTGCCTCCTGCCGGTCATGGCCGCCACCATGGCAGCTGGTACTGACAGCGGACGAAGCCGCCATGACCGCTGCCGGGCGGTCCCTCCCCTCGGTGGTTGGCGTATGGGAGCCGGCCGGGCCGGGCCGGGCTTACGGCACGACCAGGACCTTGCCGACGAATCCCTGCTCAACGGCCTCCTGCGCCTCGGCGATCTGATCCAGCGGGAACCTGCGTACCGGCAGCTCGGTAAGCGCCCCGTCGGCCAGCGCACGGCTAACCTCGGCCACGGCCTGGTCGAGCGCCGCCGACGGCACCCCGTAGAGCAGCACGAACCTGATCACGATGTTCGCGTTCATGCAGGCCCGGACCGGAAGCACGGGGTCGGTGCTCTCCGCCGCATAGTCCACAAGGTGCGTCTCCGGGCCGGCTACGGCCAGGTCTAGCTCCAGGTTGGCACCGAGGGCAAGCTCGACGATCCGGTCCATCCGGCTGGCGAAAGACTGCACCTGCTGGACCGCGTCCGCGTTCTTGTAGTTCACGACCAGGTCGGCACCGGCCTCGGCGGCCAGCTTCGCCTTCTCCGGACCGCTTACCGTCGTGACCACCCGGCCGCCGGCGTGCTTGGCCAGCTCGATCGCGAAGTGGCCAACCGCCCCGGCGCCCCCGGCGACCAGCACGTTCCTGCCCTCCACCGGGCCATCGGCGAACAGGCAGCGATGCGCGGTCAGCGCCGGAACGCCGATGCTCGCGCCCAGCTCGGCTGACACGCCGTCGGGCAGCGGAACAGCCTGCCGCTCGGGCACCACGGACCACTCGGCGGCAGTACCCCACTGCCGCCCGGCGGCGGCGAGCCAGAGCCAGACCCGCTGACCGATCCGTGCCGGGTCGACACCGTCGCCGACAGCGTCGATGACGCCGGCGCCGTCATGGTGCGGGATCTGGAAGCCCTCGATCGGACGTGCCGTGGCACCGCTGCGGGACTTCCAGTCGGTCGGGTTCACGCCCGAGAACTCGATCTTGACGCGCACCTCGGCAGGACCAGGCTCCGGCCGCGGTACCTCCTCGACCCGGAGAACCTGGTGCGCCGAGCCCAGCGTGTCGTAAAGAGCAGCCCTCATGGCAGACGCCCGCCTTCCCGTCAGTCAGCTACGCAGCCCGATCCTCTCATCCGCTCGGGCCGGCCAGGCCAGGGCCCAGCAACGTCACCGCTGCAGTCCGCGCCAGCGCGCGTCAGTACTGACACTCACCGGACTCATGCTTTCCCTGGAGTTATCTTCCGCTGGAAAGAAGCACCCGCCAGCTGGACAAATGAAGACCGCTACGACAGGCCCTGCGGCCCGGCCCATCCGTCGGGAAGCACGCATACCTTGCTCCAGCCTGTGCTCCTGGCCCGTCCGAGTGCAGTGTCAGCAGCACCTATCAGCTCACTGAGCGCCCGCTCGGAGTCGTTCAGGACCGCCACGCCAATGGAGACAGTGAGGCGGAACACGAAGCCCTCCTGCGTTCCGGACTCAATGGCGATCGGTTCGGCAGCGATGTGATCGCGCATGCGCTCGCTGATGCGCTTGGCCTCGACCCAGCCGGTCTGCGGGAGCAAAATCGCGAACTCCTCGCCCTTGACACAGCCAATCAGGTCACGATCCCGGAGTTGTTCCCTCAGCATGCCGGCGATGTCGCGCCGCAGCTGATCGCATACGACGCCTCCCACTGTCTCCCGCATCGACTTGAAGTCATCAATGTTGACCTTCGCCAGCGCCAGCGGAGCGTCAGAGCGCACCGCACGGTAGAACTCGACTTCTGCCTCGCGCTGGAAGGTGTTCGCGTTGAGCAGCCCCGTGTCGGCATCTATCCGGGCCAGCGCGACAAGCTGGGCGTTCATCAAGTATCGCCGGTACAGGACTATCGACGGAAGAGCGAGCGCCATGAGCACAGGGTCAATCGCCACGATCAGGGCCAGGGAGGTGCCGAGGCTGAGCTCGATGAGATCGGAGGTGAGGGCTTCACGATTGCCGATCATCTCGCGAAAGCGCGATCCAGGATCAGCCAGCTTAATCGCGATAAAAACCAGGCCATCATTGATCGCCCACGCGAGTGCACCACATCCCGCCACGACGCCAGACCAGGCGAGCGCATGCAGCCCACTGACCAGAGGATGCCCGGCAAGACCGGGCAGGGCGTGAAAGATGACAGAGACAGAGCCGTAAGCCAGGCTGATCGTGGCGTTGCTGAAGACCCGCCGGTAGGCGACCAGGCCGGGAACTCGCCGCAGTTTGTAGATCAATAGCGGCAATGGAGCCAGAAAAGCATATACAGGCGGAAGAATGATCGCTATCGCGAGATAGAAGACAGGCAGCAAATCTCGTACTATCGCGCCATGAATCTCCCTGATGGTGCGAGTGGACTCGATTGCAACGACGCCACAAGCCAGCAGCCCGAGGAACACCAGGAACTGGGCGACATGCCAGGGCGCGTGCGCTACCGCCAGCGCGACGGCGAGCACAGCCAGCGATGTCACCAGCAAGAGGTAACCGCGCAACGGGTCGGTCAGTGACCAGATCTGCCATGAGCGAGCCCAGCTCACGGCTCGCCGGAGGCCACCTGACAGGTGACTGGGCAGGTGGCGGGCGGCCATGAGCACCCCCTCCGGCCGACGGCAAACCAATTACACTTGTAACGGACTACTAGGAACTAAAGCCGCATGGTTACAGAAAGCTTACTCTTTTGTCAAGATCAACGCCTCGCATCCGGACGATCGACCATTCATGTGCACTAAAGGACGATAACAGCGAGCGACGTCCGGGTGCCAGCTACCGACAGCTACCCCGCTTCGGGACGCCTAACAATCCGCCAAGGAAGGAGACCACCATGCGCGGCGAATGGGGCTGAGACCCGACCACCACACCAGCCAGCACCCGCCCACCCACCGGAAGGAGACCACCATGCGCGGCGAATGGGGCTGAGACCCGACCACCACACCAGCCAGCACCCGCCCACCCACCGGAAGGAGACCACCGTGCGCGGCGAATGGGGCTAGAACTCCCTATCGCAGCCCCGGCCTTGGGCTGCGATCATGACTCACTTCCATGAAATCTGGCCTGCTCCTGCCAGGTCTTCGCGAGCCCGGCCGCAACCACGGCTCCCAGTGAGCCGCTGACGGCTATGACGACGGCTGGCGCCACCGCTAGCGCGGCGGCTCCTGCCGCCACGAACCACAGCCCCTGGGAGACCTGCATGCCTCCGTTGGCCAGCCCGAACGCCTGGCCGCGCCGCTCCGGCGGAACCGCCGCCACGAAGGAGGCGTTAGCGGGGAGCTGGTAGGCGGCACACGCGCCTGCGATCACGAAGATGCACATGGAGGCGATGAGGCCTGGCCGGAACCAGCAGAGGGCCAGCAGGCCGCAAGCCAGTACAGCGAGCGGTCCCATCCAGATGCGCCGCCGGGCCGGGGTCACCAGGCGACCCACGACAACGAGGCCGAGGATATTGCCGAAGGGCACCGACGCGAAGATCAGGCCTGCCGCGACCGGCAGGGCCAGATGGTGGAAACGAGCCGCATACGGCACGGCCAGGCTCAGCGGTACCTCGTAAAAGGCGACGAGCCAGCCGAAGAGCACCAGCGTACGCAGGATGCGCTGGCCGAATACGAGCCTCATCCCGGCAGCCATGCCGGCGGACTGTGAGCGCTCCTGTACCAGGACAGCAGGAGCCGCGGCCGGACGGGGCGCCACCTGGGACCAGAGGAGTACGGCGGAGGCACCGAACGTCGCTGCGTCGACCATCAGGGCAGACCGCACGCCGAGGAGGCTCACGGCTACTCCGCCGAGCGCGAAGCCTACAACCGTGCCGACCTGGAACGTCGTCTGAGTGACAGCTGTTCCGAGGACATAGTGATCTCCTGTGAGGATGTCCGGCACCAGCGCGGACCTGGCCGACTTGAACGGCGAGTCCAGCAGCGTCACGACGAAGAGCAGGGCGACCATGATCCAGAGAGCGGCGCCGGACGCAACAACCAGACTCACCAGCGCCATCAGTGAGACCAGCATCAGCCGGGCCGCATCGCAGGCGACCATCAGCTGTCTTCTCGGCAGCCGGTCGGCGAGCCCGGATAGCGTGACGCTGCCCAGGATCCAGGGCAGAAAGGTCGCCGCGTAGGTCGCAGCCGTCCAGAGCGCGGAGTGGGTGCGGTCGTAGACCAGCACGGTCATGGCGACCCTGGCCAGCTGATCGCCGGCGACCGACAGCAGCTGGGCCAGCCAGAGCGCGCGGAACTCCGAGTTCGCGAACACATCCCGGAACGTGGCCCGTTCTGCCGCTACTTCCGCGGCGCTCATGAAGGTCCTCGCCATTCACGATCCACCGCGACTCGCCCTCCTTGCCGGGCATGTGTCACCACATGATCACCCGATGCCCTCGACAACGCAACAAACACCCCTAAATACCTACCAAGGTCTACGGGCCCCCTGAAAGGCCGTACAGGGTTCGGCTGCCGACGCTTACCCAGCGATGCGGAATCATGCTTGCCGTAACTATCCCCAACCATTGTATTAGCTCTATGTAGCCATTCCTTCACCATGGGTATACGCAGGTGATGGAACGGCTCATCCGGAACATGGTGCACAGCGCTTCACATTGGCCACCTCTAGCAATGCTGTCGAAGAACGGTCAAAATCAGCTAAGGAACCGGCAAAGCCCCCCAGGTCCGGCTGCTCACGCTCGCGCCCAGGCATGACCACTACCTGAAGGGACCGCTCAGTTTCAGATGGACCGACACGACGGCATGAGCAGGCGACGGTCCGGTGGCGCGGCTACCAGCAGCTCCAGGCGCCGCGCCAGGCGGTTCAGGTGCGCGGTCACGCTCGGGAGCCTGGCGATCAGCGCGCTCTGCCTGACGCTGGCCGCTGCCGCGGACGAAACCGGCGATGCCCTGGCGGCCGCCACCGCCATGCCTACGGCCAGGCCATTCGACGGGGTGCACGCGGTTGGCGCGCTGTTCCGCGATGTCGCGGGCAAGCTGAGGCACTTCTGCACGGCGGCGGTGGTTCGAAGCCGGCGCGGCGACCTGCTCATTACGGCTGCCCATTGCCTGGACGGAAAGGTCAGCCCGGGCGGCGACGTGGCCAGCGTCCGCTTCGCGCCCGGCTTTCACGGCCGTGCCTTTCCGTACGGCACCCTGGCGGTCACGTTCGAGTACGTGGACAGCAACTGGCACCGGTATCACGATCCCGACGACGACGTCGCCTTCCTCGTCGTCGGCAGGAACATCGAGAAGTCGACCGGAGCGGAGCGGGTCGCGACGGGCCAGAAGATGCCGCAGCAAGTCCAGGTCATCGGCTATCCAGACTCCACCGACACCCCGGTCACCTGCCTTGCGCCGGCTCGCAACTTCTACATCAGGCCGTATGCGCAACTGATCTTCCGCTGCGGCGGTTACACCGACGGCACGAGCGGCGGCCCGTTCCTCGATCACGTCAGCGGCAAGACGGCAACCGGCGACGTGGTCGGGGTCATCGGCGGCTATCAGGAGGGCGGGGATTACGCTGACATCTCCTACTCGCCGCGGTTCCTCGCCAATGTGGCAGCCCTCTACAAGATCGCCAACTAGCCAGCCAGGGGCGGCCAGCTACTCGCCCCGGCCAGCCGGCACGATCTTGTCGATCTCAGCCAGCTCGTCTGGCGTCGGGACCCAGCTGGAGGCTGCCGCGTTGGCCCTGACCTGCTCGGCCGACATCGCCCCGGCGATGACTGACGAGCAGCCGGGCAGCGCGGCCAGCCCGCCGATCGCGACCTCCAGCAGCGAGCAGTCATGCGCCCGCGCCCATTCGGCCAGCGCCTCGACCTTGTCCAGCTTCTCCTCGGTCACGTAGTCGGCCCGGGCCGCCAGCCGGGTGCCCTCCTGCGGGCCGCGGCCGCGCCTGACCTTGCCGGTCAGCAGGCCGTTGGCCAGCGGGAAGTACGGCAGCACCCCCAGCCCGAAATGCACGGCCGCCGGCACGACCTCGGCCTCGGCGTCGCGCTCCAGCAGGGACCAGTGGTTCTGGGCCGAGATGAACGGGGTGACGGCCAGCTCGCGGGCGACTCCAGCCGCATCCGCCAGCTGCCAGCCGGCGAAGTTCGAGTGACCGATGTAGCGGACCTTTCCCTCGGCCACCAGCTCATGGAGCGCCGCGAGCGTCTCCTCGATCGGGGTGGCCGGATCGGGCGTATGGATCTGAAACAGGTCGATGTAGTCGGTGCGAAGCCGCCGCAGCGAGCCCTCCGCGGCGCGGCGGATGTAGCTGCGCCCGCCCTTGGCTCCCGCCGCCGGCCCGTAGCCCAGGTCGGCGCCCTGGTGGCCGAACTTGGTGGCCAGCACGACCTGGTCCCGGCGCCCGGTCAGGATCTCGCCCAGCATCTCCTCCGACCGGCCCGCCCCGCCGTAGGTGTCGGCCGTGTCCAGCAGCGTGATGCCGGCCTCCATCGCCGCATCGACGACTGCCCTGGCGCCTGCCGCATCCAGCCGCCTGCCGAAGTTATTGCCGCCGAGTCCCGCAACGGAGACCTGCAGACCCGACTTGCCCAGTGACCTGTACCTCATCCGTCCTTGCCCTTGCTGAAGCCGACATTGCCGTCAGAAACCGATCGTACCGACGGCAGGGACCAGCGCCCGGTGCCGGTGCCGGTCCCGGTGCCGGTCCCGGTGCCGGTCCCGGGTGCCAGCACGGCTGCGGGGCCACGAGCCGTGCGCTACGGCATCCGCGACACGGCGCCCGACCACAGTTTGCCCTGGCGTGAAATTCCATCTGCGATATCATGAACTAAGGGAAGTATCGGAGAAAGTGCATTGCGCAATTGCGCCATACGCCAGGGGCAGACGGTGCAGCCGGGCCGTAATCGGCGACGGCCATGCTGACGCTCGTGCCACTATGGTGACTCGAGGGGGGCACGGCAACAGGGAGCGTGACTCATGACGGACGTCGCGGGCGGGCCTACTGTCCTGCGCATCCTCCTCGGAACTCAGCTTCGGCGCCTGCGCGAGGCCAGGGGCATTACGGCGCAGGAAGCCGCCCGGGCAATCCGCGGATCTGAATCGAAGATCAGCCGCATAGAACTGGGACGGAATGCCGTTCGGGAAGTAGATATTGCCGACTTGCTCCAGCTGTACGGCATTACCGATTCAGCCGAGCGTGAGCAGTTGCTCACGCTGGCCAGCCAGGCGAACCAGCCAGGCTGGTGGCACCGCTATCAGGACGTGCTGCCGACCTGGTTCCACGCCTATATCGGGCTGGAGGAGTCGGCTGAGTCCATCCGCAGCTACGACACCCAGTTCGTGCCCGGGCTGCTGCAGACCGAGGACTACGCGGCTGCTGTCATCGCCCTGGGCGAGTTCGGGCCCGACGAGGCTGACCGCCTGGTCTACCTCCGCAAGGAGCGGCAGCGCCGGTTTGCCTCCGGCGGGCTGCGGCTCTGGGCGATCATCGACGAGGTCGCGCTGCGCCGTCACGTCGCCGACCAGGACCTGATGCGGGAGCAGCTCGAGTGCCTGCTCGAGGTCTCGGAGCGACCCGGCCTGACGTTGCAGGTGGCGCCCTTCCCGGTCGGCGGCTCCTACATCGCGCCGGGCAGCTTCAGCATCCTGCAGTTTGCCTCGGACGACCTGCCCGACGTGGTGTACGTCGAGCAGCTCACGAGTGCCATGTACCTGGACAAGCGGTCCGATGTCGAGCGCTACACGGAGGCCATGGATAAGATCAGCGCCACTAGCGCCACGCCAGAACAGTCCCGACAGATCATCCGTGCACGGCTCGAGGATATGGAGGTATCCGGATGAGCGACATCCACACGGGCATGAGTGCCGCTGCGCTGACCGGCGTGACCTGGGTGAAAAGCCAGCGGAGCGGACCGACCGGAGGAAACTGCGTCGAGATAGCGTTCCTGGCGGGCGGGGAGGTCGCCATGCGGAACTCACGTCACCCAGCCGGCCCGGCTCTCATCTTCACCCGGGCCGAGTGGGACGCCTTCATCGGCGGCGCACTCGACGGTGAGTTCGGCACCCCGGCCTGAGCCGGCCTGGGCACAGTCCTCGCACAGCCCTCGAGCCTCCCGGAGCAGCTGCTCCGGGAGGCTCGACAGTTTCCTGCTGCCGGTTAGCTCGCCGGCGGGTCGAATTCGCCGTTCTTCGCGCCCGCCAGGAAGGCCGACCATTCTTCCGCGTCGAACACGTGCGCGGACTTCGTGGCGTCCTTCGAGTCGCGGAGCGCCACGAAACCACCCGGCAGATGAGCGACTTGCACACAGGCAGAGTTGTTACAGGAACGACTGCTGAACCAGACTGCGCCAGACATGTCGTGCTTCATGCGGTAATCCTTTCGGTGACGTCAGGAGATTTCTCCTGCGACGGTGCGCATAAAGTCGGTCGAATCGGCCGGAGGCAGGGCTGTCGCACGCAGCAGGTCGAACGCCTCCGCTCGCGCGCGCACCTCCCGTTCCCGTTCCTCCAGGTACGCCTGGCCGGTCACGCCCTCGGAGTACAGAACGTCGGGATCGAACCGCTCGGGGAACTCGATGATGGCGAACGGCCCGTTCAGCGCCGGATGCAGTCCGCTGGAGAAGGCCAGTACCTGCAGCGTCACGTTCGGCCAGTTGCTGGCATCGCAGAGATGATCAAGCTGGCGGCGCATCACCGCGGGCGGTCCGGTGAACCTGCGGATGACCGACTCATCGAGGATGATCCACAACTGCAGCGGATCCTCGCGCAGCAGCACTTCCTGCCGCTGCATCCGGAGATCAACGAGCCGGTCGATCTCCTCGGCTGTCTGCCGCCTCCGGACTGTCGTCATGACGGCCCGGGCGTATTCCTCGGTCTGCAGCAGCCCGTGGACAACCTGGGCCTCGTAGACGCGCAGCGACGATGCCTCCGCCTCAAGTCCGACATAGATCCCGAAACCAGTCGGCAGCACGTCATCCCAGATCGCCCACCAGCCCTTGCGGTGGCCTTCCCGCGCCATCTCGGTGAGCATCTGCCGCTGCGATGAATCGTCGACGCCGTACATCTCGAGCATCGAGGTGAGATAAGCCGTCCTGGTCGGCGCCTTTCCCGTCTCGATGCGGGACAGGGTGGACGGCGCGAGGCCGAGCTGATCGGCGACCTCTTCGAGCTTCAGCGACTGCGACTCGCGCAGGCGCCTTAACTCGCTGCCCAGCCGCCTGCGCCGGACAGTCGGGCCAATGGCCACGGAACTCGCCCCCTCCCCGGGAAGCCAGGCGCGTCGATCCGGCGCGGAAAGCACCAGTCGGCCCGCGCCTGCTGGGCTTAGGCATGACCATACAGGAAATGGCGGTTCCTGATGAGATCCCATCTGAAATTTCGCAAACCTGATTTGTGCCACGCACTTGCGTGGCATGCACTCTCAGACTCATGATGAAAGGAGGCGCCGGCCCGCGCCATCCGCGGCCCGGTCCAGACCAAGCCAGGGCTGGCGCATTGCCATCCTGCGCAAGGGGGGGAAGGAGCGATCCGATGGCAGCGCCCACGGTTCGCGCAAGCCAGGCAGCCGAGAATCTTGCCCTGATGGCCGGAAGCGCCATTATCGGAAGCCTGACGATTCCGGGCCGAGCCGAGAATGTGCGCGAGGCAAGAGCTTTCATCGCCAAGGCGCTGAGCCAGTTACCGAGCATCGCCGACGAAGCGGTCTTACTCACCTCGGAGCTCGTGAGCAACGCTGTCATCCACAGCAACTCACGCCGCTCGGGCGGCACCATCCGGCTCCTGGTCACCCAGACGGGCCGCGGCATCCGGGTCGAGGTCACGGACGACGGCTCGGAGCTGAGCGCCCCGTCCGTCAAGGGCGACGTTTACGCCTCGGACGGGCACGGGCTCCATCTCGTGCAGACCCTGGCTGACCAGTGGGGGTACCTGCGCGACGAGACCGGCACGACCGCCTGGTTCAGCCTGGGCCGGGAGGCTGGCTGACCGGCTGCGGGCCCGGTCAGCCGCGCCCGCCGCGCCCCTGCGGCCCTGAGGGCCTGGCGCGCTTCTCCCGCAGCCGCATCGAGATATGCACCGGCGTGCCCTGGAAGCCGAACTCCTCCCGCAGCCGCCGCTCGATGAACCGCCGGTAGCCGGCCTGCAGGAATCCCGTCGTGAACAGCACGAAATGCGGTGGCCTGATCCCGGCCTGGGTCGCGAACATGATCTTCGGCTGCTTGCCGCCGCGCACCGGCGGCGGCGTGGCCGCGAGCAGGGACGTCAGCCAGGCGTTCAGCTGCCCCGTCTGCACCCTGGTCTCCCAGCTAGCCAGGGCTTGCTCCAGGGCCGGGACGAGACGGTCCACGTGCCAGCCGGTGGCCGCCGAGATATTGACCCGCGGGGCCCACCGCGCCGTGTGCAGCTGCCGGTCGATCTCCCGGTCGAGGAAATGCCGGCGATCCTCGTCCACCAGGTCCCACTTGTTGTACGCGATTACCAGCGCCCGGCCGGCCTCGATCACCATCGACACGATCCGCAGGTCCTGCTCCGCCAGCGGCTCGCTGGCGTCAATGAGCACGACCGCGACCTCGGCCCGCTCCAGCGCCCGCTCCGTCCGCAGCGCGGCGAAGTAGTCGGCTCCCTGCGCCTCGCGCACCCGTCGCCTGATCCCGGCCGTATCGACGAAACGCCAGGTCGTGCCGCCTAGCTCGATGAGCTCATCGACCGGATCGCGGGTTGTCCCGGCCGTTGCGTCAACGAGCACGCGCTCCTGGCCGGCCAGCTTGTTCAGCAGGCTGGACTTGCCCACGTTGGGCCGCCCGATCAGCGCTACCCGGCGCGGGCCGCTTACCGCCTCCAGCTGCTCACGCGGCGCGTCCGGAAGCGCATCCATGATCGCGTCCAGCAGGTCACCGCTGCCGCGCCCGTGCAGCGCGCTGACCGGCAGCGGCTCGCCGAGGCCCAGCGACCATAGCGAGCTGGCGTTCGGCTCTCCCGGCGCATCGTCCACCTTGTTGGCCGCCAGGACCACCGGCTTACGGGATCGCCGCAGCACGGCGGCGACGGCAGCGTCAGCGTCGGTCACCCCGACCACCGCGTCGACGACGAACAGGACCGCGTCCGCGGCATCCACCGCCACCCTGGCCTGCGCGGCCACCTTGGCCGCGAGCTCCTGCGTTCCCTCCGCCGACGGCTCCCAGCCGCCGGTATCGACCAGCGTGAACGCCCGCCCGCGCCAGGACGCGTCATAGCTGACCCGGTCCCTGGTGACGCCCGGGGTGTCCTCGACGACGGCCTGCCGCCCGCCGAGGATGCGGTTCACGAGGGTGGACTTCCCGACGTTCGGGCGCCCGACCACGGCGAGCACGGGCACCGGCGCTTCCGGGCCGCCGCTGCCCCCAGCTGCCCGGCCATCCAGGTCAGGCAGGCCGGGGCCGGCGGGCTGATCGGCCCTAGCCACGGGGCACCGCGCTCCTGCCCCGGGCCAGGCTGACGATCTGCGCGATGACATCGTCCAGGCTGAGCGCGGTCGTATCGATCTCGACCGCATCCCGCGCCCGCGCCATCTGGGCCGCGTCAGCCGCATCCCGGCGGGCCTGCTCCTGCTGGGTGAGTGCAGGCGTGACGGCCGGATCGCCCGCCAGGTCGGCCGTCCGCCGCCGGGCCCTGGCTGACTCGCTGGCGGTCAGGTACACCTTGACCGGCGCGTCCGGCGCCACGACCGTGCCCACATCGCGGCCCTCGGCCACGATGCCGGACCCGGCCGCGACCGCATCGGCGATGATCGCCTGCTGCTGCGCGATCAGCCGCTGCCGCACCTGCGGGACCCGCGCCACCGCGCTGACCGCGTTCGAGACCTCGCGGCTGCGGATCGGGCCGGCCACGTCCAGGCCGTCGACGCAAATCTGCGGAGCGGCCGGGTCGGTGCCGATCTCGATCACGGGACGGCCGAGCTGATCGCGCACCGCATCGGCATCCGAGGTATCGACCTGCTGGGCGAGCAGCCACCAGGTCAGGGCCCGGTACATGGCACCGGTGTCCAGGTAGCGCAGGCCGAGCGCACGAGCGGCCCCGCGGGCGGCGCTGGACTTGCCGGACCCGGCCGGCCCGTCCACCGCGATGACGAGGCCGGTCCCGCGGTTCCAGGCCTGGTGGTCCTGGCCGCCGGCCGTGGTCCGCTGCGCGCTGGCAGCCGAGTTGGTCACGACGGTGATCTTACCGGCGAACTGGCCATCCCCCGGCCGCCAGCGCATCGGTCAGCCGGGTAGCCGCCTCCGGGCGCACCGAGAGCTCGGCGACGCCGGCCGGCAGGCCCGGCGAGTGCTCGATGGCCACGTCCTCGATGTTGATGCCGGCCTCCCCCGCCGCCTGGAAGAGCCTGGCCAGCTCACCGGGCTGATCCGGGATGACCACCTGCACGATCGTGTAGTCCGGCGCCGGGCCGCCTCGTTTGCCGGGAATCCGCGCTACGCCCGCATTGCCCCGCTCCAGCAGGCCGATCAGCTGCTTGCGGCCGGCGTCGTCGCCCTCGCTCAGGCCGGTCAGCGCGGCAGCAGCGCCCGCCAGCTCGGTGGCCAGCTGCTCCAGCATCTCCGCGACCGGGCCGGCGTTGGCGCCGAGGATCTGCGTCCACAGCGCCGGATCAGAGGCGGCGATCCTGGTCACGTCCCGCACGCCCTGGCCGGCCAGCGCGAGCGCGGCGTCGGGGGCCTGCTCCAGCCTGCTCGCCATGGCGACCGCGAGCAGATGCGGCACGTGCGAGACCAGCGCCGCGCAACGGTCGTGCTCGGCCGCTGACATCGCGGCGAGCTGGGCGCCGCAGGCCGCCACCAGCGCGGTCACAGCCGCGACGGCATCGGGCGAGCTCTCGGCCGACGGGCAGATCACCCAGGTCCGGCCGAGGAACAGGTCAGCGCGCGCGGCAGCCGGGCCGGACCGCTCACGTCCGGACAGCGGGTGCCCGGCCACGAAGCTGGCCAGGTCGCAGCCCGCCCGCCGGGCCTGGGCCAGCGGCAGTTCCTTGACGCTGGCCACGTCGGTGTAGCAGCGGGCCAGCTCACGCTGCTGCCAGCGGGCCAGCTCCGGCGCGACCGCGGCCGGCGGGACGGCCAGGACCGCGATGTCGGCCGGGCCGCCCGGCACCCCGGCCGCGGGCAGCACGCGGCCGGCCCCGATGTGCTCGGCCAGCCGCGCGGCGGCCGGATCCTGATCGGCCAGCCACACCGATGCCCCGCGCTCGCGCAGCGCGAGCGCCACAGACGTGCCGATCAGCCCCGCCCCGATGACCGCCACCCGGGCCGGGACCGCAGGCCGGGCCGCCTCCGGCCGCCGCACTGAGCTCACTGCGCGATGTCCAGCCGCAGCGCCACCGCGCCCCGCAGGTAGGCATGCTGCAGCGCGCTGCGCGGCAGCTCGGTGTCGACGTGCATCATCAGCCGGACCACCCGCGGCATCGCGCCGGGCACGTCGATCTCCGTGCAGCACAGCAGCGGCACTTCCTGGAAGCCGAGCTTGCGGGCCGCCAGCGCCGGGAACTCGGCGTTGAGATCGGTGGTGGCGCTGAAGATGACGCTGATCACGTCGTCGGGCGCCAGCTTGTTCCTGGCCATGACCTCAGTCACCAGCTCCGAGGTGCCCGCCAGGATCGCCGCGCGCTCATTGGCCTCGACCTGGATGGCGCCGCGCACTGCCCTGACCGCCACGGTCCCCCCCTTCTGCGGACATGCTGCCTGTCATGCTGCCGGGCTGCCTAGCCTAGCTAGAGGCCGACGGCCGCGTAGAGATCGCCGACTTCCTTCGTCGTCAGGCGCCGGATGGCGCCGGGCCGCAGCGAGCCGAGGGTCACCGGGCCCACCTGGGTGCGGACCAGGCGGCTGACCGGGGTGCCGGCCGCGGCGAGCATCCGCCGCACGATGTGCTTGCGGCCCTCGTGCAGCGTGACCTCCACCAGCGCCCGCGAGCCGGCCCGCTCCACCACCCGGAACCCGTCAGCGCTGGCCACGCCGTCGTCCAGCTGTACACCGGTGATGAGCTGCCGGGCCAGATCCCGCGGCAGCGGCCCGGCGACGTCCGCCAGGTAGGTCTTCAGCACTCCGTAACGGGGGTGCGCCAGCCGGTGCGCCAGCTCCCCGTCGTTCGTCAGCAGCATCAGCCCTTCGGTGTCGTAGTCCAGCCTGCCCACGTGGAAGAGCCGCTCGGTCCGGTCACCGACCAGGTCCGCGATCGTCGGGCGGCCACGGCTGTCCGACATCGTGGTGAGCACGCCCGGCGGCTTGTTCAGGGCGAGATACACCAGGTCCTCGCTGGCCGGGATGCGCTTGCCGTCCACCCTGATGACCTGGCGCTGCGGGTCGACCCTGGCCCCGAACCTGCGGACGATCTCGCCGTCGACCTCGACCCTGCCCTCGCCGATCAGCTCCTCGCAGCGGCGGCGGCTAGCCACCCCCGCCGCCGCGAGCACCTTCTGCAGCCGGACGCCGCCGGGGACATCGGTGAGCGAGTCCCGGTCCGCATCGGCGGCCGGCTCGTCCTCGTAGCCGGCCGGCTGGCGGGTCTCCTCCGCGCCGCGGCGGCTGCGGCCGGCGCTGCGAGGGACGCCCCCGCCCGCGCGGCTAGAGCCCCGCATGCTCATGGCTCAGGTCCTGTTCGTCGTCGGGCAGGTCCGGCAGCAGCGGGGCGAGATCCGGTAGGTCCGCCAGGCCGCTGAGGCCGAGTCGCTCCAGAAAGTACGACGTGGTCGCGAACAGGACGGCACCGGTCTCGGCGTCGGTTCCTGCCTCCGCCACCAGGCCGCGCAGGACCAGCGTCCGCATCACGCCGTCGCAGTTAACCCCGCGGACGGCTGATACCCGGGCCCGGCTGACCGGCTGCCGGTACGCTACGACGGCGAGCGTCTCCAGGGCGGCCTGGGTCAGCCTGACCTCCTGGCCGTCGCTGACGAACCGCTCCACCACCGCCGCGTACTCGGCCCGCGTGTAGTACCGCCAGCCGCCCGCCACCTCGCGCAGGTCAAAGCCGCGTTGCTCAGCCGTGTAAGCGGCGGCCAGCTCCCGCAGCGCGGCGCTGACCTCCCCGGCGGGGTACTCCAGGATCTGGGCCAGCACGAGCTCGGATACCGGCTCATCGGCGACCAGCAGGATCGCCTCCAGGCTCGCGCGCAGGCCGGGCTCCGGCACGGCCGGCCCGGGCGCCGGGTCAGCGGCGGCGCCGGGCGGGGCGGGCGATTCGTTGGGCATGTCCTACTCGTCTTCCTTGTCGGCCTGGCCGGCGGCCCCGGTCGAGCCGTCCCCGCCTGCCCAGGTCACGTAGAGATCAGTCAGCGGCGCTGCCTGGTCGAGCGAGACCCGGCCGTCGCGGTGCAGGTCCAGCACGGCCAGGAACCGGGCGACGACCTCATACGTCCCCGCGCAGTCCGCGACGAGCTGCCGGAACGTGGCGCGCCCGAGCTGCCGCAGCCGCCCGCTGATTATCTCAGCCTGCTCGCGCACGCTCGTCCGCGGGACATGCAGGTGAGCCGTCGACACGGTCGGCGGCTGGCGCGGCGTCAGCGCGCGGGCCGCGATGGCCCCGAACTCGGCCGGGCCGAGCCCGAGGAGCACCTCCGGCAGCAGGTCAGCGAACTGCGGCTCCATCGGCACCCGGCGCGGGAACCGCTTGGCCGCCGCGGCCAGCTGGCCGCGCAGGAAGGCGGCCGCCTCCTTGTACGCGCGGTACTGCAGCAGCCGGGCGAAGAGCAGGTCCCTGGCCTCCAGCAGCGCGAGGTCCTCCTCATCGTCCACCTCGCCCGCCGGAAGCAGCCTGGCCGCCTTGAGGTCGAGCAGCGTCGCGGCGACGACCAGGAAATAACTGGCCTGATCCAGGTCCCAGCCGTCGGCCAGGGCCCGGATATGGGCGATGAACTCATCGGTCACGCTGGACAGCGCGATCTCGGTGATATCGAGCTTGTGCTTGGAGATCAGGGCCAGCAGCAGGTCGAACGGGCCCTCGAAGACGTCCAGGTGGACTTCAAAGCCGGCGGCGGCCTCCGGCCGGGCGGTGCCCTCCTGCGCGGGGCCATCCCGCACGGGGCCCGCACGGACCGCGTCAGCCTGCACGGTCTCGCCAGATTCGCCGGTTGCCATGATCGTCATTTCGCCGGTCCGCTGTCCGCGCTCTCGCACCGTGGCCGTCCTCCGGGCACGACGCTATCCGATGCGGGCCGCCGCCGGCCCGGCAGCTGATCATTCGCCGTCGCGCAGCCGCCTAGCCACCAGGCTCTTCTCTCCTCCGGCGTCCAGGTCGGCCAGCAGGATGGCCAGCGCCTCGCGGACGATCCTGCCCCGGTCGACGGCGATGCCGTAGCCCCGCAGGGCGAGCCTGGCCCGCTCGAGGTCCATCAGCTCCACGCCGGACATGTAGACGGTGATCTTCTGAGGATGACGTTCCCTGCCGCTGGCCTGCCGCTGTTCCTCGTCCGCAGGGCTCCGGGACGCCGGGCGCAGGAGCTCAGCGACTCCTGGCATTCTTACCCGCCGCGAACCGGACCCGCGGGGACGCCCTGGCGCCACCGGTCAAGTACCTCCTTGGCGAGCTCCCGGTACGAACTCGCGCCATTACTCATCGGGTCGAAGCGGGTAATCGGCTCGCCCGCCACGGTGGCGTCAGGGAATCGCACGGTCCGGCTGATCACCGTGTGAAAGACCTTGTCGCCGAAGCCCTCCACGACACCGGACAGCACCTCGCGGGTGTGCAGCGTGCGCGAATCGTACATCGTCGCCAGCAGGCCGTCGATGGCCAGCTTCGGGCTCAGCCTGCTCTGCACCTTGTCGATGGTCTCCATCAGCAGCGCGACGCCGCGGAGCGCGAAATACTCGCATTCCAGCGGCACGATCACGCCATCCGAGCAGGCCAGCGCGTTGACCGTGAGCAGCCCCAGGGATGGCTGGCAGTCGATCATGATCACGTCGTAGTCGGGCACGATGGGCTGCAGCACCCGGCCGAGCACGAACTCCCGGCCGACCTCGTGCACTAGCTGGACCTCGGCACCAGACAGGTCGATGTTGCTCGGCAGCAGGTCCATGCCGTCAACGCTCGTCTTGAACAGCACATCCTGCGGCGTCAGGCTGCGCTCCATCAGCAGGTTGTAGATGGTGGCGTCCAGCTCGTGCGGCTGGATGCCCAGGCCCACCGACAGGGCGCCCTGCGGGTCGAAGTCGACCAGCAGCACCCGCCGCCCCTGCTCCGCCAGCGCCGCGCCCAGGTTGATGGTCGTCGTGGTCTTGCCGACGCCACCCTTCTGATTGCAGACAGCCACGATCCGCGCGGGGCCGTGGGCCAGCAGCGGCTCGGGGTCGGGAAAAGCCGGTAGTGGCCGACCGGTGGGACCAAGCGCGCCGGGCCTGATCTCCAACGTCCGGGACGCTGCCACAGTTACTGCACCTCCCCGGCAGCCGCGGAGAAATGCAGCTGCTGGAACCCGAACCTAGGGCCTGTGACCACTGGCGGCAAGCCGACTCACCGTTTGCGCGGAAATGGCTGTCAGGCCGGCATTCTGCTCATCCGGCCAGCCGGGGCATCATCCTAGCGGAGGGGACCGGGTCACCGAGGGCATCCGCTCACGAAGGGCATCAGGCTTGTCCGGGGATCCGGCTAGCCCAGGGCGCGCGGATGGGACGCCGCATACACCTCGCGCAGCTTGTCCACGGTCACCAGCGTGTAGACCTGGGTGGTCGTCACGGAGGCATGACCGAGCAGTTCCTGGACCACCCGGACATCGGCGCCGCCGTCCAGCAGGTGGGTCGCGAAGGAATGCCGCAGGGTGTGCGGGGAGACCGCGGGCAGCCCGGCCCTGGCCGCCGCGGCGTGCAGCGCGCCCCATGCGCCCTGGCGCGTCAGCCGGCCGCCGCGGGCGTTCAGGAACACGGCATGGCTGGGCGGGCCGTGCCGGGCAGCCCTGGCCAGGCTGGGCCGGGCCCTGATCAGGTAGGCCTCCAGTGCCTGCCGGGCGTAGCTGCCCACCGGCACGATCCGCTGCTTGCCGCCCTTGCCGGCCAGCCGGACGGTGGCCGGAACCGTAGCCGTCCGCCACTCCCCGGCCAGGTCCAGGTCATCGATGTCGAGGCCGACCGCTTCCGAGATCCGCGCGCCGGTGCCGTAGAGCAGTTCCAGCAGGGCGCGGTCGCGCAGCGCCGCCGGGCTCTCGCCCGCTCTGACCGCTCCGGCCGCAGCGGGCCGCGGATCCGGCCCGCCGCCGGCCGCCGGGACGCCGCCCGCGCTCCGCGTCCCGGTCGCCGCGCCGTCGCCGTCAGTGCCGTTGGTGCCGTCAGTGCCGTTGGTGCCGCCAGGGCCGGCCAGGCCGCCTCCGGCAGCCTCCAGCAGCCGCTCGACGTCCGGGATGGAGATGGCCCGCGGCAGCCGCCGCGGCGGCGCGGGAGGGCGCACCAGCCGGGCCGGGTCGGTCTCGGCCAGGCCCTCGGCCAGCGCGAACACGTGCAGCCCCCGGACGGCGACCACCGCCCGCCCGGCCGAGCTGGCCGCGAGCGGCGGATGATCCGCGTCGCCCTCGCGCAGCCCGGCCAGGTAGTCGGCCACGTCCTGGGTGGTGACGGAGCCGATATCAGCCCGGCCGCCCGCAGCCAGCGTCGCCGCGTAGCGCTGCAGGTCGCGCTGATACGCCTCCAGCGTGTGCGGGGCCAGGCCCCGCTCCACGGTGAGGTGGTCCAGGTAGCGCCGGATGGCGCCGGCCACGCTGTTGGTCAGCTGAGCACCTCCGCCAGGGGCATGCTGGGCAAGCCGTGCGCCTCGGCGACCGGCTGGCAGGTTACCGAGCCCTCATGGGTATTCAGGCCGAGCGCGAAGGACGGGTCACGCCGCAGGGCCTCGCGCCAGCCCCGATTAGCGATCTCGACAACATACGGCAGCGTTACGTTGGTCAGGGCATAGGTGGACGTGTGCGGCACGGCGCCCGGCATGTTCGCGACGCAGTAGAACACCGAGTCATGCACCCGGTAGATCGGGTCAGCGTGCGTGGTGGGCCGGGAGTCCTCGAAGGTGCCGCCCTGGTCGATCGAGATGTCCACCAGGACCGAGCCGGGCTTCATCCTGGACACCAGCTCGTTGGAGATCAGGGTGGGCGCCTTGGCGCCGGGCACCAGCACCGCGCCGATGACCAGGTCCGCGTCGATCACCGCGCGCTCGATCTCGTAGGCGTTGGAGGCCACCGTCTGGCAGTGCCCCTGGTAGATCGCGTCCGCCTGGCGCAGCCGGGAGACGTTCTTGTCGATCAGCAGCACCTCAGCCTGCATGCCGAGGGCGATCGCCGCGGCGTTCATGCCCGAGACGCCCGCGCCCAGCACGACGACCTTGGCCGCGTACACGCCCGACACGCCGCCCATCAGGACGCCGCGGCCGCCGCCGTCCCGCTGCAGGTGGTGGGCGCCCACCTGAGGCGCCATCCGCCCGGCCACCTCCGACATCGGCGCGAGCAGCGGGAGCAGGCTGTCCGGCAGCTGCACGGTCTCGTAGGCGATCGCGGTGATGCCGGACCCCAGCAGCGCCGTCGTGCACTCACGGGAGGCAGCCAGGTGCAGATAGGTGAAGAGCACCTGGTCTTTGCGCATCCGGTGGTACTCCTCGGCCACCGGCTCCTTGACCTTGAGGATCAGGTCACCGGCCTGCCACACGTCGTCGGCCGCCGGCAGGATGGCGGCGCCCGCCGCCACGAAATCAGCGTCCGGTATGGAGGACCCCGTGCCGGCGTCCTGCTGGACGAAGACCTCGTGGCCGCCTCGCACCAGCTCGTGCACTCCGGCCGGCGTGATCGCAACCCGGTACTCGTGATTCTTGACTTCCTTGGGAACGCCGACCTTCATGGGTATGTCCTTCCTCTGCGCCACTCCCGCCTGGCCTCATTACCAGGCGGGCTCACCATCCCACGCCCGTGCCGCTAAAGTCACGGCAGCTCCGGGGCATGTGCGGGGCGCAGAGCCTCGAACCCGCCGCGGGCGTCCTGGCGAGCGACATACGCGGACAAGATACCCACCGCGGCCACGCCGTTATGCATGTCGCCCGCCAGGAAGGCGCGGACGGCGGTATCCAGCGGCACCCAGGCCAGGGCCAGCTGAGCCTCCTCGTGCTCTGGTACGTATTGTCGCTCGGCGGCCGGGACAGCCGTCAGCCGGCGGGCCAGGAAGATCCGCAGCCGCTCGGTGCTGAATCCGGGCGAGGTGAAGAAGTCAGCGAGGACCCGCCAGTCCGCCGCCCGGTAGCCGGTCTCCTCCAGCAGCTCCCGCTCGGCAGTGACCTGCGCGGGCTCGCCCGGAACGTCGCGCAGGCCGGCCGGGATCTCCCAGAGCAGGGCGGCGACGGGGTGCCGGTACTGCCGGATCAGCAGGACCCGGTCCGCGTCGTCCAGGGCCAGCACGGCCACCGCGCCGGGGTGCTCCACGACCTCACGGGCGGCCTCGCTGCCGTCCGGCATCTGCACCGTATCGGAGCGAATATTGACGATCCGGGCCCGCGCTATCTCGGCTGTCGCGGTGACCGGCCAGCGCTGCGCGATGTCGCGAAGCTCCGCGCCGGCGGGCACGGAATCGGCCGGGCCGTCCGGGAACACGACCCGGGCCCCGGCGGGCCGGGCCGCCTGGCTGTCGCCGCCGTCCCCCCGGGACACCTGCTCAGGCATCCCAGCGCGCGCCGGCCCGGGCCGCAGCCGCGGGCCGCAGCCCGCCGCCGGCCGCCGCCTCGGCAGCCGCAGGCACGGCGCGGGAGCGCTCAAGCGCTGCCGCCACCAGCCCGCTGAACAGCGGATGCGGGCGGGTCGGGCGAGACAGGAACTCGGGGTGCGCCTGGGTCGCCACGAAGAACGGGTGCGCGCTGCGCGGCAGCTCGACGAACTCCACCAGCCGCCCGTCCGGTGACAGGCCCGAGCAGACCAGCCCGGCCCCTTCCAGCATGGCCCGGTAGGAGTTGTTGATCTCATACCGGTGCCGGTGCCGCTCCTGCACGATCTCGGCCTGGTACAGCTCGCGGACCAGGCTGCCCTCGGCCAGGACGGCCGGGTACAGGCCGAGCCGCATCGTGCCGCCCATATCCCGCTCGCCCGCGACCACGTCCTCCTGGTCCGCCATCGTGGCGATCACCGGATGCGGCGTGTCCGGGTCGAATTCCGCGCTGTTGGCGCCGTCCAGCCCGGCCAGGTCACGGCCCACCTCGATCGCCATGCACTGCAGGCCGAGGCACAGTCCCAGCAGCGGGATCCCGTTCTCGCGGGCATACCGCACGGCACCGATCTTCCCCTCGATGCCGCGCACGCCGAAGCCGCCGGGAACCAGCACCCCGTCGACGTCCGCCAGCTGCCGGGCCGCGCCCTCGGGCGTCTGGCAGTCATCGCTGGTGACCCACCGGACGTTGACCCGGGCATCGTTGGCGAAACCGCCTGCCCGCAGCGCCTCGGCCGGCGACAGGTACGCATCCGGCAGGTCGACGTACTTGCCGACCAGCGCGATCGTCACGATCTCGGCGGGCCGGTGCACGCGGCGCAGCAGCTCGTCCCATTCGCTCCAGTCCACGTCGCGGAACGGCAGCCCCAGTCGCCGCACCACGTACGCGTCCAGGCCCTCGCTGTGCAGGACCTTGGGGATGTCGTAGATCGACGGCGCGTCGGGCGCCGAGACAACGGCCTCCTCGTCCACGTCGCACATCAGGCTGACCTTCCGCTTCAGCCCGTCGCTGATCTGCCGGTCCGACCGGCAGACGATCGCGTCGGGCTGGATGCCGATGCTGCGCAGGGCGGCCACCGAGTGCTGCGTCGGCTTGGTCTTCAGCTCGCCGGACGGCCCGATGTACGGCAGCAGGGACACGTGCAGGAAAAAGCACCTGTCCCGGCCGATCTCATGCCGGATCTGGCGGATGGCCTCCAGGAAGGGCAGCGACTCGATGTCCCCGACCGTGCCCCCCACCTCGGTGATCACCACGTCGACCGCAGGGCCGCCCATCTCCAGGATCCGGGACTTGATCTCGTTGGTGATGTGCGGGATCACCTGCACCGTGTCACCCAGGTAGTCGCCCCGCCGCTCCTTGGCGATCACGCTGGAGTAGATCTGGCCGGTGGTGACGTTGGCCGAGCCTGGCAGCCTGATGTCCAGGAACCGCTCGTAATGCCCGACGTCCAGGTCGGTCTCGATGCCGTCGTCGGTGACGAACACCTCGCCATGCTGGAAGGGGTTCATGGTGCCGGGGTCGACGTTCAGGTACGGATCAAGCTTCTGCATGGCGACCCGGAGGCCGCGCAGCTTGAGCAGCCGACCGAGGCTGGAGGCAGTAAGGCCCTTGCCGAGGCTGGAAGCAACGCCACCGGTGACGAAGAGGTGCTTGGTACTGGCCGGCCGCGCTGCATGCGATGGCATCGCCAATGTAAGACTCCCGTGGTCAGTGCCAGCGGGAAATCCCGCCGGTCCACGGGGTATCAGAATATCAGGCGGGCGGCACCCGGGCGGCCACAGACACCGTGACTTAGGGGTCCGTCACCTCGCCGGCCCGTAATCCGCCCGGCCGGCCAGCCGGGACGCTCTCCTGCGCTGGCCGCGCCGACCGGCGGTCCGCACGTTGCTCGCTGCCCTCGCCGAACCGCGCCAGCGCCACCGCGCAGATGACGGCCAGCAGGAACCCGAGGACGGCCACCCCGGCCAGGCCATGCCGGGTGGCGTCGCCGAGGAACAGCAGCCCGACGACAGCGGGCGGCGCGGTCTCGGTCAGCACCACGGCCGCGGTGGCCACGGTGACGCTACCGCCCTCCAGCGCGGAGGCGTACAGCATGAAGGAGACAATCCCGGCCGCGGCGAGCGTGTACGCGGCCGGGTCCCGGATGAGCTGATGCGGCGTGAAGCCGGGCAGTATCCGGGCTGACACCGCCAGCACCGCGTAACCGAGGCCGGCCACGGCGCCGAGCACGGGGGTGCGGGCGGCACTGGGCAGCCTGGCCGCGGCGAGCCCGGCCACTGCCACCCCCACCACCGCGACGATCAGGCCCAGCTGGAACTCGTGTCCGACCCGGGCGGCGCCCTGCGGGCCCGCCGAGGCTCCCAGCAGCCCGACCCCGATCACCACCCCGACCACAGCGAGCCACTCCCGCCAGGTGAGGCGGATGTGCATCAGCCAGGCCGCGAACACGGCGGTGACGGCCAGGTTCGACGCGATGATGGCCTGCACGGCAAAAAGCGGCAGCCGCCGGAGCGCGACCAGCTGCGCCACGAAACCGGTCAGGTCGATGAAGATGCTGACGATGAACGGCCATTGCCGCAGCATGCGCACGATGAGGCCCGGATCGACGGCCGCGGCCGCGCCGCCAGGGGCTCCGGCGTCCACCAGTTCCGGTCGGTTGCTGGCCGACCTGACGGCGATCGCCTGCATGACAGCGGCGATTCCGTAGCAGAAGGCCGACACCAGGGCGGCGACCAGGCTGGCCAGCATAACTCTGACCCTACGCTGTCCGTCGGCTGAGCGCTGACCCGACGCTCACTCAAGTTATAACGCGTTAACTGCGGCCCCGCCGCAGCGACAGGGCTGGCGGCATGATCGTGATCAGACACCGGCCGCCTGCATGCCGCGCAGCTCGTGCTTCAGCTCCCTGATCTCATCCCGCAGCCGCGCCGCGACCTCGAACTGGAGCTCCGCGGCGGCGGCGTGCATCTGCTCGGTCAGCTCGGCGATCAGCGCGGTCAGGTCCTCCCTGGCCGGGCCGCCGCCGGAAGCGCCTTCAGGCCGGGCTGACGCCGCGGCCGCCCGCGCGCGGGAGGACAGCCCAGGGACGGGCGCCTTGCCGCGGCTCTGCTGGCGGCCAGCCCCGCCGAGCAGCTGGGCAGTGTCCGCGTCCTCGCGGGCCAGCTGGTCCAGGATGTCGGCGATCCGCTTGCGCAGCGGCTGCGGATCGAGGCCGCGCTCCGCGTTATAGGCCGTCTGCCGCGCCCTGCGGCGGTTCGTCTCGTCGATGGCGCGCTGCATGGATGGCGTGACCTGATCCGCGTACATGTGCACCTGGCCGGAGACGTTCCTGGCCGCGCGGCCGATGGTCTGGATCAGCGAGGTACCCGACCGCAGGAAGCCTTCCTTGTCCGCGTCCAGGATGGCGACCAGCGACACCTCGGGCAGGTCCAGTCCCTCGCGCAGCAGGTTGATGCCGACCAGTACGTCGTACTCGCCCAGCCGCAGCTCGCGCAGCAGCTCGATCCGGCGCAGCGTGTCCACCTCGCTGTGCAGGTACCGCGCCCGGACGCCCAGCTCGAGCAGGTAGTCGGTGAGATCCTCGGCCATCTTCTTGGTCAGCGTCGTCACGAGCACGCGCTCGGAGCGCTCGGCGCGCGTCCTGATCTCGTGCACCAGGTCATCGATCTGGCCCTTGGTCGGCTTGATGATCACTTCCGGGTCAACCAGCCCGGTGGGCCTGATGACCTGCTCGACCACATCTCCGCCCACGCGCTGCAGCTCATACGGGCCGGGCGTCGCCGACATGTACAGCGTCTGGCCGATCCTGGCGCCGAACTCCTCCCAGGTCAGCGGCCGGTTATCGATCGCGCTCGGCAGCCGGAATCCGTGCTCGACGAGGACGCGCTTGCGCGACACGTCTCCCTCGTACATGGCACCGATCTGCGGGACCGTTCCGTGCGACTCGTCGACCACCAGGAGGAAGTCCTCCGGGAAGTAGTCAAGCAGCGTGTTCGGCGGGCTGCCGGCCTCGCGCCCGTCGATGTGCCGCGAGTAGTTCTCGATGCCCGCGCAGCTACCCACCTGGCGCAGCATCTCGATGTCGTACGTCGTCCGCATCCGCAGCCGCTGCGCTTCGAGCAGCTTGCCCGACCGCTCCAGCTCGGCGAGCCGGTCCGCCAGCTCGGCCTCGATGCCGGCGATCGCCCGCTCCATCCGCTCCGGCCCGGCCACGTAGTGCGTGGCCGGGAAGATGTACAGCTCGCCGTCCTCGCTGATCACCTCGCCGGTCAGCGGGTGCAGCGTCATGAGCCGCTCGATCTCATCGCCGAACATCTCGATCCGCACGGCCATCTCCTCGTACACCGGGATGACCTCGATGGTGTCTCCCCGGACCCGGAAGGTGCCGCGGGTGAAGGCCAGGTCGTTGCGGGTGTACTGCATGGCGACCAGCTTGCGCAGCAGCGCGTCCCGCTCGATGGACTCGCCGACCCGCAGCTTGACCATCCGGTCCACGTACTCCTGCGGCGTGCCGAGACCGTAGATGCAGGACACCGACGCGACGACGATGGTGTCGCGGCGGGTCAGCAGCGAATTGGTCGCCGAGTGCCGGAGCCGGTCCACCTCGTCGTTGATCGAGGAGTCCTTCTCGATATAGGTATCAGTCTGCGGAACATAAGCCTCAGGCTGGTAATAGTCGTAGTAAGACACGAAGTACTCGACGGCATTGTCCGGCAGCATCTCCCGCAGCTCGTTGGCGAACTGCGCGGCCAGCGTCTTGTTCGGCAGCATGACCAGGACGGGCCGCTGCAGCCGCTCTGCCAGCCAGGCGACCGTCGCCGTCTTGCCCGTGCCGGTCGCGCCGAGCAGGACGGTGTCCGTGGCACCGGACCTGATCCGCTGCTCCATCGCCGCGATGGCGGCCGGCTGATCGCCGGCCGGAACCATATCGGTAACGACCTTGAAGGCCGCCACCCGGCGCTGCAGGTCGGTCACCGGCCGCATGAATCCTCCACCTCGCCACCGTGACGCGCGCCTCATGCGCCAGCATCCGGTGGCCGCTCATCCACTGTAGGCCGCGGGTCTGACAACCCGGCCGGGCCCTGGCCCGGGTTCCCCGGGCGGCTACTGCCCGGCGCTCGCCCCCGCCGCCCAGTGCCAACCCCGCCCGCTCCGGCAGTATTTCCCGGCTGGCGCTGGCCGCCCCGGCCGCGGACGGCGAGCTCATCAGCCGGGCAGGGCGCCTGCGGGTTACGCGCTGGCGGGCAGCCGCCGCCTCAGCTCGGCCCACAGCTCGCCGACCTGGCGGTCCAGTTCGGCCAGCGAGCCAGAGTTGTCGACCACGATGCTGGCGATGGCCAGCCGCTGCTCCCTGGCTGCCTGCGCGGCGATCCGCGCCTTCGCCTGGTCCCGGCTCAGGCCGCGGTGCCTGATCAGCCGGTCCAGCTGGATGCGCGGCGGCACGTCCACGACGACGACCAGGTCATACGATCCGGCCAGGTTGTTCTCGGCGATCAGCGGCACGTCATGAACCACGATGCTGCCCGCTGGCGCGGTGTCCTCCAGCTCGCGCATCCGGGCTGCCACCAGCGGGTGCACGATCGCGTTGAGCTTCGAGCGCAGCTGCGGATCGGCGAAGACCAGGTCGCCCAGCCGGGCCCGGTCCAGCTGGCCGCCCGGGTCCAGTACGTCATTCCCGAACGCGGCCACCACTTCGGCCAGGCCGCCGGTGCCGGGCCCGACCACCTCATGAGCGATGGCGTCGGCGTCGATCACCACGGCGCCCTGCGCAGCGAGCCGCCTGGAGACCTCGCTCTTGCCGGCCCCGATGCCGCCAGTCAGCCCGACGCGCAGCAAGCCAGCCACCAGTAATGATCACGGGGATTTCCCGGTCGCAGCGACAGGGAAATCCCCGTGATCATGAATACGGGTCGTCTGGCGGTCAGCTCTGGCCGCCGGACAGCTTGTCCCGGAGCGCGGCGAGTGCCTCGTCCGAGGCGAGCGTGCCCATCGCCGCCGGCTCTGGCGAGGCGGCGCTGCGGCGGCCGCCGGCCTCGTCGTCGCCTTCGGCGGCGCTGGCGGCCTTGCTGCGGGCCTCGGCGACCTGCTGCTGGTGCGCCTCGTAGCGAGAGCGGGCCTCGGCGTACTGACGCTCCCACTCCTCGCGCTGGGTGTCGTACCCCTCGAGCCATTCGCCCGACTCGGGGTCGAAGCCGTCGGGGTAGACGTAGTTGCCCTGCTCGTCGTAGGTGGCCGGCATGCCGTACAGGGTCGGGTCGAAGTCCTCGCCGACTGCCTCGCCGACCGTGCCCTCGTTGGCCTGCTTGAGCGACAGGCTGATCCGGCGCCGGTCCAGGTCGATATCGATGATCTTGACAAAGATCTCGTCGCCGACCTGCACGACCTGCTCGGGAATCTCCACGTGCCGGTCCGCCAGCTCGGAGATGTGCACCAGGCCCTCGATGCCCTCCTCGACCCGGACGAACGCGCCGAACGGGACGAGCTTGGTGACCCGGCCGGGGACGACCTGGCCGATCTGGTGGGTGCGGGCGAACTGCTGCCAGGGGTCTTCCTGGGTCGACTTCAGCGACAGGGACACCCGCTCGCGGTCCATGTCCACGTCGAGTACCTCGACGGTGACCTCCTGGCCCACCTCGACGACCTCGCCCGGGTGGTCGATGTGCTTCCAGGACAGCTCCGAGACGTGCACCAGGCCGTCCACGCCGCCCAGGTCGACGAACGCGCCGAAGTTGACGATGGAGGAGACGACGCCCTTGCGGATCTGGCCCTTCTGCAGGGTGTTGAGGAAGTTCTGGCGGACCTCGGACTGGGTCTGCTCGAGCCAGGCCCGGCGGGACAGCACCACGTTGTTGCGGTTCTTGTCCAGCTCAATGATCTTGGCCTCGATCTCCTTGCCGACGTACGGCTGGAGATCACGGACGCGGCGCATCTCGACCAGGGACGCGGGCAGGAAGCCGCGCAGGCCGATGTCCAGGATCAGGCCGCCCTTCACCACCTCGATGACCGTGCCGGTGACGACGCCGTCCTCTTCCTTGATCCGCTCGATCGTGCCCCACGCGCGCTCGTACTGCGCCCGCTTCTTGGACAGGATCAGCCGGCCCTCCTTGTCCTCCTTCTGCAGGACGAGGGCCTCGATGTGCTCGCCGCTCTTGACGACGTCATGCGGGTCGACATCGTGCTTGATGGACAGTTCCCTGGACGGGATAACGCCTTCGGTCTTGTAGCCGATGTCGAGCAGAACCTCGTCCCGATCGACCTTGACGACGGTTCCCTCGACGATGTCGCCGTCATTGAAGTACTTGATGGTCTCGTCGATCGCGGCGAGGAAGGCCTCCTCGGAACCGATGTCGTTGACCGCTATCTTGGGGGTCGAGGTGGCCTCGGTGCTGCTCGTCATGTGTAGATGGACTCCGGGTACGGACAGGGATAGGTGGCCGCGCTATGTACGGTAAGCCCGACATGGAAGGCCAGGAGTGACTTTGACACGCCTGGCCAGCATGACCGGCCGCGGCCTGCCGTGAGACGGCCCCGCGGGCTGCCTGACCATGGCGGACTGCAAGAAATCACAGCGCAGCGATCAGCATATGAGACCCCGGCCGGGCGGTCAATCCTGGGGCCCGGCAGACGCCTCCCGATCCCCTGTCGCGGCGCGGTCCCGGCGCGCCCGGGGCCGGCTCCTGGCCGCCCAGCGCCGGTCCGGGCCGGCCGGTCAGTGCGCGGCCTCGGCCCAGCTGCGCCCGGTGCCCACGGACACGCTCAGCGGCACGCTGAGCGCGAACGCGCCGCCCATCGCCGCCTCGACCAGTTCGCGTAGTTCGTCCAGCTCGCCGGGCGCCACCTCGAACAGCAGCTCGTCATGCACCTGCAGCAGCATCCGGGAGCGCAGCCCGCTCGCTCGCAGCGCGCTGTCGACCCGGAGCATGGCGACCTTGATGATGTCGGCCGCCGAGCCCTGGATGGGCGCGTTCAGCGCCATCCGCTCCGCCATCTCCCGGCGCTGCCTGTTGTCGGAGGTGAGGTCGGGCAGGTACCGGCGGCGGCCCAGGATCGTCTCGGTATAGCCGTCCATGCGCGCCCGGGCCACGACCTCGCGCAGGTAGTCCCTGATCCCGCCGAACTGCTCGAAATAGCCTTCCATGAAGGCCCGTGCCTCATCCGGGGTCACCCGCAGCTGCTGAGACAGCCCGTAGGCGGACAGGCCGTACGCGAGCCCGTAGTTCATCGCCTTGATCTTGCTGCGCAGCTCCACGGTGACCAGGTCGGGCGGCACGCCGAAGACGCGCGACGCGGTCTCCGCGTGGAAGTCGTGGCCCGAGCCGAAGGCCGCGGCCAGCGCCTCGTCGCCGGACAGATGGGCCATGATGCGCAGCTCAATCTGGCTGTAGTCGGCGGTCAGCAGGGTCTGGTAGCCCTCGCCCACTACGAAGGCCTGCCGGATGCGGCGGCCCTCCTCGGTCCTGATCGGGATGTTCTGCAGGTTGGGGTCGGTCGACGAGAGCCTGCCGGTGGCCGCGACCATCTGGTTGAAAGTGGTGTGGATGCGCCCGTCGGTGTCAGCCATCGGGATCAGCGAGTCCACGATGCTCTTCAGCCGGGCGACATCCCGGTGCCGGAGCAGGTACTCCAGGACCGGGTGCCCGGTCTGCGCGAGCAGGCCGGTGAGCGCCTCCGAGTCGGTCGTGTAGCCGGTCTTGATCCGCTTGGTCTTGGGCAGGCCCAGCTCGGTGAACAGGACCTCCTGCAGCTGCTTGGGCGAGCCGAGGTTGAACTCGTGCCCGGTGATCGAGTACGCAGCCTGCTCAGCCGCCTTCACCTCGCCGGCCAGGCTGGCCGACATGTCGGCCAGGTGGTGGGTGTCAGCGGCGATCCCGGCCCGCTCCATCCGCGCGAGCACGCCGACCAGCGGCAGCTCGACCTCGGCCAGCAGCGTCGTCGCCCCGCGCTTGTCCAGGTCGGCATCGAGCGCATCAGCCAGCCCGGCGGTGGCCTGAGCCCGCTGCGCCAGCGCATTCGCCGCCTCCGCCGGGCCCGACATGTCCAGGGTGAGCTGCCCGTCGGCGGTTCCCGCGCCGCGCAGCTCCCGGTTCAGGTAGCGCAGCGCGAGGTCGGCCAGGTCGAAGCTGCGCTGGCCGGGCAGCGCCAGGTAGGCGGCGAGCGCGGTGTCGCTGGTCAGGCCGGCCAGCTCGAAGCCGCGGGCGGCCAGCGCGTGCATCGGCCCCTTGGCGTCATGCACGGCCTTCGGCCGGGCCGGGTCAGCCAGCCAGGCGGCCAGCGCCGCCTCATCCTGAGCGGTCAGCGCCACTGGGTCGATGAAGGCCGCCGCCCCGTCCGGCGCCGCGATGGCCAGGCCGTCCATGTCGCCGGTGCCGCGGCCCCAGCTGCCGCTCACCGCCAGGCCGGCCCGGCCCGCGGCCGCGGCGTGCTCGGCCAGCCAGCCGGCTACCTCGTCCGGCGCCAGCACGCTGGCCTCCGCGTCGAAGGCGTCACCAGCGGGCGCGGCAGCGGCGGCTACCGCCGGGCCGGCGATCCCGTTCGGCAGCGTGGCGTAGAGCCGGTCCCGCAGGACACGGAACTGCAGGGTGTCGAAGAGCTGGTGAATCTGCTCCCGGTCCCACGCCGCGGGCCGCAGGTCATGCGGGCCGGCCTCCAGCGGGACGTCCCTGGCCAGCTCGGTCAGCTGGCGGTTGCGCAGCACGTTGCCGAGATGCTCGCGCAGGTTGTCGCCCGCCTTGCCCTTGACCTCGTCAACCCGGTCGACGAGGCTGGCCAGGGAGCCGAACTCGATGATCCACTTCGCGGCCGTCTTCTCGCCGACACCCGGGATGCTGGGCAGGTTGTCGCTCGGATCGCCGCGGACGGCGGCGAAATCCGGGTACTGGGCCGGCGTCAGCCCGTACTTCTCGGTCACCGCCGCGGGCGTGAAGCGGGTCATGTCGCTGATCCCGCGCCTGGTCATCAGCACGGTCACGTCGTCATTGACCAGCTGCAGCACGTCACGGTCGCCGGTCACGATCAGGACGTCCATATCGGCGGAGGCCTGGGTCGCGAGGGTGGCGATGACATCGTCGGCCTCATAGCCGGCCACCGACAGCCGCGGGATGCCGAGCGCGTCCAGCACCTCGAAGATCAGGCTGAGCTGGCTGCGGAAGTCGGCCGGGGTCTCCCGCCGGTTCGCCTTGTAGTCAACGTACTGCTCATGCCGGAAAGTGGGCTCGCTGCGGTCGAATGCGACCGCCACGTGCGTCGGCTGCTCATCCCGCAGGACGTTGATCAGCATCGCCGTGAAGCCGTACACCGCGTTGGTCGGCTGCCCCGTCGTGGTGGAGAAGTTCTCCGGGGGCAGCGCGAAGAACGCGCGGTAGGCCAGGGAGTGCCCGTCCAGCAGCAGCAGTTTGTCACGGTGCCCCGCTGGCCGGCCCGCTGGATCCTCGCGCTGCTGACCGGCGCCCGGTGTCGGCTTCGTCGCCACGGATCGATCCTAGTAGGGCCGGCGGCAGTCTGTTCTGGCTAGTCAGCCAGGCCCCCCGCGCCGGGCATCGGCCGGGCCCGTGCCAGCATGTCCGGCTCGGGGTCCACGCCGAGCACGGCACGCACCCGGCTCGCCATGGGAACGGCCAGCTGTCCGGTGCCGCAGCCGAGATCGACCACGATGTCGCCGGGGCCCAGCCCGAACGCGCCTGTTATCGCGTCCAGCACGGCCGCCGGGTAGCCGTGCCGGTACCGGTGATAGAGATCGGCGACCTCGCCGCGGAAGCCCGGGTCCATCTCGGCAGCATGCCCCGTGACCGGTCCCGGCCGGAAGGGATTCAGCTCCGGGCCGCAACGGGGACAGGCAGCCGGCCGGATCGGCGCGGCGCCCGCCGCGGCCTGGCCGGCCATCTCGCCCGGTCGCGCCACTCGGCTGGGTGCCCGCGTTCAGGGCCGTCCCGTTAGGCTGCGTGCTGCGCGGCGCAGCGGACGGAGCGCGCGCCAGGAACTCGGAGGTAGCCGGTGGCCGCTGACCGCGACCAGGAAGTCATGGACCTGTTCCACCAGCACACGGACTCGCTGGCCAGCCGGATGGGCATCAAGATCACCGAGGCCTCGCCGCAGCGCGTCGTCGGCACCATGCCGGTCGCTGGCAACACCCAGCCCTACGGCCTGCTGCACGGCGGCGCCTCGTGCGTGCTGGCGGAGAGCCTCGGCTCGGTCGGCTCGGCGCTGCACGCCGGCCCGGACAAGATCACGGTCGGGATCGAGATCAGTGCCACGCACCATCGCAGTGCCGCGGATGGGCAGGTCACCGGCGTGGCCACGCTCGTGCACGGCGGCCGCACGCTCACCACCTACGAGATCATCATCACCGACGAGCAGGGCAGGCGGGTCTGCACGGCCCGGCTCAGCTGCCTGCTCAGGGACGCCGTGCCCGGCCAGGGCGGCTCCGGCTGAGCCGGCTGGCGGCTGAGCCCGCGGTCGGCCGGACCAGCTAGCGCCCGCCTGCGGCCGCTGGCGCAGCGCGGCCGAGCGGCGGTCACGCGATGTGGTCAGATGATCTCGCGCCGACATAGGCCGGCGACCTGCTCACGGGACGTATGACTCATACCGGCAGGGAATCCCGGCGCCTTTGCGCTGCACGGCGAGGCGTCGCTACCGTGGTGGACTGAGCCTGGCGAAGCCGAGTAGAGAACGTGCCGGCCCGGGGAAGGCCGACATGGCACCAAAGGACCGCCAGGCCCGGGACTGCCGTCCGCGAGAGCGGAAGGCGGCCGCAAGCGGCGGGAGCCAGGCCAGCACCGGGGGGCTGTGCGCCTGGCTCCGGCCGCGCGCTTACCCGGCGTGCCTAATCAGGGCCGGCATCGGGCGCGGCCTCGCCGCCCGGCCCCGGCTCGCCCTGCTGCGGCCCGCTCTGCTGCGGCCCGCTCATGAGCTCCTCGGCGACGGCCCGCATGGTCATCCGGCGGTCCATGGACGTCTTCTGGATCCACCGGAATGCCTCGGCCTCGGTGATGCCGCGCTCGGCCTGGAGCAGGCCCTTGGCACGGTCCAGGACCTTGCGGACCTCCAGCCGCTCGCGCAGGCTGGCCACCTCGGTATCGAGAGCCGAGATCTCCTGGAACCTGCTGATGGCCACCTCGATGGCCGGCACCAGGTCGGCCTTGGTGAACGGCTTGATCAGATAGGCCATCGCGCCGGCGTCACTGGCCCGCTGCACGAGGTCGCGCTGCGAGAAGGCGGTCAGGATCACGACCGGCGCCAGCCGCTGCGCGGTGATGCGCTCAGCCGCGGAGATGCCATCGAGGCCCGGCATCTTCACATCCATGATGACCAGGTCCGGCCGGAGCTGCTGGGCGAGCTCGACCGCGGTGCCGCCCTCGGCGGCCTCACCCGCGACTACATAGCCCTCCTCTTCCAGCATTTCCCTGAGGTCCAGGCGGATCAGCGCCTCGTCTTCTGCGATCACGACGTTCAAGGGGGTCTTGCTCACGCGCCGAGCGTACCGAAAGCTTGTACATTGGCGTTCGGCCGCACCTGCTTAGGCGGCGCGCAGCCCGGCCCCGGTAGACCAATCGGCAGAGTCCGCGGTCTCAAACACCGTGCAGTGTGGGTTCGAATCCCACCCGGGGCACACCACCCGGGGCACGCGCCCGTACTGCCGCGCGGCTAGCCGGGACCCGCGGCGGGCTGCCCGCTATCGGGCCGCTGATCGGTCTCGTCGATGCTGTCCAGGCTGGCGATGTCGGCATCCGCCGTCGGCCCGGCGAGGGTCAGCTGGCGCCGCGCCGCGGCGGAGACGGGCAGCCTGGGCGGCGGCGCGGGTCTCCTGGCCCTGGTGCCGTAGAGGTACCCGGTGGCCAGGGCCAGCACGACCGCCATCGCTACCTGGTTGGTCGCGAACCCGAACAGGCGCGGCGAGTTGTCGATGCGCAGTGACTCAGCGCACCACCGGCCGACCGCGTACAGGCCCGCGTAGAGGGCGAAGGCGCGATCGCCGGTCAGCGCGAACCGTCGCATGGCGAAGATCACGGCTGCGGCCACGATCAGGTCCCAGATGGACTCGTACAGGAAGATGGGCTGGAACGTCGCGTCGCTCACGTACCCGGCGACCCGGTGCACGGGCGCGATGGCCACCGCCCAGGGCAGCGTGGAAGGCGCCCCGTACAGCTTCTGGCTGAACCAGTTCCCCCAGGCCGCGATGGCCTGCGCGACGGCCAGCGCGGGCGCGGCGGCCCCGGCGACCTGCGCCAGGTCCAGGCCGGCCCGGCGGCAGTAGACCCAGGCGGCGATCGCCCCGGCCGCGACGGCGCCCGCGATGCCGAGGCCGCCCTCCCAGATCCGCAGCATGCCGACCCAGTCCCGGCCGGGCCCGAAATAGAGATGCGGCTCGGTCACGACGCTGTAGATGCGGGCCCCCAGCAGGCCGACGGGCACGGCCACGGTGGCGATGTCGAGGATCTCGCCCGGCCGGCCGCCCCGCCGCCGGTAGCGCCAGTCGGCCAGCCAGAGCGCGGCGGCGACGCCCAGCACGGCGCAGATGGCGTAGGCCCGGATCGGTACCGGGCCGAGGTGCCAGACCGAGCGGACCGGGCTCGGGAGGTAGGCCACCGGCATGTTCGTGACGTTACCCGCGCTCCCGGCCTGGCCAGGCCAGTTTGACCGCACCGCCCGCGGGCGGCGGGCAGCGGCTAGCGCAGCGGGGCTGTCAGCGGGCTGATGGCGGCGGGCAGCACCGTCTCGCCGCTGAGGTACTGATCCACCGCGGCCGCGGCCGACCGCCCCTCGGCGATCGCCCAGACGATCAGCGATTGCCCGCGGCCCATGTCACCGGCCACGAACACGCCGGGCACCGAGGTGGCGAACGAATGATCACGCGAAACGGTCCCGCGGGCGTCGAACTCGACCCCGAGGCCGGTCATCAGCGGGCCGCGCTCCGCGCCGGTGAAGCCCATCGCGAGCAGCGCGAGCTCACACGGCAGCTCCCGCTCCGTGCCGGGAATGGCCCGGAAGGCGCCGCCGGAGAACTCGCAGTCGGCCAGCCGCAGCGCGCGCAGCCTGCCGCGGGAGTCGGCCAGGAACTCCCGGGTGCTGACGGCGTAGACGCGCTCGCCGCCCTCCTCGTGCGCGCTGGAGACCCGGAAGACCATCGGGTAGAACGGCCATGGCTGAGTCTCCGGCCGCTGGGCGGGCGGTCGCGGCAGGATCTCCAGCTGGGTCACCGACGCGGCGCCCTGCCGGTGCGCGGTGCCGAGGCAGTCCGCGCCGGTGTCGCCGCCGCCGATGATGACGACGTTCTTGCCGCGGGCGCAGATGGCCGGCTCGGCCCGGCCGACCGCGCGGTTGGCCAGCGGCAGGAACTCCATGGCCTGATGGACGCCGTCGGCGCCGGCGCCCGGCACCGGCAGGCCGCGCGGCACTGTCGCGCCGCCGGCCAGCACGATCGCGTCGTAGCTCTGCCGCAGCTCGGCGGCGCTGATATCGGTGCCCGCCGTCACCCCGCAGCGGAACTCGGTGCCCTCGGCGAGCATCTGCACGAGCCGCCGGTCCAGGTGCCGTTTCTCCATCTTGAACTCGGGGATCCCGTACCGCAGCAGGCCGCCGGGCGCGTCGGCCCGCTCGAAGACGGTGACGGCGTGCCCGGCCCTGGTCAGCTGCTGCGCCGCGGCCAGCCCGGCCGGCCCGGACCCGATGACCGCGACCTTGCGGCCGGCCGCGGCGGCGGCCGCCGAGGGGCGCCGGGGCGGCACCCAGCCCTCGGCCCAGGCCCGGTCGATGATCTCGACTTCCACCTGCTTGATCGTCACCGGGTCGGCGTTGATGCCCAGCACGCAGGCGCTCTCGCACGGCGCCGGGCAGAGCCGGCCGGTGAACTCGGGGAAGTTGTTCGTGGCGTGCAGCCGCTCGGCCGCGCCGCGCCAGTCGCCGCTGTAGACCAGGTCGTTCCACTCCGGTATCAGGTTCCCGAGCGGGCAGCCCTGGTGGCAGAACGGGATACCGCAGTCCATGCACCGGCCCGCCTGCCGCTCCAGGTCAGCGTGGCCGAAATCGGTGTACACCTCGCGCCAGTCGCGGATCCGGATGTCGACCGGCCGCCGGGCCGGCGTCTGCCGGACCGTGGTCAGAAAGCCCCTGGGGTCTGCCATCAGTCTCCTCCTCAGCCGCGTGCCGCGGCCATCACGGCCTCGTTCACGTCACGGCCCTCCTGCTCGGCCTGCTGCGCCGCGGTCAGCACCCGCTGGTAGTCCGTGGGCATCACCCGGCTGAACCGGGGCACCGCCGCGGGCCAGTCGGCCAGCAGCCGGGCGGCGACCGCCGAGCCGGTCTCCTCCAGGTGGCGGCCGAGCAGTTCCTGCAGGAAGCCGACGTCGTCATCGCCCAGCGGCTGCAGCTCGGCCATCTCGGTGTTCACCCGCCGCGGATCGGCGTCGAGCAGGTAGGCGATGCCGCCGGACATCCCGGCGGCGAAGTTCCGGCCGACCGGCCCGAGCACCACGACGCGACCGCCCGTCATGTACTCGCAGCCGTGGTCCCCGGTTCCCTCCGCGACGGCGGTGGCGCCGGAGTTCCGCACGCAGAACCGCTCGCCCACCACGCCGCGCAGGAAGATCTCGCCGCTGGTGGCGCCGTAGCCGATCACGTTGCCGGCGATGATCTGCTGCTCGGCCGCGAAGGTGACGTCCGGATCCGGCGCGGCGATGATCCGCCCGCCGGACAGGCCCTTGCCCAGGTAGTCATTGGCGTCTCCGGCCAGCCGCAGCGTGATGCCGCGCGGCAGGAACGCGCCGAACGACTGCCCGGCCGACCCCCGCAAGGTGACGTCGATCGTGTTGTCCGGCAGGCCCTCGCCGCCCCACCGCCTGGTCAGCTCGCTGCCGAGCATGGTGCCGATGGTCCGGTTCACGTTCCGGACCGGCAGTTCCAGCCGGACCGGCGTGCCGCGGTCGAGCGCGCCCTCGGCCAGCAGGATCAGCGTGTTGTCCAGGGCGCGATCCAGGCCGTGATCCTGCTCCCTGCTGCGCAGCCGCGACAGGCCGGCCGCCTGGTCCGGCAGGTGCAGCACGGGCCGCAGGTCCAGGCCCGCCGCCTTCCAGTGCTCGATCGCGTCGGCGGCGTCCAGCAGCTCGACCTGGCCGACCGCCTCGGCCAGGGTGCGGAAGCCGAGCATGGCCAGGTACTCGCGCACCTCCCGGGCCAGGAACTCGAAGAAATTCACCACGAACTCCGGCTTGCCGCTGAATCGCCGCCGCAGCTCGGGGTTCTGGGTGGCGACTCCCACCGGGCAGGTGTCCAGGTGGCACACCCGCATCAGCACGCAGCCGGCCACCACCAGCGGGGCGGTGGCGAAGCCGAATTCCTCCGCGCCCAGCAGGGCCGCGATGATGACGTCCCGGCCCGTCTTGAGCTGCCCGTCGACCTGCACGACGATTCGGTCCCGCAGGCCGTTGCGCAGCAGCGTCTGCTGGGTCTCGGCCAGGCCGAGCTCCCACGGGGCGCCAGCGTGCTTGATGCTGGTGAGCGGGGCCGCGCCGGTGCCGCCGTCGTGGCCGGAGATCAGCACGACATCTGCATGAGCCTTGGACACGCCGGCCGCGACCGTGCCCACTCCCACCTCGGCGACCAGCTTGACGTGCACCCGCGCCCGCGGGTTGGCGTTCTTCAGGTCGTGGATCAGCTGCTTGAGGTCCTCGATCGAGTAGATGTCGTGGTGCGGGGGCGGCGAGATCAGGCCGACGCCCGGCGTGGAGTGCCGGGTGCTGGCGATCCACGGGTAGACCTTGTTGCCCGGCAGCTGGCCGCCCTCCCCTGGCTTGGCTCCCTGGGCCATCTTGATCTGCAGGTCATCGGCGTTGACCAGGTACTCGCTGGTGACCCCGAACCGGCCGCTGGCCACCTGCTTGACCGCCGACCGGCGGGAGTCACCGCCGGCGTCGGGGATGAACCGGACGGCGTCCTCGCCGCCCTCCCCGGTGTTGGAGCGGCCGCCCAGCCGGTTCATCGCGATGGCCAGGGTCTCGTGCGCCTCGGCCGAGATGGAGCCGTAGGACATCGCGCCGGTGGAGAACCGCCGCACGATGCTCTCGACCGGCTCCACCTCCTCCAGCGGCACGGGCGGGCGCGGTGAGCGGGCGGGACGGGACTGGCCGAGCGCCCAGGCCGGGTCATCGCCGTCGGCGGGATCGGGATCCGGCTCGTCGACGCCCCGGATGCGCAGCAGGCCGCGCAGCGTCATCAGCTGGGCGGACTGATCGTTGATCAGCCGGGTGTACTCGCGGAACACCTCCTCGCGGCCGCTGCGGGTGGCGTGCTGCAGCCGGAACACCGCCTCCGGGCTGAACAGGTGGTGCTCCCCGTCGCGGCGCCACTGATACTCGCCGCCGGTGTCCAGCCGGTGGTGCGCGGGCCGGCTGCCGCGGGGCGGGTAAGCGCGTGCGTGCCGTTTCGCGATGTCGTCGGCCAGCTCGTCGAAGCCCACGCCGCCGAGCCGGGATGAGGTTCCGGCGAAGCAGCTGCCGATGACCTCCGGGCCGAGCCCGATCGCCTCGAAGATCTGCGCGCCGGTGTAGGAGGCCACGGTCGAGACGCCCATTTTCGACATGATCTTGAGCACGCCCTTGCCGAGCGCCTTGACCAGGTTCCGGGCCGCGGCCGGCCGGGTGATATCGCGGAGCGTCCCGCGAGCGACCATGTCCTGCACCGACTCGATGGCCAGGTACGGGCAGACCCCGGCCGCCCCGTAGCCGATCAGCAGCGCGATGTGGTGGCACTCGCGCGCATCGCCGGACTCGACGATCAGGCCGGCCAGGCTCCGGATCCGCTCGGCGATCATGTGGTGGTGCACCGCGCCGGTCAGCAGCAGGGACGGGATCGGGGCCAGGTCGCAGTCGGCCCCGAGGCCGCCGCCGCGCCGGTCGGAGAGCACGATGATCCGCGCGCCGGCCCGGACCGCCGCCGACACCTCGGCCCTGATCTCCTCCAGCCGCCGCCGCAGCGCGCCGCCGCCGCCGGCCACCCGGTACCGGCCGTCGATCACGTGCGAGGCGAAGCCGGGCAGGTCGCCGTCGCCGTTGATATGGATGATCTTCGCCAGGTCGCTGACGGTCAGCACCGGGTACGGGAGCGCCACCTGCCGGCAGGATGCCGGGCCCGGGTCGAACAGGTTGTGCTCAGGTCCGGTCGTCGCCGCCAGCGAGGTCACGAGCTCCTCCCGGATCGCGTCCAGCGGCGGGTTGGTGACCTGAGCGAACAGCTGGGTGAAGTAATCGAAGAGGAGCCGCGGCCGCCCGGAGAGAACGGCCAGCGGCGTGTCGCTGCCCATCGAGCCGATCGGCTCGGCGCCGCTGCGCGCCATCGGCGCCAGCAGCACCCTGAGCTCCTCCTCGGTATAGCCGAACTGCTGCTGCTGGGTGGTCAGCTCCCGGCTGTCCGGCAGCTCCCGGTCACGGTCCGGCAGGTCGTCGATGTGCAGCAGCCCGGCGTGCAGCCACTGCTCGTACGGGTGCGCGGCGGCGAGCTCGGCCTTCACCTCCTCGTCCTCGATGATCCGGCCGGCCGCGGTGTCAGCCAGGAAGATCCGGCCCGGCTGCAGCCTGCCCTTGCGGACGACGCTGGCCGGGTCGATGTCCAGCACGCCGACCTCGCTGGCCAGCACGACCAGGCCGTCGCTGGTCATCCAGTACCGGCCGGGCCGCAGGCCGTTGCGGTCCAGCACGGCGCCGACGACCCGGCCGTCGGTGAAGGCGATCAGGGCCGGGCCGTCCCAGGGCTCCATCAGCGAGGCATGGAAGCGGTAGAACGCGCGCCGGTCCGGATCCATCTCCTCGTGGTTCTCCCACGGCTCGGGGATCATCATCAGCAGCGCGTGCGGCAGCGACCGGCCGCCCAGGTGCAGCAGCTCCAGGCAGGCGTCGAAGCTGGCCGAGTCGCTGACCGCGTCGTCCAGGATCGGCAGCAGCCGCTCCAGCCCCCGGCCCGCGCTGTCCCGGCCGAACACCTCGGTGGCCAGCAGCGCCTCGCGGGCCCGCATCCAGTTCCGGTTGCCGCGGATCGTGTTGATCTCGCCGTTGTGCGCGATCAGCCGGTACGGATGGGCCAGCGGCCAGGACGGGAACGTATTGGTGGCGAACCGGGAATGCACCAGCGCCAGCGCCGAGACGTACCGGGGATCGGACAGGTCGGGGTAGAAGTGCTCCAGCTGCAGCGCGGTCAGCATCCCCTTGTACACGACGGTCGCGCTGGACAGGCTGGCGAAGTAGGCGGCGCTGTCGTGCTCGGCCCGCTTGCGCAGGCAGTACGCCCGGCGGTCCAGCTCCGGGCCGCTCTCGCCCGCCCGGCCGGCCACGAACAGCTGCACCAGGTGCGGCTGCACGGCCCGGGCGCCGGGGCCGCAGTGCTCCGGCTGGTGCGGGACATCGCGCCAGCCCAGGATGGCCAGGCCCTCAGCCGCTGCCAGCTGCGTGATCTTGGCGATGGCCTCCGCCTGGCCGTAGTAGTCGTCGGGCGGCAGGAACACCAGGCCCGGCGCGTAGCTCCCGGCCGGGGGCAGCTCGAAGTCGCAGACACCGCGGAAGAACTCATCGGGGATCTGGGTGGTGATGCCGGCGCCGTCGCCGGTGTCCGGGTCGCTGCCCTGGGCACCTCGGTGCTCCAGGTTGCGCAGCACCGTGAGGGCCCTCGCGACCGTGTCGTGGCGCCTGCGGCCGGTGAGGTCGGCCACCAGGCCGACGCCGCAGGCGTCGTGCTCATAGCTGCTGTCGTAGAGGCCAAGCCTGTTCGGGGCGCCCGGAGCAGATCCCATCAGCACTCCTGTCGTCTCGTCCACCATCGCGCTGCGGGGGGTCGGGACGACATTGGCCCTGGTGCGGGACGACATTGGCCCAGAACTTCACGGCAGCTGCACTGCTAGCTGCCGGTGCCAGCAAGCTCCGGTGCCAGCAAGCTCCGGTGCCAGCTAACTGCTGTGTTAGCCCAGCGGCAGGAGCCACGCAGCACTCAGCGCTAGCTCAGCAGCGGCAGCTGCCTGAACTCCACCCGACCAGTATAACGAGGCACGGGGCATCCGGTCAGCGGCGCTGCCCCGCGCGCACCCCGGCGGCCAGCTCGCCCGCCAGGCTGCGCACCGCGGTCAGGCCGGCCGCGGCATCCGGCGCCGCGAGCAGCCGCTGCACGAACGCGGATCCGACGATGACCCCGTCGGCGAAGCCGGCCACCTCGGCGGCCTGGGCGCCGTCCCGGACGCCGAGGCCGACGGCGACCGGTAGGCTGGTGCAGTCACGGACCCGGCTGACCAGCTCGGCGGCCTGGCTGCCGACCGCGTCCCTGGTGCCGGTGATGCCCATCAGCGAGGCCGCGTAGACGAACCCGGAGCAGACCGAGGTCACCAGCTCGATCCGCTGCCGGGACGAACTCGGCGCCACCAGGAAGACCCGGTCCAGGCCGCGGGAGTCGGCGGCCGCCAGCCAGGGCCCGGCCTCCTCGGGGGTGAGATCCGGGGTGATCAGCCCGCTGCCGCAGACCGCCGCCAGGTCCCGGGCGAACGCGGCCACGCCATAGTGATCGACCGGGTTCCAGTAGGTCATCACCAGCACCGGAACGCCGGCCCTGGCCACCGCCTGCACGGTCGTCAGCACGTCAGCGACGTGCGTCCCGCCGGTCAGGGCCCGGTGCACGGCCTCCTGGATGACCGGGCCGTCCATCAGCGGGTCAGAGTACGGCAGGCCGATCTCGATCACGTCCGCGCCGGCCTCGGCGATGGCGATGGCCGCGCGGGCGGCGCCGTCCACCGACGGGAAGCCGGCCGGCAGGTACCCGACCAGCGCAGCCCGGTTCTCGGCCGCCGCCTTCTCGAACGCGGCGCTGACCAGGCTCACCGGGCCGCCCCGCTGTCGCCGAGGTGGCCGAACCAGCGGGCGGCGATATCCACGTCCTTGTCGCCGCGGCCGGACAGGTTCACCAGCAGCACGCCGTCTCGCCCGAGTTCGGGACCGACCTGCAGGGCCCCGGCCAGGGCGTGCGCCGACTCGATCGCCGGGATGATGCCCTCAGTCCGGCACAGCACGGAGAACGCGCTCATCGCCTGCGCGTCGGTGATCGCCCGGTAGCTGGCCCGGCCGGTCTCCTGCAGCCAGGCGTGCTCGGGCCCGACGCCCGGGTAATCGAGGCCGGCCGAGATCGAGTGCGTCTCGAGCGTCTGGCCGTCGTCGTCCTGCAGCAGGAAGGTCCGCATCCCGTGCAGCACGCCGGCCGATCCGGCGGTCAGCGTGGCCGCGTGCCGGCCGGTGGCCAGCCCGTCCCCGCCGGCCTCGCAGCCGATCAGCGCCACTTCCGGGTCCGGGATGAAGGCGTGGAACACGCCGATCGCGTTGGATCCGCCGCCGACGCAGGCGATCACGGCATCCGGCAGCCGCCCGGCCGCCTGCAGCACCTGCTCCCTGGCCTCCACGCCGATGACCCGCTGGAAGTCACGCACCATCACCGGGAAGGGGTGCGGCCCGCCGACCGAGCCGATGCAGTAATGCGTGGTCTCCACGGTGGAGACCCAGTTCCTGAACGCCTCGTTCATCGCGTCCTTGAGCGTCCGGCTGCCCGTCGTGACCGGGACGACCTCGGCGCCGAGCATCCGCATCCTGGCCACGTTCAGCGCCTGCCGCCTGGTGTCCTCCTCGCCCATGTAGACGACGCAGTCCAGGCCGAGCAGCGCGCACGCGGTCGCGGTGGCGACGCCGTGCTGGCCGGCCCCAGTTTCCGCGATGACCCGGCTCTTCCCCAGCCGCCTGGTCAGCAGGGCCTGGCCGAGCACGTTGTTGATCTTGTGGGAGCCCGTGTGGGCCATATCCTCGCGCTTGAGGAACACCCGGCAGCCGCCCGCCTGCGCGGCGAACCTGGGCGCCTCGGTGAGCAGCGTCGGACGGCCGGCGTAGCCGGTCAGCAGGGCAGCGAGCTCGGCCTGGAAGCCGGGATCGGCCCTGGCCTCCTCGTAGGCCGCGGTCAGCTCGTCCAGGGCTGACATCAGCGCCTCAGGCGCCAGCCGCCCGCCGTACGGGCCGAAGTGACCGCTGCTGTCGGGCACGACGGCAGCGGAGGTGGCAGCAGTCACGAGTTCCCGCCTTCGCCTGGCCGGCCGCGGCGCTCTTCCGGCGGCTCCCGGTAAGCCTGCCCTTCCCGGCCTGCCTGCAGGCCCCGGTCGCCGCGCAGCGCCGGGTGCGAGCCTGCCGTCACCAGGTCGGCCACCGCCAGCCGCGGGTCCTTGCCGGTCACCAGGCTCTCGCCGACCAGCACGGCATCGGCCCCGGCGGCCGCGTAGGCCAGCAGATCATGCGGGCCGCGGACCCCGGACTCGGCCACCTTGACGATGCCGTCGGGGATGAGCGGGGCGAGCCGGCTGAACACGCCGCGGTCAACCTCCAGCGTCGCCAGGTCGCGGGCGTTAATGCCGATCACCGTCGCCCCGGCATCGAGCGCCCGGTCCAGCTCGTCGCGGGTGTGCACCTCGACCAGGGGCACCAGCCCGATCGAGAGCGCCCGCTCGACCAGCGAGACGAGCGCGTTCTGCTCGAGTGCGGCGACGATCAGCAGCACCATGTCGGCGCCGAAGGCCCGGGCTTCCCAGAGCTGGTACGAGCTGACGATGAAGTCCTTGCGCAGCACCGGGATCCGCACCGCGTCGCGGACCGACGCGAGGTCGTCCAGGCTGCCGCCGAACCGGCGCGGCTCGGTCAGCACGCTGATCACTCGCGCGCCGCCGGCCTCGTAATCCTGCGCCAGCGCCGCGGGATCGGCTATCGCCGCCAGCGCTCCCTTGGACGGGCTGGCCCGTTTCACCTCGGCGATCACCGCGACCTCGGTGCACCGCAGCGCGCCTAGCACGTCCCGCGGGGAGGGCGCACGAGCCACCGTCTCCTTCAGCCGGTCAAGTGGTGTGCCGCGCTGGCGGTCGGCCAGATCAGCACGTACTCCATCGAGGATGTCCGCAAGCACGCTCACGCGGTTCCGCTGCCCCCTCGGGTGGGATGCCTTGAGTCCAAATCGTAGCGAGCCCAGCACCGTGCGCTTGCCTGGCCCCCTGACTGAGTGGCGGCGCCTGCGAGCCGGGCGGCCTCAGCTGGGCTCCGAGGCCGGCCGGGGCGGCGCCGGGACGCTGGCCCCGGCCGAGGTCGGGTCCTCCCCGCGGCTCAGCGACTCCCACATCGTCGCCGCGTCCGCGACCGGAGGCCGCCCCGGGCCGGCCGGGCTGGCCGGGCTGGCCGGCCCGGCTGAGCCAGCCGGGGCGCCAGCCGGGGCGCCAGCCGGCGAGTCATACCGGCTGGACATCTCCGGCAGCATGCCTGCCCGCCAGGCGATGGCCAGTCCGGCCCCGATGATGGCCAGGCAGCCGGCAAAGGCCATGGCCTGCCACCCGCCGGCGTGGAAGGCGACGTGAGCCGCGAATCCCGACACGGCCGGCGCAACCGGCCCGGCCTGCCCGCTGCCCTGGGTGGCTGAGCCGGCCGCCGTTCCGGCGCCCGCGCCGGTGGCTGGCCCGGCGGTCCCGGCGGCGGCCGCGATAGCCGCCGATCTGGACACCCCCGCGCTGACCGCGACGGCCAGGCTGGCGCCCAGCGCCGCCAGCAGCAGGCCGCAGATCCGGCGGAGCCATCGCCGGGTCGCGATCACCGCGGCGAGGCAGGCCAGCGCCGCGATGGCCAGCGCATCCGCATAAGGCAGCAGGCTGGCGCCGCTGACGGTGATCACGCTCGCGGGCAGCGGCCTGGGTGCGGCCGTGCTGACGGTGGCCCAGCCCTGGCGCACCGACAGCAGCACAAGCCCGGCACCGGCAGCCCCCGCCGCGAGCAGCGCCACCAGCTCGCGGCGCGGCGACATGCCCGCTAGCGCCAGCGTCCTGCCGCTCATTGCGCTCCTTCCCGTTCGGGCCGCGCTGCCGCCGCCCGGTTCGGCCAGCTGACCGCACAGGTAGTCAAACGTTAGCTCCTGGCCGCCACCCGCCGGCCCGGCCGGTCGCTGTCTGTCCCGGCCTGCCCACGCCCCCCGCCTGTCGCCTGTCGCCTGTCGCCCGTCGCCCGTCGCCCGTCGCCCGTCGCCCGTCGCCCGTCGCCCGTCGCCCGTCGCCCGTCGCGCGCGGCGAACCCCCCATTCCCGTGGCCAGGCGCCGTGACCTAAGATCACCTAATGAGGTATGCCCGAGATGAGCGTCTTGCCCTGTGCGCGCTGCTCGACGAGGTCGGCCCGGCCGAGCCGACCCTGTGCGAGGGCTGGCGAACCGTCGATCTGGCCGCTCACCTGGTTCTCCGCGAGCGGCGGCCGGACGCCGCGGCCGGCCTGCTGGGCGGGCCGCTGGCCGGGCATACCGCCAGGGTGCAGGCCCACTTCGCCCGGCTGCCCTTCGCCCAGCTGGTGGACCTCATCAGGACGGGGCCGCCGCGATTCTCGCCGCTGGCCATTCCCGGCGCGGATGAGCGGGTCAATGCCGTCGAGTTCTTCGTCCATCACGAGGACGTGCGCCGTGCGCAGCCCGGCTGGGAGCCCCGGGCACTGCCCGCCGGGCTGCAGGATGCCCTCTGGAGCCGGCTGCCGATGGCCCGGCTGACGCTGCGCCGGGCTCCGGTCGGCGTCGAGCTGGTCCGTGATGACCTGGCGCAGCCCGCCGGCGGCAGCGGGAGCAGCGGGGGCAGCGTCCGGATCACCGCCAGGGCAAGGACCCCGGTGGTGACCGTGACCGGGGCGCCCGCGGAGCTGACCATGTGGGCCATGGGGCGGGCCGGCGCGGCCAGGGTCAGGCTGGATGGCAGCACCACGGACGTGAGCGCGCTGGCCGACGCGGGCTGGCGGCACTAGCGGCCGCCGCTGCCTCGTCCTGCGGCCGCCGCCAGCTCGCCTGACGGCCGCTGGCTGCTAGCCGGCCGGCAGCCGGCTGAGCGGGAACGGCGGCGCCAGCCGCAGTTCCACGTTGCGGTCACTCGCCACTCCCTCCCGGCCCGACCCGGCGCCGATGAGCGGGACATTCGCGGCCAGCTCCCGGTGCAGCGCGGCGAGATCGTCGTTGCCGTCCAGCGATCGCGGCGCCGGCGGGGTGTCATGGTCGATCATGGTGCAGATGATGGACAGGTGCTGGCCCGAGTCGACCAGCTCGACCAGCCGGGCCTGGCACGGCCAGTCGACTATGGCGCAGGTGGTGACCTCCCAGAAGCCCCGGCCCGGATCAGCGGGGTCGGGCCGCGGCCGCACGGCGTTGAGATGCGTGTGACCGTTCAGCCACAGCACCACGTTGGGGAAGCGGTGCAGCAGGGCGACCAGCTGCGGCCCGCCTAGCAGCGGCTGGCCGTCCGGCCCGGCGTGACCGACCAGGGCGTGGGTGAGGCTGCCGCACCCGTGATGCGAGAACACGATCACCAGGCGGTCATCGCGGCCGGTCCGGACCCGATCGCCGCCGGGGCCCCGGTAGGCCGAGTGCACCTCGGCGAGCCGCTCCTCCAGCCACCGCGCCTGCTCGTGGTCCAGGCAGCCGGCCGCGCCGCCAGCCAGGCAGCTGGTGTCCAGCGCAATCAGCCGGGCCGCCGGGGTGTCGTGCACGTAGTAAGCGGTGCCGTCGAGCCGGTTCCGCTCGCTGAACCCGTGCCCGGCTGGCCGCGCGCCTGGCAGGAAATGCGCCGCGACGAACTCCTGCCGGCTGATCCCCCGGCGGTCGCGGTCGGCGGTGACCGGCCTGGCCGGGCCGTCCATGAACGCCTCAGGGTGCTCGGTGAACAGCTCGAGCGCCCGGTCATGGTCGAAGTCATCGGGCAGCCGCCACGGCTTGGAGTCCCCGACGAGCGCGCCCGCCAGGCCGGCCGTCAGCACCCCGACGCCCTGGTTGAGCGCCTCGTGGTTGCCGAAGCAGGACAGCCACGGCAGCCGCAGGCCGGCCGCGGCGAACTCGCGCAGCGCGCGCTCCAGCAGGCCGGGATGATGCGGGAAGCCGAACGCCTGCCGGAAGATGTCGGGTCCTGCCCCGGTGACGCCGTCCGGCTTCCAGAAGACGTCGTCGGGCCAGTCCAGCGCCTGGACGCCCTCGTACTGCGGGCCGCCGGAGTTCAGCGCCACCTTCCCGCCGTCGAACAGGGCCAGGAACGCCTGCACCTCATTCCACTGCGCGTTGTCGATCGAGTCACCGGTGGTCACCGCCAGCTGCAGCGGCGCGCCGGTGGCCGGGGCTGACGCGGCATTGACCGTGCGCAGCATGGCGTCGATGGCGAGCGCGGTGAGCGTCTCGTGCGGCCGCTGCACCGGAACGATGTGCGCGTACCGCGGGTCGGCGAACTCGCGGTTGAGGAACTCGAACCGGGTCGGCGACTGCACGTCAGCCAGCTGCAGGTCGGTCAGGTGAGCCAGGCAGAGCAGCGGCCGGCCCGGACCGCGCCACGGCTGGCTGCCGCCCGCCCCGAAGTCATCGCGGACCAGGTGCGGCTCGCCCTCGATGATCTCGACGGCGCGGTAGGGCGCGACGGAGCCCGGCCGCAGCACGGTCCCCGGTGCGAGCCGGCGGGCGGTCGTGAGCGGCGGGTGCCGGCCGCTCACTCCTCGCTCACTGCGGCCGAGGCGGACACCAGCACCGGGTCGGGCCGGATGGTCAGGGCTACCCTGCTGCCGGCCGGCAGCTGGGTGGCATCGGAGGTGGACAGCTGGGCCAGGATCGTGGTGTCGCCCAGGTCGACGGTGACCCGGCTGGTCGCGCCCAGGAACGTGGAGGCGATCACCGTGCCGGTCAGCGGGCCAGCCTCGCCGGTGCTGTCCGAGGCGAGCGTGACGGCCTCGGGCCTGACCAGGGCCGTCACCGGGCCGGGCGGGGTGGAGTGGTCGACCAGCGGCAGGTCGCGCCCGCGCACGGTGACGGTGCCGCCGCTGACCGTGCCGGCCAGCCTGTTGCTCAGGCCAACGAACTCAGCGACGAAGGGGGTCGCCGGGCGGGAGTAGACCTCGGTCGGCGGCGCGAGCTGCTCGATCCGGCCGTCCCGCATCACGCCGACCCGGTCCGCGATGGCCAGCGCCTCCTCCTGATCGTGCGTGACGAACAGCGTGGTGATGCCGACTTCCAGCTGAATCCGGCGGATCTGGTCCCGCAGCTGCGCCCGGACCTTGGCGTCCAGCGCCGACAGCGGCTCGTCGAGCAGCAGCACCTGGGGCTCGATGGCCAGGGCGCGGGCCAGCGCGACCCGCTGCTGCTGGCCGCCGGAGATCTGGTGCGGGTAGCGGTCAGCCTGGGTGTCCAGGCCGACCAGCTCCAGCATCTCCCGCGCCCGGCGGTTTCGCTCACTGGCGTGCACCCGCCGCAGCCGCAGCCCGAAAGCGACGTTCTGCAGCACCGTCATGTGCGGGAACAGGGAGTAGGCCTGGAACACCATGCCCATGTCCCGCTTGCTGGCCGGCAACCGGGTGATGTCCCGGCCGCCGACCGTGATCTGCCCGGTGTCGGCGTCCTCCAGGCCGGCCAGCAGCCGCAGCGTGGTCGTCTTGCCGCAGCCCGAGGGGCCGAGCAGCGCGACCAGCTCGCCGGCCTGGACGGTCAGGTCCAGCTGGTCCAGCGCGACGACCGGGCCGTAGTGCCGGCTCAGCCCCTGCATCCGCACCTCGACCGCGGTCCTGGTCGCAGCGGAATGGGTGCCAGTTGCTGGTGAGCTCACGCACGCCACCTCATGACCGGCCGCGGTGCAGGCGGCGGCCGATGTAAGTCAGGATCATCAGGAGAACGAAGGTGAAAAGCAGCGTCGCGGACGATGCGGAGAAGAGCACCCCTGCGTTGGTGGTGTTCCGGCTGATGCTGAAGAGCTCCACCTGCAGATTCACGTAGGTGAGCAGGTAGGCGATGGTGAACTCGCCCATGACCAGGGCCACCGTCAGCAGCAGCGCGTTGAGGATGGCCTGCCCCATGTTCGGGGCGATGATCCGGAACATCACGGTGGACCAGCGCGCCCCCAGGCTGCGCGCGGCCTCGGACAGGGTAGTGGCGTCAATCGAGTTGAGCCCGGCGGCCAGCGCCCGGTAGGCGTAGGGCAGCGCCAGCACCACGTAAGCCCAGAACAGCATGAGCGCCGACACGTTGACGCGCTCAATCTTGTTGTAGATCGGGGCCAGGCCGACCACCAGCACGATCGCCGGGATGGTCAGCGGCAGCAGGCAGAGAAACTCCAGCACCCGGCTGAACCAGCGCACCCGGAGCCTGACCCAGATCATGGTCGGCACCACCAGCACCAGCATCACCACGCTCGTGATGACGGCCAGCTCCAGCGTGATCTCGATCGCCGGAAGCAGCGGGGGCGGCCCCTGATAGGACGTCAGCTGCTTCCAGGCCGCCAGGGACCACGTGCCGAGCTTGCTGCCCTCCAGCGAGAACCTGACCATGGCCAGCAGCGGCAGCAGGAAGAACAGCCCGAAGATCGTGAACATCACGTACCGGAACAGGTTCAGCCGCCTGCGCTGCCCGGCCCGCAGGGCCCGCGGGGCGCTGCCCTGCGCGGTTCCCCCCAGCTCGGCGGAGAGCGAACTTACCGCTGCCATCGTGCCGCCCGGCGCTGCAGCAGGAAATACCCGGTCATGAGGATAACCACCATAACGATCATTCCGGTAGCCAGTGCGTCACCCTGATTGAAATTGACCAGCCCGACCTCGCTGATCATCGAGACGCCGATCTGCTGGGGCACCACGTAGGCGATCTGGTCCTCCCACGCCACGATCGTGGCGTAGGCCGACAGCGCGTTGGCGAACAGCAGCAGTGCCGCCCCCAGGAAGGCCGGAGCCAGCAGCGGGCCGCCGACATACCGCCAGTAGTGCCAGGTCGATCCGCCCAGGTTCTCCGACGCCTCCCGCCACTGGATCTTCACCGCGTCGATCGCGGGCAGGAACACCACCACCATCAGCGGCACCTGGAAGTACACGTAGATCAGCGCGATGCCCCACGGGAAGTTGTAGTACCAGCTGGCATGAAAGAGCACGCCGCTGGTGGGGCCGATCGCGGCCAGGAACGCGAAGGCGAGGGTGACGCCGCCGAACTGGGCGAGCACGCCGGAGCCAGCGATGTAGATCCGCCGGATCATGCCGTCAGGATTGCCTGACGCCACGGCATAAGCCAGCAGCGCGCCCAGCACGGCGCCTGCCGCCGATGAGATCAGGCAGAGCTCGAACGAGCCGACGAACAGGCTACGCACGGTGGAGGTGTTGAGCGCCGAGATATTAGAAAAGGTAAAGCCGCCGGTCGGTCGCCGGAACGCGTTCCAGATCACGATGCCGGTCGGGAGCAGCAGGAAGATCCCGGTGTAGGCCAGGAACGGCATGGTGCCGATCCAGGCCAGGGGCGGCCGGCGCCCGGCCCGTACGGGCCGGGCGCCGGTCTGTGTCGCAGCGGCAGTCACGATCCCTGCCTAGCTGATGGCCTTGGCCCAGTTCGCCGCCAGGTAGGTGGCGGCGTTGGTGGCCTGGGTCTGGGTCAGGAACACCGGCGTTCCGGTCACCGGCGGCAGCGCCGCGGCCGCCGTCTTGTTGAGGGTGCCGTTGGACGTCATGGCCGCCTGCTCGACTGGCCGCGCGCCGCCCTCCAGCCACAGGTTCTGCCCGCCGGTCGCGGCCTGGGAGTAGAGGAACTCCTGCCACAGCCGGGCGGCCGCCGGGTGCGGCGCGCTCTTGTTGATGGCCTGCGCGTAGAAGCCGCCCAGGGTGGCGTTGGCCGGGATGAACACCTTCCAGTTCGTCTGCCCGACCACGGCCGCGGTGTTGAGGTAGTCCCAGTTGAACACCACCGGCGTGGTGCCGGCCTTGATGGTCGCCGGGGTGGCCTGCACCGGGGTGAAGTTGCCCGCGGCCTTCAGCTTGTGGAAGAAGTTCACGCCGTCAGCGATGCTGTCCGCCGTGCCGCCCTCGGCCAGGTTGGCCATCATCACGCCGTTCAGTGCGGCGTTGGCTTCGGTCGGGTTGCCGTTCAGCGCGACGGCGCTCTTGAACTGCTTGCCGAGCAGCTGGCTCAGCGAGGTGATCGACGGGAACTTGGACGAGTTGTAGCCCACCGACATGTAGCCGCCGTAGTCCTGCACCCACTGCCCGTTCGGGCTCTTCTGGCTGGCCGGGATGGACGACCAGGTCGCGACCTGGTACGGCGCGAAGAGGGAGGTGCTGGCCGTCGCCACGCTCATGCCGACGTCGAGCACGTCGGCGGCCAGCGACGTGCCGTTCTTCTGCTGGATCTGGGTGACCTCCTGAGCGCTGCTGTCGTCCGGCGCGATGGAGTTGACCTTGATGCCGTACTCGGCGCTGAAGTCCTTGATGATGGTGCCGTAGTTCGCCCAGTCCGCGGGCAGGGCAATCACGTTGAGCGTGCCCTCCTTCTTGGCCGCGGCGATGAGCTTGCTCATCCCGCCGCCGGCAGCGGCCGAGGTCACGGTCGACCAGTTGGTTCCGCCGCTCGAGGATCCCGACGAGCTTGACCCGCAGCCCGCGGCCAGCAGCGTGAGGGCGGCCAGCCCGGTGAGCGCATACCGATGTGACGTTCGCACGTCCGTGCCTCCTGTCCAGTTCCCCACCTCAGGTGGCGGACCCGCGGTCTGGAGAAAGTGCCATCGAACTGTCATGGCCAGGAGGTATCGCCCCCTGGCAGAAACAGCACAGCTAAATGCCTAAAACGTTTAGCTTCGAGCATGCTGGCGCAGCTCAAGCGCGAGTGTCAAGGGGCGTTACCGACTTGTCGCCGCCGGCTGGCGGCCCTTTCATCAGGCCCGGTAAACGCGGCATGACAGCCCGGTTTCCGGGGGCTGAAGAGAAGCCCTCTCCACCAGTTCGACCGGCGCTGCGAAGTCTCCGGGCGGCACCTGCCCGAGCAGCCGCATCATCAGTGCCCGGCCCATTGCCCGGTGATCCAGCCGAATGGTCGCCAGCGGCGGCTCAAGGAGCTCGGATGTCGGCAGGTCGTCGTGGCCGACGACCGATATTCCCGCCCCAATCCGGAGCGCGACGTCGCGGGCCGCCTTATAGATCGCATGCGCCGTGTAATCGGAGTTCGTGATGATCGCGGTCGGGCGGCCGGGACGCGACAGCAGCGCCCTGGCATGCTGGCGCACGTCCGCGATGGTGAGCGGGGAATGCACGACGCGCGCCTGCAGCGGCAGCTCGCGCGCCACGCGGCGGAAGCTGCGGAGCCGATCCGGATCCGCCATCAGGGTGCGCGGCGCGGCCAGGAACGCGACCGAGCGATGTCCCAGGTCGGCGATACGGCGCATGGGGAGCTCGACCGCCGCCACATTGTCGGGGCTGACCCGGCTGACTCCCTTAATGCCGTCGACGGCAGCGTTGAGCGCCACCACCGGCGCGCCCGGCCGGAGTTCCTGCCACAGCCGGACGGAGTCACCAGCGCCGACCGGCGCGATCGCCAGGCCAGCCAGCCGCTGCGCCGCCATCTCGCGGACGTGCTGGTGCTCGCGTTCCAGCGAGTAGCGCGAGTCGAGCACGAGCAGCGTCACGCCGGACTCGCCGGCCACCCGCTCGGCCCCGCTCAGCACCTCCAGGAAGAACGGGTTGGCGAAATTGCGCACGACGAAGCCGTACGTGCTGGTACGGCCGCGCCGCAGGGCCTGAGCCTGCGGGTTGGCCCGGTACCCGAGCTGCTCCGCCGCGGCCATGATCCGCTTGCGGGTATCGTCAGCCACGCCCGGCTGGCCGTTTAAGGCAAAGCTCGCTGAGGCGACCGACACCCCGGCGAGCCGGGCTACGTCACGGATGCCCGCCGGCCGTGCTGTCTCCCCCGCAGGCCTCGCCATGCTGCTCCCCGCGCGCCAGTGTTGCTGAGCTTCGGGCCAGGCAGCCCGGCGGGACCGCGGTGATCCGGTTCCAGCATCACCCTGCAGGAGTCGCGCTCTGGCGGCAAGTCCTATCTGGTCACGACCCGGTTCCGCGGCCCGTTTCCGGCGCCGGCGCAGGCAATTAATGGCCGGCGGAACAGCACGAGGAAAATCTCCGCTGGCAAACTTCCGGATAACTGACAGCGACTGCATGCCCAGCGGCGCGGTAACAACGGAGCGGCCGGGGCTTTTCCCGGCTGACGTCACGAGAAATACGTGCCGCAGCCACTGATCATTCATTCCCGGCTATCCGGACCGGCATCCGCAGGACACCGTCTCGTCACCCGTCACCGCAACGATGCTGGCGATGTGATAAGCGCGGATCCCGTGTCGGAGGGGGAAATAGTGCAGCATTTTCGAGGTCATCGCCCCATGAGAACGGCGGTTGCCGTGGCCGCGGCCGGCGGAGTGATAATGGCGGCAGGCTGCGGCAGCAGCGGCTCATCGAGCAGCGGCGGCTCCAGTTCCAGCTGGGCGAAAGCCGACTCGCTCGCGGCCGGAGGCGGAATGACCGCCCTGGTCACTGCGGCGCAGAAGGAAGGCCAGCTCAACGTCATCACGCTGCCGAGCAACTGGGCCAATTACGGCACCATCATGAAGGACTTCTCGGCGAAATACCACATCAAGATCAACGACGCCAACCCGGAGGGCTCGAGCGGGCAGGAGATCACCGCCGTGCAGCAGCTGAAGGGTCAGAGCCGCGCGCCCGACGTGGTCGATGTTGGCACGGCATTCGCGGTCGAGGGCGCCAATGACGGTCTCTGGGCCGCATACAAGGTGGCGACCTGGAACAACATCCCGGCCGACGCCAGGGATGCCAACGGTGACTGGTATGCCGACTATGGCGGCTACGTCGCGATCGGGTATAACCCGGCCAAGGTGAAGGTTGCGCCGACGTCGTTCAAGAGCCTGCTGAATCCCGTCTACAAGAATGAGATAGCGCTCAACAACAGCCCGACCACGGCCGGGGCGGCCTTCGCCGCCGTCTATGCCGCATCGCTGGCCAATGGCGGATCTTTCAGCAACATCGTGCCGGGAATCCAGTACTTCGCGAAGCTGAAGCAGATCGGCAACTTCGTCCCCACGGCCATCGGCGGGCCGACCACCGTGCAGAACGGCAGCACGCCCATCCTGATCTGGTGGGACTACCTGCTGGCGTCCGAGGTCGTGCCGGTCGTCCCCGGCTTCAAGATCGTGATCCCGGCAGACGGCCACTTCGCGTCGTACTACGACCAGGCGATCAGCGCCACCGCCCCCGACCCGGCAGCCGCCAGGCTCTGGGAGGAGTACCTGTACTCGGTGGCCGGCCAGAACCTGTGGCTCGAGGGCGCTGCCCGGCCGATCGAGCTGCCGACCCTGGTCAGCGCAGGAACGGTCAATCAGTCCGCGTACGCGGCGCTGCCCCCGGCCCCGTCGGGCACCGCGACGTTCCCCTCTCAGGCGCAGGACGCCGCGGCGGAGGCGCAGGTCACGAAGCTGTGGCCGAGCGAAGTGGGCTAGCGATGGCAGAAAGCACCATCCAGGCCGCGGCCCCGGGGATCGCCGCCCCCGGGGCCCGGCCGGGCCGGCGCTCCCGATCGCTCCGGCGCGCCCTGCAATGGGCGGGCGTGCTGCCCTTCGGCGTTTACGTCGCCCTGGGGCTGGCCGCGCCGACCATCGCGATCGCGATAGCCGCCTTCAAGAACCCCGATACCGGCAGCTTCACGCTGAGCAATATCAGGCTCGCGACGGAAGGCTCGTACCTGCCGGGGCTGCGCAACGGCATCCTGCTCGCGATTGCCTCCGCCATCGTGCCGGGGATCTTCGGCCTGCTGATCGCCTACGCGATCCACACGGCGAAGCGCGGCAGGCTGCTGCGGCAGATCGTGATCACCGCGTCCGGCGTGTTCGCTAACTTCGGCGGCGTCCCGCTGGCGTTCCTCTTCATCGCCGCGCTCGGCACCACCGGCGTCGTCACCGGCTGGCTCAGCGACCTGGGCTGGGACCCGTGGAACCACGGCTTCACCCTGTACGACCCGGTCGGCGTGTTCGTCGTCTACATGTACTTCCAGATCCCGCTGATGGTGCTGGTCATCCTGCCCGCGCTGGAAGGCCTGCGCCCGGCCTGGCGCGAGGCGGCGGAGAACCTGGGGGCGGGGACCCGGCAGTACTGGCGTCACGTCGGCGGCCCGGTGCTGTTCCCCGCGTTCCTCGGCTGCGTGCTGCTGCTGTTCGGCAGCGCCTTCTCCGCGTATGCGACCGCCGAGGCGCTCACCGGCGGCACCGTCGCGATCACGTCGATCCAGATCGGGGCGCTGGAGAACGGGAACGTGCTGGCAGGCCAGCAGAACGTGGGCTACGCGCTAGGCCTGTTCATGGTCGTCATCATCGGCATCGTGATGATCTTCTATACGATCCTGCAGCGGAGGGCGGCCCGATGGCTGCGGTAGCGAGCGCCGGCCAGGCCGGCCCGCAGGCGCCCGCCCCGGCGAACAGGCCGGCGCCCCACGGCCTGCGCTTCCCGGTATGGCGATGGGCGATCCTGCTGGCCGCGACCGCCTACTTCCTGATCCCGCTGTACTCGGCGCTGAAGTTCGCCGGCCTGAAGGCATTCCCTGACATCTTCCGGCAGTCAGGATTCATCTCGGCGATGGGGCTGTCGCTGCGGCTCGCGCTCATCACCACGATCCTTACCCTGCTGCTGATGGTACCGACCGTCGTCTACGTGCACCTGCGGCTGCCGCAGATACGGCGCATGATGGAGGCGATCACGATCCTGCCGATCGTCATCCCGCCGATCGTGCTGATCATCGGCGTGCTGAAGGTGGCGCCGGGCTTCCTGCTGAGCACGCCTTACCTGCTCGCCCTGCTTTACGTCATCCTGGCCATGCCGTTCGCCTACCGGTCACTGGACGCCGGCCTGCGGGCGTTCGACCTGAAGACCATGGTCGAGGCGGCCAGCTCGCTCGGCGCCGGCGCCCCGGCCACTCTCTGGCGCGTCGTGCTGCCGAATATCCGTACCGCCATGCTGTCGGCCACCGTGCTGACGGTCGCGCTGGTGCTCGGCGAGTTCACCATGGCCAGCCTCGATCTTTACCAGACCTTCCCGGTGTGGATCGTCAACTTCGAGCAGAACAGCGGACCGGTGTCGGTAGCGGCATCGCTGTTCGCCCTCTTCGTCACCTGGATCCTGCTGATGGTGATTGTGACGGCCGGCAGCTGGAGCTCGCGCAGGCGCGGTGGCGGCGAGGTAGCCCTCTTCACCGTCGTCCGGCAGGACTTCGGCCAGACCCCGGGAGAGCCCGGATGACCGCCAGCATGACGGCAGGCTCCGGCCGCGCCGGGCGATCCGGCGCTCACGGTGACGGCGCGGGCGCCCCGGTCGGCCTGCAGGACCTGAGCCGCTCGTTCGGCGCCGTGCGCGCCCTCGACGGCCTGTCGCTCGACATCGCTCCCGGCGAGCTGGTCGCGCTGCTCGGCCCGTCGGGCTGCGGCAAGACGACGGCGCTGCGGATCGTGGCCGGCTTTGAGGCGGCAGACGCCGGCTCGGTCACCGTCGACGGCAAGGATGTCTCGCCGGTCGCCGCGGCCAGGCGAGATATGGGCATGGTCTTCCAGAGCTACAGCCTGTTCCCCAACATGACGGCCGCGGACAACGTGGGCTTCGGCCTGCGCATGCGCAAGCTGCGGTCGGCCGAGCGGCAGCGCCGGTCCGCCGAGCTGCTGGACATGGTGGGCCTCTCCCCGCAGGCCAGGAGCTACCCGCACCAGCTGTCCGGCGGCCAGCAGCAGCGAGTGGCACTGGCCCGCGCGCTCGCGATCGAGCCACGGGTGCTGCTGCTCGACGAGCCGCTGTCGGCGCTGGACGCGAAGGTGCGGCTGCAGCTGCGCGAGCAGATCCGGGCCCTGCAGCAGCGCCTCGGCACGACCACCTTGTTCGTCACGCACGACCAGGAGGAGGCGCTCTCCATGGCGGACCGGGTCGGCGTCATGAAAGACGGCAGGCTCGAGCAGGTAGCCGCGCCGGACGAGCTGTACGACCGGCCCGCTACCGCGTTCGTCGCTGAGTTCGTCGGGATCATGAACCGCGTTCCCGGCTCGCTCCTCGGCCAGGACCAGGTCCGCGCACTCGGCACGGTCGTGCCCGTCCACGGCGCGGCCCCGGCCGGCCCGGGCGGCGACGTCGACGTGCTGGTCAGGCCGGAGGGGTTGCAGGTTGCCGCCCAGCCGGGCGGCAACGGGATCGTGACCAGCCGGACCTTCCTCGGCTCGGTGACCCGGATCAGCGTCCGGCTCTCCGGTGACCTGACCGTCAAGGTGGACCATCCGAGCGCCGCTGCGGCGAGCATGACACCGGGTGAATCCGTGCAGGTCAGCCTGCCTGCCGCGGCGGTCCTGGTCACCGGGCGCCGATAACCGCTAGCGATCGCCTGGCCGCCCCAGGCCGAGCAGGGCCGGCAGCGCCGTGATGTCGGCCAGGATGCAGGGGGCACCGGCCTTCTCCAGCTCCTCCCGGCTGGCCGCGCCGCTGAGCACCCCGGCCACCAGGCCGGCGCCGGCGCGCAGGCCCGATTCCACGTCGCTGGCCGTGTCGCCGACCACCGCCAGCTCGGCCACGCTGCCGCCGCCCAGGCGAATCAGAGCGGTCAGCGGGGCATCAGTCCGTCTCCTCGCCGCCTGGCAGGCTGCTCATCATCGCGAACGTCTCCTCGGCAATCGCCGGCCCGCAGGTCATGCCGCGCCCGCCCGGCCCGGTCACGAGCACGACGCCGGGCGCCACCGCCGAGCGGTGGTAGAGCTCGCCGGTCGTGACCTGGCTGTAGACGCCAGCCCACCGGCGCCGGGCAGGCGGCAGGGAGGCGCCGAGCAGTTCCTCCGCCCGGTCGCGCAGATGGTCGTAAGCGGCCTCGTCGACATCGAACGCGAACGGCTCCTCATAGGAGTGCGTGTCGCCGATCGTCAGGCTGCGGTCCAGTCGCTGGACCAGCAGCAGCTGCGCCGCGGCCGCGGCCGCGGCGCGCTCCTGAGCTGCCAGCCGGCCGCGGCCCGGCAGGTCATACGCCGGGTAGTAGCGCAGCGAGTCACCGTCGGCCACCGACGTGGTGAGCTCCGCCCCGAATGGCTCGGTCTGCATCATCTGCAGGCGGACCCGGCGGACCGGCGGCCGCTCGTACGCGGCCAGGTGCGGGCCGGCGATGCCGGTATGCGCGGCGCCCGTGCAGAGCACGACCAGGTCGCCGCGATGCCAGGTTCCGGTGTGATCGCGGACCGCGTGCGGCGCTACCTCGACGGCCTCCCGGCCTGGCAGCCACCAATAGCCGGGGCCTGACGCCGGCGCCCTGGCCAGCAGGTAATCACGGATGGCCGGCAGCACGAGCCGCGGCTCCACGATCGCGTCCCGCCGGCCGTGCAGCGCGCCGGCGAAGGAGCCGCGCAGCGCCGGGTTGACCTGACGCGCCGCCTGCGGATCGAGTAGCTCGTAGCCCCGGTCGGCGGCATCCGGCAGCGCGGATGCCTCTTTCAGCAACGCGAGCTCGGCGTCGCCGGCCGCGAGCGTCAGCGAGCCGTGCAGCCGGAAGCCAGTTCCCGGAATGACGGCCGCGAGCTCCTCCCAGCCTGCCCTGGCGCGCAGCGCCAGGGCAGGCTCCGGCCCGGCCGCCCGGCCGCTGACCCAGATCAGCCCGAAGTTGCGGACGCTGGCTCCGCGGGATCCTGGCTCCCGCTCCAGGTGCACGACGTCCAGGCCCAGGCGCCGCGCCTGCACGGCGTGCAGGTGACCCAGCACGCCGCCGCCGACCACGACCACTGCATCCATTGCTGCTGGCCCTCCCCCGCGGTAGCTCCGCTCAGTCAACCGCGGCGGGATGACAGCGAGGTAAACGCCGCTGCGGCCGGCGGCGGACAGCCGGCCTCAGGCACTGCCGCCGATGCCGAGCAGCGGCACCAGGCCGGTGACGGACTCCAGGATGTGCGTCGCGCCAGCCTGCTCCAGCTCCTCCCTGCTGCCCGAACCGCTGAGCACGCCCGCCACCAGGCCGGCCCCCGCCCGCACGCCTGACTGCACGTCGCTGGCGGTATCGCCGACCACGGCGAGCTCGCTGACCGCGCCGCCGCCCAGGCGCAGCAGGGCCGTCAGCGGCAGGTCCGGCCAGGGCCTGCCGCGGCCCGCGTCCGCGGGTGAGAGCGCGAGGTCGATGAGCGGGCGCCAGCCCAGCGCGTCCAGCAGGGCTTCCCTGGTCGCCGGGGAGAAGCCAGTCGCCAGGCAGACCCTGATGCCGGCCCCGCGCAGCACGGTGATGGTCTCGATGGCACCAGGCAGCGGAGTCACCAGGCCGGCCCGGACCGACTCGGCGTAGCTGTCCTCGAACGCCGCGTTCGCCCGCTGCGCCTGCTGCTCGCTGCCGAGGATGCGCCGGAACACCTCGATCTTGGACTGTCCCATCGTCTCGTGCACGATCCGGAAGGCCTCGTCATAGCCCGGCGCGCCGGGCACCAGCCCGGACCCGTCCATGGCCGCGGTGAACGCGGACAGCACGCTGCCCTCGTCAGCCACGGTGGTCCCGGCCATGTCCATGCAGGCCGTCGTGATGTCGCTCATCGATCCCTCTCCGCACGGGCCAGCCGGGGGTCGTCTGCTGACCGTATCCTCCCGCCTGGCCGCCTCGCGGCTCGGCCGGCCGCCTACGCTAGGGATCATCGTGATTTGTCGGCCGCGCGAAGCTACGGAGGACATATGGCGCACGTCCTTGGCATCGACATCGGCGGCAGTGGCATCAAGGCAGCACCGGTCGACACCGGCACCGGCAAGCTGGTCGCTGACCGGGTCAAGCTGGCCACGCCGCAGCCCTCCGAGCGGGAGGCGGTCGCGGCTGTCGTCGGCGACCTGGTCACGACGTTCGACTGGACCGGGCCGGCCGGCATCACGTTCCCCGGCGTGGTGATGGACGGGACGATCTGCACGGCCGTCAACCTGGATCCGTCATGGATCGGGACCGACGGCCGGGAGCTTTTCGGCACTGCCACCGGACTGCCGGTGACCGTGCTGAATGACGCCGATGCGGCCGGCGTCGCCGAGATGCGATTCGGGGCCGGCGCCGGCCAGCGCGGCACGGTGCTGCTGCTGACCTTCGGCACCGGCATCGGCAGCGCGCTGTTCATCGACGGCACGCTCGTGCCGAACACCGAATTCGGTCATATCGAGATCCGGGGCAAGGACGCCGAGAAGCGGGCCTCCGAGCACGCACGGGAGGAGCAGGAGCTGAGCTGGGGCAAATGGGCCGGGCGGGTCGATGAGTACCTGGAGCAGATGGAGAGGCTGCTGTCGCCGAGCCTCATCATCATCGGCGGCGGGGTGAGCAGGAAGGCCGACAAGTTCCTGCCCCTGCTGACCAGCCTGCGCGCGCCGATCGTTCCGGCCGCCATGCACAACGACGCGGGCATCGTCGGCGCTGCGATGGCCGCGACCTGACTGACCGGCCTGCCCGGGCTCAGTCCTCGGGCCGCGGCCCCAGGCTGCCCGGATAGCGTGGCTCGACATGGCCGCCCGGATCGCGCCGGCCCGTGCCGGGCTGGCCTGTGCCGTACTGGCCGCGGGCGTCCTGGCCGTAGCCCGGCAGCGCCGGGTCCGGCTCCAGCTGGCCGGAACTGCGGCCGCGGCGCCGCATGATGGCGATGGCCTCCAGGCCGCCGGCCACCGCGGCGGCCGCCAGCGGCCAGAAGGCCAGCCCGCCGTGCGCGCCCAGCGTGATCGGCGGCCGCACGATGGCACCCGGCCGGGCACTGGCCAGCAGCCGCTGGAAGGTTCCGGCGCCGAACTGCTCGCCGGTCCACAGGGCGGCGAAGGCCGCCCCGACTGCTCCGGCGAGAATCCCGGCCATCGGCACCGGACCGTAGCAGCGGGCCGCCAGCAGGTCGCCGGCCAGGCCGATGATGGCCCCGCCGAGCAGCGCGATCACGCAGTACCAGCCGTCAGCGGCGATGAACGCGCTGGTCTCCGGATTGACCACCTCGGCGGTGCCATGGCTGATCATCACGTAGACCACTCGCGGGGCAATCCCGGCCCAGACGACGCCGCCCAGCGCTCCGAGCAGCGTTCCGCCGATCGCGATGGCCAGGGCGGCCAGCAGCGCGCGGCCAGGCGCCGGAGCCTGCCCGGCGCCGGCAGCGCCAGGAGCCGGCCGGGCGGGCTGCGGCGGGAGCGGAGGCTGACTGGATTCGGCCATTCTTCGCAGCAGGGTACGTGAGCTGGGGTGCCGCTCGCTGACTGGCTGGCCGGCAGCGCCAGCGCGGGCGTTGTGGTGCCGCGCCGGCCCGGCCAGCACCCGGACATTGCTAGGTTGGGGCGTGGCCACATTAGCCGGCCCCGGAATCCGCGGCTGCCATGGGGAAAGGCAATGATCGAGGTACGCGACCTGACCAAGTCGTACGGCGGCAAGGTAGCCGTCGATCACTTGTCCTTTACCGTCGAGCCCGGCCGGGTGACCGGCTTCCTCGGGCCCAACGGCGCGGGCAAGTCCACCACCATGCGGCTCATCCTCGGCCTTGACCGGCCGCAGGGCGGAACCGCCACCATCGACGGCCACCCGTATCGGGAGCTGCACGACCCGCTGCGCACGGTCGGCGCGCTGCTCGAGGCCAAGTCCGTGCACAGCGGCCGGAGCGCGCGCAACCACCTGCTGTTCCTGGCCCAGACCCAGGCGCTGCCCACCAGCCGGGTCGGTGAGGTACTCGATCTCGTCGGCCTGCGCGACGTGGCGGACAAGCGGGCGGGCAGCTTCTCGCTGGGCATGAGCCAGCGGCTCGGGATCGCCGCGGCGATGCTGGGCGACCCGCGGGTCCTGCTCCTGGACGAGCCGGTGAACGGCCTCGATCCCGAGGGCGTGCTCTGGATCAGGAACCTGATGAAGTATCTGGCCTCCCAGGGCCGGACCATCCTGGTATCCAGTCACCTGATGAACGAGATGGCCGTCACGGCTGACCACCTGATCGTCATCGGCCGCGGCAGGCTCATCGCCGAGGCCAGCACGCAGGAGATCATCGCCGGCAGCTCGGGCCAGTCAGTCCGGGTCAGGACCCCCGAGCCCGACCGGCTGACCTCGCTGCTGACCGCCCAGGGCGCCAAGGTGGTGCCGCCCGCGCCCGCCGGGCATGGCCAGCAGGCTCCCGCCGGGGGAACGCCGGACGGGGCCGAAGCGCCGGATACCGCGGCCACGCTCATCGTCACCGGGCTGACCGCGCCGCGGATCGGCGAGCTCGCCGCGTCCTCGTCAGTCGTGCTGCATGAGCTCACGCCGCAGGCTGCCTCGCTCGAGGAGGCGTTCATGGAACTGACGGCGGGCAGCCTCGAGTTCGGCCAGCATGGCGCGAATCCGCTGGCCGCCAGTGAAGGGAGCGCCCGATGACCGCCTCGTCTCCCGTGCTGCCCGCCGAGCGGCCAGCGGCGCCGCCGCCCGGTCACCGCGCCGGGTTCTGGCACCTCATGCTGGCCGAGTGGACGAAGATCCGGTCGGTCCGGTCCACCTCGTGGACCCTGCTGCTGTTCGTCGTGCTGACCATCGGGCTGACGGCCGGCCTGACGGCGCTCATCGTGTCCAGCTGGAACGGCCCGCGGGCCGCGCCGCGGGACGCGCGGATCCTGGCCGATCCGGTCAGCTTCATCTTCGGCGCCGGGATCGGCCTGGGCCAGCTGACGATCTGCGTGCTCGGCGTGCTGCTGATCACGACCGAGTACTCGACCGGGGTGATCCGCGCATCGCTGCTGGCCGTGCCCCGGCGGCTGCCGATGCTCGCGGCCAAGGTCATCGTGACCGTCATCATGCTGCTGATCGTGGCCGAGATCGTGGCGTTCGGCTCGTTCTTCGTCGGGTCGGCGCTGCTGCACAGCAAGGTGGCCGTCTCGCTGAGCGACCCCGGCGTGACCCGCGCCACCATCGGCGCCGGGCTGTACCTCACCGTGCTGGGCGTGTTCGCGCTGGCCATCGGCCTGCTGATCCGGCATACCGCCGGAGCCATCGCCACGGTGATCGGCATCGTCCTGGTGCTGCCCATCCTGACCGGCCTGCTGCCGGGAAGCTGGGGTGCGCACGTCGACGCCTACATGCCCGAGCAGGCCGGGTCGCTGATCACGCATGCGCAGCAGGCGGCCGGCGGCCTGCTGACGCCCTGGGAGGGCTTCGGCGTGTTCTGCATCTGGACGGCCCTGCTGCTGGCCGCCGGGGCTTACCTGCTGCGGCGGCGGGATGCCTAGCCCGCTGACCGCCGCGAGGCCGGCACCGGCTCCCGGCCGCCGGTCACCGCCGAGTACACGGCCAGCACCGCCTCGTACCGGCGCCGGATGTCCGCCCGGTCCGGCTCCTCAGGCACCGAGCCCTCCGCTGACTGCTCGATGATGGCCGCCTGCTCGAGCAGCACCTGCCGGTCGTCCGCGCGCGTCGACCGCTCCATGATCTTGGCCAGGGCGTCCAGCTCCCTGATCATCACGGCGGGCATTCCCCGGCCAGCCTGCCGTATTTTCTCGAACGACCGCTCGACCAGCCGGCGGTAGGTCGCCTCGGTGGTGATCACCCGCGGGCTGCCCTGGGCGTCGCGGTAGACCCGGGCGGGCTGCCACCGGCCGGTCACCTTGCACAGGCTGTCACCGATCCAGTCGATGCAGGTCAGTGCGGTGAAGGTGTCGTTGACAGCGGCGGACAGCGCGCGCAGGCAGATCTCCACCAGCTGGTCGATGCCGAAGGACACGTCCTGGGCCAGGGTCCGGTACGGCCCGATGACGTGGGTGGCCGCCAGCTCCCTGGCCACCTTCCCCGCCGCCTCGGCCGGCCAGACGGTGACATACGAGTGCCCTTCGACCAGGAAATGGCCGGGCCGGTGCTGCAGCAGGATGACGGCATCGGCCTTCGCCGCGATCCGCACCAGCACCTGATGCTGGACGAACTGCAGGTAGCCGCTCTGCCGCGCGGCCACGTCCGCGCCAGGGCCGGCGGCGAGCATGTCCGCGATGAGCTGGCCCGCATTCTGGTCAGCCAGGCCTCCGGCGTCCCCCTGCTCCTTGATCGCGACGGCGAGATCCGCGGCGATGCCGGCGATGACCTGGGGCAGCTGGATCTGCACGGCGATGTGGTGCAGGAAGTAGATCAGCACCGCCAGGTCCACCAGCAGCAGCGCCAGGGTCACCGTGATGCTGATGTGCGGCACGAAGCTGCCGTGGCTGCCCTGGCCGACCGATCCGAGCGCCAGCACCGCGTAGACGAAGGTGGCCACGAACGTGCCCAGGGTCAGCTGGGTGCCGCGGTCCCGGATGAAGTTGCGCAGCATCCGCGGCCCGAACTGGGT